>JACCDH010185126.1_pt1 | contig 28744 bp, 28 predicted proteins | sample 7442481 | NCBI WGS metagenome assembly JACCDH01 (sample SAMN15323433, study PRJNA562643) | freshwater metagenome | isolation source: river surface water | place: USA:Blue River Watershed | collected 2017-08-15 | reverse complement strand
TTTGCGTGAGAGAGATTGATCTTATCTTTAAGGGTCACAGCAGTCATAAATCCTCCTTTACTGCCAGCGTCCACTCTCCCTTTGAAACTCAATTGGTTATCTACGATTTTTAGGCATTTTCTTGCGAAAATTTGCTACGGCAAAAACAGTGCTACGGTGTTAGCCAAAAAGTTAGCCAAAATTAGCCAACCAGAAAGACTTCTAGAGACTTTCACCGGAGCAACAGAGGAGGCCACAATTTGAAGTGATTGAAACTGTTAATGAAATGAATTTATGTAGTTAGCTTTGGCATAAAAAAGCCACCCGAAGGTGGCTTTTTTATCACGGAAATTTGGTGGAGATAAGCAGGATCGAACTGCTGACCTCTTGCATGCCATGCAAGCGCTCTCCCAGCTGAGCTATACCCCCAAAGAGAAATTAATGCTAATAAGCTATTAAAATCTCTTCGTTAGCACAAGATCTTTTTCTTTCAAATCGGCAATTATTTGGCCGTAACTTGAACTTTTTTGTTCGCTTTCTTGAGAATGAGCATGCCTTTAGCATTTTTCATCTCAGTCACACATTCGCCACTATCATTTTTAAGAAGTGGATTTACCCCTGCAGCAATGAGTTCATTCACAAATTCCACATTTCCGGCCTTCGTGAACGGGTAGAGAATACTCTCACCATTATTATCCACGGCGTTTTTATCTGCACCAGCAGCAAGGAGGATTTTCACTCCTTCAACGCTTAGATTTTTTGCGGCAACGATTAACGCCGTTTCGCCAAGATCATTTTTAAGATCAAGCTTAACTCCTGCAGCGCTCAGAGTTCCAACAACATTTGCAGTGGTCTGATCTAATTTACGAGCAAGATAGTGAAGGGCCGAGTTTCCGACAGCATCTTGAAGATTCACTTCAGCACCGCGAGCGAGAAGTGCTTCTACGGCCGAGTTCTTTCCACCTTCTGAAGCCTTCATGAGGGCAGTCACTCCATCGTTTGAGTAAAAATCAACCCATGTATTGAGTTTTAAAAGTTTTCCTAAAGCGTCCATATCACCGATTAAAGCAGCATTATTAAGTGCTCTCTGGATACCGATTTCTGGAACGGCCGTAAGGCGCGTGACATCTTCACCACGGCATTCTTTATCACCGCATCGATTCGATTCAATACACATTCTGAACATATTGGGAACAAAGTCATTTTCTCCTCTAACGAGAATCCCTTCAACCGACCCACTATTTGCATCGAAGACTGGTGAACCAGAATTTCCCTGGAAAGAATCAAGGTTGGCACTGAAGTAAAATGGATGTGTATTTGTTCTAACATTTGCTCCAGCAGCAACTTTTAGAGGAAGACCTGATGGTGACCCGATGACAACAAGGGCCGTATCATTTTTAATCTGACCGTCATTTCGGATTGTGAGTGGAGTTCTTCCAGTTACACGACGATCAAGCTGAATGACAGCGTAATCAAGACCGATTGAGTTCGCGAGCGTATTTGAAACCACTTTTTTACAGCTATAAACATCTTCTGATTTAATTTCTAGACCAGCTTTCTTGCTCTCTTTATCAACCGAGAAACCAAAAACCCAACGGTAGTCCTCACAAAAATCTGGACCTTCAGCACAGTGGCCGGCCGTCACAATAAGATCTGGAGCGATCAAGAAACCACTACACATCGCTGGATTCGGTTGATCGATGAATTTCTCTTCAGGACAAAACCCAACGGCCACACCTGACTTCGTAAGGTCAGCGATTTGTTTTGAAAACCGCTTAGGGGCATAATCCGAAGGAGCTGATTGTGACTCAAGCCATTCTTTAAGCGTGGTTTGTGTTAATTGCACATAACCAGCTTTCTCTAGGTTCGGCTTAATCTCGTAACGTGAAACCATGCTGGCCGCGGACTCAGCGAGCTTTTGCTGAAACGGCGAAGCCTCGTAAACTTCAACCCTGTTATCATCACCGTAGATTACTTTTACTTTTGAAAGTGCAGTTTGCGACAACACAACTGAACTTAAGGCCACCAACTGAACAATCTTATTCATCACCGTCTCCTGTAACGAGGTGGAAGGGTTATAGCCGAAAACACCTAAAGGTACTTTAAATTGTATTGCACTATGTAAAATCTCTTCATTTGACTGGAAGTCCTTAAAAAGAGAAGATTTTTAAGAAAGACTAAATAAGGAATAAGTATGGGAATTTACGTTAATCGAACTCTAAATATGAAACAAATCGCTGCGATTGGTTTTGATATGGATTACACCCTCGTTCGCTACAATTCTCAAGCTTTTGAAGAAATGACTTACAAAGAAATTTTAAAAAAGCTCATCGAGCAAAAAAAATACCCGGCCGAAATCGCTTCTTTGAAATTCAAATTCGATCTCGCTATCCGAGGACTTGTGATTGATAAGGCCTTGGGTAATGTTTTGAAACTTTCAACCTACTCTAAAGTCAAACATGCCTACCACGGCGTGACGGAGATGGATTTTAAAACCCAACAAAAAATCTACCAAGGTCTTGTGATTGATCTCAATGATTCAGAACGCTTTGCGATTGTGGATACCACCTTCTCTATTTCGTACTGTGTGCTCTACATGCAAATGGTGGATCTCAAAAACCGACGTCCAGAACTCAATCTTCCAGACTACAAAACGCTCGAAAACGATATCCTCGATGGGCTAGATATTTCTCACCGTGATGGCTCACTCAAGGGCCAGGTGAAAAAGAATGTGAAAAAATACATCGTCCAAGACCCCGACATCGTCACGGCCTTAGAGCGATTTAAAACTCACGGAAAAAAACTGTGGGTCATCACCAACTCTGACTACGAGTACTCGAAACTTCTTTTGGATTACGCCATCACTCCTTTCTTAAAGTCTCACAAATCATGGTCTGAACTATTTAATCTCGTCGTCACAGCGGCCAGTAAGCCACGTTTTTTCACTGATAAAATGCCCCTGCTTCAAATTGATCCGGCCTCAGGTCTTATGAGAAACCATCACGGGAAAATTGAAGATGGTATTTATCAAGGCGGGAACGCGCAAACGATTCAAAAAAATGCTGGACTCTCTGGTGAGCAGATCCTCTACCTAGGAGACCACATTTACGGAGATGTTCTCCAAATTAAAAAGACCTGCAACTGGAGAACGGCGCTCGTGATAGATGAGCTCATGGATGAAACCAATGCGCTCCAAAAAAGTGAAGCTCTGAGTAAGGAAATCAATCTTTTGATGGCAGAAAAAATCGACCTCGAACACAAGCTCGATGACCTCTTTGATAAAGAAATTGAAAAGGGCAAAAAGCCTGATAAAACAAAAGTGAAACTTCACTTTGAAAAGATTGAGAAAGTCGACAAGAAGATTGGAAAGCTCATCCGCTCTCACTCCCAGTTCTTTAATCCGCACTGGGGTGAAACCATGAGGGCCGGGGTTGAACCAAGCCGTCTCGCAGGCCAGATCGAAAAATACGCCTGTATCTATATGGCAAAGATTTCTGATTTCGCTGAGTACTCGCCAAGAAATTACTACAGACCGAGAAAGAAAACTCTTCCACACGAAACCTAAGACCATTACCCAGAGGAGTTCACTTGAAGCTACTCACAGTAGCGAACAAGGATCTCCTCTATCGTTTCTTTTAAAACTTTTTTCTGGAAATTTTCTCCGACCTCAGAAATATCAAGCGCACTCTTGAACCCAATGAGGCAAGTGCTCACACCAAAGTAAGTGAGATTGTAATGAAGACAGAACTGACTTAAAGAAATGTTGTAGTCGGAGATAATTTTTTGAAGTTTCTCAACCTTTAAGATTTTTTCTTGGACCTCTTTTTTATTCCACCACGGTGCCCATGAGCGGCAATCACTCTTTGCGAACTTTCGATCCTTGGTCACTCGTCCTGTGAGAATTCCTTTATCGAATGTCCCCCAGCTCATAGTGAATTTGTCTTTCCACTTGTCCCCAAGCTGTTTAAAGGGAGCTTGATTAAAAAAATTAAGCTCACTTTGAAGAACCTCAACCTTGCACATGGCCTCGGCCTTCGCGAGGTCTTCGAGATTCGTATTACAAAGACCAATTTTTTTGATTTTTCCCATTTCCTGGGCCTTAATCAAAACCTCCAAAGGTTCTCGGATATCAATTCTTTGATCTGGCCAGTGGATCATGTAAATATCGATGAAATCCCGATTAAGCCTCTTGAGACTCTGCTCAAGCATTTTCTGAGTCGTGAGTTTATCATTGGCCATATTCACACGGAGGTTTTGATGCCAGTCGACTCCAGACTTTGAGATCACCGTCGCATCCTTGGGTAAATAGCGTCCTAGCCGCTCTTCCGAAAGACCAAAGCCATAGATCGGGGCCGTATCAAAGAGCGTAATTCCGGCCTCCCAGGCCTTCTGAATAAGAAGTTCTGCCTCTTTTTCAGACATGTCTCCAAAACCATAACCTCCACCTTCACCACTGATTGAGGCGCCTCCGAAAGTGATCTTAGAAAACTCTTTATAACGCACAACCTCTCCTATCGTTGACAAAAACAAATACACGCTGCAAAGTGCGGTTATGCAACTTATCACAATGGCCCATATGGGTGAAGCTCAAAGCGTTATTGAAAGCTTTAAGCTTAATAAAATTCGGCCTGACCTTTTTAAAAATGAAGAAATAGTCCTCGTTATCACTGGCGAAGGACCTTTTGAAGCGGCCACGAAAACAGCACTGGTTCTTGGTGAGTTCAAGTTCACAAACGTCATCAATCTAGGTATTGCAGGAACGCTTGATTCTTCGCTTGAAATAGGAAGCATTCACCCTGTGCGTACTATTTATCTCTTACAAGAGTTGAAGCCGCAGTTTAAGAGTTTTAAAGCTTTTGACAAGGGTCTCGATTGCCTCACAAGCTTTGAGAGAATTCTTCATCCTGAAAAGGCCCAGAAGCTCAAAGGCCTTGGTGCTTTAATTGACCGTGAGGCCTGGGGAGTTGCCATGGCAGCAAAGACTGCGGGAGTTCCTTTTGAGTCTTATAAATTAATTTCAGATCTTGCTGGAACGATTGATGCCTGTGAGCTTGTGAGAGAAGATGCGCTTGCGTATTCACACAAACTGTCTGAGTTTCTCCAAACTCATCTTCCAAAGACGAAGCCCCTAGCAGAAGTCTTCTCTATTCCGGGTTTCTATTTTACTTTTTCCACCGAACATAAGTTTCAGACTCTTTTAAAAAAACTCTCTATTAAAGAAGATAAAACCACAAATGATATCTTGGACTCTCTTCCATTGTCTGAGCTTCTCCAAAAGAAGACTTCTCCCAAGCAAAAATCTCTAGAGCTTCTGAAAATCATGGAAGACAGAGTGGACCCTATTCGGAAAAATCTTGAAGATAAAAAATCACTCTGGCTTAAAGACTTTGAAAAAAATGGCATCAAAGTACATACCGATCCTCTCTGGGAAAATGAAACCGTGACGGTGACGATAGAAATAAGTTCTGAAGAAGAGCTGACCCGTAAGGCACTTGCCCTTCAGTCTCTGAGCTTAAAACCATTCCATGATTTGATGAACGGAGAGCTCTAGTCATGTGGAATGAAGTTTACGTCGAGACACACCTACAAGATCATCCAAGAGTTGACTCCATCTTAAAAAAACTAGGAAAGTCTCCCCTCTTGATTGAACGCTATGATGAGATCTGGGGAAAATCGAAAAAGCCCTATCTTCAAAAAAGAGACAAACTCAATTTGTTCCTTGCCGAGAAAAAAGGACAACTCCTAAAACTCGCTCCTGATGCCTACGGCACGGCCGGTGATCCTCACTACTATTTTATTCACGCTTATAACTGCATCTACGAGTGTCAGTACTGCTACCTCCAAGGGCATTTCAATACCCCTGATATCGTTCTTTTCGTAAATCACGAAGATATCTTGAAAGAGATGAGAAATACCCTCGAAAAACACCCTGGCCAAAAAGTTTGGTTCCATGCTGGAGAATTCTCCGACTCCCTGGCCCTCACGCACTTGACCGGTGAACTCGAACTCTACCATGAGTTTTGCAGGAATCATCCTGAGGCGATCATTGAACTCAGAACAAAATCCGTTAACACCAAAGAGATGGAAAAGCTTTTACCTCTTTCGAATTTCATTATTAGCTTTTCTCTTTCCCCGAAAGATATCGCCAAGAGAATTGACCTCAAAACGCCTGGGATCGATTCGCGTTTAAAAGCAATGTCTACGTTGAAAGAAAAAGGCCACCCGCTTGCAGCACACTTTGATCCGATCGTTTATGAAGATCAGTTTAAAGAACGCTATCAAGAACTTCTAGAGACCATGAATGAGCTTGAACTCACGAAAGCTCTAGAATATCTCTCACTGGGTGTTGTGCGTTTCACGAAGGACGTCTACCGTGAGGCCGAAAGAAACTACCCAGATTCAGTGATCCACACAGGCCCCATGGTAAAAAGCTTTGACGGAAAAGTCCGCTACCACAGGCCTCTTCGGATGTGGATGATGAATTCTATTAAAGAATTATCGATCCAAAACAATGTAAAACCTGAGCGCATTTATCTCTGCATGGAAGAGCATGCTTAAAAATCCAGCTCTTTTTCAAAATGGCTTTCATTTAAGTTACTTCAGCCTTGATGAAGACATTAAACAGAGTGTTTTAAAATCGGATTGGGACAATCTTGACCGTCAGTTTAAAGAGCTCACTAAAAAAGACGGAAGACTTTTTAATTTCCTTAGAACCTTTCATGACTTTAATGACATTGAATTTATTATCTCACTAAGAGATGCTGAAAATTCCTGGGAAGAAGATGGGATCTGGCACGATGATGGCTCAAGAGTTTTTGCCTTCTCTTTATCACTCACCCTTCACCCAGATGAGATCCAAGGCGGAAGACTCGGTATCAGACAAAAAAAGACAGATTACTTTATGCAAATTCCGACACCGAGCTTTGGAGGCATTATTCTTTTTCTCACTGGTCTTTATGGCTTTGAACATAAAATTCATCAAGTCCAAAAGGGCCAGCGACTTATTATTGCTGGTTGGTGCTCTTAATGGTAAAAAAGGTCATATGAAAACACTATTGATAACAGCAATGCTTCTTACTTCTTATGCAAGTTTCGCTAAAGACAGAATCCTTTTCAACTTTACTGATGAATCCAAAGCAGCTTTCATTAAAAACGGTATTTTTAAAAACGAAGATTTTCAAGCTAAACAGATTGAAGTTTTGGAATCAACAACGTTCGATATTGTGTCTACTACAGTACAGACGAAATTTAGTCCTACAGAATGTTACGAAGGCAACCTGAAAATCATAGAAAATATTTTTCAGAAGTTAATTAAAAATTCTGAGACGAAATATGGTCGAACTTTCGATAGCAAAGATGTCAAAATTGTTGATAACACTCTCCTCGCTTCACTAAATGCAAATTATGAGGATGGTTGCGGAATTGATGGGAGACCAGTATGTTGGAACTTTACTGTTACTATTCCTCCTTGTGGAAATTAACTAATCACAATTCTTAATCCGGCCACTTTACTGTAATTTCTGCACACTTCAAAGCTTCAGCCTTTTAGACTCAAGTCACCCCTGTTATATAATCCAAATTTATTTTTATGAACAAGAGGTCCCACATGCTCATCTCTAGATTGCTTTTGATCACAGTTCTTTTATCTACGGCCTCACTCTCTTACGCCTCATATGAATGTGTAGGTAAAAGCTTCAATTTCTCCCTCGATTTAACTGAAGAGAAAAATGTGTTTATCGGTTCTTTTATAACCAAATCTAACCAGCTACTACTTCGAGTTCAGATGAGCGAAGGCAAGTTGATGGCCCAAGATAAAGAATCATTTAAAACGGCTTTTGCAGGTGAAAACTCAAAAGAACGAGTCACTCTTTATGTAGGGAAAGCAAATAAATTATCCTACCTGAATATTGAAAGAAACATAGGAAGTCCTTCGACATATCCTATGACCTGCACGAAACAATAAGCTCTTTAAAGGGAATCTTAGCTCTCAAACAACCCAGCAATCGACAAATACCTCTCCCCTGTATCATAACAAAAAGTGAGGACTCTTCCTTGGGCCCCATTCTTTAGGATTTTATTCACGGCCGCAAGCGATGCACCTGAAGAAATCCCAATAAAAAGCCCTTCTTCTTTGGCCGCTCTTTGGGCCATCTCGAAAGCTTCCTCTTTGGAAATCGTGATCACTTCATCAATCACTGAACGATCCACATTGGCCGGAATGAATCCAGTCCCAATTCCTTGAATCGGATGAGGACCAGGTTTACCACCAGAGAGCACAGGAGAATCGGCTGGCTCCACGGCCACAATTTTAATTTTTGGAAAGGCCGCTTTTAAGACTCTCCCAAGGGCGGTGATATGCCCACCAGTGCCAACACCGGTGACGACATAATCTAGACCTTCCGGAAAATCTTTTAAAACTTCCTGGGCCGTTGTCTCAAGGTGAATTTTGATGTTATCAGGATTTTCAAACTGCATCGGCATCCATGAATTAGCGTCGGCCGCTTTGAGTTCAAGAGCTTTTTCAATGGCACCGCGAATTCCTTTTTCTTTCGGGGTCAGTTCAAAGCTCGCTCCATAAGCCGCCATCACTTTCCTGCGCTCAATCGACATCGATTCAGGCATGACTAAAAGTAGCTTATACCCTTTAACCGCACAAACCATCGCTAAACCAATCCCAGTATTCCCAGAAGTTGGCTCGATAATGGTCATGCCCTTTTTAAGCTCGCCTCTTTTCTCAGCGCCTTCAATCATCGAAAGGGCAATTCTATCTTTAATAGATGATCCCGGGTTCTGCTTTTCGAGCTTCATCCAGATTGAGGTTGAATCAAATAATTTATTGATTCTCACCACAGGTGTACTTCCAATTAAATCAAGAACTGAATTCCCTTTCATTCTAACTCCAATTACATTTTGATTTTAGATTTCACTTGGTCAAGAATAGTGTTGGCCGTGCCGAGTGCCTTCATGGCCGTCTCACCGACTTTGGCTTTGATTTCATCCTTCGGGTATTTCGTTAAAAGCTCTGCGACTTTTTTAATCGCATCTTCTTTTGAAATCCCAAATTTTTCCTGAATCAGAGACACCATCGCGAAGGCATTCCCTTTCACTTTGTCTAAATCTTTTTCAGAAATACTATCCCACTTTCTTTTCGCTTCAGTTGAGATCTCTTTCCATTTTGTTTTAAGAATATGAGCGTCTAAGTCCATGAAGCCTCCCTTCTCATTAAGAGTTTCTACGGCAGAAACAATAGCATGAGAATCGACCTGGTGCTTAGCATACAATTCGTCGGCAAGGTACGCACTTTGACCAAACTCACCCTTAATCGCAAGAGTGGTGAGATCAAACTCGAGACCCAAAAGTTTGAGTTGATGAGTCAGCTGTGCACCCATTCCACCAATAAGCTGATGGTCTTCCACTGTCACAACTTTTGATCCACTCTCAGCAATCCAGTTAGCGATAGTGGCAAAGTCTGAGTTGTTTACAAAGCTATGGTTAATGACGGTGCACTCAATCCCTTTCAACCTTAATTCTTTTTCTGCGTCTAAGGCCTTAGCGACGAGTGAACCCGAAACCACAATCGCGCAGTCTGCGCCTTCAGTGAGCTTCTGAGGAGTGTGCAATTCGTAAGAGAGATTTTCTTTTACTTCGAGAGCAAAATTCTCACGACCCAAGAAGAAAATATAAGATTCACCGTCACCACCGTTCTCACGATCTACGGCGATTTTTTTAACGGCATTGTACATATACTCTTCAGCTTCTTTGGCACTTGCTACGTTCACAATATTTAAATGCGGAATACTCGCAAGAGCACTTAAGTAAGTCAGAGACTGATGGCTCGCCCCGTCTGCTGCGTCTTGAAAACCTGTATGAGAGAAAACTGCAATCACGGGTGCTTGAGATAAAGACGCCATGATTAACGGCAGATTTCCTTTCGTCACACCGAAGGCCGCGAACGTATCGACCACAGGAATAAATCCTGCCTTCGACATTCCAATGGCCGTTGATACCATGTTCGATTCCGCCACCCCTACATCTAAATAACGATCCGGAAACTCCGTATGGAACGCCTTCACTCCTGTAGAGCCCTGCAAATCTGACGTGATTGAGAAAACGGGGAAATTATCTTTGGCAGCTCTTGAAAGACCTTTGGCGATACCAATTTGAATCTTATCTTTTTTCTCACCAGATGAGGCCTTGGTTTCAGGCTTCACTGTTAAAAGTTTCGCCCACTCCGTAAACTCCGCTGGTACCTCATCGTCGCCATAAATCTCTTTCAAGAAAGCGTGAATCCCTTCATCAAAAGGTTTCAGTGGAAAACCGTGGCCGCCTGATGAAGACTCTGCTGTAGATTTAACACCGTAGCCTTTAATAGTTTTAAGCCACAAGCAAACGGGTTTTAGGGGTTGTTTTTTAGCTTTCTTAACCGCTGTTTCCAATACCTGGTAAACCTTCTCAAGGTTATGCCCATCCTCGACTTTCACCACATCCCAACCTAGCACATCAAGTGACTCAAAAGTTGGCTGCATGGAGAATGAATCTTTATCGATACGTCCACCAAGTTTAGTGTTGTTATCAGAAAGAATGAGGACGAAAGGATTTAGTTTTCCTTTCTGCGCAAGACCCGGAACTGCAGTGAAAGCTTCTTTCGCTTCCCCTTCCATCGCGGCCCCATCAGAGAGAGAAACAATCGTGACTCTCTCAAGGCCTGCCATTTTATCAGCAACCGCAAGACCCTGGGCCTGAGGAAAAGCTGAACCGAGAGGACCGTTCGAGAGAAGAACTCCTTCAGGATACAGATGAGACTCACCGTGACCAGTGAGTTTTGAGTTCATCGAACGGAAACCTTTCAATGAATCGATGGTTAAATCTCCATAACCAAGAACTGTTCTCAGGGCATAAATCCCGTTCTCCGCATGGCCAATATCATTAACGAAGTTATATTTTTCAAACCAGTTTTTCTCTTTAAACATCAACGCATGAAGGGCAGTCCAGGCCTCAGTCATCGCTGAAGGACCTCCCCAGTGACAAGCGGCTCCGCCATTAACGGCGGCCAAGTCCATTAAAGCGATCAGGGCTCGGGTGGCCTTAGGATTAGCGACAGAAATTTCGTTTTGCTTAGCGTCTTTTATCTTCACTGCGTACTTAGGAGCAGTCGAAGGCGATGGAAGAAGCTTTGATTTAATATTCAAGGGCTTAAGTGACATGAAGGACCACCTTTCTGGGAATTGATTCGTGAATACCAAAGAGTATGGAACGAAGGGAAGAGTTAAGTCCACAAGATTCTTCGGTTCTCCTCTTGCCAAGGTGCTTATAAAAGTTTATGTTTTTGGGACTTTTTTAATTCGACTAACGACAAGGGAATTTATTATGGCACGTCAATGTGATCTAACTGGTAAGAGCCGTCAGGCAAACCATACAGTGTCTCACTCAAACATCAAGACACGTACTTTCAAACAGCCAAACCTTAAGACTAAAAAAGTTTTCGATCCTGAGTCAGGTCAAACAATCCGTCTTAAACTTGCTACATCTACAATCAAGACTCTTGATAAGATGGGTCTTTCTAAATTTTTACGTAAATACTACAAATAATTGTAGCATTAATACCTTTACCATAAAAAGTAGCGAGCCCTCGAATGAGGGCTCTTTTTTTATCTAGTAAATAACTTTCGCTTCTTTGATGACTACTCCCCAGAGGGTCTGAGTCGCATCTGATGAGAATTCCACCGTGACTGATTCTGTTTCAGCGTAATCAGTCTCATAGTTCTGGCCAGCACCAGAGACTTTCTCAACCAATACACCTTGTGCATCCTTCACAGTTAAAAAATCGTAACCAATTTCAGTGTCGTATTTTTCAATCACAAGCTTCACATACTTCGCTCCTGGGAAAACGTATGTTTTTGAAAGTCTTGCGTTGTTTACATACGGGTGAGCAGTCTCGAAAACATCAAGAATAGGTTCAACTCTCCAAGCATTTTCATTTGGGCCTTGGCGTGGAATCCGGATGTCAGTGAGTAAGTTATACGCACTCACTCGACCACCAGCGGCCGTCGTTTTACGATACGAACGAACAGGTACGCTGGTTGCCATTAATCGGTTTCTCACCTCAAGAACTGGCAGACGTCCGGTTTCAGATAAGAGAAGTCCTACAACACCCGAGACATGAGGAGTTGCCATAGAAGTCCCGGAGTACACCTTATACTCTCCATTCGGTACTGAAGATAAAACGTTTGTTCCTGGGGCCGCAACATGGACTGTGCGTTTACCGAAACATGAGAAACTCGACATCGTATCTTGGGCCGTATGTGAGCCAACACTAATCACATTGTCCACTTGATAGTTCGATGGATAAGTCGGTCGCGAATCATTATCAGTTGCGCTGTTACCTGCGGCCGCAATAAAAAGAATTCCTTTATTTTTAGCTGCTTTAATTGAGTCTTCGAGTGCCTGAGAAAATCCTCCGCCTCCCCAAGAGTTCGACATGATATCGACATTCATCTTCGTTGCGTAGTCGATGGCGACCACTGCATCCGCTAACGAGCCAGAGCCTTCGTCTGAGAGAAATTTAACGGCCATGAGACTCACGTCACTCATCACACCAGCGACACCAATCCCGTTGTTATGTTCAGCACCGATGGTTCCCGCACAGTGGGTTCCGTGTGAATTTCCATCCATCGGATTGCCATTCTTGGCGAAAGCATTCCATCCATTCACATCATCAATATATCCATTTCCATCGTCATCAATACCGTTGCCTGGAATCTCATTCGTATTCACCCAGATATTATTTTTTAGATCAGGATGATTGTAATCAATACCCGTATCAATCACTGCAACGACAACTCGGTTAGATCCACGAGTTATATTCCACGCTCTTTCAACATCAGCATCAGCGTTCGCAAGACCAGGAGTCGTCGAAGGTGCTCCGTTTCTATCTGGTTCATTTGTTCCAGTGTTTTTAAGTCCCCAAAGCTTTCCATAAAGAGGGTCCGACGGTGCCGCACTCGTATGGTTTTCTGAAAGTGTTCCAGTGAGTATCGACTCGACGGTGGGAGTGGCTGTAATCGCTTTATAAATGTAGTTTGGCTCAGCAAATGAAACTTCCGGCAATTTTCCAAGTTCAAGCACGAGTGATTGAGTCGACTTTTCGTTCGATTTCAGAAGTAAGAAATTTCCCGAAAGAAGTCTCATTTCCTTTTTCACTTCAGCACCTAGAAGAGATTTCTTCGCAAGAAACTTCCCCATCGACCCTGGTTTAACTTTCACCAAGACTTCTCCTGGGATAAAGGCAGCATCTGCACTCATTTTGGCAAACGCACCTGTTGAGAAAACGGCCAATATTGCCGCAATCGATGATTTTTTCATTCGCTCTCCTTGCTCCTAAAAAATTGCTCTTCTTTTGATTGTAAGAAATTCGATTTTTTTAAATAGCGGAGGTAAAAATGACTTACGCACTCGGTCTATTAAGACATGACTACTCAGACTCTTTTTTTCCTCTCTTTCTCAAAATGCAGATCTAAGTCAAAATAGACATGAGAGGAAAAATCCCATGATCTACAACAAAAGTGGCCATCCCGTCGAAGTCAAAAAAATTTCTATTCGCCTGTGGGGCGTGCGTGATGAAATTGAAGCAGCCATCGGTCGCAGAATGAAAGAATGTGATGCCGCGGGAGTGCCATTGTACATTGAAGACATTAAGAAATTTTATAATCTGAACTATCAATCTACGGGAAACCTTCTAAGAATTGTTCCAGATCCTGAGGCCGATGATCAAATGGCGTCACTCATGGAGTCTATCAGCGAAGATGTCGCAGAGGCAGCCGAAGAAGCAGAAAGCCAAACTCTAAGTGAAGCTGAAGGTATTATTGCAGAACAGGCCTCACAAGGTCATGAAACGAAGAAACCAAATCCGATTCTAGAGCGTCCCTACCAAAGACAGGCCCCAGATCTTGATAAAGTCTCCTATGGATTTATTCTTTTATCAGACATCAATATGGAAACCATGATGAGTTTTACAAAAGATAAATTCCTGCATGGCCAGTCTGTCGTGGTTGAGTTCCTAATCCCACAACAGTTCATGCTCACGGCCGACGTGACCTACTGCAATCATTACGCTATGAAGTCTCGAATCATTAGCTCCACGAAACCCGACTACCGCATCCAGTGCAAATTTAGTTTTGCTCTCCAAGGTGAGAGAGAAAACTTAAGAAACTTTCTTCGCTCTATCGAACCAACCATTAAACCCGCGAAGAAAAAAGCACCGAAGGCAGAGGAAGAAGATTCCCTTGGAATCTAAGTTAGGTATAATGGGCCTATGAAAGCATACTTAAGGCCCTCACTCTCCACATTTTTGATCGTCTTCTTTTTTTTCATCCTTCTATTTTTAGGACTGTTTGCTGAAGTTTTTGAGTCGCAAACTCCTGAGGTTGACATTGCTCAAATCTACGCAAACCCGGTTCCCGTGAATGAACTCCAGCAACTAAAAAACTTCAAGCTCACCAATAAGCATGGCCAGTTTGTTTTTGAGAACACTGACCCTAAAGGCAACCTCACGGGCCCTTGGCAAATGATTGAACCTCAGGCCCTGCGTTTAAAAAAGAACGTCGTACCAAAGATGATCGAAGCCCTGAATGTCATCAGAGTCCGAAACTTTCATCGTCTTGAACCAATCAACATCTCAAGCTTCTCGCTGGATAACCCAACTCTCACACTTAACTTTACTAATACGAAAAACAAAAATTTCGAAATCAAAATGGGTCTCATTAACCCAATTGATAATTCGGCCTATCTCTCACTCTCAACGCAAGACCAGATCTACCAAATTGATCCCATTGAGATGGCGCTAGAAAGCTATGATCTTCCTCAGTTGGTTGAGTCAAAAGTTCTCGCCGTCAATGCCGACTCTCTTCAAGGTCTAGAGCTCTACGATCAGGCCGGACTCCAATTAAAACTCATCCGCAAAGAGAGTGAGTGGCTAGATCAAACAGGAGTAGTACTCACAGAAGCTAAAGTAAAAAAATTCTTTGAACGAATTGAGCAAATCACAAGCTTCTCGATTTTAGATAAATTAAATGCTGAACAACAGGCCTTCATGGAAAAAACCATGGCCACTTCCGCCTACAATTTGAAACTCATCTCGTCTCAAGGTGTGCGCACCTATATTTTTGCAAAAGTTGATGGTCAAATTCCAGGCATGAACGTCACGAAAAGCGACACGTATTCTCTTTCCTCTGATGATAAGCAGTCATTTGTCTTGATTAGCAGAGATGAGCTTAAAATGCTTTCAACTAAAAGTAGCGACCTCAAGTAACAAAAAAAAAGGGATGCCTAAGCATCCCTTCTCATGAAATCTTCTTAAAGAAGAATTACTTAATTTCTTTGTGAACAGTGTGACGACGAAGATTAGCGTTATACTTTTTCATTTCAAGACGCTCTGGAGTCGTTTTCTTGTTTTTTGTAGTTGTATAACGAGAAGGAGATGCTCCCTCTTTTCTAGCTTCTGTGCATTCTAAAGTAACAATAACTCGTGGTCCCTTCGCCATAATATCCTCGCAATGGTAATCATTTACATAAAAGTCCTGCCACTATAAACTGAACTCCATCATAATACAAGTGTTTACTTGATCGAGAGTGTCGGATGCAGTGTATAAATATCGAAAATTGGTCTTATTGCCGTTATCAGAAGGGTGATTTCATGGCCATGATCACCTTCGGAGCGAGTTTAGACTCGATTCAAGAAGGTGCTTTGGAATATTACGTGACAGTTCTTGAGAACGAAGAGCGCGAAGTTTATCAAAAGGATTTCGACTCTTTAACTGAGGCTTGTCTTTATTTGAACGAGAATTATGGTGACTGGACCCTTAAAGATCAAACAGCTACAAAATCTGGCTGCTCGACCTGTGCTGCTCACTAAAATCCGGAAATAACCTGGTAATTTCTTCAATAGAAACCAAGTCCTTCATGGAAGAGCTGCTGAATTTTTCTCCCGTCGACTCGATGATGCCTTTTCGAATACTTAAAGGTCCATCTGTGGTCTCTATTTCAAATAATGGGGTCTCACCCCATAACCATTCCCAAGAAGTTAAGTGTTTAAAACTCTCCTGAACTAAGGGAAGAGAGAGAAGTGTTCCATCGAGTTCAAAGGGAATTGTTTTAAGATAGTTCGCGACCAAATCGATGACGTCCGGAATTTCAATGCCAGGATGCCTCTGGCTTAAAGTCATGACTTTGGATCTCACTGATGGAATTGACTTCGTGGAGCTCGGGACGAGTGTATGCTTTAAGCTCTCCTCTAGAGCATCAAGATCTGAGTTCACTAAAAAGGTTCCGTGATGAAATGAAGCTGATCTAGTTTGCTTATAGGCAGAACCTGAAATCTTCTTCCACTCTCGGTCAATTGGGTCTTGGAGCCACAGATCATTACGAGGAGAAATCTGCAGGTCGATATCGGCCCTTTTGAAAGCACTTTGCAAAAGTTCGGCGTGCTTTTTTCGATCAATAGAGCCTTCAGGAAGAATGAAACTAAAATTCAAATTTCCTTCATCATGAAAAACGCAACCACCACCACTTTGTCTTCTTACCATCCAGATGTCTTTTTGAGCAAGACAAGAAAGGTTCGTCTCAAGCCACGGATTCTGGAAACGCCCCAAGACGACACACGGCCTATTCACATAAAAAAAAAGTACCGGAAGATCTATGTCCGCGCGCAGAAAATAGTCCTCGAGAGCAAGGTTAATGAAGGGGTTTTTATAGGGAGAGGTCAAGACTTTCATGATAGTGCCATGATAGTCTCCTTAAGATGAAAGAACAATTAAAGAGCGCAATCCTTCCTACTCTACCTATCGTTGGGCAGTTAAAACTTAGTAGCTTTGACGGGAAATCTCTTTGCGCGATTGAAGTGGTGACGGGAAAATCAGAAGACGTGCTCGATCCTTTTTTTCAAGACTGTTTTGAGAGAATAGATCTCTTCATTCAAGGTAAAGAGCAAGAAATTGAAATCAAGCTCGACTTTAGATCCCTCACTTCTTTTCAAAGAAATGTTTTAGACGCCATGAAAACGATTCCCTATGGGAAAGTTGCAACCTATAAAGATCTTGCTCTAAAGATAAATTCTAAAGCTTACCAGGCCATCGGAAGCGCTTGTGGTAAAAACCCCTTCCTACTTATCTACCCCTGTCACAGAGTCCTAGGGACCAATAGCTTAGGGGGCTTTGCTCATGGCCTTAAAATGAAAACTGAACTCTTAAAGCTCGAAGAGCTCCATTCTTAGATATCAGTATTTTTTTTGCCGATGAAGCACGGATGCCCGAATAAGCATTTGTCATTGATGGCCTTCGCCACAGACGGAGGAACCATGCACTCCCATCCAGGCTCGTTGGCAACAATCATCTGAAGCACTTTCGATGAATAGATGTGGAGTATATCTTTATCGTAATCAGCGACGTCATCAATTTGATTCATGCTTTTTAGGTGCTCAAATAAAAGAGAAAACTGTTTGGGCACTTCAAGATTTGACATGGTCTCGATGGCGCCTTTTTCTGATTTATATGGATAAATATAAACCTTCACGTAATCTCGGAAAAGCTGCCCTAGGGCCGCAAGAATCCCACCCTCAACGTTTGCGTACTCTTCCTTGAAGATTTGCTGGAAGTTATAGATCCCAAGCACGAGCCCCAAATGCGGAACATTCAAGCGGGCAAAGTAACTTGCAAGCTTGTAGTACTGAGCGTAATTCGTGATCAAAACTTTTTGCCCCATGGTACACATGAGATCAACTCGGGCGAGGAAATCTTCATTCGCGATGTCTCCACCTTCGGCCTTCAGAGTTGAGATTGTGATTTCAGAAATCGTCACAATGTCTTCTGATTTTTTCCCGATGTCTTTAGCAAAGTTCGAGAGCCCAGTTCTGATCATGTCAAAACTCACAAGCGTCGGTGGTCGATAAGAACCACGGACAACGAGGACATCTTTTTTATAAAGAATATCATTGGCCAGAGCAACTTCGCCGTTTTCATCAAACATGATTGCTTGAGTATAGCCTTCTTTTAGGAGCTGAAGATTCATCAACCGATTATCAACTCCACTGAACGCACTTCCACCGAAGCGGATGAAATTCACCTCAAGTCTTGTTGAATCAAGATGATCCATCAAAGAGCGGACAAAGGCTTCAGGATCATCCTGGAGAAAGAGTGAAGCGTACGTGAGGTTGAGTCCAATAATCCCAAGCGCGTCTTGCTGGAGAAGATTTTGAGGATCAAGCATCCTCACATGAATCACAACATCACTCACACCCGAGCCTGGAGCAGTTTGAAAGCGCATACCAAGCCAGCCGTGAGACTCATTATTTCGTTTAAAATTCAAAGCCGCGACAGTGTCGGCGAAAACAAAAAAGGCATGATCCTTACCACGCGTTTCAGAAAGTCTCTCCTCGAGGAGTTCAAATTCTTTTTCAAGCATTCTAAGTAGTCTTGATTGAGAGACGTATCTTCCAGAAGGCTCTTTTCCATAGATTGAGTCTGAGAAAGTCATATCGTAGGCGGAGATTGTCTTAGCGATTGACCCACTTGAGCCTCCGGCCTGAAAAAAGTGCCGTGCCACTTCTTGGCCAGCGCCGATTTCAGCAAAAGTTCCGTAAAACTTCTTCGCTAGGTTAATTTTTAAGGCCTTTTGCCTGAGAGAAAGTGTTGTATCCATGAGGTCCGCCAATCTTTAAGATCTCGAATTTATTGAATTCAGCTAAGAGTGTAGCATTAAATACCTAATTTTGAGGAGAAAAAACTCCTCCTACTAAAATGACTTGGGATAATATTTAATAAGAGAGTGTCGATAAGAAATACAATTGTCGAGGAGGCGTCATGGAAGTTTTAATCGTTGGAATCTTGGCGGCCATAGCGGCCGCGGCCGTGAAAAAGGCCACGACCCCAGTTTTAAAACCTGTCCCGGTGAAAAAGAAAGATCACTGAGCCAAAAACTTAGAAACAACTTCAAAGGTATCTTTTGAGGGATTCCCTCGAACCAGTTTCTCTAAGCTCGATCTCATGTGCCCGCGTCTTTTCTCATCAAGTTTGTTAATAAGTGAAAACGAACTTGCGGCCTTCGAAGCAACCTGCGGATTAAACCCATCGATGAGCTTGATTCTCTCACTTATGAAATCATACCCGGCACCACTCACATCATGAAAAGCATGCAAATTATTTTTAGAAAACTGAAGATACAAAGCACGCAGGTAATTAGGAACTTGATTTAAGAAAAGAGGATCTTTCTCAAGAACCGAAAGTCTCGTGAGTGCTTCGCTCTTTGGCGTGAAGGCCGCAAGAGAACTAAACCATTTGATCATCACGAGTGAATCGTGTTTCCATTTTTGGTAAAATTTCTGAATCGCCGGATGCTCAAGCGGAGCACCGGATGCAATATACATTTTAAGGCCATGAATCTCTTCAGTCATATTGGTCGCTGATTCATAGTGATGAGCGAGAGCACGAAGTCCTGCTTCACTTCCAGATGCCACGAGATATGTTAGGCACTGATTCTTTAAGGCCCTTTGCCCAAATGCTTTGGGAGTTAATTCAAAACGAGAAACCTCTGATAATGTTTCATGCTGATCGAGAAACCAGTCTTGAAACTGAAGCCCAAGTTTCTTTTGGAGGTTTTTATGAACCAAATGAATCGCTTCAAAATCCGGCCTGTCCATCTCTTGGGTTAAGCTATTTTCTGAAGGAAGTTCAAGCAGATAAGATTTAAACGATAGATCAATGTCTTTGTTACCCAGTAGAATTCTGAAAGCTTCTTGAAAATCACTCTCAAGAGTCTCTGAAAGTTTTCCGGTTGCTTTCAAATAATTCAGCTCATTCTTCAGAACATAGTCATAGATCTTTTGAGTGGCCTCGTACCTTGAATAAGGATCAGAATCAAAACTCATGAGAGTAATGAGATCTGAAATTTGAAAAGGATAATCCACATACACGGGAGCAGAAAATCCTCGGTTTAAAGACGGAATCACCTCACCGGTGACTTTAAAACGGAAAGTTTCTTTAAGCTTTTTAATCTCTAGGAGATGCTCCGTTTCTTGATGTGTTGTTTTGTCCAAGAGACCTACGACAAATGGCATGTGAAGGATACTTCCTTCCGAAAGTGACAATGTCGTTGGTGGGTACTTTTGCTCCACATCCATCACGAGTTCATCCCCTTCTTGCTTTGTTCGGATCACAAGTGTAGGGGTTCCTGGGCGATTGTACCAGTTCTTGAACTGCGATAGATCTTTTTTAGAAGCGAGCTCCATGGCGTTTACGAAGTCTTCTGTTGTCACAGCTTTCCCGTCGTAAAGTTCAAAGTATTTATCCATCCCCTTGCGGAAATTTTCACTTCCAATCAAAGTATGGATCATACGGATAACTTCTGCGCCTTTTTCATAAACGGTTCGGGTGTAGAAATTATTGATCTCAATGTAGCTTGAAGGTCTGATCGGGTGTGATAAAGGCCCTGAGTCTTCAGCGAACTGCGCCTCTTTGAGCATCATCACATCTTCGATCCGTTTCACCGCTCGAGAAAGCATGTCGCTCGAAAATTCTTGATCCCTAAAAACCGTGAGCCCTTCTTTAAGAGTGAGCTGGAACCAGTCTCGGCACGTCACTCTATTTCCTGTCCAGTTATGAAAATACTCGTGACCGATGACGGCCTGGATATTTTGAAAATCGTGATCCGTGGCACTTTTTTCGTCCGCGAGAGTGTAGGTCGAATTAAAGATATTCAGTCCCTTATTCTCCATGGCCCCCATGTTGAAAGAGTCCACTGCTACAATCATGTAGATATTGAGATCGTATTCCAATCCAAATCTTTCTTCATCCCATTTCATGCTCTCTTTCAATGACTCCATGGCATGCCCAGTCTTGAAGAGATTACCTTTATCAACGTAAATCTCTAAATCAACCTTCCGCCCACTGGCCGTCTTGAATGTATCCCGTGCCACATCGAAATCCCCTGCGACCATCGCAAAGAGGTAGCTAGGTTTTCTGAAAGGATCTTCCCATTCCACCCAATGACGGCCGTCAGGGAGATCTCCTGAGCCTATTCTATTTCCATTCGAAAGAAGGAATGGGTACTGCGTTTTATCCGCAATCATCTTTGTTTTATAAATACTCATGACGTCAGGGCGGTCAATAAAGTAAGTGATCTTCCTAAACCCTTCCGGCTCACATTGAGTACAAAGCTGTGGGCCAGACTGATAGAGACCTTCAAGAGCTTTGTTGGAAGAAGGATCAATTTTATTTTGAATCTCGAGAATGAACTCATCCTCAACAAGGTTGAAGAGCGTTAGGCGATCTGCTGAAACCTGAAACCGGTCTGATGGAACATTCTCTTCGTTGAGCTTGAGGCCGATTAGTTCCATGGACTCGCCGTTGAGATCAAGATTTAATTTTTTGCCTCGGAGCTCTTCTCTCTTTTTAAATGAAAGCCTTGAGCTAACGAGAGTGAAACGATTCTGAATATCAACAGTAAGTTCAACCGAGGTGATTTCAAAGTTTGATGGTTTATAGTCTTGTAAATAAATCGTTTTAGGCTTTTGCATGAATTTCCTCTAAGGTCACTTGGTAACCTGCGTGAGAGCGGACATTAAAAACACCGGTATCAAATATCAGGTACTGACCTTTAATTCCTATGAGACGTCCGTTGATTTCGGACACCTTATCGAGATTGAATGAGGTCACCTTCTCTGGGTACTTATCTACCGGATAGTTTATTTTAACAACGGGTTCATCGAGAATAGCATAGGTAAAAGACTTAAGCTCTTCTTGGACCAAAGAAAGAAGTTTGCCCTTCCACTCTACGAGATCGATTGAATCAGGCTCACCTTTGAGCATCTTTCTCCAATCTGTCTTATCGTTGATGTGTTTTTTAAAGAGCACTTCGATCTGTCCGGAAAGCAAACGGCTACTTACTTCTAAAATCGCAAGCGCTTCACTCGCTCCCTGATCTATCCATCTGTAGGGTACATTCTTTCGGCGTGTGATACCAACTTTAAGCCCAGATGAATTCGCAAGATAAACCACGTGCGGTTGAAAACAATGATCAAGACCCCACTGAGGTTCTCTGCAAGTTCCAAGATGATAATGGCAAGTTTCAGGCTTCATAATACACAGATCACACGAAGCAAGTTTCATCGTGCAATTGTAGCAGACACCTTCGGCGTAGACTTTCTTGATTGATTTAGCGCAAGAGCTACAAATAATCTTACCTGAGTAGGTGAGACGGAGGTCTTTGCCTACAAGAGTAGAAAGGTCAACGTGATCTGCACCGTGTGCAATCCTGTAACCTATCTTATTTCCGTAACTTGTTTCCATTTTCGAGAGTATGGTGGTCAATTTCATAGGGAAAAATTATCCCTCATTATGCTGCATCTGTCTTAGAAAAAAGTTCCTTAATTGCAGTAAACAAGATTCCGAGAATAGTATTAAGAAATGGGTTCTACTCATAAACCAACAAGGAAGGTTACAATGATCAAAAAATGGATGCTCTCTATTAAAGCGATGGTGCTGTGCTTTGCCATCGTGTTGACACCAAGTTGCGGTCAACAAGCTGGCGATCTGCCACAAATTAACGGTGTTAAAGGACCAATCTTCAACGTCGTTGACGGACAAATTCTCTTGACGTTCAAATTTTTAAACATGCAAGTTGAAGCAGGTTTAAAAGTTCCGATTCCTAAGACGAAACACTCGTTCATGGAACTTGCACCGAATGCTATTGACGGCGGTATGTTACTTGTTCTCTATATGGATGTTGAAGATCTCAAGTCAATCTCAGTTGGTGTTGGCGATGGAAACTACCTTCCAGATGGCCGTCCACTTCCGGGAGTTCCAGGTGGTCGACTTGATAACTCTCTACGCGTAGATACTCCATGGTATGACATTTCATTCTACTACCACCAAAAACTTTTTGGTCTTTGGATTCCAGTTGGTTTCGAAACAGCAGGAATTTCTGGTTACTGGAACATCAACATGAATGGTAACCGCGTTGGTTTCCTTGGAATTGTGGGTGATGACCAAGATCGTGGCTACAAGGCCGGCGGTGTTGTTCTACTTAACCTTGATGCCCTTAAGAACAAACAGCTTAACAGCTTGATCAACATGTCAAAACGTAACCCGCATCTTACTTACTAGTTTCAGTAAGTTAGGACCTCGAAAGGGGTCCTAACTTTGTAAATTTTACCCACTCAAGCTCTTTCTTCCCTTCGTTTTAACTTGAGCCTTTAATATCTACCTTATGAAAGTATTTCGAAACTCTTTAAGCATCTTGCTGCTAATTACGACAATCACGTCGTGTGGAAAGAAAGCTTCAACTGTGAGTGGTAGTCCAACTTCTGAAATCAATCCTACAGTTGCTGAAAACAACTTTCATGCGCTGAAAGAAGTAAAACGGGCCATTAATAATAATGATTTAGCAACATTAAAAAAGGTTGTGGGATCCAATCCTGGACTCGACCTTGATCAACTCCTCGATGATGGAGATACTTTTCTTATCATGGCGATCAAACTCGATTACCGAGAAATCAGAAATTTTCTTCTTGAGAAAGGCTGTGGCTTAGATAAATCAAATATCGCTAAAGACACTCCCCTTCATATTGCAGTCAAAACAAATCGAGTTAATACGGTTAAGGTTCTTCTTGATCGCAAAATCGATCTCGAATTAAAAAACGCAGATGGAGATACACCACTTCTCACTGCTATTAAAAATGCGAACGACGAAATCGCTTTGCTACTTCTTAAAAATGGCGCGAGCTTCGAGGCCCGAGATAAAACTGATTTTCAGGCCTGGCAGATCGCTCAAGGGTACATGCTTCCGCTTGCTAATGACTTCATGATTAGAGTTAACCAAGTTGAATTTGGTGCTCCAGATATTGCAACTTTCAGAAAAATTCTAATTGAAGCAGATATAAAAAACTTATCCAGAATCCTAACTCGTTACCCTAAACTTGCTTCAGACTACGAATCCATCAATCCGTTGGCGATTGTGATAGACCTTGAGGATCAGTTTATTGGTCTTAAGAGCGCTCAAATCCTTTTAGAGAATAAGGCCAACGTGAATGGGCCAAAAAACGCTGAAGAGATCCCACTTATCAAAGCAACCCAGAATCAAAAAGAAGATTTCGCTAAGCTTCTCCTAAGTCGAGAGGCCAATCCTCAACTCATTGATGCTCAGGGGAAATCGGCCTTAATTCATGCAGTAGAGTTGAATAATCCGGCCTTAGTGGATCTACTCTTATCTTACTCAGCTCCTGAAAAGTACACCTTTAGGAAAGATGGCAAGAAAGTAACTGTAAACGCTTGCTCGGTGGCCAAAACAGTGGCGAAAAGACTCACAGTCCAAGCTGATAAACTAGACAACCAGCAAATTCGGAAGAGTTTAGACTGTGGCCTTTTTAGCGGAATTCTCTAGGCGGAAAACCGGAATTAATAATAAGAGTCCAGGCAGTGCTACGATCGTACAGAAGATAAAAAACATCTCCCACCCCATCGATTTGGCCATAAGTCCTGTGGGACTTGAAAGAATCACTCTTGGAATGCCCATAAGTGCCGTTAAGAGAGCATACTGAGTTGCAGTGAACTGCTTGTTGGTGATTGAGGCCATGTAAGCTGCATAGGCCGCTGTCCCCATACCGCTAGCGAGGTTTTCGAAAGCAATGATCATCGCAAGCGAGGCAAAACTCACCGGAAGCGAAGGCAAAATTGCAAATCCAAGAGTTGAAACGGCCTGAAGGATTCCAAAAATAATCAGCGATAAACGCATATTCATCTTAAGCATCATCGTCCCGCCAATAATCCCCCCCAGAATTGTTGCGATCATTCCGAAGGTTTTTGCGACAGTTCCAATGTCTGTTTTGCTGTAGCCCAAATCGAGGATAAAGGGCGTGGTCATATTGGAGGCCATGCTATCGCCTACTTTATACAAAAGGATAAAGAGGAGCATGATCCAGGCACCACGACGCTTGAAAAAATCCGCCAGAGGTCCGATCACCGCTTCTTTTAGGTCAGACGGGATTTTTATGTGCTTATTCTCGGCCGGAGAAAGAATCGTAAAAAGAATAGATGGAAGCATAAAGAGAGCAAGGCCAATATAAACCTGGTTCCACGGAAGTTGATCGGCAATAATCAACGCCAAGGCACCTGAGACGAGCATCGCCAGACGATATCCCGTTACATATAAAGAGGAACCAAGACCGAGTTCTTCATCGGCCAGGACTTCACGTCGGTAGGCGTCGATCACAACGTCTTGAGAGGAAGAGAAAACGGCGATTAAAAAGGCCCAGACACAAACTAGATTCAAATTCTCTTTGGGACTCGTGAAAGACAAACCAAGGATTGCAAGCACGAGAAGAATTTGAAAGAAAACCATCCAGCCTTTACGGCGGCTTAAAAAGGGAAGCGTATAGCGGTCAAGCAATGGGGCCCAAAGAAATTTAAAAACATACGGAAGACCAATGAGAGAAATCATCCCCACGGCAGCAAGATCCACTCCCTCATCTGTCATCCACGCCTGAAGCGTAGAACCAATCAAAAGTAATGGAAGTCCAGAACTATAGCCCACAAGAAGCATAGACAGCATACGGGCGTTGAACACTTTTTTTAGAGTTTCATTCATAGGTAGGTAGGCTCATTGTAGTGGAAAGCGTTTTTACCAAGGAGCGCCTCAGAAGCTTTCTTCTTAACTGCACCTTTTTTAAATTCAATATTTTTCACAACCTGTCCCAATGCTTCTGCAAGCAGTGGTGGTACCGCATTTCCGATTTGGCGAAAAATCGCCGTCTGTGAGCCATGAAAAACAAAATCGTTAGGAAAGCTTTGGCAAGCCGCTGCTTCACGCGGAGTCAGATACCTCGGCTCAACCGGATGATAGTAACTCGTCCTTGCTGTCAGGATAGTTGGACTCGGTCCATTGAGCGGAAGGCGCTGCAGACGTGTTTGACGGAAACGATTCTCACGCAGCTTCTTCCAGTCCACGCCATAACGAAGTTTTTTTGGTAGGAACTCTTTTTCGTCTTCTTCATAACGAATCCCTCTTCCGGCAGGAATGAAGGCCAATCTTTCTTTATCTTCCAGCTTCTTAATTTGAGCAAGTTTCACGTCGTGATTGTAAATCGTTCCATTGGCCGCTTTGAGATTTTTGAATGCTTCAGCAACAGTTCTTGCCTTCTTTTCAGCTCGAGGACCATGAGTCGCCATAGGAAAGAGACACTCTCCTCCTAAAACTCCCATAATAATTGTGCGCCGTCTTTTTTCCGGTACACCAAATTCTTCGGCCGATAAAATACGCGCGTCCATGTTGTAACCAAGGCGTTCAAACTGTTGGAAAATTTTCTTCAGGATCGGCTGATTTTTTTTAGCAATCATTCCGGTTACGTTTTCAAATAAAATGATCTTTGGCTTTGTGGCCTTTACGATACGAATAAACTCTCTAAAAAGTTGATTCCTAGCATCCTCAACCTCTCCTCTTCCGACAGTTGAAAATCCCTGACAGGGAGGACCGCCAACAACCATATCAATTTTCTTTCCACCGAGGAGTTCGTGTAATTTCTTTTCGGAAAGCTTCTTGATATCTCCCAAGTAAACAGCGGCCTGGTGATGGTTAGCGGCAAAACTAGTAATTGCATCTTTATTAGCATCAACTCCGAGAAGACACTGATGCCCGGCCATTTCAAGCCCACAAGAAAGTCCACCACACCCACTAAAAAGATCGATAAAGGTCAAAGATTTATTATTTGTTTTCATATCCGAAGTTTAAAATTTTGGAGTAAGGGTGTCTATCAATTTCATAAAACATTTGACTGATTCATCAAGCAAAAGTTTGATGTGTAAAACACTGAAATAAAACAATTTTCCCTCTAAGAAAGTGCATTTTTTTGTGGTAAAATCACGATTAGAAATTCATGATTGGCTTACTTCCATTTAACAAAAGGTTTTAACATGAAAAGACGTGATTTTTTAAAAAGTACATTGTTATTTGCTGCTGTATCAACTGTAGTTGGTAAAGCTACTGGTCTTATGTCAGATGCTCTTGCTGCTGACGTTTGGGTTACTGCTGGTAAGCTTGGTTATAAAGAAGTTTCTCCGCAAGCTAAAAACGGAAAACTTTGTTCTACTTGCAAGCACTATAAGGCAGCTGGTGCTGATGGTGAGTGTGTTCTTCCAGCTATGAAGTCTGCGATGAAAGCAGCTGCTGCTCCGAAAGTGAAGGCAGGCGCTTACTGTAATATGTGGGCAAAAAAAGCTTAATTAATCTTACATCTAAGTTTATGGGGCCCGAAAGGGCCCTTTTTTTTTGCTCTTCCCTCTCCGTGCTTTGGTTTAGAAACCTAACTTGTTAGAAGATGTTAGTTTGCATTCTGTTCTCACTCTGGAATAAAAGTCAACCGCGGGATGTCCCGCGTTTCAGAGGAGAATTCATGAAAGTTATTTTGGCCCTCTCATCATTGGCACTTTTCTCGTCAAATGTCAGAGCAGAAATCAAAGTCGTCTATGGCCAGGACAACAGACAAGATGTCTATCAATCTACTAACTCGCTACACAAAACTCTCGCAAAATCGACAGCGGGGATGATTGATGTCAGGAGCTTTTATAAATCGAGCAAACCAGGATATTTCAATCTTTTAACTTATAGTCTTGAAGAATCTGCAAACGTCTGTCCAACTGAGGCTTTCTCACAGCAGCCAACAGCTCCTACATGCTCAGGCTTCCTAGTTAGTCCAGATACACTCGTAACAGCTGGTCACTGCTATAAAGCTTTCTCCACTCCTGAACAGGCCTGTAAAACCTTTGCTTGGGTGTTTGATTACCACATGACATCTCCAAGCTCTAATCCGGCCCAAAATATTCCTATTACAAATGTCTACCTTTGTAAGAAGGTTATTTCTTCGCAGCTAACAGCTAGCCTTGACTACACCGTCATTAAGCTTGACCGACCAGTTGTAGGGAGAGCACCTTTAAAATTCCGTAAAAATGGTATTCTCCCGAATAACACAAAACTTGTTGTTATCGGACATCCAACAGGTCTTCCAACCAAGATTGCTGGTGAAGGAAAAATCACTCGTAATTTAAATGCGACATCATTCTCAACGACTCTTGATACATTCCACGGAAACTCTGGTTCGGCGGTGTTTGACTCAAACACAGGTCTTGTTGAAGGGATTCTTATTCAAGGGAAGACTGACTATGCACCTTCTATCAGATCAAACCCTAAGAGCTGTCAGATTGTGAATAGATGTAATGATAATGGTGGGAACTGTTTGTTTTCTGAGCCATCTGAACTGGGAGCAGGGATTCTTCCTAACGCCTGGGGAGAAGTTGTTCTTCGTATCAGCTCAATTTCAAAAGTTATCGATTCAGCAATTGCAACAAAATAGTCCGCACATGATCGAAAGTGAGCTCAACCAAAATATTTTTTTGGCGAGAGCTCACTCCTTGCAACAAATGAATCTTCGACTTTGACACTTTCAGTATTTCCGACAAAAAACGAATAAGTTCCTCATTCGCCTCTCCATCGATAGGTGGTGCTTTGATCTTGATTTTAAGCCGTCCGTCGTGCTCGCCAATAATTGAAGACATAGGAGCGTTTGGTTGAATATAGAGTAGAAGTAGAGTTCCTTTCTCACTAACTTTGCAGAAAAGAGGTAAGTTTTTACTGGCACTATTACTTCTAGCCATTGTTCCAGTCCGCATAAATAGTATAACAATCCGATAGTTTAAGCACGGCCAAGCCTTCCTCATTATAATCAAGAATT
>JACCDH010319015.1_pt1 | contig 28759 bp, 24 predicted proteins | sample 7442481 | NCBI WGS metagenome assembly JACCDH01 (sample SAMN15323433, study PRJNA562643) | freshwater metagenome | isolation source: river surface water | place: USA:Blue River Watershed | collected 2017-08-15 | reverse complement strand
GGTATTGCCTTAGTATACGGTGCCAGTGGAAGTTTTGAAGTAGAAAAAATTGCGAAATACATTGCAGCCGGACAACTTACTCCGATGTTTTACACCGGAATGATGTTGATGCTAATGGCCATGCTATTTAAAGTATCGGCCGTGCCATTCCATTTCTGGAGTCCTGATGTATATGAAGGAGCTCCGGCTCTAATTACTACCTTAATGAGCACCTTAGTTAAGGTAGCTGCATTTGGTGCATTATACCGTTTATTCAGCACCTGCTTTGTTGGAAGCATGTATTTTGTTGAACCCATTTTAGTGGTGGTAACTGCTGCAACTATTATGGTAAGTAACGTAATTGCCTTGAGTCAAAACAATGTAAAGCGTATGTTGGCCTATTCGGGCATCTCGCATGCGGGTTATATGTTATTAGCCATCTTAAGTATTCCGGGTAAATCCGATGCCGCTTTATTCTTTTACGCGTTTGCTTATTCATTTGCATCAATCGGTGTATTTGCATTAGCTATCATGACGTTTAAAAGTAACTTTAGTGAAAACGTGGAAGCCTTTAACGGTTTAGCTAAGAAAAATCCACTAGCTGCTGCTTTGATTACCGTATTTATACTATCATTAGCTGGAATCCCTCCTTTTGCCGGATTCTTGGGTAAATACTACATCTTTAGCGAAGCCTTTAAAAACGGATATGCTACATTAACTTTGATTGCTATTATCAACTCAATAATCGCAGTTTACTATTACTTTAAGGTAATTATAGCCATGTACAGCCAACCTGCTAATGATAAACCATTAGTTATCCATCCAAGTTATTGGGCAGTAGCCATCATTTGTGCTATTTTAACTATCGGAACAGGCTTAATGCCCGACCATTTCATGCAATTATTGAAATAATCGAAATCAGTATACCTTTCTCCAAAACGCCTTTCCGAACGAAAGGCGTTTTTTATTCCACTCAGCCCTATTTTTAGTAGCTTGAGCAACCAAAACTGCGCTTTCAGGCTCTTTCTAAAAATTTTTGCCACATCCTTTATATTATCTTTGTGTTAAGCAGCGTTAAAACCTTGAGAATAAAAGGCTGTTGGTCGAACCAATTTTTCAAACAAATGTTTTCTTATATCAATTAAATTAGTTTTTTTGCATCTTCTTAAAATTTGTACAAAATGAACAAAGTTCAATCACAAAAATCAGAAAGCAAATTCAGCGCAATGTTCGCTTCTTTTGCTATCCCGGTATTATTAGTTGTAGCTATTTTAATCTACATCTTCGTTTTAGGTAATCCTTCAAACTTTGAAGACGGTGACCCAACCAAACACCCAGTTCCAGAAGGTATCAACCACACATTAGGTTTGATTTACAAAGGTGGTGTTATCGTACCTATCTTATTATCGCTTGTGTTAATGAGCATTACTTTCTCTATCGAGCGTTTCTTAACAATCGGTAAAGCATCTGGTAAAGGCTCTGCAGAAGCTTTCGTTCGTAAAGTACAAGCTCACTTAACCGGTGGCAATATCGATGCAGCAATTGCTGAGTGCGATAAACAACAAGGTTCAGTAGCTAACGTAGTAAAATCTGCATTACACAAATACAAAGAAATGCACGCTAACACTGAGTTAGATAAAGACCAAAAAATCTTGGCTATTCAAAAAGAAATTGAAGAATCAATTTCATTAGAGTTACCAATGTTGGAGAAAAACTTAGTAATTATCGCAACTATGGCTTCGGTTTCAACACTCGTGGCACTATTAGGAACGGTAATTGGTATGATCAAGGCGTTCTCTGCGTTAGCAACCGCAGGTTCACCTGACTCTACAGCGTTAGCAAACGGTATCTCTGAAGCCCTTATCAATACTGCATTAGGTATCGGTAACTCGGCTATCGCTATCATTATGTATAACGTATTTACTACTAAAATCGACAAAATCACTTACACCATTGATGAAGCTGGTTTTAGTATTACCCAAACTTTCGCTGCAGCTCACAAATAATCAATTGATTGTTTGCGGTGAATAACCGCTAGTAAGTTTTTGTATTCAATCAATTAATTAAAAAACAATGGCTAAAGTAAAAGTACCTCGCAAGAGCACATCAGTAGATATGACGGCTATGACGGACGTGGCCTTCTTGCTACTTACTTTCTTTATGCTTGCAACTAAGTTTAAACCGGACGAACCGGTAGTAGTGGATACACCATCATCCATCAGCGAGATTAAATTGCCTGAATCTGATATCATGCAATTAACTGTTGATAAAACCGGAAGAGTTTTCTTCGGTATTGATGGCCAAAAAACACGCGAAGAACTATTGCAACGCATGGCTGAAATCTATAAAATGAAATTCACGCCAGAAGAAGTAAAAGAATTCTCTTTGCAATCAACCATTGGGGTGCCAATGGCACAGCTTCCTCAGTTCTTAAAAATGACAACAGAAGAGCGTGCGAAAGCCAATTTCCCTGGCGTTCCTACCGATTCGTTGAATAATGAACTTGGAAACTGGATTTGGCAAGCTCGTTTAACCAACAACAATGTGCGCGTTGCGATTAAAGGTGATCGTGATGCAAACATGCCTACCGTTAAACGTGTAATTGCTGTGTTGCAGGAGAAAAAAGTAAATAGATTCAATTTCATTACGAGCATGGAAAAAGGTGCTCAGTAATCAGTTAAACATAAAAGAAAAAACGCATGGCAGAAATTGAAGGCGGTGGCGGTGGTGGGAAACACAAAGGCGGTAAGAAAAGAGGCAAAAAACTTTCTACCAGGGTAGACTTTACCCCTATGGTGGATTTGGGCTTCTTATTAATTACCTTCTTCATGTTAACTACCAGCATGAATAAGCCCCAAACCATGGAAATTAACATGCCGGTAAAAGAAGACAAGCCAGAAACAGAGAGTAAAGTAAAAGCTTCTCAGGCTGTAACTCTTTTATTAGCAAAAGACGATAAAGTGGTTTACTATTTTGTTAACGAACAAACTGGTGAGCCGGAAACTCCCCAAATCACTAATTACAGTGCAGGCGGTATCCGTGCAACCTTGTTAAAAGAAAACAAAATGCGAAACACCCGTTTAGATAGTATTCCAATTTATAAAGACATGTTGAATAAACATGTGATTACCGAAGAGCAATACAAAGATCACCTCAGTGATATCCGTTCGGATAAAAATGCATTGATTGTAGTAATTAAAGCGGCAGATAAGTCGCGTTACAACAACCTAGTAGATATTTTAGATGAGATGCTTATCTGTAATATTGGACGCTACGCAGTGGTAGATATCACACCAAAAGAAGTGGAAATGCTTAAAGGTGTTAATTTAGAATAACAAGGAGGAAACAAACATGTCGAAACTTGCAAAAATTAACATATTTGATAGCAACTGGGTTGATATCGTATTTACAGGCAGAAACAAAGCTTATGGTGCTTACGTGCTTCGTAAAGAAGGTGATAAAAACACCAATAAAGGTATTGTGTTCGCTATCATATTCTTCACCTTGGTTATCACAACTCCGATGATTATTGATTTCATTAAAGGAATTGTAGAGAAAAGCCAAGAAGAAGTAAAAGTAACGGAAGTAACCACTTTGGAGGAACCACCTCCGGTTGATAAGAAAACTCCTCCTCCTCCTCCGGCTGAACCACCACCACCGTTGAAATCAACTGTGAAGTTCACGCCTCCGGTAATTAAACCAGATGAGGAAGTTCCGGATGAACCACCACCCGCTCAAGATGAAATGAAAGACAAAGATGCCGGAACAGAAACCGTGCAAGGTGACCCGAACGGTGTTGATGCGAGTTTATTAGAGTCTGGTAATGGTGATAACACTGGTGAGGCAGAACCTGAAATCGTAACCTTTGCGGAGCAAATGCCTGAGTTTGGTGATGATCCAGCAGCCTTGGCAGAATTCTTATCACGCAACATTAATTATCCGGAAATGGCCAAAGCAAACGGACAAGAGGGCAAAGTAATTGTTCAGTTCGTTGTAGGTCGTGATGGTAAGATAAGTGATATTGAAGTATTGAAAAAAGGTGGTTGGGGATTTGATGAAGCTGCTTTAGAAGTAGTGAAGAAAATGCCGGCATGGAAACCTGCTAAACAAAATGGTAAAGCTGTACCTCTTCGTATGACCTTACCTATTAAGTTTACGCTTCAAAACTAAACTAACTAACAGCGTGAGACTCGAACAAATAAGAGCCGATCGCGATAAAAAAATAGCCAGGTTGCTCGGATATTTCGGAGTAATTATGGCTATTTTTTATTTCGTAATGGGCATAGCGTTTCTGTGGCTGCCGCAGTTTGTGGCTTTCGCTGGTGAAATGCGCTTTATTATCGCTCCCCTACTCCTTATTTATGGATGTTTTAGGGTATACCGATTAGTAAAAGCTAAACAACAACCACCTGAAGAAGAACAAGAGCATGAAGAACGATAATTGGTTAATGGCAACTGTGGTATGCTTAAGTTTATTAACAGCATGCAACAACAGCACTCCCAAACACAGTGATACCAGCACTAGTGGTAACATTACCATTGCGGTGGATGAGAGTTTGAAGCCTATCATAGAAGCCGAACGTGAGGTTTTTGAGGCGTTATACCCAAAAGCTAAACTAAACATGGTTTACACCAATGAGTATGATGCCATAGCCCTATTGGGAAAAGATAGCGCACGAATTGCTATATTAGGTCGTGAACTGTTACCTGAAGAAAAAGCTCCTTTCAACAAACGTAAAATTGTGCCTAGAAATGTAGTGATTGGTTACGATGCTATTGGACTAATCATGCATAAATCACGAAAAGACACCGTACTTACCTTGGCACAACTTACCGATATCTTAAGTGGTAAAATTACCAATTGGAAAGAATTGAGCTCTGCTAATGCATCGGCTCCTATTCAAATCGTATTCGACCATGCAAAAAGCGGAGCTGTTCGTTACTTAAAAGATTCATTACTTAACGGTAAAGAAACCGGCAAGAACTGTTATGCCGTAAAAAACAATCCACTAGTGATTGAACAAGTAGAGCAAGATAAAAACACCATTGGAATCATTGGTGTTTCATGGATAAGCGATCGAGATGATAGCACATCCAATCAATTTTTGAATAAAATAAGGGTAGTAAGTTTGGTTCCGAAAAATCCGGAAACAGCCGAAGCACCAACGATGAAGCCTTATCAGGCTTATATTGCACTCAAACAATATCCCCTTTACCGTAACATTACTATTATTAATCCGGAAGGACGATACGGTTTAGGCACGGGGTTTGCATCATTCATAAATAGCGACAAAGGACAACGCATTATTTTAAAAAGTGGATTAGTGCCTGCCCACGCACCAGTAAGAATTATACAATTAAATAACGATTAGCATACGACCATGAACAGAACAATTAACATGCTTATTGCCGGTAGTTTGATGAGCATTGCTGCTCAAGCTCAAACTTTACAAGACGGCTTACGAGCATTAGATTTTGACAAGTATGAAAGTGCACGAAACATTTTCGATCAGTTAACCAAAAGCGAACCTAAAAACGGAGATAATTGGTATTACTTAGGTCAATCGTACCTAAACCTATACAAAGAAGACTCTGCAAAATGGGCTTACGATCAAGGTACTGCTCAAGCAGCAACAAATCCGGCTAATTACATTGGTTTGGGTGAATTGATGATGATGGAGAACAAAAAAGAAGATGCTAAAGCCTTATTTAAAAAAGCTTTAGACTTTAGTCGTGGCCGCGATGGTGTTGTTACCGATACACGTGCTTTGCGCATGGTGGCATCAGCATTAGTAAATACGGACAACAAGGTTACCGATGAAGCTTTAGTGCACATCAAAAATGCATTAGAGTTAGCTCCTCGCGATTATGAGGTGTTGGTATCTGCAGGTGACGTATACTTAGAGATGAACAACGGTGGTGAAGCAGCTTCTCATTACGAACGTGCCGAAACTGTTGATCCTAAAAACCCGAAAGCGTTTACTAAAGCTGCCGGTATTTGGATTCGTGTTAAAAATGCGGAATCAACTTTAAACGATTTGAATAAAGCATTAGCTATTGATAGTAACTACGCTCCTGCATTGAAATTAATGAGTGAGTTGTATTACAAATCAAAAAAATACGACAAGGCTAAATACTACTACACCAAATATCTTCAAAACTCAGAGAGCAGTTTAGCAAATCGTCAACGTTTCGCTCGTATTTTATTTAACGGAAAAGAATACGAAGATGCATTGAACTTAATTACTGATATTTTAAAGCAAAAAAATGCTGACGTGTATATGTATCGTTTAGCAGGTTACAGCTACTACGAAGTTGGTGATGCGAAAAAAGACACCTCACTTTTCAGACCTGGTGCCGCTGCTTTAAATACATTTATCGCAACCATCAACCCAAGTAAACTTATTTCAAGCGATTATGAATACTTGAGTAAATTATACAGCCGCATACCGGGTAACGATAGTTTAGCTATTTACAATATTGGAAAAGCTATGGAATTGGCTCCTGAAAAAATTGAGTTAAACAAAGAAGCCGGACAAATTTATAACCGTATTAAGCGTTTTGATAAAAGTGTAGTTTGCTTTGAAACATACATTAGTAAGGCTACCAAAGTAACCTTAGTTGATTACCAATTATTAGGCTTAGCTGCATACTACGGAAAACAGTTTGCAAAGAGCGATAGTGCATTTGCAAAAATCATTGAACAAAAACCTGATTATGCAGATGGTTACTATTGGAGAGGTATCAACAATGCATCACTTGATCAGGAATTTAAAACTACGGTAGCTAAAGAGTTTTTAGAAAAATACATCAACTTAGCAGAAGGTGATCCTGTAAAGAACAAGAAAAACCTATCATCTGCATACAACACACTAGGGTTCTATTACATTAAAAATGATAATAACGCCAAAGCAAAAGAATTCTTTAATAAAACCATAAGCATTGATGCGGCTAACAAAACAGCAGCAGATATCTTGAAGCAATTGAAGTAGAAAAAGACATAATAAAAAAAGGAGTTACCGTGGTAACTCCTTTTTTTATGCGATAAAATCTTGTTTGGTGTGTTCTACTTTATCAGCTGCACTATGCAGTAATTGTTTGAGTGATTCTAATAAAACAGGTAAAGCATCAACACCCTCTCCTGTTTTTCCAATCTTTTCAATCTTCATAACCACGCTTGCTAATTCTTGTTCACCTATCATTTGTATGGTGGCCTTCATCCGGTGTGCCGAACGTCCGATGGAATATAAATCGTGCTCACTAATGGCTTTCTCTAAAACTACAGCCTCCGGTGGAACTGAAGACAAAAACAAATCTAACATATGCAGCACGAATCCATTATCACCACCCGAAACACTATTTAAATACGTTAAGTCAATCTTTTCTGCGCTCATAATTATTATTCAAATTTAACTAACTTGCACAGCAACAAGTAAAGACTTATGCACACGACAGGGATTTGCGCTTTAGCCGTTATTCCATTACGTAAAACACCGGATAGTACTAGCGAAATTGTATCTCAACTCGTTTTTGGAGATCAATTTACGATTCATAACATCGATAATGGCTGGGCCGACATTACTACTTCATACGATAATTACCGCGGCTTTATCAGTGAGAAACAAATTACGTTTCATGAGCCATCTGACCAACAATGGGAAGTAAACACCGTATTTCCATACATTAAACTTCAAACCAACCAAGGTTATATTTTTGCGCCTGCCGGTTGCAGCATACCTGCCGCGGCATCGTTTGAATTAGCCAAGCAAACTTTCCATCGAACAAACGAATCATCGACCAAATTAAACCTTGCAGATACCGCAATACAATACCTAAACGCCCCATACCTTTGGGGAGGAAAAACCTTTATGGGAATTGATTGCAGTGGATTCACGCAAATGGTATACAAGCAAATGGGAGTTACACTTCCAAGAGATGCATATCAACAGGCGGAACTTGGCGAAGCAGTATCTTTCGTTGCAGAAAGTAAGCTAGGCGATTTAGCCTTTTTTGATAATGAAGCCGGCAAAATTACCCATGTAGGCATGATGCTCGACCATGAACGAATCATTCATGCATCAGGTAAAGTGCGTATTGATTGTCTTGACCATCACGGAATTTTAAACAGTGACGACCAAACTTACTCGCACAAATTGAGAATTATCAAGCGTTTAAACGAAACTTTTTAGTATTAAAACGGTTTAACCTACATAACAATCCACGAATATGACAGTAAAAATTGGCGATAAAGCCCCATCATTCAAATTGTTCAACACGGACAAGAAAGAAGTTTCATTAGAAGATTTTAAAGGCAAGAACGTAATCATACATTTCTTCCCACTTGCATTCACAGGCGTTTGCACTACACAATTATGCACCGTTAGAGATGCCATCAGTATGTACAAAAACGATAACGCTGATGTGGTTGCTATTTCGGTTGACTCTTTATTTACCTTAGGTAAATTTAAAGCAGAGCAAAACCTGCAATTCGACTTGTTGAGTGATTTCAATCGCGAAGTTTCTACCTCATTTGGTGCCTTACATGATACGTTCCCGGCATTCGGAATGAAAGGTGTATCTAAGCGTTCGGCATTTGTGGTAGATAAAGAAGGTATAATTCAATACGCACAAGTATTGGAAAGCCCTGGCGATTTACCTGATTTTGCGGCAATTAACGCAACGCTAGAAAAAATTAGCTAATTTTTTTCTGAACGGGCTTGCATTGTAAGGCATTCTGCCTATATTTGCACTCCCATTCAGGGAAATGGTTTCGTAGCTCAACTGAATAGAGCATCTGACTACGGATCAGAAGGTTACAGGTTTGAATCCTGTCGAGACCACGAAAAAAGCCACTACATTGTAGTGGCTTTTTTATTTTACAGTAAATATGACCTCCTTATTACGGATTCACCCAAATTCTTTTGTCTTTAGCTTCTTGTAAAACACCTATTTCAACCAAAGTGGTTCCTTGTTCCTTCGCTGCTTCAATAACCTTTTTTAAACTATCAGAGGATACCGATAATAACAATCCACCGTTGGTCTGTGGATCGGGTAATAACATAAATGCTTCTGTAGCATCAACACCCGGAGCAAATTCAACCACATTACTGTATGCGTTCCAATTCCTATAAGTAGCATCAGGAATAATATGTTGTTTGATGTAATGCAAGGCAGCAGGCAATTTGGGTATGGCATCGTAACTAAGTTGAGCAGATAAGTTACTTCCCTCACACAGCTCGTTTAAATGACCTAACAATCCAAATCCGGTGATATCCGTCATTGCATTTACTCCATCCAATTTAGCCAGTACGCCACCAACTCGATTTAAATCGGTGAGTACGCTCAGCATTTCTTGCTCATGCTCTACTTGCAGCACCCCGCGCTTTTGCGCTGTAGCTAAAATCCCCACACCTATTGGTTTGCTCAATAATAAAACATCACCCAATTTAGCAGTACTATTTCGTTTAAGTTGATTGGCAGCCACCAATCCATTTACAGATAGTCCAAAAAAAGGTTCAGGAGCATCAATGGTATGTCCACCGGATATCACCACACCAGCTTTTGCGCAACTGGCTGTTGCTCCTTTCATCACTTCTGCAGCAACTTCAGCTGAAAGTTTATCAATAGGCCAACCTAAAATGGCAATGGCCGTTATAGGTGTTCCTCCCATAGCATACACATCACTCAGTGCATTTGCTGCTGCAATTTGACCAAAAGTAAAAGCATCATCCACAATTGGCATAAAGAAATCAGTAGTAACTAATAAGTATTGTCCGTTCTGTAAATCATATACCGCAGCATCGTCATTGGTTTGATTACCCATTAATAAGTTTGGTTGAGTAATTCCATTGGTGCGTTGAGAAGCTAAAATTTGTTCCAATACAGCCGGAGCGATTTTGCATCCGCATCCTGCTCCTTTAGCGTATTGCGTGAGTTTAACGTTAGTCATTTTTTACTTGTTGAAGAATGAGTTGAGCTTGTTCGTTTGCATGAACGCGCTCACATGTAATGATATGAGGCTTGCGGGTTTGCTTGTTGGCTGATTCTTCATACAACTTATCGTAATACTGAAGTAATAAACGAAAGCAACCGGCTACATCCTGATCAAGTAAACACTGTATAGCCTGCTTGGTAACTAGTCCACCTAATTTCTTTTGGATGCGTAAAATAGCCGCAACTAAATCTGTTTGTGCAAATCCTCCGTATTGTTTGATGATGTGATTTAACCTTTCTTCAAACGGAACAGTTAACACATACAATGGTGCCTCTTGTAGTTTTTTGAATAGTGAACCGGGCACATTTAATAAACCTATGCGTTGGCTTTCATTCTCCACCCAAACAGGTTGATGTGAAGAAAGAGAACTCCAAACTTGAAACAAGTTATTCTCAAATTGCTCTTGGCTGGGCTGAGCTGGCATTCCTAACCCACCGAAACTAGATCCTTTGTGATGAGCAAGAGCTTCCAAATCTATTACCGACTCTCCTTGCTTTTGCAATTCATGCAGCACTTCTGTTTTACCACTGCCGGTATTTCCTCCCAATACGCGTAAATCAACGTTTGAATTCAGTTGTTCGAGAACATGGTTACGGTAACTTTTATACCCACCTTGCAACAGCACCACATCAAACCCGTAAAAACCGAGCAACCATGCCATTGCACCACTGCGCATACCACCACGCCAACAATGAACCAAAACCTTTGGTATATCAGTTTGATTATACTTTTTAAGTTCGTGCTCTACTGTTTGAACATACGAAAGCATTTGCGGACCAAAGTAACCCAAGCCAATCTTTATAGCATCTTGCCTACTTACTTGTTTGTAAGTAGTTCCTATTTGTGCGCGTTGTTCATTCGTAAATATGGGTAACGAAACCGCACCAGGTATATGAGCATGCGCAAACTCTAATGGACTCCGCACATCAAAAACCGGATGGTGTTTGGCTAATTCGAGAAAGGTACTTACATCTACTTGTTGAACCGGCATGCTACTTTGGGCAATAAATATTAATTGTGGTAGATTTAACTACGCTTTAAATGTTTCGATAAGTTGTTGAAGTTGATGAATCATATGCTCACTTACATCAAGATGAAAAACAAAACGAATTTCAGTTGCAGATACCTTATTGGCTAGTACTCCATTTGTTTTTAAGTAGGTTTGAAAAGCATCAGTTACTTCGGTACTCACTAACTTAAAAATGATAATATTGGTTTGTACCGGTAACATACTATCTACCCAAGATTGTTTGGCTAATATTTGTGAAATATGAGCTGCATGTGCGTGATCTTTTCTCAGTTCACTGACATGGTGTTGTAAAGCATACAAGCCTGCCGCTGCAAGATACCCTGCTTGTCTCATTCCTCCGCCCATTAACTTACGAATGCGTCTAGCTTCGTGTATAAACTTTTCACTTCCTAATAACACAGATCCCACAGGTGCTCCCAATCCTTTGCTTAAGCAAACAGATACAGAAGCGAATATTTTACCGATGTATTTCGCATCATAATCGGCAACTGTCAGTGCGTTGTATATTCTAGCACCGTCTAAATGCAAAGGCAAGTGATGCGCTGAACATAATGCTTCGATTTCATCTAATTCAGCTTTGGTGTATGCACTTCCACCTCCGCGATTACTTGTATTTTCCAAACACACTAAGGTTGTTCGAGGAAAGTGTACATCCTCTGCATTAATAACTTGAGCAATTTGAGTAGCGGTAATTTTTCCAAGATGGCTTGGCAAGATACGCGCTTGCACACCCGAATTAGCCGCAATACCACCACCTTCGTATTTGTAAATATGTGCATTATCTGCACATATAAGTTCTTGTGCAGGTTTGGTATGCACACGAATTGCTATTTGATTCGTCATGGTACCGCTTGGGCAAAACAAACCGGCCTCCATTCCAAAATCGTTGGCTAACTTCTGCTCTAACGCCTTAACTGTGGTATCCTCACCGTAAACATCATCGCCAACTTGTGCGTTCATCATCGCCTCCATCATAGCATGCGTAGGCTTAGTAACGGTATCGCTTCTTAAATCAATCATAAGTTATTCAAAACGTAAATGTTTAACAGACTCACCAGAATCGCGCAACTCAATTAACGCATCAATACCAATAGCCAAATGTTGTTGTACAAATTTTGAGGTTACTGCTTGGTCTGATTTTGATGTCTTTACACCTTCAGGTGTCATTGGATTATCGCTGACTAACAGTAATGCTCCTTTAGGAATTTTGTTGGTGAATCCCACCACAAAAATAGTAGCGGTTTCCATATCAATACCCATTGCACGTGTACCACGTAGATACTCCTTAAACTTTTCATCGTGCTCCCAAACACGTCTGTTGGTAGTGTATACGGTACCTGTCCAATAATCCTTATCGTGCTTCACAATGCTTGATGAAACAGCCATTTGAAGTCGGAAAGATGGTAAAGCAGGAACCTCGGGCACCAAATAATCATTGCTGGTTCCTTCTCCTCGAATTGCGGCTATAGGAAGAATCAAATCACCTAATTGAGTGTTCTTTTTCAACCCACCGCACTTACCTAAAAACAATACTGCTTTAGGAGAGATTGCCGATAACAAATCCATTACAGTGGCAGCCATAGCACTGCCCATCCCAAAATTGATAATGGTGATATCGTTTGCAGTAGCACTTTGCATGGGTTTATCTTTACCCATTATTTCAACACCGAAACGCTCGGCAAACATGGTTACATAATTTCCGAAATTGGTGAGTAAGATATATTCGCCAAACGCCTCTAATGGTCTTCCGGTATAGCGTGGAAGCCAATCTTGTACGATTTCTTCTTTTGTTTTCATGGTTATTGCATTAACGGTTACAAGTAAGTTAAATCTTTAGTCAATTACAATACGAAGTTGTGCATTCATGGTGCTAAATCATCAGCAAAATCAAGAATAAAGCTATATTTGCCGCATGTGGTATAAAAACGTTTTAGAAACCATTGGCAATACCCCTTTGGTACAGATTAATAAAATTACAAAAGAGCTTCCTTGCACAGTTCTGGCAAAAATTGAAACAACCAATCCGGGTAACTCTATTAAAGATCGTATGGCATTGAAAATGATTGAAGATGCTGAACGTGAAGGCAAGTTAAAACCGGGTTACACCATTATTGAAGGTACCAGTGGAAACACAGGTATGGGACTAGCCATTGCAGCTGTAATAAAAGGATACCGTTGCATTTTTACCACAACCGACAAACAGAGTAAAGAAAAAGTGGATGCATTAAAAGCATTCGGTGCAGAAGTTATTGTTTGTCCTACGGATGTTGATCCGGAAGATCCTCGTTCGTACTATTCGGTTTCTTCTCGTTTGGAGCGTGAAATTCCAAACTCTTGGAAGCCTAATCAATATGATAACCTAAGCAACTCAAAAGCACATTACGAACAAACAGGACCTGAAATTTGGGAACAAACTGAAGGTAAAATCACACACTTGGTTGTTGGTGTTGGAACAGGAGGAACGATATGCGGAACAGGTAAATATTTAAAAGAAAAGAATCCGAATATTAAAGTATTAGGTATAGATACTTACGGTTCGGTGTTTAAAAAATATAAAGAGACCGGCATATTCGATAAGAACGAAATTTATCCATACATCACTGAAGGTATCGGTGAAGATTTTCTTCCACAAAATGTAGACTTCAATATCATTGATCACTTTGAAAAAGTAACCGATAGAGATGCAGCCATTATGACCCGCAGAATTCCGCGTGAAGAAGGAATCTTTGTTGGAAACTCAGCAGGAAGTGCCATGGCAGGCTTACTACAAATGCGCCATATGTTTAAAGAAGGTGATGTGGTAGTTGTTATTTTCCACGACCACGGAACTCGTTATCTAGGTAAGATGTTTAATGATGATTGGATGCGCGATCGCGGATTTTTAGTAAATGATTCACCAAAAGCACAAGACTTAATTGAGGGACACAAACACCTAAAATTGGTTACGGCTAACGCACATGATATTGTACATGATGTTGTGGCTAAAATGCGTAAATACGATATCTCTCAAATTCCTGTTATTGATTCAACCGGAGCATTTGTTGGTTCATTAAACGACTCTCAAGTGTATAGTAAACTAATTGAACAACCTGAATTGAAAACAGCAAAAGTAGAAGCAGTAATGCAAGCTCCATTCCCGTTTGTTCATCCTGAAAGTCCGATTGAGGATGTATCCAAACTGATTACAAAAGATAATAACGCAGTGTTAATGAAAACCTTGATTGGCGATATTCACATCATCACCAAACAAGATGTAATTGATGCACTCGCATAACCCTAAAACGCCTCTGAAAACACAGAGGCGTTTTTTATGAGTAATATGATTGTAAACGAACAACCTAACTTTCCTCTTAAGCTAACCTTACGCATAGATTGGTGCGATATGGATATTTTTAAACACGTGAATAATGTGATGTACTTTAAATACATTCAATCGGCACGTGTTCACTATTGGGAGCAATCAGGTCTCGTTCATCTGTATGAGAAGGATGATATCATTGCCATGCTTTTGAGTACGCAATGCAGGTATATAAAACCATTACACTATCCGGGTAATGTCATTATTCAAACTAGTGTAAGTTTTATCAAAAACACTAGTTTCGGACTAATTCATCAGCTGCTCAATGAAAAAAAGGAAGTGGTGGCTGAAGCGCAAGACGTAATGGTATTGATGAATGCTAAGACTGAGGAAAAAATCAGCATACCTGAATCGATAAGAACAACCATAAAACAATTAGAAGGGATACAATAAAAAAACCGATAATCGATGACTATCGGTTTTGTGTTAAACTAATAAAAGTTTAACCCTCTCTAAACTAACCCCAACACAGAACGGGTTAATATTTTCAGTAGACTTACAATTTGTTTCTTGATACTAATACGAATATGAAAACGAATTGTACTATTCACCTTAAAAAAAATGGCATAAAAAAAGGCGGTCACCAACCGCCTTTATACTATATAAAAACCAACTATGGCATAAGAGTAAACTTACCCAAATGCACTTGTTTTCCTGATTGATGGCGTAGTTCATAAACATATACACCTGCACCTAATGCTTTTAAATCAAGCGTTTGCTCAGCAGCCTGAATAGATTCCTGATGCACTTCACGACCGGTTATATCAAACACATGAATAGTTGCAACTGCCGCACTATATTGTAACTGCTTAATAGTTAATAATCCGTTTGATGGATTCGGAAATACTTGTACCGAAATAGGTAATAACGCTTCATTTAATCCGGTACGCCAAAACGAATTCATATCTGCGCAGCCGGCATTGTTCGACATTTGATCAATAGCTTCGCTATGCACAACTACACCAACGCAAAAGCGTTCGTTCCCATTTATACGCTGAAAGTCGAAAGAAAAGTTTCCGTAATCTTCTGTGATGGTATCACCGGGCTGCATGGTATCAGCAAGTACTTTAAAAAAGGTGTACGGAATACCGGGGCCGGTGAATACTTTAAAGCCATTCAAATAGTAAGACACAAACAACGTATCATAAGGTGCAATTCCAACATCTCCTACATTTAAAAAGCGCACTTTAACTTTAAAAGGTATTTTATTGATGAGTGAATCACCTTGAACTGGAGTGATCAATTCTACTTTAATATCCTTTTGTGCGAGGGCTGGAATGGCTGTGAAAAGAAACAGCGCGAGGATGACTTTTTTATACATGTTTGGTTTTGTTTACACAAATTAGGTTATAAATGTGTGGCTATCCGAGGCAAACATATCAACAAAAAAGGCGAGCGTTCAATTTTGTGAACGCCCGCCTTTGGTATGAATTTAATCTAGGTTATTGTACGTTGAATTTACCTGCTTTAATCACTTTGCCGGTTACATCGGTAATTTGATAGATGTAAATACCCGCTTTTAATGAAGCAACATCAACCTGAGCTTGATTGAATTGGAAAGCGGTTGTGTTTACTAATTTACCTGTTACATCATATACTGAAACTTGCTCTGCTTTATTGTAATCAATAGTGAAGTTTACCATAGTAGATGCGGGATTTGGAAATACTTTAACACTATTAGCTGCAGCAAGAATTTCGTTAACTCCTGTGTTGTAGGTTAATACTACATCTGCACAACTCGCGTTGTTATCCATGTTGTTATCAGCATCTAGAACAGCTAAAGCACAAATTTCGGTAGCTAAAGCTACAGGGAATTTGGTAGTTACATTGTAACTGGTAACAACGCTGTCGCCAACTGCTAAACCCGTAGTAATCATTTTAAATACTGGAATACCAATTGAAGAGTAAAGAATGTTTGTGTCGATAGTAAAAATTACAATCACCGTATCTGTGCTTGTAATAGCTTCTGTTCCTACGTTAGTAACCGTAAAATTCAAATTGAAACTTGCTGATTGACGAATAGTATCGCCATTAACAGGTGAGTGAAGAGTAACTGCAACATCCTTTTGTGCAAATGCTGCCATAGAAAGTAATAAGAAACTGATTGTAAATAGTTTTTTCATTCTGTTTTATTTTTTGGTGGTGCAAAAGAAAGCCCGCAATGGAATATTTCCAAATTGCGGGCTTTGCTATTTATCAAAAAAGCTCTTAGTTGTTCACGGTAATTTTTCCTGATTTAATCAAGTTACCTTGGTTATCTAAAATTTGGTATAAGTAAATACCTGCTTTGTAATTTCTTACGTCTACTTGCGCTTGGTTAATATCGAAGTTTACTTGCGCAACTTCACGACCTGTGATGTCCATAATTTTTACTAACTCAGCTTTGTTGTAGTCAATTGTAAAATTAACTAAATCACTTGAAGGGTTAGGATAAACCTTAACTGTATTAGCTGCTTTTTCTATTTCAGTTAATGAGTTGTACAATGTGTAAACACGACATGAGGCAGCATTAAATGTAGCTGAGGTTCCTGAAACTGCATAAACAGCAATACAAACCGGAGCTTGGCTGTTTGTGCCTGCAGGTAACGTTAATGTCAACGATTGTGTTCCCATAATAGAATCACCCGCTGCCAGATCAGCTGATAAGGTTCTAGGAATTACAGATGAAGAAAAGGGAGAATAAGCATTATTAGCTATCGTTCCGAATCCTAAACCGTACTGTGTTCCCATGGTAATAGTTGCACTTGTTACGTTTTTAACATAGTAAGTAAATGTAATTTGTTGACCCGAAGTAACTGTACCACTTGCCGGTTCAGTTAAGCGGATAGAGAAAGATTGAGCCATACTAACAGTAGCAATGGCGGCAGTTGCTAGAAAAGAAAGTAATAGTTTCTTCATATTGATAAATTTTGTAAACCAAATTTAGGTGCTCGAAAACAAAAAACCTAGTCATTTTTTTGTTCGAAGTATGCTTTAACTTGTTTGGCCTTCTTCTCTCCTACCACTTGTGTAAGTTCATCAAGACTTACTTCTTTTATTTTTTTCACAGACTTAAACGCTGTTAGAAGTTGTTTGGATGTTTGCGTTCCTATCCCTGAAATATTACTCAACTCCGTTACGAACGTATTTTTACTTCTTCTATTTCTGTGGTGCGTAATACCAAATCGATGTGCTTCATCACGCAAGTGTTGAATAACTTTTAGCGTTTCACTTTTCTTATCAATGTATAGCGGAAACTCATCTTCCGGGTAATACAATTCCTCTAACCGTTTGGCAATACCAATAATAGGAACCTTACCATACAGACCAAGTTCTTTCAAACTTTCTACTGCTGAACTTAATTGACCTTTACCACCATCTATTACTACTAAATCAGGCAAGGATTGTTGTTCCTCTGATAAACGCTTGTAGCGCCTGTAAACTACTTCGCGCATGGTAGCGAAATCATCGGGACCTTGCACCGTTTGCGGAATAAAATGGCGGTAGTCTTTTTTACTTGGTTTACCATCTTTAAATACCACACATGCTGAAACCGGATTTGTTCCTTGTATATTCGAGTTATCAAAACACTCAATGTGACGAGGCAATGTTGTTAACCTTAAATCACTTTTCATTTGAGCAAGTAATCGATCGGTTTTGATTTCCGGGTTAAGTTTCTCGTATTGATTAATTTTATCGCGTTTATAGAATGATGCATTTTTGAGTGACAAATCAAGTAACTTCTTTTTATCACCTAACTTAGGAACAGTAAACGTAACTCCCTCTTGTTCGAAATCGACATGAAAGGGAACAATAATTTCTTTTGATGTACTGTGAAAGCGTTCACGTATTTGTGAAATTGCAAACTCTAACAACTCCTCGGGAGTTTCATCTAACTTCTTTTTCAACTCCACCGTTTGCGTTTGAATAATCATTCCATTAATTACTTTCAGGTAATTCACAAATGCGAATGCTTCATCTGTAACAATACTAAATACATCTACATTGTTAATTACATGACTTACTATGGTTGATTTACTTTGGTAATTTTCTAGCGCATCTAATTTCTTTTTCAATTCCGCAGCAAGTTCAAACTTTAACTCGGCAGCTGCAGCATGCATGGCTTGCTTCAGGATTTGTGTTACCTCACCTATATTTCCTTTTAAAATACTTCTAATTTGTTTGATAGTTAACTGATAATCTTCGGCTGATTGAACCCCTATGCAAGGTGCTTTGCAATTACCAATTTGATACTCTAAGCAACTTCTAAATTTTCCTGCAGTGATATTAGCTTCAGTGAGATTAAGAGCACAAGTTCTGGTTGGATATAACTGTTTCACCAATTCCAATATGGTGTACATCATGTTTCCATTGGCATATGGCCCAAAATACTCGCTCCCATCGCGCACCGGATTACGTGTTGCTATAATTCGTGGAAAGGGTTCATTTTTAATGGCAATGAACGGATAGGTTTTATCGTCTTTTAAGTTAATATTATACTTAGGACGATGTTTCTTAATCAGTACATTTTCGAGAATAAGCGCATCATTTTCCGTATCAACCAAGGTAACCTGCACATCGGCAATTTTACTTACCATAATGGCTGTTTTGCGACTATGTTCGTAGTTCTTCACAAAATAACTACTTACTCTTCGCTTTAAATTTTTGGCTTTACCGATGTACATAAGTTCACCAGAAGCATCAAAATAACGATACACTCCCGGTTGCTCAGGAAGCGCTAAAACCTTTTGTCTGATGGATTCATTCTTATGCACGGAACGAAGGTAGGAAATATCCCGAAAAGGGATTTTTCGGGATATTCAGAATTTTTAACCTTTTCCTCAAATAGCTAGTTTTCAAGTCGCTGATTTGTAAAAAATGTCGCATTATGTAAAAAAACGTTTTACTCGGGTAACTAGCGCTTTGATTTTAAAATGGTTTTTCTATCTTAGTTTTAGAAAACTAAACAAAAACCAAACAATTTCTTAACTAAAACCAACAACAACATGAAAGAAAAATTACTTTTCTATTACACCAATTCTAAGTCCGTTTTGCTAGTATTTTTATCTTTACTACTAGCCAATGTCGCACTTTCTCAACCTATGTATGTAAATACATTTACTGCAACAGGAAACGGAAACTCATTCCCATTCAGTTCAACTACTTCCAACAAAGTACAATTTCTGTATTTACCGGGAGAGTTCGCTTACAACGGCACAACCGGTGCTGCATCAGCAGCTCCAAGTGGTGCTATCAACAAAATTTGGGTTCGCCCAGCCGGGGCTGTAACCGGAACAACTTACAACAACGTTAACATCCGCATGCGTCAGGAACCGGCTTCTCTTACAATTTTTGGTTCCGGAACTTTCTTAACTCCAACAACAACTGTTTACAGTGCCACTTCCATTTCTATTACTACCACTGCAAACGGTTGGCTAGGATTTTCGCTACAAACTCCATTTGTATACGACCCTAGTAAGACTTTAATTATTGAGATTGAACAACAATCATATTCAGGTACAGGCTTTACTCTTAATCAAACCGCAACAACATCTCCTAACAATAGAAGAATTTGGGGGCTTTATGGTTCTGCTGCAGGTACTGCAGGTACATCTTATGCAAACATGGGTATTGATGTCGTTTCTTTAGGCAACAACGATATCGGTGTTTCTTCAGTTGACTCTCCTACAACATTCTGTTCAAACAACCAGAATATATATGCCACAGTAAAAAACTATGGCAAAAATCAAGTAACAGGTTTTAATGTAAATTGGTCTATTAATGGCGTTGCACAAACCCCAGTTTCATCAACTTTAAGTTTAGATACTCTTGGTGGTGCAGGTGCAAATACTGCACAAATTCTGGTAGGAAACTACACGTTCCCAAATAACGTTTATACCACTGTTAAGGTTTGGTCTTCAGACCCTAATAGTCAGAACGACACAATAAGACTTAACGACACTTCAGCCATAGTAAAAACCCCTGCAATGCCGGGCGGTACATACACTATTGGTGGAACTCCAGGACCAAACAACTTCTCCACTATCGATTCTGCTATTCTTGCCATGAGTTCCGGTGGTATTTGTGGTCCGGTGTACTTTAACATTGCACCGGGTGTATACACCAGAACTTCAGCTATTATATTGGGTGATATTGCCGGAGCAAGTAACATTAATACAATAACGTTCGATGGTGGTAATAAAAACACCACACGCTTTACAGGCTCAATAGCCTCTTCTGCTATTTTTGTTTTAAACAACAGTAAGTATGTCACTGTAAAGAACATCACATTCGAAAACTTTGCAACTACTACACCATGTGCAGTTGCTTTAGTGGGTGGTACCAGAAAAATTAACCTTTCTAATTTGATTGGTAGACTTAACGTAAATACATCTACCTCTTCAACCGGTTATGTGTTCAATATTACAGGTTCACCACTAGGTGCAGGTTTATCAGGATCAGGTGCTGATAGTGTTGTTATTGATAGTGTGAGAGCAGTAGGTGGAGGATATTCCATTGTTCTTTACGGAAGCTCAAGTGCAACAACAAATAGAGGTATCGTTTTGACTAATAGTTTAGTAGACAGTTCCAACTACATGGGCGTATACTCTTTAAATAATTACAATCCGCTTACTATTAAAAACAATACAGTAAATATGCAAGGTTGGAACTATGGATACTATGGCATTTATGCATCTGGTAACCAAAGTTCGCACCCTAGTATTTCGCATGAATACAGTAGCAACCGCATTAATAATTTTGGTGGTTACGGATTATATGTTGTTACACCGCATGTTGCAGCCTCTGCTTCAACAGCAGCAAAAGTTAAAATATACAACAATGTGGTAATTAGCTGGACAGGAACTTCAAGCTATCCGGTTTATGGTGGTATTTACCTTTCGGCTGCAGCTGCATCAAACATTGATGTGTATCACAACACTGTTGTACTAAGAGGTATTAACTCTACTTCAAGTACTTCTTACGGTGCTCTATACAGTTCAGGATCAACTGTTATTAATGTAAAAAATAACATTTTTGCAGTTTATAGCGGTGTTTACTACCCGGCTACTTTCCCTACTTCGCCAACTGCAAATACCGTTAATTACAACAACTACTACAATGCTACATCACCAACTGCTAACTTAGTTTACAGAGGATCTGCCTACACCGCAGCCAACTATAAAACTACAACGGCAGGAGGTGACTCGTCAGTAAACGTAAACCCTTCGTTTGTGAATTTAGCGGCTACTCCTTATGCAAATCTTGCTATGGCAAATGGTTGCGATGGATTAGGCCTTGGATTAAGTGCTGATGTTCCAAACGACTTTGTAGGAACTACAAGAAATATCGCAAATCCTACATTGGGTGCTTATGAGTTTACCGGTAATGTTACGAATAACCTTGCCGTGCAACCTTTACTTTCACCTCTTCCTCCTATTACAGCAGGTGCTCAAGATTTGAAGTATACTGTTAAGAATATTGGTTCAAACTCGGTATCATCATACAATGCTTACTACAAGTTGAATAGCAATACAGCTGTAACACAGTACATGACTAACCCAATAGCTCCATGTATGTCAGACACAGTAACGTTTACCGGTACTAACCAAGTAACATTAGGTGCGGTAAACAATTTAACTTGGTATACTGATAGTCCTAACTCATCCGCAGACGGAGATGCAACCAATGATACATTAAGAACAACCTTGTATGCTCCATTAAACGGTACTTACACTGTTGGAGGTACAACACCTGATTTTGCCACACCTGCTGCTGCTGCTGCTGCCTTATCTAATGGCGTTGCAGGACCTGTTGTATTTGATATTCGTCCGGGTACATACACCGGCCAAGTTGTGGTTAATGGACCAATTTCCGGTTCTAACGCAACTAACACCATAACCTTCGATGGCCAAAACAAAACAACAACGGTAATCAATGGTGGTACATCAACAGCGATGTTTTTAATTAACCAAGTTAGTTATGTTACTGTTCGCGACATTACGGTTACAAACACAAATGCATCTGCAGGTATTGCGATGGTTGGTGTTGCAAGTAATTACATAGGCTCCGGAACTAAGATAATTAACTGTAATGTAAATGTACCTATTCAAACAGGTACATCAACCACAGGCTACGGTATTAATTTTACCGCAACTGTTGGTGGTGTTGGTACTTCCGCAATGGGTGCTGATTCAATACTTGTTGACAGCTGTACAATTACCGGTGGTGGTTACGGTCTAATAGTTTATGGTACATCAAATGCATCATACAACAGAGGAATTATATTAAGAAATAATATCATCAATAGTTCTAATTACATGGGTAGTTACATTCTTAATAACTACAGTCCTCTAGTTTATAATTACAACACGATTAACATAACAAGCACTACATATGGTTACTATGGTGTTTACATGTCATCTAATCAATCTTCTAATTCAATAATATCACATGAAATTGTTGGAAACAGAATTAATGGATTTAATGGCTATGGTTTATACTTATTAACGCCACATGTATCAGCGTCAGCATCAACTGCAGCTAAAGTTAAAATTTATAATAATATTGTAGTAAGTTCAACCGGAAACCCTAGTTATCCGGTATATGGAGGTGTATACATTTCTGCTGCTGCTGCATCTAATATCGACTTCTTCCACAACACAATTGTAATGCAAGGTTCTAGCGGAACTTCAAGTATAACATATGCAGGGTTGTACAACACAGGGTCATCAGTAATACTTGCGAAAAACAATATATTCTCAGTGTTATCAGGCAACTACTATCCTGCTTCTTTTGGTACCTCACCTGGAAGTAACTTTGTTAACTACAATATTTACTACAATGCAAATTCACCTTCAGCTGTTCTTGTTTACAGAAATGCAACAGGTTACACTGCGGCAAATTATAGGACTGCAACAACCGGTGGTGACTCTTCATTTAACATGGTACCGCCATTCAACAGTTCTTATATACTAACTAATGGATGTACAAGAGGTGTTCAAAACCTTGATGTTCCTACAGACATTATTGGATATACTCGCAGCACAACTCCAAATGTTGGAGCATACGAGTACCAAGGTACATCACTTGATTTACAAGTGGAGGCAATGCCTTACCCTACATTACCAATTAGTTTAGGTGCTCAAGATTTAGCCGTTCGTGTTAGAAATAATGGTACTACTGCTGTTACTAGTTTCAATGTTTCCTACTCGTTAAACAATGGTACTCCTGTAAGCCAATTATGGTCTGGAACATTAGCTACTTGTGATACGGTGACTGTAGTATTCTCGGGAACCAACCAAATTTCGTTAGGCTTAGGTGCGAATAGTGTAAAAGTATTCACTTCATCACCAAACTTTAGTGCTGATGGTAATCCGGTGAACGACACTTTAGTAACTAATTTACAAGCACCATTAAGCGGAAACTACGCAATTGGAGCAGCTCCTTCTGATTTCAGCACATTCTCAGCGGCTACTTCAGCTCTTGCATTAAGAGGTGTTAGTGGACCTGTTGTGTTTAACATTAAAACCGGAACTTACAATGAGCAAGTGATTTTACCTGCTACTCTAGGAGCTAGTGCTGTTAACACCATCACGTTCAAATCTCAAGCCAACCATGTTGACTCCGTAGTAATTGCAAACAACACCAGTAACGTGGTAAGCTTCAGCAACAATGCAAACTACTACGTACTAGACAAAATCACGATTAACCAAACTAACCTTACCACTTCAAGCTACACCATCTTTATTAATAACATAGCCAATTTCGATACTATTCGTAATTGTAAAATTTCGGCTCCGTTATATGATGGTAGTGTTGTAACTGCTGCTCACTACACGCTTTACACAGCTGCATACGTGGGTAATGGTTTAGCTATTATGAATAACCAATTCACCGGCTCGTATTATGGTATGAGAATTTATGGTTCATCTCGTACACTTTATCACAGCAACACCGTTGTAAGTGGAAATACATTCAGTAACTTCTACTATACTCCTTTCTACTACTTGTATTATGGTGTTGGCAGTAAAGTAATGAATAACACGTTCATTCCTCAAGTGGGTGGTACAACTACCAATTACATGTATAACTACTATTGTGACTCAGGATTTGTTTACACGAATAACGTATGGATAGGAAATACCGGAAAAACCGTTTACCTATACCATTATTACTCAAATAACTCACCAAGTAATCCTTCAATTATTGCAAACAATAGAATATATGGAAATGCAGCTGCGTATGTAGTTTGTGGTCAAGCAGGAACTAATAACCAAGATATTGTTCACAACACATTCTCACTTGGTTCAGGATATTTCCAAGTAGCTCTGGTTACTACTATGGCTCCAAGTTTCCGTGTGATGAACAACGTGTTCACTTCTACAGGTGCAAGCGCATATTACTTCAGTGCTGCTCCAAATGCTGCTTACCTATCATCGGATTACAACTTAGTTAGTTCAACCGGAACATCACCGTATTACAACGCTTCAACGAATATTTCGTTGCCTGCTATGCGCTTGAATTATCCGGGCTTAGAGGCTAACTCTATTAATTACCGTGCAGCATTAACCTCAACCACCAACATGACACCAAATCCTGCTGATACTGCAGTTTGGGCAATTAATGGTAGAGGTACACATTTAAGCTATACATTAAATGACTTAAACAGTGTTGCTCGTCCACAAACACCTGCACAAGGTGCTCCAGATTTAGGTGCTTACGAGGTTACTCCTACTGCTATTGCTCCACTTGCTACAGCAGTGCCGGCAACTCCTGTTGCGGGTGGTACTCAAGCATTCTTGTTCGGTACAGATACCGTTGCAAAAATCACTTACGATCCATTTGCTAACGTTCCTACTGCAGTTGGTATTCGTCAATACACAGGAAGACGCCATCCTATGGCCGGTACAACTCAAAACTACACGAATGTGTATAATGAGGTTACTTCAACCGGACCTGGCAGCTACTACTTCAACTACACCATGTTCTATACTAATCCTACAATTGGTACTAACCCTGCTGAGTTAGACTTACGTATGGCTAGATATACAACATACTGGAGCACTTATACGGCAACCGGAAGCACCGTTGATACAACTGCAAATTCAATCACAGTTACGGGAGTTGGAGAGTTTGGTGATTTTATCGGAACAGATAACACCACACCATTACCTGTTGCATTAACCAACTTCGCTGCAAAAGCGGCCGGTAAAAATGCTACCATTTCTTGGACTACTGCTTCAGAGAAAAACGCTAGCTACTTCGAGTTATACTCATCAGTAGATGGTAAAAACTTTAAAGCTTTAGCTAAAGTAAAAGCTACAGGCAACAGCAACACTATTAGAAACTATGGTTACAACCACGCAGGGGCTTTAGCTAACGTAAACACTGTTTACTACCGCTTAAAATCGGTTGATTTGGATGGTTCGTTTACTTGGAGCGAAATCGTTTCTGTAAATGCTAATCAAGCCAAAACTACTGCGGTTAGTGTGTATCCTAATCCATTCAACTCTAACTTAACTGTTAGCTTAACTGCTAATGCACAGGCACAAGTTGAATTGGTTTCTTTAGAAGGTATTACCGTATTTACTCAAGCTGTTAACGCTGACCAAAATGGAATGGTGAGCTTAGAAGGTTTGAACAAATTAGCTAACGGTGTATACTTTGTGAAAATTACCGTAAATGGCGAAACTTCGGTGACTAAACTCATCAAGCAATAGTCATTATTCACATATTTTATCTTTTAAAAAGCGCCCCGAGAATTTTCTCGGGGCGCTTTTTTGCTTTACCAATCCTACTTTTGTTTCATAAGCATAAAGCATATGATGAATTGGCAAATTGAACCGCTAAAACTACCATTACGTTACACGTGGAAGATCTCAAGAAATAGTAGCACCCACAAAACCAACTTCATCATTCATTGTCAATTCAGAAATTGGAAAGGCATTGGAGAAGTAGCACCTAACGTGCGCTATAACGAAACACCCGAAGTAATTAAGCAAGAGTTTGAACGATTTATAGAGGCCGGAGGTAATCTGGTAAACGATTTACATGAACTAACTACTTTATTAAATCAATTGAAACTCAAAAACGCCTTAAGATTCGGTATTGAGAGTGCTTATATACATATGCTTTGCTATGCAGAAAAAACACCTTTAAACGAGTTTTTAGGTATTCCATTAGCAAAGGACATTGCTACAAGTTACACGATGCCTATCATGGAAATTGGTGAGGTAAAGGACTTCTATGAGAAAAACAACCTAGAGCGATTTCAGGTAATCAAACTAAAAACGAATCACGAAAATGGATTAGAGTTGATTAAATATGTTTCCTCTTTTTGCAACCGACCACTTATTATTGATGCCAACGAAGCATATACCGATGCAGATTCATTGTTGATTTTTTTACATGCTATCAAACCATACTCTATTGCACTTATTGAGCAGCCTATGCCGGCACATTGTGTTACAGCATACCAAACGGTAAAAAAAGCTAACCTATTTCCACTAATGGCAGATGAAAGTGTGTGTGATGATGCAGACTTTGAATTGATAAAAACACAATTTGATTTCGTGAACATGAAGCTGATGAAAGCCGGTGGTTATTTAAATGGATTGCGCATTATTAACGAGGCCAAACAACATGGATTAGGAACGATGATTGGCTGTATGGTTGAAACATCATTAGGTATATCAGGTGCTTGGAATTTATGCGGCTTAACAGATTATGCCGATTTAGACGGATACCTCATTGTGCAAGATGAGCCCTTCCATTTACTGAAAGAAGAAAACGGATTGATTAACTTGAATCATTGATTGGTTTATAGTTTACAGTTCTTAGTTTGAGGTTCTTACTTTCCGGGTATTATTTTGGCTGATACAAGAGTAATCAGATTATTCAACGCACCTAATTCCCCCCCATATTTAACATCACTGAATACTACTCGCTTTATACTAGCTTAAAATAACTACATTTGCCTTGTTAACATGACCGAAAAAACACGTATTACCATATCAAACAAACGCGCTAATTTTGAGTACCACTTGGTACAGAAATATACCGCTGGCATTGTGCTTACCGGAACCGAAATTAAATCAGTAAGAGAAGGACATGCCAACATCAGTGATGCGTTTTGTTTCATTAAAGATGGAGAATTATTTATACGTGGCATGCACATCAGTATTTGGAAACAAGGTTCTTATTACAATCACGAACCCGTTCGGATGCGCAAATTGTTATTGAATAAAGCTGAGATTAGAAAAATAAAGGCAAAGGCTTTAGAGCGGGGTTTTACCGTTATTCCTACCAAGGTATTTATCTCTGAAACAGGCTATGCCAAAATTGAAATTGCTGTTGCACAAGGTAAACGCGACTTCGATAAAAGAGAGGATATTAAGAAAAAAGATTTATCTCGTCAGTTAGCACGAGAGTAATTATTTCAATTTCGCAATTCCTGTAAACACATTATAACCATGCGAGGTTGTGAAATCCCTCGCATATAAAAAAACAACTACACCAATTTGCGATGACTGTTAATCATCGCATATATATTTCGCCCTTTCAGGGCTATCATAACTTAAACAATTTTAAAGCGCTGAAAGCGCGCCATATCCATGCGAGGTTGTGAAACTTCTCGCATTTTAAAAAGACATACTATTGATTTTATAATTCGTTTGTTATAATTTAGTCTCCATTCAAAGCCACACCTATGGGACAGTCATTAGTTAAAACCTATGTACATTTGGTATTTTCAACCAAACATCGCAAGCCTCTTATCATACCACCCTTCGAACAAGAACTTCACGCTTATCTCGGAGCAATTTGTAACGAACTAAATTGCCAAAGTATTATTGTCGGTGGATACACAGACCACGTTCATATTCTCTACAAACAGTCTCAGAGAATTGCATTGATGAAACTTGTAGAAGAAGTAAAAAAGCGTTCATCGAAATGGATGAAGTCTAAGCACCCGTTGTTATCTAACTTCTACTGGCAAACTGGCTATGCTGCCTTTTCAGTTGATCCTAAAAAAGTAGATGGATTAATATACTACATCGCTCATCAACATGAACATCATAGTAAAGACGATTATAAAAGTGAAATGAGACGAATGCTTATTGAGCATTTTATGGAATTCGATGAGCGCTATATTTGGGATTAGCAGCTCCTACCAGCGCTGTAAGCGCGCTATAATCATGCGAGGTTGTGCAACTCCTCGCATATCAAAAATTTCCCACAAGCGCTGAAAGCGCGTCATATCCATGCGAGGTTGTGTAACTCCTCGCATATCAAAACAGTTCCCACAAGCGCTGTAAGCGCGCCATAACCATGCGAGGTTGTGTAACTCCTCGCATATCAAAACAGTTCCCACAAGCGCTGTAAGCGCGCCATAACCATGCGAGGTTGTGTAACTCCTCGC
>JACCDH010642327.1_pt1 | contig 28781 bp, 23 predicted proteins | sample 7442481 | NCBI WGS metagenome assembly JACCDH01 (sample SAMN15323433, study PRJNA562643) | freshwater metagenome | isolation source: river surface water | place: USA:Blue River Watershed | collected 2017-08-15 | reverse complement strand
ATACCTGGCCGATACCTACGGTATTACTGTGTATCAGGAGCAGGTGATGTTGTTGTCACAAAAACTAGCGAGCTTTTCCAAAGGTGATGCGGATGTACTCCGTAAAGCCATGGGTAAAAAGCAGAAGGCCGTGCTGGATAAAATGAAAGCACAGTTCATAGCCGGTGCTAAAGCAAAAGGACATCCAGAAGACAAGCTGGAAAAAATTTGGACCGACTGGGAAGCATTTGCGCAATACGCCTTCAACAAATCGCACTCTACCTGCTATGCATTTGTTGCCTATCAAACAGCTTATCTTAAAGCCCACTATCCTTCTGAATACATGGCTGCGGTGTTGAACCATGCAGGCAGTATTGAAAAGATTACCTTCTTCATGGAAGAATGTAAGCGCATGGGCATTAAAGTACTTGGCCCTGATATCAACGAATCTTTGAAAGGTTTTGCAGTAAATAAGAAGGGTGAGATTCGTTTTGGTTTGGGCGGATTGAAAGGTGTGGGTGAATCTGCGGTGGAAGTGATCATCAATGAGCGCATGAAGCATGGTGCGTATCAGGATATGTTTGAGTTTATTCAGCGGGTTATTTCACGTAACGTGAATAAGAAATCCTTGGAAAGCTTAGCCTACTCCGGTGCATTCGATTGCTTCCCACAATTCCACCGTGCACAGTATTTCCATATTGGTGATGGCGATCGCATCACCGGCTTAGAAAAGATAATTGCATATGGACAAGGCCAACAACAATTAACAGCCGGTACAACCAATACTTTGTTTGGTGATTTGCCTGCGGCGATGGAAGTGCCCAAGCCAAAGATTGCGCCTTGTGAACCTTGGACACTCACAGAATTACTGGAGCATGAAAAAGATGTAACAGGTATGTTCATGAGTGGTCACCCATTGGATCATTTCAAGTTTGAATTGAGGTATTACGGCATTATGAGCTTGGGCGATTTCAATGAGATCAAAGAATCCAGCACCTTGATTGCCGCCAATGCAGGAAGAAATATGCGCATTGCAGGTTTGGTGATTGATGGTCAGCACCGCGTAACCAAGACAGGTAGAAACTTTGGTTCATTAACGATCGAAGACTTTACGGGCAAGACAGAGATCATGTTGTGGAGTGATGATTATGTGAAGTTTCAGAACTACTTGGAGAAAGGTATGAATCTGCTCATCAATGGTTTCTTCAAGCAGCGCTATAACAGCGATAGCTATGAGTTTAAAGTCACCTCCATTAATTTATTGGAAACAGCCAAGCAAAACCTCACCCGCAATATTGAGTTAACCATGCATCCTGCAGCGGTTAGTGAAGAGTTTGTTCATTTTCTGGAAGCCAATGTGCGCAAGCATCCTGGACGCTCCAGTCTACGTTTTCATTTACTAGAACCCAAGGAGCAGTTTAAGATAACCATGTTTACTACTGAAATGGGTTTTACCATGAATGATGAAATGGCTCATTACTTACTCAATAATCCGGATGTAGACATACGTGTGGGGTTGATGACGTAACTTGTTTACACAAAATGCTTGCTGAATGAAATCAAATCGCACATTTTTGCTACAGTCATTTCTGGTAATCTTTATTGGTATTGCGCTTATCATGCTTTCTAGGATTGTACAAAAGATGCCAATGCCCGAAGAGGGGGAATATTTTTATTCTCATTTCTTTAGTGATGCTTATACAAGGCCGGTAATGGTAGTGTTCTTTTTAGTAGCAGGTCTGTTAGGTTTTTTCTTAGAACTCAAGCCATGGTTAATCGGCATTCTCTTAATTAGTTTCACGCTCATTGCTTTGCTTTATGAGATGATTGCCTATCCAACAAGTCATAATCTTTTACCTGCAGATATTCTCTTTTTCTTATTTAAATCTATTCCTCCTGTTGGTGGAGCGTATATTGGTTATTTGATTAAGCTTAGTAAGGCTAAAGAATAAAGAAAATTTTACCACAGAGGACACAAAGGTTTACCACGAAGCGCACAAAAGTTTTACGCTTTGTGTTGGCCTTCTTAGTGAGCTTTGTGGTTAAACACTTGTAGAATTTGGACAAACGACAGGCAAGCAATCCTGACAATAATTAACTTGAGGTATAACCCTTACACATGTACAAAGACTTCGCAGGTTCTGTTGATGAGTTCATCAAACGCTATCCAAAGCCAATACAGGAAATGCTCAAAGCTTTACGCGCTTGTATCAAAACGCATGCACCAGATGCCACTGAATCCATCAGCTATGGTATGCCGGCCTATAAACTTAATGGCCCATTAGTGTATTTTGGTGTACATGCAAAGCATATTGGTTTCTATCCTACTGCAGATGGCATCAACAGATTTGAACAACAAATCATCAAACGTGGATACGCATACTCCAAAGGCGCGATACAGTTTCCCATTGATGAAGCTTTGCCCATGGATTTGGTAGAAGCAATTGTACAATACAGAGTGGTAAGCAATAAGGCAAAATCTTCCCTACGCAAAGGCTCTGGCAAGCAGGTGAAAAGCAAAAAGTCGTATTAACATCTCTGTACTCCACAATCTCAAATTCCAAATCATAAAATCTCAAATTAGTATGCCTTAAGCGTTGATTATTAAGCCTTTAGCAATTAGAATTCCCCTAATTTCAAATCTCAAATCACAAATCTCAAATAGATTCCCCGCCCTTCTGTCAGCCTGTTTTGGCATAAATCACAGGCGTGGATAAGTCAAAAAAGCACAATTTCCATGCTGGAACTATATTTGACATCCCTTGTTTATACAACAAGATTTCAAACAAATAAACAATACAATCATGGCTTTAGAATTTACAGATGCCAATTTCCAGACAGATGTGCTGGCGAGCGATAAATTAACCGTAGTAGATTTCTGGGCAGAATGGTGTGGCCCTTGCCGCGCTATCGGCCCCGTTATTGAAGAACTGTCAAAAGAATATGCGGGTAAGGTAAACGTGGGTAAACTCAACGTAGACCACAACCCTAACGTAAGTGTGAACTTCGGTATCACTTCTATTCCTGCCATTCTCTTTATCAAGAATGGTCAGGTAGTAGATAAGCAAATTGGTGCTGTACCTAAGAGCGTACTGGAGAAGAAAATCCAGTCACACCTTTAATTTACCAATGATGGGTTGGTAAGTTCCGTCCCCCGGCTTAGCGTCGGGGGATTTTTATTTTTAGTAGGCTCAATCAGATTTTCTTTTACCCAGTTTTGCTGTAACGCAGCAAAACTGCCCGTTAGGCCGACGAAAGCCATCATCTGGCTTTGTCTGGGTTAACCCTATATTTCAACTTGCAAAATGCGGGACATATTGCATCTATATACTCAAATTTTGCTACTGCTGAATTTGGGGTTAACTTCCCGCCATTAACCAACTTGCTAACCCTACGTATGGAAAGATTTCAGGGCATACTCGGTGTATTGCTAATCCTTGCGATTGCATTTGCTTTTTCCAATAACAAGAAACGTATCAATGTTCGACTGGTTGTCAGTGGTATACTGCTGCAGACCTTTATTGCCATCCTGGTTTTGAAAGTGCCGCCGGTAACGGCTTTCTTTCAGAAACTGGGTCATGGTATGGAAAAGATTGAAGCTTTCGCCCGCCAGGGTGCGTCTTTCGTATATGGTGGATTGGGTGTGCAGCAAATGGATGGTTCTATTGGTAACTATGTGAACGGCGGCTTTGTGTTTGCCTTTAATGTAACGGCCACCATCATCCTAGTATGCGTGTTGGTAGCCATTTTATACCATGTGGGCATTATGCAACGTGTAGTTGCTGTGATTGCCAAAGCCATGAACTACGTGATGCGCGTGAGTGGCGCGGAAGCCTTGAGCAATGTGGCATCAGCTTTCGTTGGTCAGGTAGAAGCACAGGTAATGATTCGTCCTTACTTAGCCGGCATGACCAAGAGTGAATTACTGGCGAGCATGAGTGGTAGTTTGGCCTGTATTGCCGGTGGTATCCTAGTGGTATACGTGAACATGGGTGCGCAGGCCGGATACGATCTGGCACCAAAACTGATTGCCGCCAGTTTGATGGCTGCACCCGGTGCATTGGTGATTTCTAAAATCGTCTTTCCTGAAACAGAAGAAAGTCAAACTATGGGTACGGTGAAGTTGGAAGTGAAAAGTCACTACACCAATGTGGTGGATGCGATTTCTCATGGTGCCGGCGATGGTTTCAAAATTGCTATGAATGTGATTGCCATGCTGATTGGTTTATCGCGTTGATTGCGATGATCGACTGGAGCCTGATGCGCATTGGTCATATTTTCGATCCAAGCTTTGATCTCAGCCTCAACTGGATTTTTGGCAAGCTCTTCTATCCCATCGCTTGGTCAATGGGCGTTCCTGCCAGCGATGTCAATAACGTGGCTACATTGTTGGGGCAAAAACTCACCATTAATGAATTTGTCGCTTTCCAAAACCTCGCGAATAAATCTGTACCAATTGTTACTGAAAAGGGTCTGCTGATTGTGTCTATCGCCATCTGCGGTTTTGCCAATTTCAGCAGTGTGGGTATGCAAATTGGTGGTATTGGAGAGTTGGCGCCTACGCGCAGAGCAGACTTAGCCAAACTTGGCATAAAAGCATTGCTCTGTGGTACCCTTGCCTCCTATCTTTCCGCCAGCATTGCCGGTATTTTACTGAGCTAATTTGTGGAAGTTTTTTCCCTAGTATAACTGTTTGATTGAACAGCAGATGTTTCATTTTTTCGAAGGACGAAAGAACTGATTTATCTCATTTTTTAGTGCAGGGTTTCAGTTAGTTTTGCGGCATGATGAACGCATTATCTACACAGTTACTCTCAGATCCATTTCAGTTGGTAGCAGCTACCAAAGAACCCGATCTCAAGCGCATTGGCGAAAAGATTCTGAACAAGGAACGCATCAGTTTTGAAGAGGGCGTGGATTTGTTTGTGCGTGCATCTCTCCCATTTGTGGGAACGCTGGCCAACTGGGTGCGTGAGCAAAAGCATGGTCACAAAACCTATTTCAACAGAAACTTCCATATTGAACCTACCAATGTCTGCGTGTACTCATGTAAGTTCTGTTCTTATTCCAGACTCTACGCTCACCGCGAAGAAGGTTGGGAACTGAGCATCGAACAGATGATGCATATGGTGAAAGCTTATGATGGCAAACCCATTACCGAAGTGCATATTGTAGGTGGTGTACATCCAAAGATGGATATGGAATTCTTCAAAGAATTGCTGCGTTCTATCAAAGCACACAGACCTGATTTACATATCAAAGGGTTTACAGCAGTGGAATTGGATTACATGTTCCGCAAAGCCAAGCTCACTGTAGAAGAAGGCATGCGTCAGTTACATGAAGCCGGATTGGATTCTTTACCCGGTGGTGGTGCAGAAATCTTCCATCCTGAAGTGCGTGAGCAGATTTGTGCAGATAAAGTAGATGGTGCCGGCTGGTTAGCGATTCATAAAGCCGCGCATCAATTGGGCATGCATAGCAACGCGACTATGCTGTATGGTCATGTAGAAGAATACTGGCATCGTGTGGATCATATGGAGCAATTGCGCAAGCTGCAGGATGAAACAGGTGGATTCAACACATTTATTCCTTTGAAGTTCCGTAACCACGATAATGAGATGAGTCATGTGACTGAATCTTCAGTCATCGAAGACATGAAAGTCTATGCCATTGCTCGTTTATACATGGATAATTTCCCGCACCTGAAAGCTTACTGGCCAATGCTGGGCCGACAAAATGCCCAGCTAACACTCAGCTTTGGTGTGAATGATATCGACGGCACCATTGATGATTCTACCAAGATCTACTCCATGGCCGGCAGCGAAGAGCAAAACCCAAGTATGAGTACTGCACAATTGGTGAACCTGATTAAACAGGTAAAGCGTCAACCCATTGAGCGTGATACTTTGTACAATGTGGTGAAAGACTACAGCAATGTAGATCTAGCTGTCTTGGAAGCAGATCCGAATATGAATTAAGCAAACGGACCATGGTTGATAGACCATGGTTTTTTCCGATTGTTTTCAATAAAATATAAATATATTATGTATCCCCTCCTTTATAAGGAGGGGTGGCATGTGTGCAACACATGACGGGGTGGTGCAAATACCCCTCAGTCACCTCCGGTGACAGCTCCCCTTGGCTGGGGAGCAAATACGACTTCAAAAGAGTCTATATGCTTTTATAATAGCTGATTGATTTTTCACGCAAGGCACGCAAAGTTGATATAGCCCGCAATGCGTAGTAATCCTCTGCGAGAACGCTGTTAACTCTTATTCTCTGCGGTTAAACTTCAAAAGACGGGAATTGAGACTAGATAAACGAAAGCTAAAAGTCCCAATCATAAATCTCAAATCACAAATTTCAAATTAACATTCCGGTAAAGAAATCGGGATATGCACTGCTAATCCGCCGTCGGCGGTTTCCTTGTATTTGCTGCTCATATCCAGTGCCGTGTTCCACATGGTAGCAATCACTTTATCCAAACTTACTACGGCAAAATCTGGTGTGCTCTGCAAAGCCAGTTGAGATGCAGTAATGGCCTTGATAGCTCCCATGGTATTTCTTTCAATACAAGGAATCTGTACCAATCCGCCAATGGGATCGCAGGTTAAACCTAAGTGGTGTTCCATCGCAATTTCCGCTGCCATCAAAGTTTGTCTTTGCGTACCGCCTAATGCTTCGGTTAAAGCTGCAGCAGCCATGGCAGAAGAAACGCCTATCTCGGCCTGACAGCCACCCATTGCGGCAGAGATCGTCGCCCCCTTTTTAAAAATGCTACCGATCTCAGAAGCCGTGAGTAGGAACTGCATGATTTTCTCTTCATCATTACCGCTACCAAAAGCTACATAGTACATCAGCACGGCTGGAATTACGCCAGCAGCGCCGTTGGTAGGTGCGGTTACTACCCTGCCGAATGATGCGTTCTCTTCATTCACCGCAAGAGCAAAGCAACTCACCCAATCAAGAATGTATTGGAAGCTTTGTCCGCCACTTTGCATAGCCAGCAGCCATTCATTGTAATTAGTGTAGGATTTGCCGGCAATCATTTTCTTATTCAAATCAAATGCACGACGCTTCACTTTCAATCCGCCCGGCAATTCTCCCTGTGTGTGGCAACCGCGATAGATACAATCGCGCATGGTATACCAGATATTGAGTACACCTGCTTTGGTAGCCGCTTCATCACGCCAAGCATGTTCATTCTCTAACACCACTTCATGCACATGCATACCGGTTTTCATACACCAATGCAAGAGGTCGTCTGCAGTATTCACAGGAAAAGGCAAATCCACATTGGATTTCTGTGCAGCGTCCTCACCTTCCTGCACCACAAATCCGCCACCGATTGAATACCAGGTCTGGCTGATATTGTCACCATTGCTGAGTGTAGCCAGAAAACTCATGCCATTGGGATGAAAAGACAGGGTTTCGTTAACGAGGAAAACCACATCAGTGGAAGGATGAAATTGGATGAGTTGCTCACCACCCAGTTGAATGCTTGCTTCTGATTGAATCATTGCAATAGTTGGGTTGATTTCCTCCACAGGAATCGTCACAGGATCGGCGCCAGCCAATCCAAGTATCACGGCTACATCTGTGCCGTGGCCCTTGCCTGTTTTGGCTAAAGAACCATAGAGCAGTACTTGCACACCGGTAACCAAAGCCAGTTGGCCTTGATCTTTTAATGATGCAACAAATTTTTGTGCGGCTCTCCAAGGGCCCAAAGTATGGGAACTGGAAGGACCAACACCTATTTTAAACATATCGAAAACCGATATCGCTTCGTGGGGCATGAGGCTAAGTTAAAAGTCAAAAGTTAAAAGCAAAAAGTCATCAGTCCTTACTATTGCCGAGACTTTGCAACCGTTCGGTCAAAGCTAAATAAAAATAAGGCGCTGTAAGATGCAAGAAAGCTTAGCGGTATATTTGAGTATGCGTTATCTACAACTATCGGTGATACTCTTGTTGAGTTGGCAGCTTGGTGCACAGCCCTCCGCTTTAAAGCAGCCTAAAAATGATGCTCTGCTGGAAAACTTGCTAAAGAGTCAGCCTGCTTTTGCGGAAATGATGCAGCATCGTAAGGACTGGAATGTTCAGATCATTTATACTGAGATTGATCGTAATAAGCGCAACAAAGCTGCTTTTACGGATCATACATTTAATCTGCAGCCTAGCGCTTACTTCTATCCTGCCAGTACAGTGAAAATGCCCATTGCCTTTTTGGCTTTGGAGAAACTGAACGAGCTCAATATTGCTGGCTTGGATAAAAACACCACCATGATTACTGATTCAGCTTCGGCTAAGCAGGATCATGTGTATCATCATCCACTTGCCGGTGATGGCCGACCAAGCATTGCGCATTATATCAAGCAGATATTTTTGGTAAGCGATAATGATGCTTATAATCGCCTGTATGAATTTCTTGGTCAGGAATATATCCAGCGTAAGCTGAAAGAGAAAGGTTATCCTGATGCGATTATTCGTCACCGCTTGAGTGTGTCGCTCACAGATGCACAAAACCGCCAGACCAATCCCATTCGCTTTATTGATACAGCGGGTAAAACTATTTATGCGCAACCCGCACAGAACAATACCAATACTTTGCCCAATTTGAATGTCTTTCAAGGCAAGGGCTATATGCGTGGCAGCAAATTGGTACAGGAGCCATTCAACTTCTCTGAGAAGAATCGTGTCTACCTGCAAGACCTGCATAATATGCTGAAAGCGGTCTTGTTTCCTGAATCAGTTACAGCAAAACAGCGCTTTAACCTGACAGATGATGATCTGAATTTTCTGCGCAGATGGATGAGCAGTTACCCCGGAGAAAGTAAATACCCTGAATATCCTGCCAATGAATACTGGCCCAGCTATGTGAAGTTTTTGTACTACGGCTCCGAAAAGCAGGCGCCTATGCAACAAGGAATACGCATTTTCAATAAGGTGGGTGATGCTTACGGCTACTTGACTGATATTGCCTACTTCGCTGATTTTCAGAATAATGTTGAGTTTATCTTAAGTGCAACTGTATACTGTAACAGTGATGGTATCTTCAATGATGATCACTATGATTACGACAACATTGGCTTTCCTTTAATGCGAGATTTGGGTAAAGCGGTCTATCAACACGCCTTAAAACGTGTTAAAAAGCGCACACCCAACATGAAAAACTTTGTCTTTACATATCAGCGGGACTAGTTTTGTCGTTTATAGCTAAGCGTTCACATTCATGAAGAAGACTGGTTTAGCAATACTGGCCTTAATGATATTGTTTTGTTCTTGCAGCAAAACAAGCGATACACGTATGGCCAAAGTTAAGTTCATCAACGCCTATCCCTCTAGCACATACCGTTTTGCAGCCAATGATAAGGACCTCACTCCTGGCTTGATTCAGCCCAATCAAGGCAGTGATTTGATGGAGATTCTCAATGGTACGGTGCGTATCAAAGGATTTGACAGACGTAATTCTGCAGTGATCGATACTAGTGTGAAATTGGCCCCATTCAAGAATTATACCATGATTGGCTATGATGCCCGTTACAATACGCTCAAGAGTTCTTTGATTGAGGATGATTTAACAGCACCAGCTGCAGGCAAAGCCCATGTTCGCGTGATCTATGCTTTTGTTGGTGGAGACACCCTTCGCGTAAATACCCGCTTACGTAGTGCTAACGATTTTTGGGAAACCACTAGTCGCGCATTTAGTGATCATGACTACGATGCACGCTATCGTGCTTTCAGAGCTGTTGCAGCGCCTGGTACTTACCAGTTTACGGTTACTGCAAATAAATCGACAAACGATACTGTTATCAATGAACCGTTAGTGAATTTAGCAGGTGGTAAGATTTATACCCTTTTGGTAAATGCAGATATGACTGGCGGCCGAACCAGTAACGGTGTTCCCTTTTACACCTTGAGTATTATTCAGCACAACTAATCAAGATTCAGATTGATTTAGGCAGATTCAACGAATACATGACCGTTTGTTCGTGTTGCTGATAGCGTCATTTCCGTACATTTGGAACATTCTTAAAGCAACCTAATCCGATAGAAATGACTCAGTTATCTTCCTTACTGCAAAGATTCAATGAACCGGAAACCCTGAAAATGGCTAAGCTTGGTCGCGAATTACGCGCCAAAGGAATTGATGTGATTGACCTGAGTTTGGGTGAACCTGATTTTGATACGCCTCAGCACGTAAAGGAAGCCGCGATTAAAGCAATTAATGATAACTGGAGTCACTACACGCCTGTTGCAGGCTATTTGGATGTGCGTGAAGCGGTTTGTACAAAATTGAAGCGCGATAATCATCTCGACTATAAACCAGAGAACATCATTACCTCTACCGGTGCCAAACAAAGTTTAGCAAATGCGATTCTGGCTTTGGTGGATGAAGGGGATGAAGTGGTGATTCCAACACCTTATTGGGTAACGTATAGCGAGTTGGTGAAGATTGCTCGTGGTAAAGTGGTGGAGATTCGTACCAGTGTAGAACAGGGTTTTAAAGCTACACCTGCGCAAGTGGAAGCTGCTATCACAGATAAGACAAGGGTGTTCATGTTCTCTTCACCCTGTAACCCAAGTGGTGCTGTGTATAGTCAGGAAGAAATGGAGGGCTTGGCAAATGTATTCCGCAAATATCCCAACGTTACCATCCTTGCTGATGAGATTTATGAATACATCAATTTCGTTGGCAAGCATGTGTCTATTGCTCAGTTTGGTGATTTAAAAGATCGCGTTGTATTGATCAACGGATTGAGTAAAGGTTTTGCTATGACTGGCTGGCGCTTTGGCTATATTGCCGCGCATGCAGACATTGCGAAAGCTTGTGAAAAATTACAAGGTCAATTTACAAGTGCTACCTGTTCTATCACACAGAAAGCCGCTGTAGAAGCGTTAACAGGCGATTTGCGCCCTTCTATGGCCATGACTGAAGAGTTTACTCGCAGAAGGGCTAGAACCCTGGAATTGGTGAGTGCTATACCCGGCATGAAGTGTAACGCTCCCGAAGGCGCTTTCTACGTATTCCCCGATGTGAGTGCTTACTATGGAAAGACAGATGGAACGACTACTATTCAGAACGCTGCTGATTTCAGTATGTACCTCTTGAATACTGCCCACGTGTCCAGCGTAATGGGCGATGCATTTGGTGAGCCACTTTGTGTACGTTTCTCTTTTGCTAACAGCATGACCAATATTGAGCGTGCATGGGAAAGAATCGCCGCTGCTTTAGCTAAACTGCACTAATCTGATTTTTAAAATTCATTTTAATAAAAAAGGACTTCAAACGAAGTCCTTTTTCTGTTGCTATTTGATTAACTTATTTACTACTTGCAACACCGCCTTTCTTACTGTTGACAGTAACAGTATAGGGCGCATTGCCTTGTACAATCCATTTTACAGTTACGGTACCAAGTCCGGGAATATTGGGCACTGCAATGGTTTGTGGATTGTTTCTTTGCTCAGTCGTTTGATTCAAATCTGCATTCTCCACTTGAATACCCGCTAAAACTTTTGAAGTGGTATTGATGGTGATATAATCAGGCACTTCAATTTTATTCTTTACGTCCTGACTGCTGTGTGTAGGCATCAATCTTTCGTTGGCAACAGTAGCCGTGATTTCTTTCAAGCCATCACCCAAATCGCGTTCTTTTACTTCGCTGATTTTGAGTTTGGGCGTATGGTAGCAATGATAAATGGTGAAAGCCATGTTGCGGTGTGCATCGCTTTCTAATAAGAAACCAGGGTGAGCCCTACCGAAATTCTTCTTGAAACCACCTACTTCAATTTTACCATATTGAGGATGATCGAATTCTTTCCAAGGAACAAATGCATCTTGGAACAATAAGTATCGATCGAAATCGTAGGTCTTATTGTCGAAAGGATCACGTGTGCCTTCACGCATGAACATTAGGTATGGTGTCCACAATTCATTGGAATAAGTGTAGATGCCTCTGCCTGCGTAGAACCAATCCAATTCACCACCATAAGCGGAATACAAATCCTTGTAAACAACCAAATACTTATAACCTGGGATTAACTCCTCACCTTTTTTGGCGATGGCATCATACACGGCCACATCTTGTGCGTTATAGGTGTTCACATCTTCTTGTCCGCCCGGGCCTCGCAAAATCATACCGCCTGCATTGTGATAAGATTGAGCAGCAGAAATATTGGGGTGCTTCATCACAAACTCCATGATGGCTCTATTTTCTGGGAGTGAGAATGGATATTTATACGCACCATTCTGGATATAATTTGGCTGCCAGCCCCAACCCCAGTCACGGTTAGGATCATATTCAAATGTGTAGCCATCTTCGTTTACGCGACCATCACCATCATTGTCGATACCTTCATTACCGAGCAATTCATACTCGCCTTTTTCATCAGGACCAACCTGAATCATGTTGCGCGGATCTTTAGGATCAATCTTCCAGCGACCGTTTGGATTCTTACGACGCATTAAGGTGATATGACCATCACCATCAATATCATCGAAATTGTCTTCATTCACTACACCATCACCGTCATTATCAACTGGAATTACGCCAGAGCGAGGTGTGCTGCCGGTATTGGGTTTGTGCATATAGCTGTCGCGTGCATCCGGATTGATCGTTGGTACTAAATAGAATACTTTATCCTCTAAGAGTTCCTGAATGAATTTGGTATCTGCATGAGACTCGGTTAAATACCAAGCTGTGTAGAGCACAAATTCTGCCCCCTGGATTTCGTTGGAGTGAATATTGCCATCGATATACATACCGGGCTTCAGTTTTTCATTGCCCTTTTTGAAATTCGTGATGGTTAAGCACCATAGATCACGTCCTTCGTAAGACTTACCCAAAGATTCTAATTTGGCTAAGTCTGGATAAGCAGCCGCAATCTTTTTACAGATTTCAGAGATGCCTCCGTGATCATAGTATTTGTTCCAGCTAACGCTCACTTTTGGATTAACTGGCGTGCCTGCTGCTTTAAACACCTGATTGGGTTGTTGTGCAGCAAGGGATAAACTAATGGCTGCAAAGCCTATGCTGAATAATGATTTCAATGATTGCATGATCAATAAGTTTAAAGAGTAATGTCAACAGTTGCATAACCAGCGGTTGGACAACCAGCTTCTAGGCTGAGTTTGCCGCTACCTTTCACTAACCAAGAAACCTGCTGTTTGCTGTTTCCTTCCATGCTGTTGAACAATTGAATTTTCTTACCGCCAACCACTTCTTGTTTGTTACCTGTATTGAGTGACACTTTCACTTTCTTGACAAAATAGCTACGTTCACCCAACTTGCTGTGTGTGCTTAATACACCTTTATTCACCACATCAGCAGTAATGCGTGTAAGTCCGTTACCTAATTTCTCAGTCTGCACATTCATGATGCTGATTTCCGGTTGCAGGTTTGCAAGCTTTACAAGGAAATCTGTATGTTTTTTCACAGACTCGGCAGCAAACTTATATGGCGGGTTAATGAGTACAAATGGATCAATGCCGCCCACTTCAACAGTTTGATTGGGATAATCAGGATGTTGAATCGGTTTCCAATCTGTAAATGCATTGATGCCTTGCTGACCTAACCATCTTAATGCATTGGCCGTAGCGTCTTCAACTTGAAATGCTTTTTCTTTTTTCGCGGTATCTGGTTTAGCCTTAGGCATCCACCAACCTGGTGTGCTGAAACTGAGGCGACCATAATGATAGTAGCCCCATGACAATACATCGCCACCCATAGGCGCAGTTCTAGGTGCTTCTTTGAGGCCTGTTGTTTTATTGTACAACTCGCTCACTATTGAGTTCGCACGTGTATCAGGCTCTAACCAACCAGCTACTATTCTTTGTAATGCTGCTTGTGGATTATACGTAATGGGTGTGCTAAGATTATTATTGCTACCAAAACTTACCACAGCATAAACATTGAATGCATCATATAAAAAATCTAGCATGGCACGTGTTTCTGTTTCAGAAGCAGGGTAATCACCAGCACCTGAGCCAAATGTTCTATGGTTATAAGTGAGGTTTTTGTTGAAAGCGATACCACCTGCACCATCCTCATTCAGTTTTCCATCTTTGTCATTATCAATCCCCTCTTGCAGCAATAGGTATTGTCCTTTTTCTCCTTTCAAAGCATCCGCTTTAATCAACACGCGTGGATCATCAGGATGCGTTTTGTATTCACCTAATGGAGAACTTACACGCATCCAAGTAATTTTACTATTCTTATCAAGATCATCCATATCGTCTTCATTCACCTGACCATCACGATCGTCGTCCGTTTCTGATGCATTGCCAGTACGTTCATATTTCGTTGTGGCGAAATACTGCTCCATAGCATCTGGACTCATATTCGGAAATACATAGTAAGTAGTCTTGTTTAATAAGCTTTTTACTGCTTCGCTATTTGCATCTTTCAAAAGTTGTTCAGCAAAGCCGATAGCCAATTCCGTACCCAGTAAGTGGTTGCCTTCTGTGCCGCCTATTACTGCGATAGCGGGTTTTGTAGCTGTTTTGCCTGTGCCGATGGTGAGCAACCAAATATCTTTACCGCCATTTGTTTTAGTGATACTTTTTAATTGAACCAGCTGCGGGTAGTTTTTAGCCAGTGTTTGCAATCGGGCAGCTTGTGACGCTGCATTAGAATAGTCCTGCGTCCAGCCCTGAAAAGCTGACAAACAAAGCAGGAACCATAAGGATAATTTTCTCATGCCGAAATTGGTTTAGGCTTAAATATACTGGTTTCACAGAAAGGCCAATTTGTATTTGGATGGATGGCTTTTCTATTGAATCATCTTCCCTACTTTCGCTGCATGCAGGAAAAGCTTGATATGTTCCGGAACCGACTTACCAAAGTGTATAAACACAGAAGTAAGCAGGCTCGTCGTGCCGGCGTAAGCTGTTATCGGGTATATGATCATGATTTGCCTGAATTTCCGTTGTGTATTGAGTTGTATGAAGATAAAATCTATGTAGCGGAGTATTTACGTCGCCACGGCATGGATGATGAAGCACATGAGCTTTGGCTGAATGAGTGCATGGCTGTGGTTGCGGAGATACTGGAAACAGATACGGAACATATCTATGTGCGTCAGCGCAAACGCATGAGCCATCGCGATGAACAATATGAACGAATCAGTACGGAGCGTGATTATTTCACTGTTGTAGAGAATGGACTAAAGTTTCAGGTAAACCTGACTGATTATTTGGATACAGGGTTGTTCTTGGATCATCGTATTACGCGTAAGATGGTGATGGATGAAGCCAAGGGTAAGCGTGTTTTGAATTTATTCTGTTATACAGGATCGTTTTCTGTCTATGCTGCTGCTGCGGGTGCAAGTTCAGTGGAAAGTGTTGATTTATCCAAAACCTATCTCTCTTGGGCGGAAGATAATTTCGCCATCAACCGTTTAAAAAATTCAAAAGCATATCGCTTTACGCATGCAGATGTGAAGCAGTATCTGCTAACGCTGCCTTCAAATAGTGTTGACTTGGTGATCATGGATCCACCAACATTTAGCAATAGTAAGCGTATGAAGGACTTTCTCGATATTCAGCGTGATCATGCGGATTTGATCAACGAAGTGCTGAGAATATTGAGTCCAGAAGGTGTGTTGTATTTCAGCACCAATTTCACCAAGTTTCAGTTAGATGCTGCGGCCATTCATAGCGAGCAAATCAAAGACATCACCAGACAAACCACGCCTTTTGATTTTGAAGGCAAACTAAAGCGCTGGTGCTACCGAATTGTCAAAGGATAAACAACTAGGATGAGTTCCAATGTATCATTCACTCATTCTATCATCCTATCATTCAATCATTGCTTACAAATCATCCGGTGTAAAGCTGAACGGTAGTAAAGCATCTGCTTTATCAAGTACATAGACTTTCCCTTCCATACCACTTAAGATCAAACGCATGGGCTGTCCAACCCTTATCTGGTATTCAGATAAACTTTGACGGCACATACCGCAAGGCGAAACAGGTTTGTTACTATCGCCATCCAGATTGTGATAGCTGATGGCTAAGGTATCAATAGCCACATTGGGATGTAATACAGCAGCTGCTGATAATAACACACGCTCTGCGCAGATACCTACGGGATAGCTGGCATTTTCCTGATTGGTTCCGGTAACAATCGCACCATTTTTCAATTTGGCAACAGCGCCTACATTGAAATGAGAATAAGGTGCATAGGCATTGGCTGTAGTTGCTCTGGCTTGTTGTAACAAAGCTGCATCATCTGCAGAGAGTTCGTCTATGTGGTTGTAGACTTCAAAATCGAACCGATACTCTTTTCTTTCCATAATCATTCACTTCGTGAGATAAAAAGTCCCCATGGATTTACCATGAGGACCCCGATATCGGCCAATAAATATACTATTTTATTCCGTTGAACAAACGTTTCCAGCGTGGGCCTTTATCCCAGCTAAACCATATTAACGAAGCTTTACCAACCACATGTGTTTCGGGTACAAAGCCCCAGAAGCGGCTGTCCTGACTTCTGTGTCTGTTGTCGCCCATCATCCAATAGTAGTTCAATTGGAAAGTGTATTGATTGGTTTCTTTACCGTTGATGATGATTTTGCCATCTCTTTCTTCCAGTGTATTCTTCTCGTATGTTGTAATGATTCTTCTGTACAAAGGCATGTTTAACGATGTTAGTATAACTGTGCTACCTTTTTTCGGAACTGTGATTGGCCCAAAATTATCAATCGAGAAAGGATATGCTGCCGGCTCTTGAGGAAAAGTATAGCCAACCATAGTATCTACATAAGGGGCTATTGCAACAACATTTTTTTCCTGCTTTACCAATCCGGCTTCTTCAGCTGTGGCATTGAGCTTGTATAAACCGGGCTTGCCTTCAATTTGCTCTATTTGTCCCTTCGTGTCTTCTGGGTTAATACCTAATTTCTCCTTCAAAAAATCTTCAGTGAAAGATGTGCCATTGGTTTGCACTAAGTATTCTGTTTGTGCACCGGGTGGTACGAATGCTGGAGCATTATTGATGAAGAGCTGTGCATTTTTTATTTGTAGGATATCTCCTGGAACAGCTACACATCGTTTGATGTAGTTATCTGTTTTGTCCATTGGATGCACTAAAATGGGAAACTCATTCATCAGCGCTTCTCGATTACCATTGAATTGATAACGCAGTACATCGTAGTATGGTACTTTACTTCCGTAATCGGGCAGATTGATAATGGTATCGCCTGCGGGGAAATTAAACACGACTACGTCGTTACGTTCGATAGGATCAATTGCTTTTAAGCGTGTATAAGGAATCTGAACTTCTTTGATATAAGATGGTGTTGTTAAAGAGAAAGGCATGGTATTGTGTACGAAAGGAAAACTCAGCGGTGTTTGTGGAATACGCGCGCCATAGCTGATTTTGTTGACGAAGAGAAAATCATTCACCAATAAAGTCTTCTCCATACTCTCTGTGGGAATCACATATGCTTCAAAAACAAATGTGCGAATCAGTGTAGCGGCTACAACAGCAAATACACCTGCATCAATCCATTCTCTTGATGCTGGTTTTTTGTATGCTTTGAGTGCTTCAGCACCAACAAATTTTTCATTCGGTGAAAAACCGAGATAAGGAAAATAGATGAATGGAAGCAATGTTGCAGCTGTATGGTGAATCATATCGAATCTGCGGAAATGCATCACAAAAATGATGGTGATCCAGATAGTGATGAACTGGCCTGCAATAGGGATTAACTGCAGCCAAAACCAATATTGCTTGATATTACATTTTTCAACAATCAACCAGGTATTGTAAAATGGAATCAGTGCTTTCCAAGGTTCAATGCCCGCTTTCTTAAACATGCCATACATACCCAAATGCCACCCAATTACACCAACGATAAACAGAATCCAGCCCATATAATCAATTTAGAGTCAACAAAAATAAGGTTACCTATCCTTAAATACTTGATTTTACGCAAGTTGGTAGCAGATACACAGTTATTCTTACAGACAGTTCATGTTAAACTTTTAAGCTCAAATATTTAAACTAAAAATATGACATAAATCATTCATAATGAATGAGAAACAAGTGTATTTTTAGATGACCCAAACAACCTCATGAATCATTTCTCCATTAAGGATATTGAAAACCTTTGCGGCATCAAAGCACATACCCTACGGATATGGGAGCAGCGATACCAAATTCTTGTTCCAAAAAGAAAAGAAAGCAATCACCGATTTTACGATAACGAAGACCTGAAGCATATTCTCAGAGTTGCGTATCTCTACCATAGTGGTTATAAAATCTCCAAAATTGCACAGCTAAAAGAAGCTGATATTAAAAAGCTTACTATTGATATTCCGCCCAATGAGCATTATATCGATGTATTTGTGAATCAGATGCTAGAAGCTTCTATCGATTTTGATGAAGAACGTTTTGAGAAAGTACTGAACACCGCTTTACTGCATCTCGGATTTGAGAAATGCATACTGCAGGTAACCTATCCATTCTTGGAAAGGCTCGGCTTGATGTGGATGACGGATAATGTAATTCCGGCTCAGGAGCATTTTGCCAGCAATATCATCAAAAGAAAAATCATTGTGGCCATTGATGGGCTTGATGCTCATCAAGAAAATACACACGATAAATCATTAACGGTACTCTTCTCACCTGAAGGTGAATACCATGACATTCCCTTGTTATTGATGCAGTTTCTGCTGAAGAAAAAAGGGAAAAAAGCTGTGTTTTTTGGGCCTAATGTGCCTATGGATGATTTGGATTATTATTTGTCCAGAAGAAAAGCCACGCATCTGTATTTCCATCTAATCACGAATATGAGTAACCGTGAAGTAGATGATATGGTTACTGATCTGTGTGAACGATTCCATGCGTATCAATTGATCATGTCTGGACCTTTAACCAGATATGTCAACAGTAAACACAGCAATCTCAAAATGATTCAGTCGCTGGATGAAATGATGCAATACACAGGCGCTTAACCTGGTAGTACATGACTTCTTACATCTGTTTCGGTGATGGTCTTTCCAGACAAGATGATCAAACGTTCCACGACGTTTCTCAATTCACGGATATTGCCAGTCCAATTGTGTTGCTGCAAAGCTGTGATAGCTTTTTTGTCAATTGACTTTTTTGCCTGTCCGTAATCATCAGCGATATCTTGTAAGAACTTTTCTACAAGCAACGGAATATCATCCTTACGATCATTCAGTGATGGTACATGTATCAGAATCACGCCTAGTCGGTGGTATAAGTCTAGTCGGAAGTTTTTGTCTTCAACTTCTTTTAATAAGTCTTTATTGGTGGCCGCAATTACGCGCACATCAACAGAGATTTCTTTATCGCCACCCACACGGGTAATTTTACCTTCCTGTAAAGCACGTAATACTTTGGCCTGAGCAGACAAACTCATATCACCTATTTCATCCAGAAACAAAGTGCCCCCATTTGCTTGCTCAAATTTGCCTATGCGTTGTTTGATGGCCGATGTGAACGATCCTTTTTCATGACCGAATAATTCACTTTCGATTAGCTCTGCGGGTATTGCTGCACAGTTTACTTCTACAATTGGGCCATTTGCTCTCAAGCTTTTCTCATGTAACCAACGAGCAACCAATTCTTTACCTGTACCATTTTGTCCCGTTACCAGTACACGTGCATCGGTGGGCGCTACTTTCTCAATGGTTTCTTTAATCTTTTGTATGGCTTCACTTTCACCAACAATCTCCTGTACCCTACTGATCTTTCTTTTCAGTGTTTTTGTTTCTGCAACAAGTACTGTTCTGTCAACAGCATTACGAATGGTGACGAGCAATCTATTTAAATCAGGAGGTTTGGATATATAGTCGAAAGCGCCCTTTTTTACTGCATCAACGGCTGTTTCAATTGTGCCGTGTCCACTAATCATGATGATGGGTATATCTTGCTTTGCTGCAGTTGCTTGCTGCAGAAATTCAAGTCCATCCATCTTAGGCATTTTGATATCGCACAGAACCAGATCATAATTGGTAGCTTGGAATTTCTTCCAGCCTTCTTCCCCATCTGCAGCTTCATCAATTTGAAATCCTTCATTGCTAAGAATATCTTTTAAGACATTTCTGATGGCTCTTTCATCATCTATCACCAGTATTTTCTGCATAGTTGTGCTTTGTACTAAGTTAAGGGGGCTTTTATTTCCTGATTCTGATACCCATGTTAAAATTAATGGTTGGCGCAGCATTAAAGAAACGATTACCTGCAGCATTCAGATCGTTACCCAAGCTGTACCGTTCATTCAATAAGTTATCACCGTTCAAAAACCATTCCAATCGGTAGTTGGCATGATACCAAGTTTTAGCAATACCAGCCTGTAATAGTGTATAAGCATCTGCATAGACGGTATTGGCATCATTGAGGGGAATACGATCTGTATAGTTGAACTGTATTTGGAGTGTCCATCCATTGCTATTGGCAATGTTGGTTCCGATATTCAGCAAAAGCCTTGGAATGCCTGTTAGCTGTTTACCACTAAAATCCTGATTGGCTTGAGTATAGTCTGTAAAACGATACGGTTGATAAGCGCCACTTAGCCATATTTCTAGTGGTAAGTGTGACTGCTTTTTAACGGATGTATATCTTACACTCAGTTCTGCGCCAGATTGATTAGTCGTGCCGGCATTGGAGAAATATTCAGCACCATTGGCTGCAATATTTCTGACGATGGTTTGGGCGAGTCTGAAACGATAGATAGATATTTCTGTAGATAATCTTTTAGGTATGAGTGTTGACTTGACACCCAACTCCATATTCCATCCTTGTTCTGGTTGTAATTCTCCATAATAGTTTCCATCAGATGGTCTTACTTCTGCTAAAGAAGGCGGTGAAAATCCTTTACTGATCTGCGCGAATAGATGTGTGTGTTTGTGAGCTGCAAAGCTGATAGCTACACGAGGCATCCATGTAGGCTGGATATTTCTTTCCTGAGCATTGACAGATGGTGTTGTCAGCCTGTTGAACTGATAGCGCTGAAAATTGATACTGGCTCCGGTTTGAATCAGCCATCGCGTATTCAATTGAACTTGCAGTTGAGAATATGCATGTGCTTGTCTTGCTGCCAGTATATCTTTAAACAAGACCTGTCCCACCTGTCCACCATTATTCTGAAAGTTATTTAAGAGCGTTTGATTAAACAGCCATTCGCCGCCTGTTTGCCATTGCCATTGATTCTTTTTCCAACGAATCCATCCACTATACGCAACATTATCTTCCTGCCTTTTTTCATAATTGGTGATAAAAGGATTTCTAAACCCTGTATGATGAAACTGGAGTTGATGTTGTATTGTCCAATTGCTATGTACCTGCGTACGGTTGCGAATACCTATGAAGTAAGTTGTATTCATAATTCCTGCACGCTGTGCAACTGCGCTAGGTAAAGTTCCTGCAGCTGCTCTTGCTGCACGAGGATTTGTATTGTATTGTTGTTGATTTAGTCCACCCGGTGTCTGATACGCTATGTCGGCCAAAAAAAACAGTGCGTCCCAGCTTGAGGTGCTCGTACCAAACTGTCCACTCCACTGCAGCATATTTCTTCTTAACGCAGATTGTTCTCTATATCCGTCTGATTGGAAATGCGATGCATGCCATTGCTGCCTTTTCTCTTGTGCTTGCACATAAGCATGGGCTAAACCAAAACTGCCTCCCTGTACACCGGCATTCAATTGATGCTGTGTAGTTGCATCTTTTGTTTGCATGAGTAGAACGCCACCAGTACCTGTGCCATACATACTGGCTGCTGGCCCTTTGATGAGTTCTATTTGAGCGATTTGCGGAAGTGCTAATAAGTTCAAATAGGTATTGCCACCTGCATCTGACAAGATGAAATCATTCAAGTAAATCTTGGTATTTCTCACACCAAATGGCGATCGCAATAAACTTCCGCGCATGGATAAGCGATAGCTGCCTGGTGAACGTTCTTCGAGGCGTACACCACTAATGGTATTGAGCGATTGTAAAAGTTGTGGTGTGATACTTTTTTGTAGTTGATCTTGTTGTAATAATCCTATAGATGCTGGAACTGCTTGGTATTTCAGTTTACCTTGATAAGCATTGATTTCAATATCAGGTAATGATGTAGCACTGGTGATTGTATCCTGTTGTACCTGTGCATACAGTTGTGTGCCAGTAAAAAAGTATATGATGAATAGACAATATCGCATAAAAAAATCCCGAAGTGTTTGGCTTCGGGATGATTGATTCAAAGACAATTATTTTTTCATGTACATCACTTCCTTCACCAACTTCACTGTTCTGGTAACATCTGGAAGATAAGCTTGTACAAGATTTGGTGCATAGTGCATTGGTGCATCTGCACTAGTGATTCTTCTGATAGGCGCATCCAGATAATCAAATCCTTCTTTTTGGATACGATAAGAAATTTCAGAGCTGATAGAGGCAAATGGCCATTGTTCTTCAACGATCACCAAACGGTTGGTTTTCTTCACACTTTCAAGGATGGTCATCCAATCAAGCGGACGAATCGTACGCAGATCAATCACCTCAGCGCTTACACCTTCTTTTTCCAATTCAGCAGCAGCTCCTAATACTACTTTCATCATTTTATTAAAAGAAACGATGGTTACATCGCGACCAGCTTTTTTAACATCAGCCTTGCCGATGGGGATATAATATTCTTCATCGGGAACTTCACATTTATCACCATACATCTGCTCACTTTCCATGAAGACAACAGGATCTTCTTCATAACGAATGGCTTGTTTCAACAAACCCTTCGCATCATATCCGTTAGATGGGGAAATCACTTTGATGCCTGGAATATTGGCATAATAACTTTCAAATGCAGTTGAGTGTTGGGCACCTAATTGTCCAGCAGAACCATTGGGGCCGCGGAATACAATCGGACAGCCAACCTGACCACCACTCATGGCCAGCATTTTAGAAGCAGTATTCAGGATTTGATCCATTGCCAATACAGCAAAGTTCCAAGTCATGAATTCTACAACCGGACGCAGACCGTTTTGCGCAGCACCTACGCCGATTGCGGCAAAACCCAATTCAGAGATGGGTGTATCAATAACACGTTTGTCGCCAAATTCTGCCAACATACCTTGGCTTACTTTATAGGCACCATTGTATTCTGCTACCTCTTCTCCCATCAGGAATACACGTTCGTCTCGTCTCATCTCTTCGCTCATCGCTTCTCTGAGCGCTTCTCTGAATGCTATTGTCCGCATAATGCTGTTTTTTGTAGGGTTGTCCCTTTGAAAGTGCGGCAAAAATATAAGATTATCAGCGATATACCCAAAACTGTGGATAAGGAATGGGCATAAAAAGATCCCCCCAGCTTTTTGAGCTGAGGGGATGATTACAATATTAGCAAGTAGCTGAATTAGAATACGTTGTAACCGAAGGAAACGTAGTACATACCACCCACCTGTGGGTTACCGAATGCACTTCTATAATACTTGTTCCAAAAGTTAGATGCACCAATCTTCAGCATATTCTTTGTTTCTGGGAAGCGGTAGTTGATCTGACCATCCCATACGCCGAATGAAGGAACTGTGCCTGAACCGAAAGTGCCTTCCCAGTTCACAGCATCCTGCCATCTGTACTGCACATTGAAGCCCCAGTTCTTGTAGAACTTAGGATTGCTCAGACCGAAGTTGTAACGCAAAGGAGGTGCGTTGAAGAATGTAACCAAACCTGGAGTAACATCTTGCAGCTTATCGCTAGATACGTTACCGCTCAGTACATAACCCTTAGGCAATAACCATTCAGCGCTAACACCCCAACCCTGTGCTTTTACAGTGTTAGTTGAATTAGTTACGAAGCTATAGTTCTGTGTAGTGAAAGGGCTAGCCAGTTCAACAGGTGCGTTTGCAGCAACTGCACTTACGCCACGACCCACAGCAACACGAGCAATGAAATCATTGTACTGGCTGAGGTAGTAGTAAGCATCAATCAAGAACTTCTTAGTAATCATACCACGGTAACCCACTTCGAATGAGTTTACAGACTCAGGCTTCAAAGTAGTAGGCTGTTGTACTTTCAGCAGGCTTGGGTTTGGTGTACCTGTTGCCAGTGAACCACGATATGCTACGATACTCTCTGCAGTATATGCAGGGCTGTTGTTGAAGTTGAAGAAGGTAGTAAAGCTTGGCATACCACCAATTAAACGAGTTGATGGAGTCAGCAAGTTGATCCACTGATCCTGAGCAGTTGGGAAACGATAAGCTGTCTGATAAGAAACACGGATATTGTTATCCTTAGCTACTTTGATCAAACCAGTGATACGTGGTGTAAAGCGACCATCGAAGTTTTGGTTCTTATCGTAACGACCAGAAGCAGTCAGCTTGAAGATATCACCAAACTTCTTCTGCAATTGGATATATCCACCATACTCATTGATACCAATAGTACCGGCAGTATCAGCGAAAATGGTACCGCTTGAATTCAATACATATCTTCTGAAATTACCACCTACCAGTACTTCAACTGCATTGTTGAACATACTAGATAAGTTGTATTGACCTTCTAAGTGGTAGAGGTCTGTTCTATCAGCAAACTGAGAACCACCCTTGCTGATTGGTGTAGTAACAGATTGTCTGAAAGCTGCGTCGAATTGAGGAGTGCCAGGCAAGAATCTGCCAGCTTCTGCAACGGATCTAGCAGCGCCGTGTGCCTGCTGAGAAGACAGGTTTACACCCGGAGCAGTGGGCAATAAACCCAGAACACCAGCACCATAAGTACCGATATATTGTTGGAACCAAGTAGTATTTGATTTGAAAGCATTGTTGATACCTACAGCAGCAAGTGTTGACGCATAAGCATCACCTGAGTTTTCCTGAGTCGTATAAGCACGCAGGAACCACTTATCGCTCTTCAGTTCAAACTTGTATTGACCCATTTTCAAGTTCTTGATGGCATAACGGTCAGCACCAGTATAAACTGTTGTACCCATACCCCAATAACCAATGAAAGATGCTTCAATCTTGTCAGTAAGCTTGTAGTTTAAGCCCAGTGTAGTCTTAAAGTTATAAGCATTGTAATCAACGATGTCTCTTTCATTGTAGCCTGTTCTACTAACGTTAGAACCTATGAGAAAGGTGTTTCTCCATGGGTTGTTTGCTGCGCCTGAAGTAGGAATCAAGAAAGGTAAGAATTGAGAAAGTGGCGCTAATGCAGGGTTTGCACCGAATGCTTGAGCAATCTGCAATGGCGAACGACCCAAGTTCAACAAATTATCAATAACTCCAAATGCTGCAGCACCACCACCAGCGGCTACTTGCGCACGAACAGCTTGGGCTAAAGCCTGCATGCTTGCACTTGCTTCATCACCCAATACGCTAACACCATCATAGTTAGGATCATCACCTCTCCAACCAGGTTTGGTTGTGCTTAATACGTTATTACGTTGTAAGTTGGTAAGATCATTTGCTTGCCAGTCTTGTGCTTGTACAAACTGAGCAGAAATTTTAAACGCAAAACGATCATTTACTTTTTTAGCCCAACGTACAGCCCAGTCGTGCATAGGTGCCGCAGAACGTTGTGCATTATCAACATGGTTTACACCAGTTTTGATTTGGAAACTTAAACCTTGGTATTTGAAAGGACTCTTGCTGTTCATCAGCATGGTACCATTCATACCGCCGGGACCATATAAAGCTGAAGATGCACCCTGCAGTAATTCTACATTGTCAACATCCAGCTCAGTCATACCAATAATATTACCTACGGAGAAGTTCAGACCAGGTGCTTGGTTATCCATACCATCAACCAACTGGTTGAAACGCAGGTTACCACTACCGTTGAAACCACGGGTACCTACTGTGCGGAAGAATGTACTTGATACAGTCATGTCCACACCTTTCAGGTTGGCCAAGGCATCGTAATAGTTAGGAACAGCAGCGTTTCTTACAGCAGCTGTACCCATTCTTTCGATAGATACTGGTGATTCAATAATTCTTTCTGGCAATCTTGAAGCAGCAACAACTACTTCATCGCCTAAAGTGAAGGCAGTTTCCAGATCAACATTCACTAACTGATTGTTACTGTTAACAGCAACTTCTTTATTGGCGTAACCCACTGAAGAGAATACCAATGTAAAGGGCAGTTTCTGGTTAGTGGAAAACTTGAAATTACCTTTGTCATCTGTGAAAGTACCTGTAGTCGTGCCTTTAATCGTCACAGAAACAGCTGAAACCGTTTCTTTTGACTTGGCATTTTTGACACTACCAGATACTGTGGTGGATTGCTGAGCGTTAGCCGTCATTGTAAAAATGGCAGCAAGCAGTAGCAAGCCAGATCGCAGGAATCTTCTCATAAATAGCAAATTTTGGATTAGAATATTCAGCAAAATAGGGATTGTTAATTGCCTAAGAAAATTTTATTTGCTAACAAAACCAGCGATTTTGTTGAAAAAAATGGTTAAACCTGTCGGCTATAAAACTCCCGCCCCAACCTACTTTTGACCTATGGCACGATTTCAATTTCCAAAACAGACAGGTTTTTACAGCGGTAAAGTAAGAGATGTGTATTCTATAGGGACTGATTTGCTGGTAATGGTGGCGAGTAACCGTATATCTGCTTTTGATGTAATACTACCCAGACCTATCCCTTATAAAGGACAGGTTTTGAATCAAATTGCGGCATATATGCTTCAATCTACCCAAGACATATGCCCCAATTGGCTGTTATCCAGCCCAGCCCCCAATGTGTCTATTGGCAAACGCTGTACACCTTTTAAGATTGAAATGGTTGTTAGGGGAAATCTTACCGGCCATGCTTGGAGAACTTATGCCTCAGGGAAAAGGGAATTGTGCGGAGTCGCTATGCCTGAGGGAATGAAAGAAAATGACTTTTTCCCCTCTCCCATAATCACACCCAGTACAAAAGCATCAGAAGGGCATGATGAAGACATTTCCAAAGACGCCATTATTGCCCAAGGGTTGGCTACTGAAGCTGAATGGGCAGTGTTGGAAAAATATACACTGGCTTTGTTTGAACGTGGAAAATCGATTGCTGCCAAGCAGGGATTAATCCTAGTTGATACTAAATATGAGTTTGGCAAAATTGGTGATACCATCTATCTGATGGATGAAATACATACGCCTGATTCCTCTAGGTATTTTTATGCTGATGGTTTTGAGGAGCGTCAAGCCGAAGGTGAAAGACAAAAGCAATTGAGTAAGGAGTTTGTGCGTGAGTGGTTAATTGCAAACAATTTTATGGGTAAGGAAGGCCAGTCTGTTCCTGAAATGACAGACGATTGGGTACAAACAATTTCTACACGCTATATCGAGCTATATGAAAAAGTAATCGGCCAGCCTTTTGAACCCAAAGCACTGACCGATGAAGAAACCTATTCGCTGATCGTATCAGCTTTAGAAAAGTATTAATCAGCTTGTGACACTGCAGCTCTGATTGTTAAATGCTCAGCCAAGCTTGGACGTAAACGCTGTTTGCTCTTATTGAATATATGCTGACCATGATTAGTTCCGCTGCGAAGTTGCTTCTGTCTTTCCAGTGGAAGATGTAAAGTGTCCTTACATTCTACACTGCAACACCCTTCATGCTTAGCGGCGCATTCCGGACATTGGATGAACAATAAATGGCAGCCATCATTCTTACAGTTGGTGTGTGTGTCACATGGTTTACCGCATTGATGACACTGAGCTATTATATCTTCTGTAATTCGCTCCCCTAGTCTATTGTCAAACACAAAGTTTTTACCAATGAATTTGCTGGGTAGTTGATTTTCTTTTACCTGCTTAGCATAGTTGATGATACCACCTTCTAGGTGAAATACATTTTTGAATCCTCTATGTAATAAATAAGCACTTGCTTTCTCGCAACGGATACCGCCTGTGCAGTACATAATTACCTGCTTGTCTTCATTGCCCTTCATCATATCAACAGCCATCGGCAATTGATCTCTGAAAGTGTCAGAAGGAATTTCAATAGCATTTTCAAAATGCCCCACCTCATATTCATAGTGATTGCGCATATCAATCACCACAGCATTGCCTGATTCAATCAGGGCGTTCATTTCTGCAGCATTCACATACTTGCCTTTTCGTTCCATGCTAAAGTTGGGATCATCGATGCCATCAGCAACAATTTTGTCACGCACTTTAACCTTTAGTACCCAAAAACTTTTGCCATCATCATCTACAGCAATATTCAAACGCAGACCATGTAATGGCTCAATAGAATAGAGATAGTTCTTTAAAGCTTCAAAATTGTTGGAGGGTACACTAATCTGTGCGTTAATCCCCTCTTTCGCTACATAAATGCGACCAAACACTTTTAAAGCGTCAAGTGCTTTGTATAAGCTGTCGCGAAACTCCTGTGGGTTTTGAATGGGGAAATACTGGTAAAAGCTGATGGTCGTTCTGGGTTCTGTTTCCTCCATGAGGCGACGCTTCAACTCCTCATTAGAAATGCGGTTGTGTAGTAGGGCCATATGTATTGATTTTAGATATCCGCCACCGAAATGGCTAATATTCCTTAAATGGACCCGGTTGCAGGCCGGGCAAAATGCATGACAAAATTACGATTTGAGACTGATTATTCGTCTGATCCAGATAATAAGCCTGAGAATGAAAGTCTTACACCACTGTATTTGTTGCCGCCCGACTCAAATCCCTGCATGAAGTCAACACGAATCACTTTAAAGATATTCTCTACAGAAAAGAAAACTTCATTGTATTGTTTGTTGGCTGTGAGGAAACTATTGGCTCCTGTTACAAAGAACCAGTTCAGCTTTTTGAAGTACGGTATCTTATTGGTCAGTAACCCGTTCAGGTGATACTCCACATGCGCCTGCGT
>JACCDH010637599.1_pt1 | contig 28800 bp, 31 predicted proteins | sample 7442481 | NCBI WGS metagenome assembly JACCDH01 (sample SAMN15323433, study PRJNA562643) | freshwater metagenome | isolation source: river surface water | place: USA:Blue River Watershed | collected 2017-08-15 | reverse complement strand
CCCTTCCGCCGTGATTTCCTGCTCAAGTTCAATGCGCTGCCGCAGACGCCCCTTGAGATAATCGAATCCGTCGACATGATGCGTGTACTCGAGAATGGCGGCAGGGTGCGGATGGTGATGACCGATTTCCAGACCTGGAGTGTCGATACTCCGGAAGATCTTGCCTTTGTCGACCGCATGATGGCGAATGACAAACTCATGTTGCAATATCGCTGATCGGAACAGCAGTGGGAATCAAACGTATTGTTGCCGAAGCGCTCGGCGCAGCACTGGTGGGCCTGGCTCGCCTGCCAGGGCAGCAGTTTTTCAGTTACGCGATCAATCGCTTCATGGGCAATTCTGCCGCTGTGCGACATGTTGCAACGCGGAATGGCGACATTGCCTTCTGGAGCGCCAACGAGATCTGTGGGTGGCGTGCTGAAACGCTGTTGACCAAAGAGCCTGAGACCATCGAGTGGATCGACAGCTTTGCCGAGGGCGATGTTTACTGGGATATTGGCGCCAATGTTGGCGTTTATGCACTCTATGCCGCCAAGCGTTCGGATATTCGCGTGTTGGCTTTTGAACCGTCGCCGTTCAACTACTATGCACTGTGCCGCAATGTTGAGTTGAATCGACTGGGGGAGTCACTTTCCGCCTATTGTTTGGCCTTCAACGACGCCACGGTTCTCGATTACTTCAATATGTCGACAGTGGAAATTGGCGGAGCGCTTTCCAGCTTTGGTGAAACGACAGATTACTGGGGTAAACAGTTCAAGCCACAATTCCGGCAGGCGATGATCGGTTTCTCGATGGATGATTTTATTGCTCGTTTCAACCCGTCCTTTCCTACGCACTTGAAGATCGACGTCGACGGGATCGAGGCCAAAATTGTCGAAGGTGGCCTGGAGACCTTGGCCGACCATCGTTTGAAGAGTGTTTCCATCGAACTTGATATCAAACGTGCCAGTGAAGAAGCGCGTGTTACGCAACTTCTTACTGAGTGTGGCTTGGTGCTGCGGCAAAGAAAACATTCCGACCTGATCGCCGGTTCGGAATTTGCTTCCAGCTACAACTACTTGTTCGTTCGTGGAGAATAGGATCGAGGCATGGCCAGTTATATCGTTACCGGCGGTGCAGGATTCATCGGTGCAGCACTCGGCGCGCGCCTGCTGGCGGCTGGCCACGAAGTGGTGATCATCGACAATCTTAGTACCGGGTTGCGCGGCAATGTGCCGTTTGGTGCTACCTTCATTGAAGGCGACTGTCAGGATGAGACCCTTTACAGCGCTTTGCCACAGAGAGCATATACCGCCATTTTTCATATTGCAGGCCAAAGCTCGGGAGAAATCAGCTTCGATGACCCGGTCTACGATTTGCAGACCAATACTCAATCGACGCTGCTCCTGCTTAAATTCGCCAAGCGTGTCGAATGCCGACGTGTGGTTTATGCAAGCACCATGTCGGTCTACGGTGACCAGCCGGACGTTCCGGTGGCTGAGGATGCGGCGGCGACACCGAAGTCCTTCTACGGCGTTGGTAAACTTGCCAGCGAAAATTATTTGCGTATCTACAGGCAGTACGGCATTGAAAGTGTGGCGCTGCGTTTGTTTAATGTCTACGGCCCGGGACAGAACATGAATAATCTGCGCCAGGGCATGGTCAGCATTTATTTGGCACAAGCACTGAAGAACCGAAATATTCATGTCAAAGGTGGTGCTGATCGCTTCCGTGATTTTGTCTATATTGATGATGTTATCGATGCCTTTCTCCGCTTTGAAACACAGGATCTGGGAGAGTATCAAATCTTCAACGTTGGCACTGGTGTAGGTACAACCGTTCAAGAACTGGTAGAACGCATTTGCGGATCTTTGCCGTTTGCGGTAGATGTGCGCTACGAAGGCAATACCCCCGGTGATATGTTTGGCATCCGTGCAGATTGTCGGCGTGCTGCCAGTGTAGCTGGGTGGGAAGCGCGCATCGATCTGGCGACTGGTTTGCAACGTATGGTTGACTGGGTTCTGCCGATTTGCCGGGAGGTGTCATGAGCAATCATATCGGTGAACACGTTTCCATTTCACCGAAGGCAGTCGTTCGAAAGTCGACGCTTCACAACTATGCTCGTCTCAAGGATTACGCCGAGTTGATCGATTCGGAACTTGGTGCCTATAGCTACATTTCGCAAAATTCCCTGGTCAATAAAACTCAAGTCGGGAAATTTTGCTCTATCGGTCACGGTACTTACATAGGTCTGTGGGAACACAACATGGCGGTTTCTACCCACTCCTTCTACCTCTACGAGAGTAGTGGAAATTTAGTCAAGGGCTACAAGGATTACGATAAATGCGCTTTAAGCACCTACCTGGGTAATGACGTCTGGGTAGGTGCCAATTCGGTCATCCTCAAAGGCCGGAGCGTCGGTGATGGAGCCATTGTCGGCGCCGGATCGGTGGTGACTCGCGATGTTCCGCCATATGCTGTCGCTGTCGGTAACCCGGCCAAAATCGTAAAATACCGTTTTCCCCCGGACGATATTGCCTTTTTGTTGCGCCTGCAGTGGTGGGACGCGCCACGCGAAATACTCCAGGAGATGGTCGACCGACAGCTATTCAATGCAATGGAAGACTTGCGTGAGTTTGTGCAAAACAGGGGCTGGATTTCATTCGCGACGACATAACAATGGACCAATACATTTTAATTACGACGTCTTCCTTTGGTATCGAAGGAAATGTGGCGCTAGAGAAGATTGCCGCCGCCGGTTTAGCCGTTGAGCTCAATCCTTTTGGTCGCCGCTTGAGCGAGGCTGAGGTTGCCGAACTGTTGGCGATGCCTGGCTTGGTGGGCATGATTGCCGGGGTGGAACCGTTAACGCGCAAGGCATTATCAGGTGCTTCGGGTTTGCGGATGATATCTCGCTGTGGTACTGGCATGGACAGCGTTGACCTGGTTGCCGCCGAAGAATTTGGTATTTTGGTGCGCAATACACCTGATGCACCTGCCATTGCTGTTGCTGAACTGACACTTGGTTTAATGCTCTCCATGCTGCGCCATGTTGCTCAGGCTGACCGAAAAATCCGGGCTAATGCTTGGCAACAGATCATGGGTAACCTGCTTGCCAAGCAAACGGTTGGTGTTATTGGTTATGGCGGTATTGGTCGCCGGGTTGCACGTCTGGTACATGCTTTCGGGGGGCGCGTGGTAGCTTGCGACAGCCGGAACCTCGCTCCTGAGGCTGGGGTTGAAATATGTGATCTCGATGCCTTGTTTGCGCAAAGCGACATCGTCAGTCTTCATTTGCCTTACTCCCCGGAAAACCATCACCTGATCGATGCGTCGGCTCTCGGTAAAATGAAACGAGGCGCCCTGTTGCTCAATACGGCTAGAGGCGGACTTGTGGACGAGAACGCATTGATGATCGCGTTGCAGAGTGGGGACATTGCCGGAGCGGCGCTCGATTGCTTCGAGAATGAACCTTACGCAGGCCCTCTAGCCCAGTTGGAGCAGGTTTTGCTAACTGCTCACATGGGATCCTATGCTCAGGAATCGCGCCAACTTATGGAACTCGAGGCTGCAGAAAACCTGTTGCAGGGCCTGCGGTCAGTGGGAGTGATCACGTGACGAAGACTCCTGCCGAAAAAGAGAAGGTCATTGTCTATGGCGGCAGCGGGTTTCTTGGTAGTCATGTTGCTGATGCGCTGACTGATGCTGGTTACCCGGTACGTATTTTCGATCTGGCGCCCTCGCCCTATTTGCGCACGGGTCAGGAAATGGTGGTCGGTGACATGCTAGACGCTGCAGTTACCAAGGAGGCGGCCGAGGGGTGTTCTTATGTCTACAATTTTGCCGGTCTGGCAGACATTGATGATGCTAAGAATCGTCCCGTGGACACAGTTCAGCTGAATGTGCTCGGGAATGTGCATTGCTTGGAGGCTGCGCGTGCCATAGGTGCGAGGCGCTTTGTGTTTGCCAGCACGGTGTATGTTTATTCAGAGTCCGGTTCCTTTTACCGCGCTAGCAAGCAGGCTTCCGAGCGATTTATCGAGGTTTACAAGGAGCGTTACGGGATGGATTACACCATCCTTCGTTATGGCTCGCTTTATGGCCGTCGTGCAGATGCGCGCAACGGTATCTATCGTTTGTTAAAACAGGCTTTGCAAGAGAGGCGTATTGCGTACGGCGGGGCGGCCAATGCAATGCGCGAATATATCCACGCCACAGATGCGGCCAAACTGAGCGTTCAAATCCTGGCGCCGGAGTACGCCAATCGTCACTTGGTGTTGACGGGCCAAGAGCGTATGGCAGTAAAGAATCTGATGCAGATGATTGCCGAGATGATCCCGGAAAAGAGCATTGATTTCAGTTTTAACGATAATCCTTTGCCAGGACACTATGTGATGACCCCCTACGGATTTCATCCAAAGGTAGGGCATAAACTGGTTGCTAGTGATTACGTCGACATCGGGCAGGGGCTGCTCGATTGTTTGGCTGAGTTGTATGAAAGGCTGCATACCGACCAGCATAAAGAGGGTGATTGGTTAGTTGCAGATACGGAAGCCAAGGGCTGATATGCCATCTCGTTTCGATGCTTTGATTTTCGACTTTGACGGTGTGTTGGTTGAGTCGACCGATGTCAAAACAAAGGCCTTCGCCACGTTGTACGCGGGATACGGTCCGGAAATTGAGCGCCGCGTTGTTTCCTATCACGAAGAACATGCAGGAATTTCGAGATTCAGGAAATTTCAGTACTTTCAGGAGGTTTTGCTAGGCCTCACTTATTCAGATGCAGATGGCGAGTCATTGTCCGCCCGGTTTTCTCAGTTGGTCGTCGATGCGGTGGTTGATGCTCCCTTCGTTGCGGGGGCTAGGGAGTTATTGGACGCGCAGAAGGGGCAAGTGCCGATGTTTGTTGCCTCGGGCACTCCCGATGGTGAGTTGCATGAAATTGTTCAGCGCCGCGGAATGATGAGTTATTTCGTTTCGGTGCATGGAACGCCGAGTACGAAAGGGCAAATCATTAACAAATTACTTGAATCGTACGCATGGGATCGTAGCAAAGTCCTGATGGTCGGAGATGCCTTGGCGGATCTGGACGGTGCGCATCAGGCGGGGGTCTGCTTTCTTGGGCGCCTGTCTGGCGACCAAAATCCATTTCCAGCCGACATTGATGTTATCCCGGATCTGAGAGCGCTTCCTACTCGTTTATGAGTTTGGTTCTTGTTCACCCGAAAGCGCTGAACAAGTTTTCCTTGTTACCAGAGGGTTTTTTCTGGTTCTATGCAGATGATAGTGCGGGGATTGATGTTCTGATTTCGGCGCGCTATGGAGAGGGGCGACGTTTATTGTCGCCGGAGTCGTTTCAGAAAAAAATCGCATTTCTGCGCCGGGATTTCTTGTTATGGCTCGATACGGTGCTAGACGGGTTGCCAGGCGAACGCTGGATCCCAGCCTCGGTATTCAAGGACGTATTTGTCACACCGATGTTTCTGCATGCCGCAGCATTGGTTGTGCTGAATGAAGCGCGCCAGGCGGGGTGCAATGTGTTGGTAGTTACCGCCAGTGACGCATTGGCAAGCCAAGTCCAAGCTTGGGGGGCTGACTGTGCGATTGTCGATAAGCGCTATTTTTGGCAGGATTCCCTGACAGTTTGGTTTCAGGCGCTGCGGCAGTGTTTTTGGAGGCAAATTCGTCTTGCCGGGGCCGGGCTCCTCGCGCGCTGGATACTTGGAAAAGCTTTCTGGTCGCGTCTGCGGGCAATGGATGCGTTGATAGATACCTTTCTGCTGGAAGGGGATCTGCAGGCTGACGGCGTTTACAGCGATCGATTTCTTCCTGGTATGTTCGAGTACTATCGGGACTGCGAGTGTGTCGCAGCTGCATTGGTCTCAACAGAAACATTGAAATTTTCTAGGTTGCCGATGCACTATCGTGCGATGCGCCAGTCGGACACGCTGGTTGTGCCGCCAGAGTATCTTTTGCGTTGGCAAGACCTCTTAAGTGGGGCGCGCGAAGTGATGAGGGCACTGAGTGTCGCCTCCCGTTTCCATCGGCACCCCTTTCGCGGATTAGATATTGGAATATTGGCGGTCAGTTGGTGGCGTATCGCTAGTTTGCGCTCAGCGGTTGCCATGGCGCTGCTCGGGCTCCCAAAACGGCTTTGCGATGCTGGAGCGAAGCCGGCTTTGGTCTTAGTTTGGTACGAAAATCAAGCAGCTGATAAGGCTTTGCAGTTGGCGTTTGCTCGGGACGTCGGCAAAGCGAACGTGATCGCACTCCATCAGTATTTTCCATTCGCGAACATCGTCAATTTTTTCAGTACAGATGGCGAAGTGCGGCATGGAGTCTCTGCCAAAACACACTGGGTTTGTGGGAAGCAGATGAAGTCGCTTTGTTCCGCATATGATGGCTTAGCAGAGTATCGAGTCGTTCCAGCGTTGCGCTACGATCATCTGCACCGACCCCAAGCCGGTGTGGACGGCGAAGATTTAGCCGTGTTCCTTACCAGTAATTTTGAAGAATCGCTTGCAATATTAGGAATTGCCTTGGCGGATATCAGTGCCACGTTGCGGCCTTTCAGATCTGTGGTTGTTAAGCCGCATCAAGCGCTGAATGTTGATTTTGAGTCGGTGGCACTGCAGCGCTGGCCCGAAATATGTAATCGGCCATTGACCTGGGAGCGTGGGGCTTCAGCTGATTTACTGGGAAGGGCGGCTCTTGTCCTGACTGCTGGTTCCAGTGTCGCGTTGGAGGCTATCGGTCTCGGCATCCCCGTCGTGATTGCTGGCCGGAGGGCAGGGCTTGACGTGAATCCGCTGGAGGGGATAGCCGTCGATTTTTGGCGCATGGCTTATTCTGCGGAGAAATTCGAACAACTATTAATATCTTGGTTCAAATCGTTGCCTCCCAAAGAAATTCGGCGTTCTTATGGTCAAGCGCTATTGGCGGATTACTTTGAGCCTGTAACGAAGGCTGGGATGCGTGTTTTTTTGCCTGACAATTGGAGAGTATCTAGTGCAAAACCCGAAAAAAACGGTGCTGCAATCTGAGTGGATCTGGCTTTCCCATCCGCTGGCGCCTGATACGCCGGCATATGGTGGGGAAGAGGGTTTTGAATTGCACAGTAGCAAAAACATTGCCTTCGGAGATTCTTGCAACACGGCAAAATTGGTATTGAGCAATCACCTCGGTAGTCATGTCGACGCTCCGCGACATTTCTATTCAGAAGGGCAGACTGTTGATGCTTATGCCCCAGATGAATGGATTTTCTCTTCTCCATCTTTGATTGACATACCACTGAATGCGCCGGAATTGGTTACGCCAGCGCATTTGGCGGCAGTACTGCCTGAGTCATCAAATAACGTTGATTTGCTTCTCATTCGAACGGGTTTTGAAGCTTGGCGAGGCAGTAGGCGGTTTTGGGAGGCAGCGCCAGGGTTGCATCCAGATTTGGCGGATTGGCTGAGGATCAAGTTTCCTCGGTTGCGTGCGATTGGTGTCGATTGCATCTCTGTGTCGAGCTTTCAGCACCGCGAAGCCGGGCGAGCTGCCCACAAGGCATTACTTGGTGCTGGCTGGCGTCTTTTCGAGGACCTGGCGCTGGCCAGTCTCTCCGTAGGGTGCATGCGTTCGGTGATTGCATTGCCATTACGTATTTCCGATGGAGATGGCGCGCCGTGTACAGTGATTGCAGAAATTGTGCGTGACAACTGAATGCTTTTATCCAAAACTTTATATCCAAAAGTTGTGAAGTCATGAAAGTTGTGATTCTATGTGGCGGTTACGGCACGCGCATTCGGGATGTCGCCGACAACATTCCCAAGCCGATGATCCCGATTGGACGTTTCCCGATTCTGTGGCACATCATGAAGTACTACGCCAGCTACGGGCATCGAGACTTCGTCCTTTGTCTGGGCTACAAGAGTTCTGTCATCAAGGACTTTTTTCTAAACTACGAGGCCCATACCAAGGATTTCACGATTGAGCTCGGGCGCAAGGACACCTTGACCTTCCATAACGACCACGAGGAATCAGACTGGCGCGTGACCTTGGCCGATACCGGCTTGGAAGCAATGACCGGCGCGCGCATCAAGCGCATCCAGAAATACGTCGGCGACGACGACTTCATGCTTACCTACGGCGATGGAGTGGGCGATATTGATTTGAACTGCTTGCAGGCATTCCACCTCGGACATGGCCGGACGCTGACGGTGACTGGCGTGCGTCCGCCGGGGCGTTTTGGCGAGTTGGTGCATGCCGATGGGGTGATTACCGAGTTTAATGAAAAGCCGCAGGCAACTGGTGGCCGAATTTCTGGAGGGTTCTTTGTCGCGACGCCGAAAATTTTCGATTGCCTTAATCATGACGAAAGCCTCGTGTTCGAACAGCAGCCGATGCGCAGTCTGGTCACCGATCGGCAATTGATGGTTTTCGAGCACGATGGTTTCTGGCAGCCGATGGATACCTCGCGTGAATATCAGCTACTCAATTCGCTGTACGAGAAAGGGGAGGCGCCGTGGGTACGTTGGTAGCCGATGCCTATCTTGAGATGTTTCGTGGCAAGCGTGTTCTAGTCACCGGACATACTGGCTTCAAAGGTTCCTGGCTGACCTTGTTGCTTAACGAGTTGGGTGCAGAGGTGATGGGATATGCCCTAGGCCCGGAATCCGTTGACGGACATTTCGTGCGACTAGGTTTGCAGAAGCAGATACGCCATGTGATCGGCGATGTGCGCGATTTTAACCGCATGGGTGCGGAGGTCGCGACTTTTCAGCCCGATATTGTGTTTCATCTGGCCGCGCAGGCACTGGTTCGTCCTTCTTATGTCGATCCTAAAACCACTTTCGACGTAAATGTTGGCGGCGGGCTGAATTTGTTGGAAGTCGTACGTACCTGCGAAAGCGTGCGTGCGCTTGTCTTCATCACCTCCGACAAATGCTATGAAAACCTGGAATGGGTCTGGGGTTATCGTGAAACTGATGCGATGGGCGGGCATGACCCCTACAGTGCGTCGAAGGGTGCTGCAGAATTGGTGTTTTCGTCGTATTTGCGTTCTTTTTTCGCTGATCGTCCAGACTTCGGTGCTGCCACTGCGCGTGCCGGCAACGTCATCGGCGGGGGTGACTGGGCGTCGAACCGAATCGTTCCTGATTGCATTCGGGCCCTGCAGTCTGGCCAGCCGATCAGTATTCGCAGTCCGCGCGCGACGCGGCCCTGGCAGCATGTGCTGGAGCCGCTTTCTGGTTATCTCAAGCTGGCTGCCAACCTATACACGCAGGGCCACAGATTCGATGGTGCCTGGAACTTTGGTCCGCAGGTCGGCGATGTACGGAACGTACTTGACGTTGCCAACGCGATTGCCTCGCAGTTCGGTGATGGCCGGGTCGTGGTCGATGAGCCGCTGAACATGCCGCATGAGGCCGGTTTGCTGCAGCTTAACAGCGATAAGGCGCGCCAACTGCTGCGCTGGGACACGCGTTGGGATTTCGACCAGACGATGGCAATGACTGGCGGCTGGTATAAGTCGGTGCTCGTCGATGGCAGGCCGGCAGATACTGTGTCTCGCGACCAGATTTCTCAGTATTACGGAGGTCAGCTGTGATTGATGGCGTTATCGTTACACCTTTAAAACAAATCGTCGACGAGCGCGGCAAAGTCATGCATATGCTCCGTTGTGACGCCAACCATTTTTTGTCCTTTGGCGAAGTCTACTTTTCTTCGGTGCACCCGGGTGCCATCAAGGGCTGGCACATCCACCACCGAATGGTCCTCAATTACGCGGTGCCGCATGGCTTGATAAAGTTCGTCTTGTATGACGATCGTCCCGGCAGCACAACCCATGGTGTGCTTCAAGAAATTTTCCTCGGTCCAGACAATTATTGCCTTGTCACCGTGCCGCCATTGGTCTGGAACGGTTTCAAGGGTATCGGTACCGAGACCGCCCTAGTGGCAAACTGCGCAAGCATTCCTCATGATCCGAGCGAGATCGAACGCAAAGATCCTTTCGACCCCTCGATTCCATACAACTGGGCGATCAAGCATCGATGAAATCCAAGGTATTACTGACGGGTGGGCTGGGTTACGTCGGGGGGCGACTAGCGTTGGGTCTTCATGAGGCTGAGTATGTTGTGCGTTGCGGGACGCGGCGTAGCGGATTATCTGCGCCGGCCTGGTTTCCCGACATGCAATTGGCCCATCTCGACTGGGAGTCGATCGAATCATTGAGCAAGGCATGCCAAGGTGTGGACTCTGTCGTCCACCTATCGGCGATGAATGAGATCGAATCGGCGCGTGATCCAATTGGCGCTTTGCAGATGAACGGGCTCGCCAGTCTGCGCTTGCTCGAAGCAGCGAAGATGGCGGGTGTCAGGCGCTTCATCTATTTCTCGACTGCTCATGTCTATGGCAGTCCGCTGGCGGGAAGTATTGACGAGACAACGCTGCCACGACCCATTCACCCCTATGCCATCACGCACAAGGTTGCCGAGGATTTCGTGCTGGCTGCGCACGACCACAAGCAGATCGAAGGTGTTGTCGTCCGTTTATCAAACGGTTTCGGCGCTCCCGCGACTGCCGCTGTTGACCGCTGGACTTTGTTGGTTAATGATCTTTGTCGCCAGGCGGCGATGACCGGCGAACTGCGTTTAAACAGTTCAGGCGCACAGCTGCGCGATTTCATCACCCTAGGCGATGTCGCGCGAGCGGTGGACCATGTGCTGCAACTCGACGCCGATCAACTTGCCGATGGCTTGTTCAATCTTGGCGGCGGTAAGGCCGCGTCTATTCTCGAAATGACCAATCGGATTGCAGCGCGATGGCAGGTGCTGACCGGGCGCGAAATCGCCATCGCGCGTCCGGCGGGGGATGCTGCTTCTCCTCCTGTATTGAACTATCGGTGCGACAAGCTGGCGGGGACTGGATTCACGCTCACCTCGCAGTTCGAACGTGAAATCGACGATACGCTAAAGCTGTGTCTGCAGGCCTTTGGAAAGTGATCAAGGCTGTGCTCAATCCAACTCTCTCCATCATCATTCCGACCTACAACCATGCCCACTTCCTGCGTACTGCTCTCGACTCGATTCGCGCGCAGACGTTCGATGGCTGGGAAGCGATTGTCGTCAACAATTTTTCCGAAGACGGCACCGTTGACGTGGTCCAATCCTACAACGATCCGCGCATTCAGTTGGTCAACTTTGCCAATCAAGGCATCATCGCTGCCGCGCGTAACCATGGTTTGTCGCTGACCCAGGCGCCATTCGTTGCCTTTCTCGATTCGGATGACTTCTGGTACCCGCAAAAGCTTCAACACTGCATGGATAAGCTGGCAGATGGCTACGACCTAGTGTGCCACGCCGAAATTTGGGCGGGGCCCGGCGAACGGCGACGTACCATGCATTACGGTCCCGAAGCGAGGGCAACTTACGAAAGTCTGCTGCTGGAGGGTAACTGTATTTCCACGTCGGCGGTCGTGGTGCGCCGCGAATGGTTGGAGCGTGTCGGTGGGTTCAGTGTCCAGCCAGAATTCGTTACGGCCGAGGACTATGAGTTATGGCTAAAATTAGCGCGCGATGGCGCCAAAATTGGTTTTATCGACGAAGTGCTAGGCGAATATCTGATACATGATGGGAACCAGAGCCGGGCCGCCTTGCGCAATATGCAGGCAGTGATGGAGGTGTTTGAACATCACCGTTCGGCGCTAGAAAATTGTACGTCGGCCAGGCGCTTGCGCCGTCGCGAGGCTGTCATCTTGTACGGCGGTGCACGTGGCTTGCAAGATAGTGGTCAATACCGCCAAGCTTGGCCTCACTTTTTCAAGGCGGTCTCGCGTTATCCCTGGGTGCTCCGCTTTTACGCCGCCATGTTACTCAATGCACTTGGTCGGCGGCCCTAAGCGGTCAACACGATGAATTTACGTCGTTTTCTAGCCCGCTCGATTTCGGAGTCGGTTGCCGGGTTTTCCTGGATGCGCGAGCCTGCCAACGGCTTGCGCGTACTGATGTACCACGCTGTTGGTACACTGGCGCTAGGCGACACACAGGGACTTTTTTCGCTCAAGCCCGACCGTTTCAAGCAACATATGCTGCTGCTAGCCGGGTGGAAGCAGGGGCGTGTAGTCGACTTTGATGCAACCGCATTGAGTGGTGCCGATTGTCGGATAGCAATTACCTTTGACGATGGCTACCTGGACAATCTGGAGGTGGCCGCGCCGATTCTGAATGAATTAGGATTGCCCTTTACCGTTTTCGTCACTTCAGAATTCATCCGGAACGGCAAGGCCGGTTTCCTCTCTCCCGCCGCCTTGCGTGCCTTGGCAGAATTGCCGGGCGCTCGTATCGGTGCGCACGGTGCGAACCACGTTGCGCTCTCGCTATGCGAAGACGTAACTTTGCGCAACGAACTGACTTCGAGCCGGCAGTATCTGGAAGATCTGCTTGGCAAAGAAGTGCGGACATTGGCTTATCCGTATGGGGCTGCTGATATGCGTGTTCGGGCTGCCGCATTGGCAGCAGGGTACCGGTTGGGTGCGTGCAGTCTGGCCGGGATCAATCAGCCCGAACGCGATCCGCTGCTGCTAGCGCGGACCGAAATCGTGGCTTTCGATAATGAGCGTGTCTTCGCGCAGAAATTGCACGGCGATTGGGATTGGTATCGTTGGCGTACGCAGGATCCGGCATGCATTTGAATTTTCCAGTGACGCTGGTTATACCGATTCTCAACGAAGCTGAGTCACTGCCAGAGCTGCTTGAGGCAATCAAGGCGCAGAGCCATCGACCTGACGAGATCATTTTTTCCGATGCAGGATCGACCGACGGCGGCCCGGCCTTGATCGACGCCTGGTGGCATCGTGAAGGTTGGGCGAATGCAAACTGTCGTGTGCTTGTTCGCTTAGGTGCAATGCCCGGTGCCGGGCGCAACGCCGGTGTGCATGCCGCACGCAATGATTGGATTGCCTTTATCGATGGCGGTATCACGCCGGCCAGTGACTGGCTGGAACAACTATGCCGGTACGTGCTGGAGGCGCAAGTCCCGGCGGTGTTCGGTGTTTGTCACTTCTCGGCACAGGCACCGTTCGCCAAGGCAATTTGTGCTTTGTCCTACGGCCACGGGGCGGTGCACCCCGTGATTCCCGCCTCTTTGTTCGGCCGTCGTGTTTTCGACGAAGTCGGTGAATTTCCTTCGCATTTGCGGGCCGGTGAAGATTTGGTTTGGATGGCAGCCTTGCAGGAGCGCTATGGTGCTCGCGAGGTGTGTTCGGCGGCCCGGGTCAGCTATACCCATTTCCCAATGGGTTGGCGCCAAGCTGTGCGCAAATGGCGTGTCACCGAGTTGCACTGCGTGCTCGCCGGGGTGCGAACTGGGCAGCAGGTCGTCTATTTGTTGGGGTTGCCGGCCCTTTATAGCGCAGCCAGCTTTGGCGGCAATACCGGTGGTGCCGTGTTTGTCGCTTATCTCCTTTTGCGTGGGGTAATCGATCCGACCCTGCGAAGTGCGGATCGGCCGTGGTGGGGAGGGAGACCGGGTGCTGCGCTTCTGGCGTTGCCGATGGCGACAGCGCTTGATATCGCCAAATGGCTAGGAATCGTCCAAGGGATAGGATTGAGGTCGGCGGCCAAGATAGGTTTTTTGGGTGGGCGGCATGTCGATCGTTAAAGCCTGGCAGCCAGCATTTGTCGGTGACGGTCAGGTTCGTTATTACAGCCTAGCTCGTCACGCCTTAATCGAAGCGCTCCAACTTGCGGGGGTGGGTTCGGGGAGCCGCATCCTTTTGCCCGAGTATCTGTGCCGAGATCTGCTGGGAACTTTGCATGTGTTGGGTGCTCGGCCATATTGGTATTCCGTTGCGCCCGACCTGACGCCAGCCACCTCATCAGCAGACTGGCCTGTGACCCAGGTTGTACTGGCGGTGAACTACTTCGGGTTTGCACAAGATTTGCGGCCATTCGAAAAATACGCCGAGCGCACCGGTGCGATCGTCATTGAGGACAATGCACATGGTTACTTGAGTCGCGATTGGGACGGCAGGTGGTTGGGTTGCCGCACGGGTCTTGGCATATTCAGTTTACGCAAGACCTTGCGCATTCCTGATGGCGGAGCACTGTGGGTCGGTGCCTCGTACGCGGCGCGCGAGTTGCCCGCGCAACCCGCGTTTGATGGCACCGGGGTCAATCCGGCGCAGCTAACAAAGGCCCGCCTGCGTGGCTTGCCCTTGGTGGGGGAGTTGAGCTATCGACTGTCGACCGGTTTGGTGCGAGGACTACGCAAATGGCGGACTGGGAGCGACATTCCAGAATCTGATCCCGCTTCTGAGCAAACGATACCTGTGCTAGCTAATCCTTGGGCGGGTCTGCTGCCCTCCCTAGTGGCTTGCGACGCGCCGGCTGAGATTGAGCGCCGACGTATCGCTTACTTTCACTGTGCTGAAGTCGGTGAGCGAGTAGGCGCGGTCCCGGTGTTCGCAGACCTATCGCCGTATTGCGCTCCTTATGCTTATGCGTTTCGCGGTGACGCTGTTGCGTTGGCCGGTATGCAAAGGTATGCAATGAGCAATGGCTTTGACCTGGTGAGCTGGCCTGATTTACCAACAGAGATCGTAGGTCAGGCACCGGCACATTATTGCAACATATTTTTGGTCAATTTCTTATGGTGACTTGGGAACAATATCGAGGACCGGCGCGGGAGTGGGATGGGCATGTGGCCGCGCTGTCCGGCACTTTTTACCAGACGTATGGCTGGGGTGAAGTGCGCCGTGTTGTCGGTTGGCAGCCGCTGCGCTTGCTGGCGCGGCGTGATGGAGTCGTCATCGCGGCGGCCAGCGTGCTGGTGAAGAGAAAGTTTGGGTTGGCTGTGTGCTGGATACCTGGTGGACCGATCGGCCGTAGCGGGGTGCTCGATAGCGAATTCAGGTCAGCGCTAGGCAGCGCGCTCGGCAACAAATTTTTCTATTGCCGTATCAGTCTTCTTCGCACCGACACGGGGAATGAATCCACTTTTCTGGCCGGTGCAGGCTGGCAGCGGCCAGCGGTGGCAATGAGCAGCGGTCTGACCATGTCCTATTCACTGGCTGGCGATGAGACCGAACGCCTGAAGAGAACCAGCGGCAATTGGCGTCACAATCTGAAGCGCTCCAGGCGATACGACCTGCGCATTGAGCATTGGGAAGACCCCGATCTCGATGCCATTTCAACGCTCTATCGTGAAATGGAAAGCCTGAAATCTCTGCCAGAGCAGTACAGCGCGGCGGAATTAGCGGCGATTTTCACGAATTGCTGTGAACGTGTGGTCGTCTTCCGCTGCATGGATGCCGAGGGACGTTTGCTGGCGATCCGTGCCGCTGGCCTGTGCGGCGTGACAGCGATGGATCTGATGGCGGTCGCAGGCAGCGAGGCGCGTAAGGTGTACGCATCACACGCTACTCTGTGGGCACTACTCAATCACTGCAGCCAGTTCGGTTTGCGCGACTATGACCTTAGCGGTGTTGATCCGGTCGGAAACAAGGGTGTATTCGATTTCAAGCACGGCACCGGCGCACAACTGGTCGAATGCTTGGGTGAATGGGAGTGGGCTTCGATACCGGGCCTCCGATATGCTGTGAACTGGCTGGTGGCTCGTAAAGGCGAGTAATTCAGTGGAATAGCTAATGAAACATTCGCTGGTTTTCGTCGCTACCACGCCTTTTGCGGTCAACGCTTTTTTGCGCACACATTTGCTCGCCTTGGCAGAAACCCACGATGTCACGCTCTGCGTGAACACTGCCGCTTATCCCCTAGTTGATGATGTGGCGCATGTAGTGCAGGTCCGCCATATTGATATGGCACGTAAGATCGCCCCCTGGGAGGATTTACGGGCGCTCTTTCAATTGATGCGCTGTTTTAGGGAAATAAGTCCAGCGGTTGTGCACAGCATGACGCCCAAGGCAGGTTTGCTTGCCATGTTAGCGGCTTGGTTTATGGGGGTGCCCTGGCGCTTTCATACCTTTACCGGACAGGTGTGGTCGACCAAGACAGGTGTTGTTAGATCGCTGATGAAGACTATCGATCGGCTAATTGTCGTTTGTGCCAATCGCGTATTTGCAGATAGCGCCTCGCAATGCAAATTTCTGGAGAACGAGGGCGTAGTCCAGCGCGGAGGTGTGGTCGTGCTGGGACAGGGTTCCGTGGCTGGGGTCGATCTGGGCCGGTTTCATCCTGATGCCAGTGCACGTGCAGCACTCCGCACGGACTTAGGGGTCTCCAACGAAAATCCTGTTTTCCTCTTTGTTGGCCGCTTGGTGCGCGACAAGGGGGTATTTGACCTGGTCGACGCATTCGCCTTGGTGAATGCTGAGCACCCGCAATGGGAATTATGGATGGTTGGCCCTGACGAGGACGAGATTCAATCCGACTTAGAGGTGCGCGGGGCCCACAGTGGTGCGCGAATTCGCTGGTTTGACTCAACACCGTGCCCCGAGCGATTTATGGCAGCAGCAGATGTTTTAGTTTTGCCTAGTTATAGAGAAGGTTTCGGTTCTGTGATTATTGAGGCGGCAGCTTGTGGTGTTCCATGTATTGCCTATCGGATTGATGGTGTTATTGATGCGATTGTTGAAAATCGCACGGGATTATTTATTGATAAAGGCAATATCCACGGACTCTCGGATTCGATGAAACAACTTGGATTCGAGCAAAATATACGTAGGGGTTTGGGTGAGGCTGCCCGTCTGCGTGCTGTGAGCGAATTTTCCAGTTCCGCTGTAAGTGGCGCATGGCAAAAATTTTATTCAGTGGTGCTTCAGGATTTGGTATGAGTGATCGGATTACTGCACTGCCTCCAATGCATGACGGTTTGTCGTTTCCGTCATTCCGGCTGTTCTGGTCGTTAAGTTTTGCCTACGCATCGTTCATGGCGGTACTTTTACAGAAAGCCGTGCTGCCGTTATTTCCGGAAATGCATGCGGGACATGGTTTGTTACTGAATGATGCCATTGTGTTTCACAATATGGCGAGCGAGATCGCGTGCCGGATTCATGCCATTGGATGGTCTGAGTGGCGCATTTATCCACAAGGTGCTTCCGCGAATGTTGCACTACTTTCTGCACTTTATGCCTTGCTGGGTCCTGATCCAGCTTGGTTTATTCCATTCAATGCCGCGGCACATGCTTCTGGCGCTTTGCTGATATACCGGATTGGCACACGCCTTGTAGATGGTGGTATCGGTAAGCTTGGCGGATTGCTGGCCGCAATTTGTTTTCTTGTTTTTCCTTCAGCATTGCAGTGGTACGGACAAAACCACAAAGATGCATTTGCAATTATTGGACTGTTGTTAGCGTTAGATGCCTGGTTGGTAATTCACGACGATCAGTTCAAAATTAGATTTCGAAACGTTCTGAGTGTTTTATTTACTGCTACCTTCGGGGCGGTGCTGTTGGGATTGGTGCGTCCTTATTACGTTGTGATTATGGCGCTCGGTTTTTTTACATCATTCTTAATCTCCTCGATTGGACGTAGCAAGTTCAGCGTTATTGCAGTCCGCCTATCGTTTGTTTTTTTTCTCGCGGTGCTCGCAGCAGCTTTTGCGAAAGTGGGTACCGCAGTTGAAGTGTATGGGGAAAACTCGAGCAAAGTAGACCACTTTATATGGCATGAAAGCGAGTACGTTCCAGTAGTTATAGATAAAACTCTTCGGCGGGCATCTGAACTCCGCGCACATTTTCTGTATTTTGGACGTTCTGTGGGCGCCGGCTCTGAAGTGGATGGTGACAGGCTACCGGATTCAGCTTGGGCCGTCGTCGTATACCTGCCGCGAGCGCTTATCATCGGAATGTTGGCACCTTTCCCTGATTCTTGGAGTGAGCGGGTAACGCTGCCGCGCCTGGTCGGCGCAATGGAAACCGCTTGTTGGTACTTTGCCTTTTTTGGTGGGGCTGTCACCCTAGTTCGTTTCAGGAGTCGCAAGCTGCTGGCTGGAGCTGTGTTCTGCGCCGTGCTGATTACTGTTTTGGCCTATGTCCATCCAAATGTCGGTACGTTGTATCGGCAGCGCTTTGGCCTGTGGCACTTTTTCATGCTGATTGGCTGTGTTGGCTGGGTCAGTCTGCTGCGTGCTTATTTCCCGCAACGTGCACCGTTTGATCCCGTTTGTGATCTTGATACGGAGTTGTCAGAACAAAAGGCGGATGTTTCCCGGACGCCAGATCGCATAGCGGGGACTGGCGCGGTGGTTATGCTGATTACACTGGCTTGCTATTTGGGTTTCTTCGCACGTGACCTGTTATTAACAGGAGAACTCGGGTTAACTGGGAATCTGGATGCTTTTTTCTCGGCGGCCATGATTTCGATGTTTTTTGTGAGTAGCCTTGCAATGCCTCTTGGTGATGCCTTTGTCTTACCATTCGTTGCAGCACGTCGTAGTGCGCCCATTGAGTGTGAACGGCTCCTTCGAGGGGCGCTTGGGTTTGCGTTATTGATACTCATCAGTGTTACGTGCTTTGTTCTGTTCAGCGCCCCCTGGCTTGCAGCATTGGTTCTTCACGCTTCTTCTGCGGAAACCCAAGCTCTGGCAGGTAGCATGTTGCGCTGGTTTGCTTTGATCATCGCACTGTCCGCCTGGACGGTGATCGGTAACGCGGCGCTGAATTCGTTGGGTATGCCGCGGGACTCCGCGCTTGCGCAGATTGCGGTTCCGGTCGTGACCTTGGGTGCGCTAGTGCTTGCGCCCAGTGGCCAAATTATGACAGCTAGTATTGGCGGTATGTTAGCCGGGACTCTGATCAATGCTGGGATCGTGTTCTGGCGATTGCGCGCCAATGGGCTGACTCTTCTGCCTAAAGGCACTCCTTTCCAAGCAACAGTTGAGATTCGACGTCTCTATTTACCTCTCGTTGCTGCCGCTATATTGCCAGCGGCTCTGGCACCAATGAATTTTGCATTTGCAGTAACTGTTACCTCGGGCACAGTTGCCGCTTGGGCATTTTCTTCGAAAATCGTTATGTTGTTTTCGGGGTTGGCCAGCGTCGGTGCTACTGCCGTAGTCTTGCCGCAGATGGCGCATAGATTAATGCTTCGCGCAGGGGGGCATGCAAACCAAGATGCGAGCTTGCTGATTGCCGCCGCCGTATGGTTCGGCGGAGTTCTGATGTTGGGCGGTTTTTTATTCGCTGAATCTTTAGTGGGAAGTCTCTTCGGTAAACAGCTATTGACATCACAAATCAGTGACTTGGCTAGTATCGTTAAGGTCGGCTTGATGCAAATACCGATTGTCATCGTTGGTGCGCTGGCCAATAAACTGGCAATTGCATCAGGATGCACCTTGCGGGTTATGCACGCTGCAATGTTCGCGTTTGTTGCTAATTTCGTTGTGAACTTAGTGCTGGTACCGAAGATTGGAGTCATGGGTGTTGCAGTCGGCGCTCTTACAGGCGGAGTTATTTCTGTGGTGACTGTTCTGGCGAGTGTCTACCGCCATATTGGTTTATCGCTGCGAGAAATAATTTTTGCGATGGTCTGTTGGCTAGCCTGGGTTGCAATATGCCTAGGTCTTTTATCAAACAGTGCTGCAGGGTTGGTTAGCGCAGTTCTTGCGCTCGGGGCAATTGCACGATTGCAGTGGATAGTGTTACGAGGGGCAAGCTCGGCATCAAACAGCTCGGGGAGCGCGAAATGTACGTCTTGAAGAAGTTTATCTTAGGCTTGGCTTTGCCGCCCACTGGACCGATTATCTTGGCCATTGCTGGATTGGTCCTCACTCGCTATCGTCTTCTCGTTGGAAAATTTCTTGGCGTGGTCTCTTTGACCGGATTACTTGTTCTATCGACGCCCTGGGCAGCGGGGGTCCTGATGGATAGCTTGCAAAAAAATACACCGATCAGCGAATCTCAGCTAGCAACGTGCCAAGCTATTGTTGTTCTCGGTGGCGGCATTTATCGCAATGCCCCGGAATACAACGGCGACACGATTGGCTATGTATCGCTCGAGAGGCTCCGGTACGCGCTCTACTTGAGCAAACTCAGTGGGTTGCCGATTGTGGCGGCCGGAGGCTCGCCCGAAGGTGGGATTCCGGAATCTATAACCATGCGTCAAAGTGCTGAGGATGATTTTCGTGGTCAGATTCAATGGATCGAGGATCAATCGGTCGATACATCCAGCAGTGCTAAGTCGTCTGCCAAATTGTTAAATGACCATAATATCAAACGCGTCGCCTTGGTCAGTAACGCATGGCACTTGCCCCGCGCAGTTGCAAAATTTGAGGCTGCCGGGTTGAGCGTCGTGCCTGCTCCCATGGGATTTTCAGTTTCAACGACCGACGTCTATGCGTTCCTGCCTAGTGCCGGAGGACTTTCAGCGACTAATCGAGCGCTGCATGAGTGGCTTGGTATTTTGGCGGGGCATTTTGGAGTCAATTAGGCCGCTCTGGTTGATAAAGTCATTTGACTTGCAAAACACTGGCTGCGGCTGTCGCCCTGCGGAATGTTTATAAAAAGAATTTTTGATCTTGCGCTACTTTTGTTGGTACTGCCTATGCTGTTGCCAATGATTGTATGTGTCGCACTCGTGGTGCGCTTATCTTCTTTCGGACCAGTGCTGTACTGGAGCGATCGGGTCGGCCGCAATAACCGCATCTTTAAGATGCCAAAGTTCCGCAGCATGCGGGTGGACACGCCCTCTATAGCTACTCACCTATTGCAAAACCCTAACCAATGGTTGACTCCTGTTGGCTCGTTCCTTCGTAAATCCAGTCTCGACGAGTTACCACAGCTATGGAGCATTCTTATTGGTGATATGAGCTTCGTCGGTCCAAGGCCCGCCCTATTCAATCAAGATGATCTGATCGCTTTACGTACTCAAGCTGGGGTTCACGAACTAGTGCCTGGACTGACTGGTTGGGCACAAATTAACGGCCGCGATGAGCTTCCGATTCCGGAAAAAGTCAAACTCGACGTTGAATATCTGCAAAGGCGCTCTTTTCGATTCGATCTTTGGATTTTGTGGATAACTTTTTTAAAAGTTTTGCGTCGTGATGGCGTTTCTCATTGATTAGCTGAATACACTGAGGTAAAAATGTATCTGCAGAACTTTGCGCTACCCATGCTAGCTTTGCCTCGTTGGTCGAAGCGGCTGGTCGTCTTAGCGGTTGACTCGGGACTATGTGTGCTGACGGTATGGTTGGCCTACTACTTGCGGCTTGGTGAGTTGGTCCCGCTGTCCGGTAACGCTCTGTGGGCCATCGGAGTATCTGTTGGACTCGCTCTGCCGATTTTCATCGTCTCCGGCCTCTACCGAGCCATCTTCCGGTACACCGGCTGGCCGGCACTGTTAACCGTCGCAAGAGCGATCGGTATCTACGGCCTGCTCTATGCGTCGATTTTCACCGCGATCGGCATTAAAGAAGTCCCCCGCACCGTTGGCATCATTCAACCCATCCTTCTTCTATTGTTCGTCGGTGCATCTCGGGCACTGGCCCGTATATGGCTGGGCGACCAATACCAAAGCATCCTCAAACGCGCCGCACGTCCCAAAGTACTCATCTACGGCGCCGGAAGAACTGGTCGACAACTGGCTGCTGCCATGGCAAACAGCCATGAAATGCAGGTGGTAGGTTTTCTGGATGACGATGACCGCCTGCATGGCCATGTACTGAATGGCCAGCCGATCTATAGTCCGGGAGATTTACCTAATCTCGTTTCGACATTCAACATCAGTGATGTGTTACTGGCCATGCCCAGCATAGGCCGCAAGCGTCGTAACGAAATCCTCAGCGATATGCGTAGCGCACATGTGTCTGTTCGTACCTTGCCTAGCGTGACTGATCTGGCGCAGGGCAAGGTTAGCATTTCAGATTTACGTGAGTTGGATGTTGATGATTTGCTGGGTCGTGAGCCTGTCGTTCCCAATCACATTCTGTTATCCAAAAATATCGTCAACAAAATCGTGCTTGTGACTGGCGCAGGCGGCTCGATAGGCAGCGAGCTCTGCCGCCAGATTCTGAGTGTAGGGCCGGAAAGTCTGCTCTTGATCGAACAAACTGAATTCGCGCTCTATGCTATTCACCAAGAGCTGGAAGAAAAACTCGCCGATTCCAAAACAAAGTTGGTTCCCTTGCTCGCGTCGGTTCAGGATGAGCAGCGCATGCACGAGATCATGTCGACCTGGAAGCCAGATACCGTGTACCACGCAGCGGCTTACAAGCATGTGCCGCTGGTTGAGCACAATCCTGCCGAGGGTATCAAGAATAATGTTTTGGGTACGCTCAAAGCCGCTAAGGCCGCTGCAGAAAATGGTGTGACGGATTTTGTGTTGGTTAGTACGGACAAGGCAGTACGCCCAACCAACATCATGGGCGCCAGCAAGCGTTTGGCAGAGATGGTTTTGCAGGCGTTAGCGGCGAATCAGTCATTTTCAAAGAGTAGCACCAAATTTACGATGGTCCGGTTTGGTAATGTGCTGGGTTCTTCTGGATCTGTCGTACCTAAATTCCGGCAACAGATACGCGATGGTGGTCCGATTACGCTTACGCATCCTGAGATCACTCGCTATTTCATGACAGTTCCCGAGGCAGCGCAGCTGGTGATTCAAGCGGGTGCGATGGCCAAGGGTGGCGATGTGTTTGTGCTGGATATGGGTGAGTCGGTAAAAATCATGGATTTGGCTCGCCGCATGATCGAACTCTCTGGTCTGACCCTTAAGGACGATCAGAATCCTGATGGCGATATCGGTATCGAGATCACCGGTTTGCGTCCCGGAGAAAAGCTCTACGAAGAGCTGCTGATCGGTGATAACCCCAAATCAACAAGTCATCCCAGAATCATGAAGGCTCATGAAGAGTTCATCGCTTGGGCTGATTTGGAGGGCAAGCTTAACGCCCTAGAGATGGCACTCAATGTAAACGATGTGGGCGTCATTCGGCTGATGATGGAAAAGCTTGTGACCGGATATACGCCGAGCGGCGAGATCGTTGATTGGGTGCATATGGAGCAAGAAGCTGAGGCGCTTGCTATGGGTGCAGCAAATTCGTGAGCGATTTCAGCGCGCCTTCCCAGTCCTGATTTTCATGTGACAAAATACAGTTCGGACTCAAGGGAGCCTCATAAGGGCTATTGATACCTGTCATGTTCGCCAGCTGTCCGCTGCGCGCCTTCTTGTAAAGACCTTTGGGGTCTCGTTGCTCGCACACCGCCAGCGGTGTATCTACAAACACTTCGATGAAGTTGTCCTGGCCGATCAATTCACGCGCCATTTCCCTCTCGGCTCTAAAGGGGCTAATGAAGGCGGTCATCACCACTAATCCGGCATCCATCATCAACTTGGCCACTTCTGCCACACGGCGGATGTTCTCCACCCGGCCGTCGTCGGTGAACCTCAGGTCCTTGTTCAGGCCTTGGCGTATGTTGTCCCCATCCAAAATGTAGGTCTGCTTGCCTTGGGCATGGAGTTCCAGATTGTTTTGCCCATGTATTAATCGGTTTTCGGCCTGTGTTACGTGCGATATGATTGACTAAAACACAGATTTCTACGTAATGCGGCAAACCAACCAAGATGCCCTGATCAAACCACTTCTTGCGATTGCCCGAGCTGCGGGCGACGCCATCATGTCGGTCTATGTTGGGGGTGCGGTAAATGTTCAGCGCAAAGAAGATGCCAGCCCCGTCACGGACGCGGACTTGGCGGCGCACCGCGTACTTGCATCTCAACTGATGCCTTTGCTACCCAACTGCCCGGTGGTCTCCGAGGAGGACTTGGCCTCGCAGGTCTACCGACAAGACAAGGGGCAGTTCTGGTTGATTGACCCGCTGGACGGTACCAAAGAATTCATCGCCCGGAACGACGAGTTCACGGTCAACATCGCACTGATTGAAGAGCGTCGCAGCGTACTCGGGGTCGTGTATGCGCCCGCCATCGATGCGCTGTACTGGGGCGGCGCTGGGCTGGGTGCATGGCGTTGTGTTCGGGGCAAAACCGCTGATATCAAAGTGTCCGCCAACAGTGCGCCGGAAGCATGTCGGGTTGTGGCGAGCAAAAGTCATTTGAACGAGACAACGCGATCGTTTATCGATCGCCTTGGTTTGGTGAGCTTGGTTCAGGTAGGCAGCTCGCTGAAGTTTTGCCGGGTCGCTGAGGGCGAGGCCGACATCTACCCTCGACTCGCCCCGACTTGCGAATGGGACACGGCGGCAGCTCAGGCAGTGCTGGAGGGTGCGGGTGGCATGGTATTAGACCTTGATGGTCAGCCCTTGCAATACGGCAAACCCGATGTTCTCAATCCGTCATTCATCGCCACCCGTGACAGGACATTGATCCCCGCATGATTGATGCGTCTTACGCCTTGGCCGGGGCTTTCACTGGCTTTGTCGTGGGTTTGATGGTCGAGATCAGCATTTCTGGTGGTTTTTACAGAAATATGATCTCCGCAGCCGCACTATCGGTGATTTTGGGCAGCGCAAAAAATGTCTTGATCGAGGCCTGTCTGAGTGCGTAAGAAAGCCTGGCCGCAAATGCACCTTGTAAACTTAACGCCTCGTTCACCATTGAGATATCTTTAATGACAAAAATCGCCATCGCAGGCACAGGCTACGTAGGCCTGTCCAACGCCGTTTTACTCGCACAGCACAATGAAGTGGTGGCGCTCGATATCGTCGCTGACAAAGTAGCCATGCTGGAGCGCAGGCAATCACCCATTGACGATGCCGATATCGCCACTTTTTTAAAGCACAAGCCGCTGAATTTTCGGGCGACCTTGGACAAGCGCGATGCCTACGCCGGCGCTGACTTTGTCATCATCGCTACTCCGACTGACTACGACCCTGAGACCAACTATTTCAACACGCAATCGATTGAGGCGGTGATTCGTGATGTCTTGGCTATTAATCCGCGGGCGGTTATGGTGATCAAGTCGACCGTGCCCGTTGGCTACACCGCCAAGACGCGGGAAGCTCTGGATGCGCCGAATCTGATCTTCTCGCCTGAGTTCCTGCGCGAAGGCAAGGCACTCCATGACAACCTTCACCCGTCTCGCATAGTGATCGGCGAAAAGTCCGAACGTGCCGAAGTTTTCGCTGGGCTACTCAAGCAAGGCGCAGTGCGGCAGGACATTCCTACGCTCTTCACCGATAGCACTGAAGCAGAGGCGATTAAGCTTTTCGCTAATACCTACCTCGCAATGCGCGTTGCTTATTTTAATGAGCTGGATACCTACGCAGCCACTCACGGCCTGGATACGCGGCAGATTATTGATGGTGTTTGCCTAGACCCTCGGATCGGTGCGCACTACAACAATCCGAGTTTTGGTTACGGCGGCTATTGCCTGCCCAAAGATACTAAGCAGTTGCTGGCCAACTACCGAGACGTTCCGCAAAATTTGATTCGTGCCATCGTCGAAGCTAATTCCGTCCGTAAGGACTTCATTGCTGATGAAATCATACGCAAAAATCCTAAAATAGTCGGCGTGTATCGACTCATCATGAAAGCCGGCTCGGATAATTTTCGGGCTTCCAGTATTCAAGGCATCATGAAGCGTATCAAAGCCAAGGGTATCGAGGTGATTGTTCATGAGCCGGTCTTGACGGAGACTGAGTTTTATCACTCCCGCGTGGTCAATGATCTCGAGGCATTCAAACGGCAATCGGACGTGATCATTGCAAACCGCAAGACGGACACGCTTAATGATGTGGCTGACAAGGTATACAGTCGGGATTTGTTTGGCGGGGATGCGTAAATAATCGTTGGAGGGTTTATGCAGCATAATCCCTTTAGCTGCTGCTGCGTGCATTGGTGGGGTGCTGAACTCACTAAGGCGCAAGCGTCAGCAACTTGCTTCCGTGATCATAAGCTTGCAGGTATTCGGCAATTTTCTCAAAAGTGGCTGTAACTGGTTTGCCCCGCTGATCTGATGTGCTCACCTCAGCAGAAAACATCGAACCCAGCATCAGCTTGAGTGGGTTGACGTTGACAGTCTGGGCTTTGAAATAGGCGTTGGTGTTTGCCTTAATGATGTTGATGTCGCTCGTTTGATAGATCGCGGCATTGATTACATCAAGCACAAATTCCGTGCAATTCTGCCGACCCAGGTTGTAAGGATTCGCAATCAATGAATACCGGGGATCGTGCAAGGATCCATACGCAGGCGACGCAATGACTTGCAGCAGTCGCTGCTGTAATTCGGCCGAGGGTATCAAAATACCCGCTTCTAGTTGGGCGACGCCCGCAAAAAAATCAACCGGAAAATCCTGAACAAGCGCACTAGCGTTCGGTCTATCGTCTTTCTGATAGAGATTGTAAATCGCATAGCCAGGCACTGTGCTGCCATTGGCCAGCGTGATATTCGAATACACCGCAAATGCCACATGCGTAAAGTGCATGCCCTCCGGCATTTCAGACAATGCGCGTCCCATTCTCGCCAATATCGCCACACGAGCACCCTCGCTCGCTAATGTGCGCTCCACTTTTTTCGCAAATCCCATAATTTTTTCAGCAGGAAAATGCGCGCTAGCTTTCGCGCTGCTGCCACTGAAACTGGTGGTATGGCCTATGCCCCCGATGTGCAACAACAATAAGCCAAGAAAAAGTTTCGCAATGAAGTTTGTCATCAGATACTTTGAAGTGAGTATTTTCTCAGCCCATATCATCGCGGTACATTCGAAATGCGCTGTTTAAGCGCTTCGGACGGTGGTGTGATGGTGATCGTCTCGTCAGTGATGGGTAATGGCCCGGTGGTTGAAGAACCTGCTGCAGCTGCAGAGCTTTTACCCGCCGCCGTGCTTGCGCCCCCAATCCCACCGCTGACCACGCCTGCAGACAGTATGGGTACTGCCATCACACCTATCGTTGCCTGACCTGATGCTGCGATCCCCACAGCGACTGCTTGGCTGGCGCGGGTGCTTGCGGCACTGGCGTTTTGTGTGCTGTCTGCTGCGTTTGCAATGGTGAGGCTCGCCAAGCTCGCGGATAAAACAAAAAATTTGGTGAGCGGATGTAATGTCATCGAGATCCCCCTGGTTGGAACTGAACGCTTGAGTATTTGGTTAGTCGTCGATCACACGAATCTAGAACCGCGCGAGCCGATGAAAGGCATTACCACTACGCATGCTGAAAAATAAAGATTTTTAGTGCAATGCCGAAGCAATTTTAAATTGGCATGACTATAACGATGCGGACGATGTGGTGAATAAACCATAGTATTCGCAGCCAAGCAGAGCGCTTGCAGAAAAATTCGGATAGTCGAGAAAATCAAAATCCATACACATCATTTTTCTTGATGAAAAAAAATACAGAAATTAGCGAAGTCTTCCTGAGGATTTATCTGCTTTCTTAAAAGCCTCGCGCTCTGCATCATCCGACTTCGTATGCGTAAGGCGTGACTTTGCAGTCGCTGCATTGAAGCATACAAACTACGGAGGATCTTCTATGAAATGTCCCAATTGCGTGAGCGCCGCTCTTGTAATGAGCGAGCGTCAAGGGGTGGAGATTGATTATTGCCCGCAATGTCGAGGTGTTTGGTTAGATCGTGGGGAACTTGACAAGTTGCTTGAGCGCGCCACGGCACAGGCATCGGCGCAACCACCTTCCCAAGCGCCACAGCAACGACCTGACCGTTATCAGGATTCGTCTTATCTGCCGAGACAATACGAGCAGTCATATGGCAGCAACAAAAAGCACTACTATAAAAAGTCGTGGCTCAGCGAGATTTTTGATTAATCGTTAGTTTTGGGATTGCCTCCACAGCCGGTCTTTAACAACTTGGTGGCCCGGGGCGGAATCAGCCAGTGCCGAGGATGACTGATCTAGACCCCACTAATAAATGCAGAGCAAATAAATTTATTGCATTAACTCAATTAATTGATCAAGTGATGCACCCCAGCCGTGCTGGAAGCCCATATCTTCATGCGCCTGCTTATTAGCTTCATTCTGATGCATCACATGAGCGGCATACGATGTTCCACCGCTGTTAAGTGGCGAAAGCCTTAGGTCAACCACAAAGAAGAATCCAAGATTCTCATCTTTGGGATGCGGCTTTGGTTTAAAACCGGGGCCAAACTCGTTAGTCCAGACCAGTCGTTTCTCTGGCTCAATAGCCAAAAAACACCATGTGTTGTCGGGCATTCTTTCGCCTTCCGGCGATTGCATTACCGTCCGAAAGATCCCGCCAGGCTGTAGATCGATGTCGCACTCTACAACTTTCCAGGGCTTCGGACAAAACCACTTCATTAAGATCGATGGATTAGTTAAGCCCTCCCAGATCTGGGCAGGAGAGAGGCTGACATCACGCTGGAATCGAAGATCAAGAAGAGGGTCGAGAATCATGGTGTACTTTCCGCTGAATGTTGATTTGCGTCAGATTTTAAGACTCGAACTGAGCAAAAGCAAAAAGCCGCCGTTATCGCTAACCAAGGCTTTGCTTTCTTGGTGGCCCGGGGCGGAATCGAACCGGGCTCAGGACGCCTAATCCAGCTGCAAATCATTTCCAATTAAGATTTAATTTTCTGTGTGAGGCAGCACAGTCACGCAAATACAAGTTGATCAGGGTCTGATAGGGAATTCCAATTTCTTCAGAAATGGCTTTGAAATAACCGACAGAATCCTCATCAAGCCGAATGGTGATGGATTTTTTCAGCTGAGTTGCATAGGGATTCTTGCGAGCCTTTGAAAAATCATATTCGTCGCGCATGGCAATCACCTTTCTTTATAAGATTTCGTCTCCTGAGGCGTGGCCTTCCTTGCAGAGATGACGCGAACAACATCGCCTGCACCCGGTAGCAGTGACATACCACGACCAGTCGCAAGGAAAAACTGAGCCCCAATAGTATGAATCGCTCTTCATCGGCTGAATGGTCGGGGTCATCAATCAGCTTGGCCTGCTCGT
>JACCDH010493199.1_pt1 | contig 28800 bp, 25 predicted proteins | sample 7442481 | NCBI WGS metagenome assembly JACCDH01 (sample SAMN15323433, study PRJNA562643) | freshwater metagenome | isolation source: river surface water | place: USA:Blue River Watershed | collected 2017-08-15 | reverse complement strand
TCGTCGCTTTGACTTTCTTTTCCCCCCTATTGGCGTCCGTTGCGATTAGTTTCGGTCCGCCTGAGAACTTTGGGTTGATGGTGCTTGGGCTGGTCTCGACTCTCTATATGATCGGAGGGTCTAAGGTCAAGGGCATCCTGATGATTGCCCTTGGGTTTCTCGCAGCAACAGTTGGAATGGATATCGTTAACGGACAAGATCGCTTCACGCTGAATAATGTGAATCTGGCTGGTGGAATTGAGATTTTGTCTGTCGTGATCGGCCTGTATGGGGTAGCAGAAATTCTTGCGAACTGCGAAACGATCGTAAAGAATCAGTTGCTTGCGGATAAAGTCCGGGGTCTCTGGCCTTCGTTCAGCGACTGGAAGGCGTCTTGGAAACCCATGATGCGCGGTAGTTTTTTAGGTTTTTTCCTTGGTCTTGTCCCGGGTGGCGGACCGGTCACGGCTTCCTTTGTGTCCTACACGCTTGAGCGACGGCTTGCGAAGAACCCTGAACGCTTCGGTAAAGGAGCGATCGAGGGGGTTGCAGGCCCCGAGGCCGCGAATAACGCAGCCGTTTCTGGGGGCATGATCCCATTGTTTACATTGGGTATCCCTGGCAATGCTGTTACGGCTTTATTGCTGGGTGCTTTGGTGATTCAAGGCGTGCAGCCAGGACCAACCTTCATTACACAGCGACCAGACTTATTCTGGGGAGTTGTCGCAAGTATGTACGTAGGCAACGTCTTTTTGCTGCTTCTAAACTTACCCCTGATTGGGTTATGGGTACAGTGCCTTAGGGTGCCATATCGGGTATTGTTTCCGTTGATCTTACTGTTGGCCGTTGTCGGAACATACTCCGCAAATAAAAACGTTTTCGATTTGTGGGTCATGCTCGGTTTTGGCGTCGTGGGCTATGTCCTGCGTAAACTGCAGTACGAGTTTTCACCATTCCTGATCGCGTTTGTACTGGCTCCAATGCTTGAACAATCGTTACGGCAGTCTTTAGTGATGTCGCCACACGGAATGTTTATTTTTGCAGAGAGACCGATCGCCGCCTGTTTGATTGGTATAAGTCTTATTTTGGCAGTATTAGTTTTTCGTCAACGAAAGTTGAATCAACCCGTAGGAGACATATAAATGAAATTGATCCACTCTTTTATTGGCGTGCTAGCTGCAGCCGCCTCGGCAGCCGCTATGGCACAAGTATCACCTGATGTGGCGAAACTAAAGCCAAAGGATTTTCCAACGCAGTCAATTGAATACACCGTTGTGTATCCCGCTGGTGGTGGGATGGATCTTACGGCTCGCCAGCTCGCAAAATATGCCGAGCAAGTCAGTGGTGACAAAATCCTGGTGAATAATCGTACGGGTGGTGCAGGCATGGTTGGGCACGCCTACCTGGCAACACAAGCGAAACCCGACGGTTATACGGTTGGTATCTTGGCCAACCTGGTGTGGGGTGATGCGATGTTGCGCGGCAAGGACAAATGGTCCTTGTCGAACCTAGAGACCATCGCTTACATCAATAGCGATGCGCTGGCCTGGGTATCAGCAACAAAGGGACCATTCGCTGGCAAGTCGGCTAAAGAGATCGTTCAGACCGCTAAGGACAAACCAGGCACTGTGCGCGTAGCGATTGTGCCAGGCAGTATGTGGGAGTACCTGATCGATCAGATTGAAGCGGCCACCGGAGCAAAGTTTCTTCGTGTACCTTTCCAGGGCGGTAAACCCGGCATTGTTGCCTTGTTAGGAGGTAACGTCGATATTGCACAAGGGTTTTATGGCGAGTTCGAGAGCTATTTACAGGCTGATCAGGTCAAGCCAATTGCTGTGGCAAGCAGCAGTCGTTTGAGCAATATGAAGGACGTTGCAACTTTCAACGAGATCTTTGGCACTAAAGACATCGTTTGGAACATCATCCGGTTGGCTGTCGTGCCTAAAGGTACTCCTGCAGAACGCAAAGCCTACTTGGCAGCAATGATTAACGCTGCGGTACGCACACCAGCCTTGACTGCAGAGTTTGCAAAGTTAGGTGCTTACGCCGACCCGCTCTTGACCAATCCAGCGACCGCAGCAGCTGAGCTTGACAAGATGGCTCAGGCTGAGCGTGCGTTCTATGTCAAAACAGGTCGTTTAAAGTAAAGTTTTTAAAGTGACGTCTTCGCTACTTTCCGAACCGCTTGTCTTAGCTGGCAAGCGGTTGCGTAACCGCGTTGCGCATGCATCGATGACAACGCATATGGGCTATCAATCCCAGGTCAGCGATCGTCAAATTCAGTATTACGAGAACCGCGCTAAAGGTGGCGCGGCACTCATTGTCACTGAGCCGTTGCTCATGGCACCCCATCAGACAAACCCTGCTCGGATTCGGGTTTGGAACGACGACAATTTGGGCGGACTGAAACGTTGGGCTGATGCCGTTGAAGGCTATGACTGTAGGCTGCTCGGTCAAATACAAGATCCTGGTCGAGGACATCACGATGCAGGCCGGAACTACAGCGCACTTGCGCCTTCAGCCTTGCCGGATGATTTAAGTTGGACAATGCCACACGCATTGACCGGAAGTGAAATAAAAAACTTGATTGCAGACTTTGCGTTGTCTTCAGCGCGACTGCAACGCTGCGGGTTTAGTGGAGTCGAACTGTCCGGAGCGCATGGACACCTCTTTAGTCAGTTCATGTCGCCCTGGTCTAACCGACGTTCCGATGAATACGGTGGTGATTGGGAAAATCGCACACGTTTTGTGCGTGAGTTGGTTTCAAGCATTCGGGACTTGTGCGGGCGACAATTCATTATTGGCTTGAAGCTGCCAAGCAATGACGGTATTCCGAACAGTATTGGGCCGGATGAGGCCGCTATCTTGGCGGACTTCTTTACGCGTTCAAAAGAGGTTGATTATGTTTGTTTTGCTCAAGGCGCTCACGCACGATCGCTTGAGACACACGTACCTGACCGAAACGGACCTAACGTTCCTTATATTGGACTGATTAAAAAGCTGAAAGCGTCGTGCAATGATGTCGCTGTCATGGCCTTGGGGCGAATTACGGATCCGGCTGAGGCCGAGGGAATATTGACCCGAGGCGACGCAGACCTAATTGGAATGGGTCGTACGCTTTTGGCTGATCCTGCCTGGTACAACAAGGCCATGCAAGGGCGAACGAACGATATCCGCTACTGCATTTCGTGTAATACCTGTTGGGACACCATCATTACTTATGGTGAACCGCTCGCGTGCGTCAATAACCCGCGGGTCGCTGAGAAGAGAGAGGTCGACTGGTGGCCCAAGCCAGCAAAACGTAAACAACGCGTTGTCGTTGTCGGATCAGGAATTGCTGGGATGGAAGCTGCCTGGGTTGCTGCAGCGCGCGGGCACTCGGTCACTTTATTGGGGACTGGATCGGATGTTGGAGGCAAGGCTCGGTTGCGAGCCCAGCTACCAGGTGGAGAGACGATTACCAGTATTTATGACTATCAGATGGTATGTGCGCAAAGGGCCGGTGTAGATATCCGTCTTGGTATGCGTGCCGAACTGCAAGACATTTTGTCGTTCAGTCCGGATTCCGTCATCTTGGCGACGGGCGGTACGATGCACCGACCGGAATGGGTCCCTGAGGAAATCGCACGAGAGGGTTGGGTCACCGATCTTCCAACTGCCATGCAAGATGTTGTGAAGCTTTCTTCTCGTCAAGCAGGCACTGCAGTCGTTTTTGATATGGATCACACCGAAGGCACCTATGCTGCGGTGGAGCTTTTGGCACAACGCTTCGAAAGAGTTGTCTTGATGACACCTCGGGCGTTGATTGCGCAAGATGAATCATTAGTAACGCGACAAGGAATTTTGCGTCGGCTATCGATGGCAAGAGTTGAGATGCTTTTGCTGAGTGAGCCGGTGTGGTCCAGTGAGTTTGAGGATGGAGTGCTGGAGTACAAGAATGTCTACAACGGAGATCTCGGTCGGATCGAGAATATCTCCTTCTTGTCGTATTCGACCCCGCGCGCCGCAAATGTTGATCTGGTTGAGCCACTTAAGGCGTACGATCTTGAGCTATATCTTGTAGGCGATTGTCGAGTTGCGCGAGGGCTGATGGGCGCGACACGTGATGGCCACAAGGCGGGTGAATCTGTGGGTAGGTATATAAACTTTAGAAAGGAGATGCCAATGTCGAGCACCACTGTACGTAACATTGACGTAGATACTGCACTCAAGGCGATTAAGGCTGCACGAGAAAAGGCGGGCGCCTTAAAAGTAAATATGTCCATCGCTGTATGCGATGCCGCGGGCCATCTTAAGGCGTTTGTTCGAATGGACGGTGCCTCTCTGATCTCGCTTCAAATTGCACAGGATAAGGCACATACAGCGATATCAGGTGGGATCCCTACGCATAAATGGCACGAATACATCAAAGATGATGCGCCCTTGATTCATGGCATTGTGCACACACCCAGATTCATTATTTTTGGGGGTGGCTACCCGATCATGGAGAACGGGCAGATGATTGGAGGAATTGGTTTGAGCGGTGGCCATTATTCTCAGGACATGGAATGTGCTGAGGCAGCGCTCAAGGCGATTGGTCTTGCTGACTAGGTTTAAAAAAATCTAGTCATCCAGAGAGCGATATCTGGAAACACCGCCAGCAGGACCAACAAGGTAAGCATTGCAAAAACAAAAGGCAATGATCCCACGATGACTGGGGTCATTGAGCCGCTCGATCGAAGGCTTTGTACAACAAACAGATTTAATCCGACTGGCGGCGTGATCAAGGCTGCTTCAACGAGCACGATGATAATGATTCCGAGCCAAATTGGGTCGTAGCCTAAGGCAATCATGACGGGGGCGACGATTGGAATCGTGGTGATCATCATCGATAACGTTTCCATGAAGCACCCGAGCACCAAATAAAATACAACAAGGATCACTAGCATCCATTGCGCAGAAACGCCGAGTCCCGATATTGCATTGGTCAGTGCGGTAGTTAGACCTGTCGCAGACATCACAAAATTTAGAAAGCTCGCGCCGATCACGATTAGCATGATCATTGCCGAAGCGCGCATCGTGTTTTCGATAGACTCACGTATCATCGCAAGGCTCAACCGTCGGTAAGCGGCTGCAAGCGCCACCGCACCAAATACACCTAGAGCTGCAGCCTCCGTTGGCGTCGCTACACCAGCATAAATTGAGCCTACAACGAGTAAGAAAATTCCCATTGGGGGCACTAGGTGAACCAAGGCTTTAAAGCGCTCGCGCCATGTCGCGTGAATTCGCTGACCGCCCCATTGAGGTCTTGCGATGCAGGCAAATACAATCGTTGCCATAAACAGTAGAGCTAAAAGCAAGCCAGGAATAATGCCTGCAAGATAGAGCTTTGGCACTGAAGAATTCGTCAGTACGCCGTAGATGACCAAATTAATCGAAGGCGGGATCAAAATCCCAAGGGTTCCACCGGCTGCAATACTTCCTAGAAATAGAGGTTCGTTATAGCCATACTTTTTTATCTGTGGCAGCGCTACGGTCCCCACTGTGGCGGCTGTAGCGACGCTGGAGCCTGAGGTCGCGGCAAATAATGCCGAAGCCCCAATGTTTGCATGCATCAGACCACCTGGTAGCCAGGAAAGCCAAAGACTCAGTGCCGAATACATGCGTTCTGCGAACCCGGCCCGCAAAAGTATCTCACCGAGCATGATAAACAGAGGGATGGCAACAAGCAGGAATTCTGTATTGGTAGTCCAAGCCAGTTCACCCATGGCTCGAGACAGAGGTAGCATCGAATATATTTGATCCAACACTAGGCCGAGGACCCCTAGAGCCGCTCCGACAGGAATGCTCAGACCGATAAGGATCAGTAATAGGGTGAGTGCGGTCGAGATCATACTGTGCGATCCTCCTGGACGCGACGCTGTCCCGCTTGTGCTTCCTCAAGTGCTTCTTCTGTTGAGAGGCGCGCACCGGCTAACTTGTTAATGCTTTGATAATCGCCAGTCACTAGCGCACGGCTAGCGCGACTCAGCATCAGGGCCAGTACAAACACCATCCAAACCATACCGATAAACCAAAGACCTTGCGGAATCCAAAGTGGTGTCGCGAGCGGAGTGTTAGCAAAAGACTTTTGAATCCATGACGTGGTGAGCACTTCATAGGAATATCGCGTCAGCATGGTAAGAAAAACGGCCAGCGCAACGAGGGAGACCCAATCGAGTATCGCAGCTACGCGAATAGAGAAGTGCTGATAAAGAATATCAACTCGAACGTTTGCCCGCTCGAGTACGACTAGTGCCAATGACCAGGTTGTACTGATGGCGAATGCGTATCCAGATAATTCGTCGGCTCCGCCAACTGATATCGCAAATAGTTTTCGGACAATTACATCAAAACAAACAAGAGAGGCACTCAATAGCGTTAGTATGCCGCCACCCCAGACGCCCCAGCGGGAGACTGTGGTTGCCAATACAAGCATACTGTGCGATTGAGTGCCCATACTTTTGTATTACTTCTTTGCAGTAACGTTAAGTTTTTTTCCGATTGTGGCATTGAAGTCTGCCACACACTGATCGGAGCAACGCGCTGCCCACTTCGGCAAAATAACGTCACCGAGAAGTTTGTTCAGTAACGCCTTATCAGCTTCCGATGGCTTCACGAGTGTCATTTTTCCCTTTACATCGAAAGGACATCCAGGAGCACCGGTATTACAGGCATAACCCTGCTCTGTTTGTTCGTTCGCAGCATTCCACATTGTTGTCATCAAAGTATTGATGTTGGTTTGCAAGAAGGACTGAACTTTAGGATCGATTTTGTCCCAAGCTTTTTGGTTGACTGCGTGAATTTGCTGGTTCCAATTGATGGGCAGAGCCAAAAGGTGAGTGGATACTTCGTACCATTTTGCAGAGTAACCAGACAGGGATCCTGTGATAGCACAGTTCACCACCTTGTTTTGTAGGGCAGGTACGACCTCACCAAATGCGAGCGTCACACTTGTTCCACCAAGGGCTTGTATAAATTCCGCTTGGGTTCGGCTGCTTGTACGTACTTTTTTACCTTTCAGGTCATTAAGGTCTTTAATCGGTGCGTTACAAAAAATGACCTGGGCAGGATACGGTGATAAGCCAAGAATTTTTACGTTGTTATTGCCGCCGTAGAGCTTTCCGTAAACGGGTGCAAAAAGGTCGGTGATCTCACGCGCAGTTTTGACATCAGGGGCCAAACCAGGCAGGTCGATTGCTTCATTGATTGGGTTGTCGCTTGCGAAATAGGAAAGTGTCGCAGTGCCAAACTCAATCACGCCCTGGCCGATGAGTCGCATCAGTTCTGGACCCTTTAGGCCCATCTGGTTAAAGCCCTGGATCTCAGCGGTAACCTGGCCTTTGGATGCTTCCGGGATCGTCTTTGTCCAAAAAGGTTGTTCAAAGTCCTTGTAGGCTGTTAGGTTGTTTAGGCCGCCCACAACCTTTAGTTGTGTACGAGGTAGGTCTTGTGCTGCGACGTTGGTCGCCATGATTGTTGCGGCACTAACTACTGCGAGCATCAGCGTTTTCATGAATGCATCTCCTAATTAACGGGACAAAAATCTGTATCGGGTACCCGCTTAGCGTCGATACAGGGAACAGCCTGAAAGTACTTGTGTTTCAAATAATAGAAAGTTGAGAGTTGAGCTTGTCTGTCACCAACATGTACCCTGGCGCATGGGTGATACAAAAGTCAGGTTTTGAGGCCATCAAGACGGCTTGGGGTGTGACACCGCACGCCCAAAAAACAGGAATTTCGTCGCTGGCAATTTGTACGGGTTCGCCAAAGTCTGGCTTAGATAAGTCTGTGATTCCGATTTGTGCAGGGTCGCCTAGGTGGACGGGTGCGCCGTGAACGGATGGGAACTTTGATGTGATTTGAATTGCCCGGATCGCATCGGAAGCTTTAAATGGCCTCATCGATACGACCATCGGGCCGTGAAAGGGACCTGCAGGAGTTGTCGCAATATTACTTTTGTACATCGGGACATTCGAGCCACAGGAAATGTGACGAACATCGATACCGTCAGCGACGAGTGCCTCTTCAAACGAGAAAGAGCAACCAAGTGCGAAGCTGACTAAATCATCGCGCCAAAATCGCGAGATATTGGTCACCTCTTCGACTAACACGCCATCGCGCCAAACCCGATAGCGGGGAATATCTGTTCGCACATCCAAGTCCTCCCCAAAGCCGGGGAAGTCGGTCCCGCCGACATCCGCGACCGAGAGAATTGGACAAGGTTTAGGGTTACGTTGGCAGAATAATTGAAAGTCGCTAGCTAACGCTTTCGGAAGAATAACGAGATTCGCCTGCACAAACCCTGGGGCCGCTCCTGCTGTCGGCTGCTGAAATCTACCGTTTCGAATATTGAGTCGTACTTGCTGAGAAGCCAGCATACAAATCTCCCAAGGTTTTTTTCTATTCAATGCTAGCTGGAGTGTACTGTCCAATTATCATTTGGAATCGACATTGATAAATTTAATTTATCAATGATATTGCGTAGAGATCTCTTCCGCGAGTTTTGCAAGCGCGCGTGCAATGTGTTCATCCGGCCCTTTAGCCCAGGAGGCAGTAAAGGCGAGCTCTGGTAGTTTTGGTGCCTGCACACTGAGAAGACAAAGTCGTCCTTCGCTAAGTTCTGTCTTTAGAAAGGTCGGGGTAATAACAGCTACCCCAATTGCATCAAGCGTCATGCGCACGACAACGGATAGAGATGCACTGCCGTACATACGAGGCGCATGAATTCCTGAGGCAGTGATCAGGCTACGCACGAAGTGGTGCGGCGCGCTAGCAGCGGAGTATGTGATGATTGGATGCTCACATACTTGGGCGAGCGTTAATTGTTTTATGTTGAGACCCAGTTTGGGGCTTGCAATCCAAGCGAGTGGATATTTGCAGATCGGAATATTCTCAAGTTGCGGCGATAAAACTGGACCCAATAAAAACGCGAGGTTGAGCCGATGCGAAAGTACTTGCTCCCGCAACACAGGCGTTGTTTCGACCTCAAGCTCGACGCTAACAGCAGGATAGCGTGCGTGAACAGCTTCTAGGAACTGGGGCAGCCATGTTTGTACGATTGTTTCCGATACGCCGATTCTGACCTGGCCTGTAATCGTACTTGGGCTATTTGCTGCGCAGAGCATATCTTGCTTGAGGTCCAGCATCCGCTTTGCGTACTCGAGCAACTCAATACCTTTGGTTGTCAGCTTGACGCCTCGGGCGTTGCGCTCCAGGAGCTTGACACCCAGAGATGACTCTAATGAAGCAATTCGTTGAGAAACGGCTGGTTGCGTGGTATTTAGTTTGTGTGCTGCAGCACGAAAACTGGTCAACGTAGCGACCCAAACGAATGTTTCCAGATTGCGGATCTCGATCATAAAAAGAAGGGGGTCTGTTATGAATGCTTGCGGGATACTTCGTTGTATTCTGCGGTTACTGGGGAATAATAAAAGGAGTAACTCGTCAATGCGAGCCTTAAACATAGCACTGTTGTTGAGTTCAATGGTTTTTTCTGCCGTGGCGGGTGCAAGTCCAGCGGACAAATATCCCGAACGCCCCGTGCGTATTGTTGTGCCGTTTGTCGCTGGCGGTGGTGGTGATTTCATTGCACGCGCCTGGGCCGATAAGCTGTCCGACGTAATTAAACAGCCCGTCATCATTGAAAACCGCGGTGGTGGTAATACAGTTGTCGGTACCGAGCAGGTCGCCAAAGCTGCCCCAGACGGCTATACATTGTTGCTGGTCAGTCCGACCATCTCGACAAATCCAACCTTGTTGCCGAATTTGCCGTACAAAACCCCAGACGCTTTTGCGTCAGTTGCACAAGTCATCACATATGCCATGGGTGTTGCGGTGCATGCGGGGTCTCCTATTCAGAATATTCCCGAGCTTGTCGCTTATGCGAAAAAGAACCCTGGCAAGCTCACGACGGCAACCTCCGGCGAAGGCTCGGCCACTGATCTAGCAGCGGAATTGTTTATGGAGAGAACAGGTACAAAAATCACCAAGATCCCATACAAAGGCGCAGGCCAGGGAGTATTAGATGTAGCTAGCGGTCACGTTGACATGCTCTTTACAGGGATGTCACAACTGAAACCTCAGCTTGATGGAAAACGTATTCGTCTAATTGCTACTTCCGGATTGCAGCGTTTGAATTCCGCGCCTGATGTGGCGACGATTGCAGAGCAGGGTTATCCAGGTTTTGAAGCCGTCGTATGGTGGGCCGTTCTGGCACCTGCTGGAACACCGCCAGAGATTATTGAAAAAATTAATGCAGCTCTTAAAACCAGTCTTTCACACCCAGATGTTGGGCGCCGTTTGGCAGTGATTGATGGTGTCGTGCAGGTTTCCACGCCTAAAGAGTTTGATGCGTTCTTACGATCGGAAATCGAAACGTGGCGGAGGCTATTAAAGCCATCTGCGTCTAATAAGTAGTCGGGACAATGCAAATGAAGCCGCATGCACTTGTGATGGTTTTTTTAACCGAGGCGCACCGTGACTTGGTTGCGCAACACTTTGAGTTAATTTACGCGCCAAATGAAGGATCCAGTGCGGATCGTAGCAACAGTGCTGCCCAGATTGCTGCGCATGGTGACACGATTCGTATTGTGTTGACCAATGGCGCAACTGGTATCACGATCGATGAGATTAATGCCTTACCCAAGCTAGAGATTCTTTGCACATTGGGTGTTGGTTATGAAACTGTTCCGGTTGAGTATCTGAAGCAACGCGGTATCCGCGTGTGTAATGCTGCTGGTACCAATGAGGATTGTGTCGCTGACCATGCGATGGGGTTATTACTCTCTGCCGTCCGTGGGATTCCCTCGCTTAACAGTGCCGTGCGCAGGGGAATCTGGCGTGATGCAATCCCGAGGCCGCCGAATGTGTCGGGTAAACGGCTAGGTTTCTTGGGTATGGGTGGCATCGCAAAGAAAATCGCTCGGCGTGCGCTCGGCTTTGATATGCAGATTGGGTACTACAGTCGCACGCGCCGTGATGAAACCGGATTTGAGTTTTTCCCGGACTTGCAATCGCTTGCGCTGTGGTGTGATTTTCTGGTTGTTGCAGCTCCTGGCGGGAAGGAGACGTTCCACATCATTAATGCGGAGATACTCGCAGCGCTTGGAGCGAATGGTGTCTTAGTCAATATTGCACGAGGCAGTTTGGTCGACACCGATGCGCTGGCAAGTGCTTTACGAAACAAAGTCATTGCTGCGGCAGCCATTGATGTATACGAAAGTGAGCCCAAGCCACCGCTTGCCCTGCTAGAGTTTGACAATGCAATCATCACGCCCCACGTAGCGGGCTTGTCACCCGAGGCAATGTTGGCCTCGGTTGAGTGCTTCATCGATAACGCAAACTTACATTTGGCTGGTAAGCCGCTACGCACGCCGCTTTAAGGGGGTACTACTGTTGCGTGATATTGGCTGCCTTAATCAGTTGCGTCCACTTTTTGATTTCGGCGTCTAAAAACACACTCAGTTCTTTTGAAGTACCGCCACCTGGCAACAAGCCGTGTGCTTCGATTTTTTCTCGCACATCAGGCATTTGCAGAATTTTGACAACTTCGACATTGAGGCGTTCCACAATGGCCGCTGGCGTTTTAGCAGGCGCAAATAAGCCAAACCATCCGACCACGTCATAGCCAGGCAGACCTGCCTCGGCTACGGTCGGGATATCGGCAAGGCTGGGTAAGCGTTTCGCACTGGTGATTGCGATTGCACGAAGTTTCCCCGCTTGGGTTTGAGGCAACGCGGCTGGAACCGTCGAGAAATAGATCTGTATGCTGCCGGCAATTAAATCGGTGACGATAGGACCGCCTCCTTTATAGGGGACGTTAATAATATCGAGCTTGGCGGTGTATTTGAAGAGCTCCGCCGCTAAGTGCGATGTTGTGCCAACGCCGGACGTGCCATAGTTAAGTGAGCCCGGTTTAGCTTTCGCCAGGGCGATCAAGTCGCTTAGTGTTTTGATTGGCAGTTGTGGATTCACGACCAAAAGGAGTGGTGCTGAGGCCACTAAAGCAATCGGCGCAAAGTCCTTTTGAGTATCAAACGGAAGCTTCGTGTAGAGGGCCGGGTTAACTGAAAAAGACGTGATTGGCATCACAAGCGTGTAGCCATCCGGCTCGGCCTTAGCCGCTGCGTCGACCCCAACATTTCCGGCACCACCGGGCTTATTTTCAATAATGACGGGAGTTGAGAGCGCTTCTCCAAGTTTTTGACCGATAACCCGAGCTACAAAATCGGTCCCACCCCCTGGCGCCACGGGTACGATTATTCTGATTGGCTTTTGCGGGTAGGAATTCTGAGCATGCGCAGGCTGGAAAGAGGCAAAGAGTGCGCTTATCAGAAGTCCGATTGCAAACCGTGTTTGATTGAAGGAGGACATATGGGTGTCTCTAATTTGATTTTTATCAAATCATCATAAGGCAGCGATGCTCAATACACCAGCGATTACCGTGCGCAAAGGTGCATTCGTCAATTTTTAGCTTATGATTATCTAAAGTTTTTATTTAAAAATACTTAGAACAGCTGGGGCATAGTATGCAAATCAAACGACTATCCGGAGCGGTTGGCGCCGAGATTCTTGGAGTGGATTTAGTCGGAAATATTTCTGACGCTTTAATCGCCGACATCCGCAAGATTTGGTTGGAAAATGGGGTCGTATTCTTTCGTGATCAGAACATGACGATGGATCAATTCCAAAGCTTTGCAATGCGCTTTGGTGAAATCGTTGAGTATCCCTTTGTTAAAGGCCTACCTGATCATCCATTTATTATTCCCGTGTTAAAGCTGCCGCACGAAAAACATAATTTTGGTGGGATCTGGCACACGGACACGACTTACCTTCAGACGCCTCCGATGGCGACAATGCTGATCGCCGAGGAGTTGCCACCGGTTGGTGGTGATACCTTGTTCTCGAGCAACTATGCGGCTTACGAGGCGCTGTCACCTGATCTACAGCGCGTGCTCCAAGGCCTGCGCGGAGTGAACTCCTCGGCTAAGGCAACGGTTACTAAAACGCGTGAGGATCGTGTCGGCGACTCAGCAAAAGAAGAGAATGTGCGCAAGGAGTTAGTGTCAGAGCATCCCGTTGTTCGTACGCACCCAGAGACGGGTCGTAAGGCGCTTTATGTGAATCCGGGTCATACGATGCGCTTTGCCGGCTGGACTGAAGAGGAAAGCGCGCCCTTGCTGGAATATTTATTTCAACACCAAGTCAAGCCAGAGTTTACTTGCCGGTTTTCGTGGGCCCCAAAGTCAATCGCTTTGTGGGATAACCGTTGTGTAATGCACAACCCCGTTAACGACTACCACGGGCACAAGCGTCTGCTTTACCGCATTACGCTTAAAGGTGACACCCCAGTGTAAACAGGTGGTGGTGGTAGTCATAAGGTGCCGGAGTAGCCTAGGGCTAATCCGGCATTTTTATTTGGCTGTCAGTGATTGTTTGAGAGGCACGCCGATTTGCTTATTTACAAATTGCAATGTCGCTACTTTGGATAAATCGACATCTTTAGCCTGATAGAGTCCAGCTTTAACCATTTGCTCATAAAAGTCTTTAATACGTGCGGCGTTCATTGCACCAATCCCTTGGGTTTGTGCTTCGCCCGAATCTACGATGCCCTGTTGCTTCATGAGCGCAACCGAGGCCTCGATTTCTGCCAAGGATATTTCTGGATTGTCTTTAATCATCAGAGCATTCGCAGCAGAACGATCACCATACATAAAATTTACCCAGCCGATGATCGATGCATCGACGAAACGCTGGACGAGATCGGGGTTGCTTTTTACTAGATCGGTGCGCGTTTCAATCAAAGTGCTGTATGTCGAGAATCCATGGTCCGCGAGTAAATGAACAACGGGTTTGAATTTCCCTTGTTGCTCAATATAGATGGGTTCAGCGACTGAGTAACCTTGTTGAATTGCTTTCGGTTGCGCGAGGAACGGTCCGAGGTTGTAGTTGTATGGTTTGAGTGTTTCATCCTTGAAACCATGTACAACCTTGAGCCATTGCCACCACGTAAATTGACCATCTTTGGCGATGAGTGCTGGTGTAGCATTCTTAAGCGACGAGAAGTTTTCATAGCCCTGTTCTGGGTGGGCCATCAAGGCTTGTGGATCCTTTTGAAACATCGCTGCCACGACGACGACTGGTATGCCGTTTTTGACATTGTCAAAACTATGCAAAAGGTTACCCGTCATCAGAAAGTCAATGCGACGTGCGGGAAGTAATGGTCGATTATTCACCTGCGGACCACCTTGGCGAATCGTTACGTCGAGCCCATATTTTTTATAGGTTCCATCAGCGACCGCTTGATAAAAACCACCATGTGCAGCTTGTGCTTTCCAGTTCGTCGCAAAGGTAACGGCTTGCTGCCCATGCGCTGTAGACAACATTAAGCAAAGCATGCAGATTGATTGGACAAGTCGAAGGGCCATCAAATACTCCTAAGAGTTCTGGTCGAGCGCGTTAACTTGCTCAGAGCTGTGCCAGTCGCTGAGCAAATAATGTGAAAGTACATTAAACAATATGAAGACCATTACGCCAGTTAATACCAACAACGCGAGTGCGGCAAACATCTTTGGAGTTTCGGTGCGAAAACTCGCTTCAAGGATGCGAGAGGCGAGGCCAGTGTCCCGTCCCGCCGATCCTGCGACCATCTCTGCGGTGACTGCACCGATCAGACTTAAGCCCCCGGAGATTTTTAGACCTGTCAAAAAATAGGGGAGTGCTGCAGGAGCCCTAAGCAAGGCAAGTCGTTGCAAGGGGCTTGCCCGATATAGTCTAAAAAGCTCAACGAGGTTGCGATCTGTGGCGCGTAGCCCCGTTACCGTGTTGGACAGAATTGGAAAGAAAGCGACGATCCATGCGCAGAGCAGGAGGGCAACGGTGGTGCTGTCGATGTAGATCAGCATAAGTGGTGCGACTGCGACAATCGGTGTTACTTGAAGCACAACCGCGATGGGGAAGAAAGCACGCTCGAGTGCGGGTGACAGCGAAAATACCGACGCAATTAAGACGCCACCAAGGCAGGCAAGAAATAGGGCGCCCACGGTAATTTTGACAGTGAACCACCAGCTTGTCGCAAGCGAGGACCAGTTATCAACGAGTGTTAGCCCAATGACGCTAGGGGCTGGTAGGGTGTAAGCAGGTATCTCAGTCCACCGCACACCGAACTCCCAAAGCAGCAGACAGGCAATGAGTGTGATCGCTGGCAGTAGTCTGTTGAGGACACTTTTCATATCGAGACTAGTCCAGCTTCGGCAGCTTGCTTCAGGGCCGCGCTAAGCGATCGACAGGAGTTTAAGAAGTCGCTCGACTCACGAAACTTAGGTGATCTCGGGTAAGGGGCATCAATCGTCAGTTCATGCACGATCCGCCCGGGTCTCGCACCCATGACGAGAACACGTTTACTCAAGAACACAGCCTCAGCAATATTGTGCGTCACAAAAAGTGTGCTGATAGAGATGTCTTGCTGCCAGCGCAACAAGTCGTCATTTAGCCTATACCGTGAAAGATCATCAAGCGCAGCAAAGGGCTCGTCCATCAGCAATATTTTTGGCTCGGTGATAAGTGCCCTGGCGATCGACGCACGCATTTTCATTCCACCCGAGAGTTGTGCAGGGTAGGCCTGTGCAACATCTTCAAGTCCGACGCTTTTAAGGGCCTGAGTCACTCGCGCACGGGATTCATCTCGACTCAACCCTTGTAGGCGCAGCGGTAACCACACGTTATTGAATACGCTCGTCCAAGGCATGAGCGTTGCTTCTTGAAAAACAAATGCAGTTGTTCCCTGCGCACTTGTGTTTAAGGCAGGTGACCGCACTGTCCCGCTAGAGGGTGTATCAAGGCCCGCCGTTAGACGCAAAATTGTACTTTTGCCGCAACCTGACGGACCGATGAGGCTGACGAACTCGCCGGGGTGCACGGTAAGAGAAATATCAGACAGAACTTCTGCACCTGACCGGAAGTGTTTGGTCACTCTGGTGAGTTCTATGAGAGGTGATCCTTGGGCGGCAGTCATTTGGCGTGAGTCAGTTGTGCTGCGTGCGGGAATGTCAATGCGAGATTCTAAGGCCAAACACTTGACGGTAGCGTCTTATTTTCCGCTCCAGACATAAGATCTGAGACAATGCGAGCTTCGATGAGACGTATATTTTTTACTAAGGCTCTAGGCATGACTAAAAGAATTTTGCAATGGATGGATCGGAATGTTGTGGAGTTGTTCCGCGACTTTCGGCTGTCTTATCTGCCACCTTTAATGGTCTACGTCGCTGCTGGGATCTCTAGCCTCACTGCAATTGTGGGGACTTTTTTTGTAAAAGACTATCTCAGCCTATCGAGTGCTATGTTGGCGTCGTTAAGCTTCTGGATCGCAATCCCCTGGTCTCTAAAGATGGTCTTCGGGCATTTGGTGGATTTGTTTTGGCGGGCCAAAATATTTATCCTGCTTTTGGGCGCGATATTGATTGCCACGAGTTTATTCATCATGATTGGTCTGATTGCCGATCGTGACGCCATGCAACGTGTATTGCCTGTCGATACTTGGTACATCATTAGCGCATTGTTAGCTCCCCTCGGTTACGTGTTGCAAGATGCCGTGGCGGATGCGATGACCGTGGAGGCTGTGCCGCGTGTTGATGACAAAGGGCAGGCGATTGATGATGAAAAAGTAAAACTGATGCACACAACGATGCAAACCTTAGGTCGTGTGGCTGTCGTGGGTGGATCATTGTTGGTGGCGCTTGTGAATCTGTATGTTTTTGCAGATGTTAAAGCGATGGATGAGGCGCAAAAAGTACAGGGTTACTTGGATGTGTACTGGACAGCCTTACTTATTCCGCTGTTATCGATGCTGGGTGTTGTGATTGCAGCCTGGTTGAAAGCAAGTATGCGTCAGAAGCTTAAGTCCATGGGATTGAGCTCATCTCAAATTTCTCAAGCGTTAGAGGTCCAAAGTGCCCCGACGTCTCCGAATTGGACGATCCTGCTCGGTGGTTTAGCTTTCGTTGTGTTTACGCTGACGGTTGGTTTAAGTCAGATCCCGTACGGTCAGGAAATTATATTTTTTGGATCACTCACCATCATCCTTTATTTGATTGCGCGGATGACTAACGACCTGGCTCCGGATATGCGCGCGACGCTCGTGGGTACGGCGCTCGTGATCTTTATGTTCCGCGCAGTGCCGACACCTGGACCTGGTATGACTTGGTGGGTGATTGATGACCTAAAGTTTGATCAGTATTTTATGTCGATCCTGACGCTAGTGGGCGGGGTCTTATCGTTGGCTGGTATGTTTATCTTTCGGCGCTTTATGGCCGAACGTCCCATCACGTTTATCGTTGGTACTTTGGCGATATTGAGTACTGTGTTTGCGCTTCCTACCTTGGGCATGTATTACGGGCTGCATCACTGGACGAGTGCGATGACGGGTGGCATCGTTGATGCGCGGTTTATTGCACTGGTCGATACTGCAGTTGAGTCGCCTCTGGGGCAATTAGCAATGATTCCGATGCTAGCTTGGATAGCGCGTTCAGCCCCAGAGAATCTTAAGGCAACCTACTTCGCTGTGATGGCCTCTTTTACGAATCTCGCGTTGTCAGCGAGTCAATTGGGTACAAAATATTTGAACCAGCTCTTTGTCGTGACGCGAGAGGTACGCGACCCGACGACGGGGCTTGTGAAAGTTGCCGCGAATTACATCGAGCTCGGACCTTTGCTAATGACTTGCTTAGCGATAGGGCTGCTTTTACCGTTTTCTGCAGTGGCGTTCGTGAAATGGACGCGATTTAAGGCGATTTGAACCCTGCACTATTTACTCGATTGTGCGACTCGGGTAGGTGTGAGGCTCGCAAAATCCTCAGCGTAATCACGCAGTTTGGTTTTTAAATAGCGTGTCTGTGTGGGCGTCAAACTATTCAAAACATCAGCAGTAGTCTGTGCCCAGTCCCGTCGGAGTGAGTCCTGTTGTCCCACGAGGCTGGGGTTGCGATAATCTGACAGGCTTTTCGCGTAAAGAGCTAGGGCTGCTTCGGCTTGCACCGGATCTTTTTCTCTCTGCGCATTAAGCGTTTCAAGCAGTGCCGACTGCCTAAGCTCTCGTTCTTTGGCCCAAAGTGAGAATGTCATTGCGCGCCGATCCGCGAGTTGGGTCAGGCTTGTTTTTTGTTGCTCTGTCAAAGATCCGAGCCAGTCTTCATAGCGTTTCAGCATGCGCGAGTGATGCTTTTTTCGGGTGCTCGTGCTTGCTGGGTTCTTTAAATAGTCGTCTGCGTAATCCTTATTGTCGCTTTCGAAGCGAGAGCGCATTTGATCAGTCTGAGAGGTCTTAAGCGTGACGGCAATGGGTGCGAGCTGCTTTGCTGCCTGCAGGCTAAGCTCTAGGATGGCATCTTGTACTTGCTGGTACATGACGACAACTTCCTCTGGCGTGAAGGTCCTTTTTTCGTCTAGCCGTGCAGACCATCGTTGAAGTGTTTGGCTGTATTGCGGTAACGCTGTCGAACTGTGCCAGTTTGTGAAATCGATCAACTCGACATCAAGTAACTGCTGTTGCTGAGAATCAAGATTGAAGTAGTTGTTTAGGCGATACGACAAATAGTTTGGCGCATAGTTGTACGCAATCTTGATCGAACTGCACGCCGTTAGTGATGCAGCACAAAGCGCCAGCGCAAGGAGTGATCGAGACATTATTGGGGGCAATGCTATTTGCCAAAGATAGGGAGGGGTTATTGTGCCAGTTACTGCACCCAACCCCTAAAATAAAGTTCTCTTGAGTGTGATTTTGTTATGCATGCCTACTACTCCGATCACTTTGTCCTCCCGCTCCCCGACGGGCATCGCTTTCCGATGTCCAAATATCGAAGACTACGCGACGCATTAGTCGGTGTGCCTGGCATCGACTTGCAGGAGGCGCCCGCAGCGACGGACACCGAATTGTTGTTGGCACATGACCCACTTTATGTCACCAAGGTAATTACTGGGGGGCTCGACGCTAAGGAGCAGCGTGAGATCGGCTTTCCCTGGACTCCAGCTATGGTTGAGCGTTCTCGCCGCTCGGTTGGAGCGACGATTGCGGCCTGTCGCTCGGCGCTTGAGTTGGGCATCGGGGTGAATCTTGCCGGTGGGACCCACCATGCTTACCGAGAAAAAGGGAGTGGTTTTTGCGTCTTTAATGATGCGGCAATTGCTGCGCGAGTGCTTCAGCGGAAATCTGCGACCAACCTCAACGTAGCAATTATTGATCTTGATGTGCACCAAGGGAACGGCACGGCGGCGATTTTTCGGCATGATCCAACCGTATTCACGTTGTCCTTGCATGGCGACAAGAACTTTCCGTTTCGAAAAGAGCCTAGCGACTTAGATGTTCCGCTGCCCGACGGGTGCGATGACCTCACCTATCTTGATGCGCTGCAACATGCGCTCAAAGAGCTCGAGCGCCGCTTCTCTGCCGACTTTGTCATTTTCTTAGCGGGCGCCGATCCACATGAAGGAGACCGTTTAGGTCGCTTAAAGCTGACGCAGGCAGGTCTGCGGCAACGGGATGAAATCGTCTTTGAGTATGTGCGCAAGCGGCAGATCTCTTTGGCAATCTGTATGGCGGGTGGCTATGGGACGGATATTGCAACGACGGTGGCCGTGCATCATCAAACGGTAATGCTGGCCTTGGATTGGCACGACAAGTTGAATAGAAAATAGGATGTAGAATGAAACGTAGCTTTTTAAATACTTTTAAAGGAGTGCTGCGTCATGGGCCACACGTTGGAACAATTCACGAGTCAATGCCATAACATTTTGAAGAGCAATCCTGGCCCAGCAGGACGACAGCAGATCGCGGCATTACTCAAAGAAATCTTGCTCGATAAGCAGTTTATTGAGAAGCACCTTCATGCAAACGTTGGCGAGCGTGAAATTATTTATGAAGACCCAGAACTGGGCTTCTGCGTTGTAGCGCATAACTATCCTGGCGCAAAAAACTCAACGCCACATGACCATGCACATTCATGGGCAATTTATGGTCAGGCACGCGGCGAAACCGAAATGTGTGACTACGAGTTGATTGAGGCTGCTACAGCGGACAAACCCGGCAAGGTTAAGTTAACCAAGCGCTACAAGTTGGTTCCTGGTGTTGCGCACGTTTATAACGAAGGCGATTTGCATTCACCCGAGCGCAAAGCTTCGACAAGCCTGATTCGTGTCGAAGGTACCAATATGGCTAAAGTGAATCGGTTCAAGTTTGAAGCGATTTAAATATTCAAAATAAAAAAGGCGTTTGACGTGACCGTCAAACGCCTTTTTTTATGCACGATATTTAATTAGTTGTGGAAATACCAGCGTTTTTAATCACGACACCCCAGCGGTCATATTCCTTTTTAATGTACGCTTGGGAATCGTCTGGTGTACCAAATACCAGTTGCGCGCCACCTGCTTCAAGGCGCTTCTGTGCCTCAGTGCCATTTAACGATTTGACTAAAGCCTGATTGAGGCGATCAACGACTTCTTTCGGGGTTTTTGCAGGCACCATTGGCATATACCAAAGTGATGAAATCATCTTTGGAAATCCAAGTTCTGCGAAAGTAGGAAGATCAGGCGCTAAGCTGTTTCTTTTTGGGCTAACAGCTGCGATTGCGCGCAACTTGCCGCTCTTGATGTGTGGCATCAGAGAAGGGAAGCCGTCGAACATGATGTCAACTTGGCCGCTCGCCACATCGACCACTGCTGGCGCTGAACCTTTGTAGGGCACATGCAGCATTTTGATCCCAGCTTCAGTCATAAACAACTCTGCCGTCAAGTGGGGGGCGCTACCTGCACCTGGTGTCGCAAAACTCATCTGCCCATTCTTCTTTTTGGCGAGGTCGATCAAATCCTGGACACTATTGACGGGAAGACTGGCATTGACGGCCAGAACCAGTGAGAACTCCGCGACGACGCCCAAGGACATGAAGTCTTTGAAGGGATCATAGGGTGTCTTTGTGTAGAAATGTGGACCAATCCCGTGCGTAGAAATCGCACCTTGCAATATTGTGTAGCCATCTGCAGGCGCTTTCGCAACGAAGGCTGTGGCGATCGTTCCGCTTGCTCCAGCTTTGTTTTCAATCAGGACTGATTGTCCAACCTGCTTAGATAGCGCCTCACCAATCGTGCGCGCGACAAAGTCTGCTGCGCCACCTGGCGGCACCGTCACAACCATCGTAATGGGCTTGTCTGGGTAGCCGGTCTGACTGTATGCTGCGAAGCTCGCAAACGCGAGTGGAAGCACGATTGCGAGAGCACGGCTGGCGAGTCGTGAGAAGGCTTTGCGGGCAGGCATCATAAATATCCAGGTTGTGACAGTTTGATAGCGATACAAGAAAAAATCAGCTTACTTGACAGTGCTGCCGGGAACAACCCCATCGGGCAGACTATTAATGTGGTCATAGATCTCGCCGGGGCGAGCGAGCCAGATCTGGTCTCGGTGCGACAGAATATGTTGCATCACACGGCGTAATTGTCGAAGGCGGTAGGGCTGCCCAAGAATAAAACTGTGAAGGACGATACTCATGACCAGAGGACGCTTGACGGACTCTTCGAGCATCTCGTCAAACTGATCAATAAGATTGTCACAAAACAGCTGAGCTGGAGTGCGCCGAGATACGCACTCGATCGAGTCGTTTAAGTCATGTGAATACGGAATCGCAAGAATACGCCCATGTTTAGTGCGAAACCAGACCGGCTGATCGTCTAGTGGCCAGTCCATCATGTATTTAAACCCCTGCTCCTTGAGCAGATCGGGTGAATCGTAGGTCTGAGAAATGTAGGGGGCAAGCCATCCCTTAGGGGCAACACCCTCATGTTTAAAAATGGTTTGGGCTGCTTCGCGGATACAGGCGCGTTCCTGCTCAAGGGACATATCGACCTGTCGTTCCGCGTTGGTACGACCATGCCCGACGATTTCATCGCCGCGCTTGCTAAATGCTGCGATCATCTCTGGGCAGTAGTCGTAAAGCTCGGTATTGACTAACAAAGCGTAGGGAAAGTCCAAATCATTAGCGAGCTCAAGGAGGCGCCACGCACCGACGCGGTTGCCATAGTCTCGCCAAGCAAAACTGCGGGAATTCGGTTGTGGATGAGGAACTGCATAGTCGTTGCCCATGCCCTCACCGAAAGCAAAGTGTTCAACGTTTAGGCTAAAGTGGATGGCTAGCCGCTTACCATTCGGCCAACTGTAATCTGGTCGATTTGAAATGGCCGAATAGTCATATCGATCATGCGATTTCAACATAGAAGTCATGCTCCAAAAGCAGCGAAACAGTGATGTAATTGCATAGATGGTAGCCTCACCCTTGCGGAAAATCTATGAAAATAAAATTAGCTGAAAACTTCCGAGCTGTTTTTTATGCTCCTTTTTATGCCACACATGCATTGGGGCTATTCAAGCAGGAGGGCATCGAAATAGAACTGATCGACTCTCCGTCGCCCGGCAGCGGCATCGCCGATATGCTTGCGGGGAAGATTGATGTCGTCTGGGGTGGGCCGCTCAGGGTAATTAAGCAACGTGATCAAGAGGCCGACTCAGACAATGCACTGGTTGCCTTCTGTGAGGTCGTTGGAAAAGATCCTTTCTTTCTAGTTGGAACCCAACGTGAAAAAGAGTTTCAGTTATCTGACTTGGTTGGAAAAAAAATCGGTGTTGTCACAGAAGTCCCGACCCCCTGGCTATGTTTGCAGCAGGATCTGCGGGATGCAGGAGTGACTGTTGATTCGCTCTTGGTGAATAGTGACCGGACGATGGGTCAAAACTTAGAGGCGTTAGCCGCCGGTACCATCGATTACGCACAGTATTTCGAACCCTTCGTATCTCAGACCCTCGCGAACGGAGCGGGTGTGGTGTTACATGCGGCCAATAGTCGTGGCCCCACCGCCTATACCACCTTCATATCTACCCGAAAAATCATTGCTCAAAAGAAGGCGTTATTCGAAGCCATGATTCGCGCCGTTGAACAAATGGGCCCTTGGATTGATGCACACACCGGACAAGAGCTTGCAGCGCTTGTCGCACCGTTCTATCCACATGTAGCCACCGACATACTTATTCAATCGATGGATCGATATAAGAAGGCAGGCTTGTGGTTTTGTAAGAAGACGATTTCACGAGTCGGTTTCGAGCGACTAAAGCTGAGCATGCGGCAAGGGGGATTTATTGACAGTGATCCTTCCTACGAAAATTGCATTGCAGAGTTTTCTCAGGAAGTATCCTAGAATTCAACCATCGTCTTGCCCAAAACAATGCGTATTGACTAACACCGGAAATTTACTATGTCTCCCTGGAAAGCCGCCCAAGTTGGTGATCACTTTGATCAAATTGATACACCGGCACTCGTTTTAGATTTAGATGCGTTTGAACGCAATATGAAGCGGCTGCAAGACGCTTTTGCCGGTACGGATGTCCGAGTTCGCCCACACGCCAAAAGTCATAAGTGTCCTGATATCGCGTTACGGCAGATTAAAAATGGGGCGGTTGGGATTTGTTGTCAAAAGGTCAGTGAGGCTGCGGTTTTCGTCGACGCAGGGGTGCAGGACGTACTCATCACCAATCAGGTAGTTGGTGCAAAAAAAGTTTCCCATACACTTGATTTGGCCGAACGTGCCCGGATCGGAGTGTTGGTTGATCACGAGGAACAAATTCGTGCGTTCGCACAGGCAAGTGAGGCACGTAAGGTAAAAATTGACGTCTACATCGAAGTTGATGTCGGCATGGGTCGTTGTGGAGTCGGCTCGATCGATCAAACGGTGGCTCTTGCGCGTCAAATTGATCAGGCGCCTTATTTGAACTTTATGGGGCTTCAGTGCTACCACGGCAGTGCTCAACACTACCGTTTGCCTCAAGAGCGTAAGGACGCAATTGCTGCAACTTGCGCGACAGCCACTGCCACCAAAGCGGCAATTGAGAAACAGGGCATCAAGGTTGAACGCATCACCGGCGCTGGTACGGGATCTGTCATGCTCGAGCGTGATTCGAAGGTCTTTAACGAAGTGCAGGCCGGCTCCTACATCTTTATGGATCGGGACTATGCTGCCAACCAGCGTGATGGTCAGGATTTGCCCTTTGAGCATGCGCTGTTTATCAAGACTGCAGTCTTGAGTCATCCAACCAAGGATCGTGCGGTCGTTGATGCGGGCCTCAAGGCATCAAGTGTGGACTCCGGCATGCCTGCAGTGTGGCAGCGTAAGGATGCAAAGTATTTGAAGGCGTCTGATGAGCACGGTGCGCTAGAGCTCACTCCTGATTCGACAATTAAGCTAGGTGATGCAGTTATGTTGATTCCCGGTCATTGTGATCCAACTGTAAATTTATATGATGAAGTGATCTGTATTCGAGGCAACAAGGTAGAAGCCGTTTGGCCAATCTCGGCACGCGGCGCACTGTTATAAAAAAACCAAAAGGAGATGATGATGAAAAAGAGATCCCTAAAGGCGATCCTGGGTGCTGTAGTCAGTTCGGGGTTAATGCTCACAAGTATGGCGGTCCAAGCACAGTCGGCTGCGAGCTATCCCCAGGAGCCGGTTAAGTTCGTTGTGCCTTATCCAGCCGGGGGTGTGAGCGATGTCTCGAGTCGGACAATCGCTGCGGCGCTAGGTAAAAAACTTGGCGCAAATATGGTGATCGAAAACAAGGCCGGTGCAGCCTCAACCGTAGCCAGCACCTACGTCGCTAGTCAAAAACCGAATGGCTATACGCTTTATGCTGCGCCGGTTTCGATAGTGATCAATCCAGCGCTGCAAGGCACAGTAAGTTACAAGCCCTACGAGAGCTTCACACCGCTTTCCATGATGATGAGCTCGGCTTTTGTACTCCAGGTCAACAAGAGTTTGCCGGTTAATAACGTCAAAGAACTCATCGAGTTAATTAAGAAAAATCCTGACAAGTATGCAATTGGTACGTCTGGAGTCGGTTCGATTAATCACCTGGCTGCCGAGTACTTTATTCGTGAGTTTGGGTTGAAGATGGTGGTTGCGCATTACAAAGGCGGCATGCCTGCTGCGCAGGATTTGCTCGGTGGACAGGTGCAGATGATGTTTTCTGCAGCGAACGAGGCTATCCCTTTTGTAACCAGTGACAAGACGAAGGGTTTGGCGGTAACTTGGCTTGAGCGTATTTCAACCCTGCCAAACTTGCCAACGATGAATGAAGCTGCGGGGGTGAAAAACTTTGAAGCAACGTTCTGGCTAGCGCTTGTTGCGCCCGCCGGGATGGACAAGGGACTGCAAGATCGCATCTCGGGTGCAATGCGTGAACTGGGAACAGACAATGAATTGCGGCAGCGCCTCAATCAGTTGGGGATCGATCTCGTGACGTCCACCCCTGAGGTCGTCACAGCGAATTTGAAGCGCGACGAAGAGAAATGGACGACCTTAATCCGGTCTATCAAAATCAACTAATAACTTGAGCGTAGATGTGTCGTGTATCCACACGGCACATCATCTTGCTGCAGCTTAAGCTGACGTAAAAACCTGAGATGGATCCGGTAAGCCTTTTACTTCGACCGCGTTGCCCGAGTAATCAAAAACTAAAAATACGGATTGCTCGCGGGGCGTACCAATAAAAATTCTATCTGGTTCCATTGCAAACGGAACCTTTGCATCTCGCAGTCTCGATAACATTCTGTCGTAGATAGCTGGCGTCACAATCACTCCGTAATGTCTCAGAGGATAGTTGCCACGGCCGATCGTAATGGAGGTGTGTGACGCCTCGACCTCTGACAATTGTGCGACGAGGTGATGCCCGAAAAAATCGATATCAAGCCGATCTTCCTGGCGACGCGTAATCTTGCATTCCAGAATCTCGCCGTAAAACTTGACTGTCGACGCGATATCTTTGATGGGAACTGAAAGATGAATCATTGCTTTATTCATATTGCTTCCGGTGCTGTCATAAAAAAAGGCGTGTCACGATGACACGCCTTTCGCTGTCGCAAGATTATTGCGGCTTGATATTCGCCGCTTTAACGACTGCTGCGTAGCTCGCCAAATCATTTTTGATTTGATCGCCGTAGGCTTTCGGCGTTCCGGGTGTGGCTGTTATGCCTAGAACCTCAAGACGCTTCTTGACGTCTGGATCAGTCAGCACATCATTTAACGTACTGTTCAGCTTCGTGATGACGGCCGCTGGAGTCTTGGCTGGAGCCAAAATGCCCACCCATGAAGCAAGCAGGAAGTTAGGCAAACCCGCCTCGATAAATGTTTGTGTATCGGGCAGTGATGGTGACCGTTGGGCGCTTGGCACACCAATCGCCTTGATTCGCCCTGCCTTGATATGCGGGAGTGCGCCAGCGACTGCTGTGAAGACGAGAGGGATGTTTCCGCCTTGTAGATCAATCATGGCCTGGCCACCACCCTTGTAGGGTACGTGTACAAGCTTAGAGCCGGCCTTAATATTGAGCGTCTCACCGGCAATGTGCGGTGTGCTACCCAGACCAGATGTGCCGTAATTCAGCCCGTTAGGCTCAGACTTTGACAATGCAACGAGTTCTTTGATGTTATTAGCCTTAACCGATGGGTGCGCCACGATCACCAAGTCTGCATCACCGATCTTTCCAACGGGTGCAAAGTCCTTAACTGCATCGAAAGGCACCGAGGCAAAGACATGTGGGTTAATAACCATTGTGCCGTCAAACCCAAGCAACAAGGTGTAGCCGTCAGGATCAGATTGTGCAACCTGGCTTGTGCCAATGTTGCCGGATGCCCCAGGTTTGTTTTCAACGATGATCTGTTGCCCCAAGCGCTTTGTCATTTGATCCGCGATGAGGCGTGCGCTTGTGTCCGTTACTCCACCTGGAGTGAAGGGAACGATCAAGCGTATCGGTTTGTTTGGGTATGCACCTTGGGCGTGCGCTGTGCTAACGAGGCCTAGAGATGCTGCGGCTGTCGTTAAAAGTGCAGCAATGATCTTTCGTTTTTGTAATTGCATAATTTTCCTCAGTTCCAACGTTAATTATTGAGTCACACCACGTTTTGTGTTGTTCAATTGCAAAAATGCTACGGCTGCCATTAGTCCAAAACCAATCACATCGGTAATAAGACCTGGTTTAATGAGGCAAGCTGCCGCGATAAGCAGCATTACGCGATGCGTAAGCGTCGCATAGCCCACAAGCCATCCAAAAAATCCTCCTGCGAGAGCGATCACGCCGATCAGCGCCGTAAACACCGACCACAGCACCGTTATCCAGGATGTGTCGTCTTTGAATATTAGAAGTAGCGTAGGCTCATACACAAACATGAACGGGACAATATAGGCTGGCGCAGCAGCGCGCATCGCAGCGAACCCGGACTCCCACATGTTAGCTTTGGCCAGAGCGGCAGCCGCGAATACCGCTAAAGCGACCGGCGGTGTGATGGCTGACAAGATTGCAAAATATAAAGCAAACATATGCGCGGAGGGAGCATCAACACCGAGTTTGATAATGGCAGGGACTAAGAGCGAAACCATCACGATATATGCAGGTGTCGTTGGCATACCCATGCCAAGTACGATGCCGGCGAGGGCTGTCAGCAGAAGCGCAAGAAACAGGGAGTTATTCGCAAGTTCAATCACGACTTGGGTGAAAACGATCCCTAGACCAGTGATCGTTACACAGCCAATCACAATACCCGCACAGGCACAGGCCATCGCTACGGACAGGGCACTGCGTGCACCTTCTTCTAGCGCTTGAATCACCGTTTTCCACGTAATGCCTTCGCGCGTCAGCTTGCGCATCAATGCGACAGGCAGACAAGAGATCGCTGCAATCAGAGCGCACAGTGGCGCTGAGAAACCTAAAAACAAACCAAATAGAATAATAAAAATTGGAATAAACAAATGGCCACGTTCGAGCATGACTCGTTTGAATCGCGGCAATTCACTTTCGGGTACACCAGCAAGCTTGTATCTTTTTGCTTCAAAATGCACGGCGAAGAAAACAGATGCGTAATAAAGCAGTGCTGGTATGACTGCCCACAAGGCAACCTGGGCATACGGAACAGCGAGAAATTCAGCCATGACGAAGGCCGCTGCTCCCATAACAGGGGGCATTAGCTGTCCCCCAGTCGAGGCGACTGACTCAACCGCAGCGGCAAACGATGGACGAAAGCCTGTTCTTTTCATGAGCGGGATAGTGATAGGGCCGTCAACCATTACGTTGGCGACCGCACTGCCAGATACCGTTCCAAAAAGGGACGAACTCACCACAGCTACTTTACCGGGGCCGCCAGCATATTTGCCTGTGATGGACATTGCGAAGTCCATGAATAACTGGCCTGTGCCGCTTTTTTCCATGAACGCACCGAAGATCACGAACAGCATGACATACGATGCAGAGACACCTAGCGTCGAGCCAAAGATGCCCTCCGTTGAAAAATACAACTGCTCCATTAATACAGGTAATTTGATTTGCGTAAAAAATGCTGTGTAAGCAACGAATATGATTGCTGTCACTGGTAGCGCCCAGCCAATGACGCGTCGAGTACCTTCCAGAACGATAAGAACCATGACGAACGAGTAGAACAGGTCTGTCTTGGTTAATTCGTCAATGTATATGATGCGATTTGTGAAATTTTCATAGTCAATGAAGATATGCGCGATCGCGGCGACCCCCATGGCTAAAAGCAACATATCGTAGGACCGCGCTGCAATACCCCCCGTTGGACTTGAGGGGTACAGCAGGAACACTAGCGCCAAGGCAAACATCAAGTGCGTTCCGCGAAAGATAACCGCTTCGGGAGGTCCAAAGCCGGCCACATACATGTGATAGAGCGACATGGCGACGGCGAGCACAGTAATAAGTGTCTTCAGCGCCT
>JACCDH010375383.1_pt1 | contig 28861 bp, 17 predicted proteins | sample 7442481 | NCBI WGS metagenome assembly JACCDH01 (sample SAMN15323433, study PRJNA562643) | freshwater metagenome | isolation source: river surface water | place: USA:Blue River Watershed | collected 2017-08-15 | reverse complement strand
TGGCGCTGTAGGTTAGCGTGGTGTTGGCATCAACATCAGCAAAGGTGTTTGCTGGAATGGTGTAGGTATCAACCGCCCCGCCCACCACAAAAGCAGTGTCTGCGATCGCATTGGCCACAGTGGGGGCTTCGTTGATGTTGGTGAGCGTGAGGGTTTGCGAGGTGCCGGTCACGACGGCAGAAGTCGCTCCACCAGTGGCTGTGACTGCGACCTGGAAGCTGGACTTACCGCCTTCGAAGTTGAGCGCTGCGCCCGCTTTAAGGTAAAGCGAATTGTCGATGATCGCGAATAGGGCGGCGTCGGCACCTGTCAAGCCCAAGGCGTTGGTGCCGCCGTCACGGTCTGCCACCACGATGTCGGCCACCTTGATGTCTGCGGTCGTGGTAGCTGCACCAGCCAATTCGGCCAACGAGGCCACGGTGTTGATCAAGGTGACTTTGGTCGGCGCGTCGTCGACTTTGCCAACCATGACCAGCCGCTCGGCCAAGGCAGCGGCACTGGCGCTACCGCCCGAGGCCTTGACCTGAAAGCGTGCCACGCCATCGCTGAGCGCGTTGAGGACCGCGTCCTCACCAGCGCCCAAGGTGTAGGTGGCCACGCCGTTGGCGATGGCGATGGTGCCCGTGCCTTTGGCACTTGCACTCGGGAGCCAGACTTCGAGGTCAGCCGGCAATTTGCCCGTTGGCACTTTGAATGTAAGGGTGCTGGTGGACGTAAAGAGCGCGGCCTCTGTTGCATCGATCACATCGTCGGTGGCAATCGCATCCATGCTGTAACCCGCCGTGCTGCTGCCCGCCGCGAGCACAGTGGCCACGGCTTTGACCAGATCCGTGGTGCCGAGCTTGGCCTGTGTGGCCGCCGCTCCTTCAATCAAATCGGTCTTGATGTTATTCAACGCAGTGTTGCTAATGACTGCGCCTGCAGTGGGCACATAAGCATCAATGGTGGCTTGCAGGCCACCTGTTTTTGCATCCACCCCCGACAACGCGGCCAGCACTTTACCCAGCTCGCTGGCTGTTGTGTTGACAGTACCGTCGGCCTTGATGACGGGTGTCGCATCGAGTTTGGTGACATCACCCGTCAAACCAAAAGCCTTGGCCACATCGGTGTTGGCTGTGGCAGCTTTGGCAGCGTCATAGGCGCCTTGTAAGCCACCATTGGCCGAGGTGACCCCTGCCACCTTAGCAGCCATGGTGGTCAAGGGGTTGACGTTGATGGTGGTGGTGCCCGCACCTACTGTGCCCATGGCCACCAAGTCGGTGGTCAAGTCCATGTCCATGTTGGTGGCTTCATCGCGGTAGTCGGCACCGTCGCCTTTGCCAACCAACTGAATCAGCACCGCGCCGGTGTAGCTGCCCACATCGACCGAGAATTTGCCATTGGCATCCAGTGACACTGGATCGCCAAGTTTGGACTTGTCCGCTTTGTAGAGTTGAACTTTGAGGTTGTTACCCGTCACGGAGGGACCTGCTGTAAAGCTACCAGTCACAATGTTTGATATTCCTGCGGCGGCGACGGAACCCGAACCCGAACCTGCAGCTAACACCGCCGCCCCAACAGCTGCACCGCCTAACACCACCGGCATGCTGTAACCAGCGAAGAAACTTTCAGCATCCGCAGATGCCATTGCTTCGCCCCCTTGCCCTGCAGACTTACCTTCTACGGAAGTAACAGCCACATCCGTGGCAACAAGCTCTGCATAGTCCCACCCAACAGAACCAACAGAGGCGCTAGGAGTTGCATAAAAATCTGTAACTTCAACAAGCTTCTCACCCTCACCCTCAATGACAAGGTCCTTGCCCACCTGTTTTAGTTGCAAGTCATGCTTGACATTAGGTTGCTCAGCAGATTTACCCTGCACAGGGCCTTGCACTTGCACATCAACTTTGACACCCTCTGGCACTTGAAGCTGAACAGGCTTACCTTCTGGTTTGGCCAATACTTTGCGCGCAATCGTGCCATTAGCTGATGTCAAAGTGATGATGATTTGTTGCATGAAAGAGCTCCGTTATTGGTTTGCAAAATGTTGTCGCAAGGGTAGCCATGAAACAAAAAATACAGCACCAAAGGATTCACTTTTCCGGCAGCAAGTTCCGATACAAACCTAGCGTTATCGTTCACCCAATGCCTGCCCAAATGTTTTTGTAATGGGTTTGGTGAGGTAGCTCAAGACGCTACGCTCCAAGGCTTTGATCTCAACACTGGCTGTTAAGCCGGGACGCATTTTGATTTCATGTGCTTTTTCGCCTTGAAATTCAGTACCGGTGATGCGCACGCGGACAACGTAGTAGATGGGTGGGTTATTAGGGCCGATAGGGACGCCTGGGCTCGCTTTTTCGGCAAATAGTGCATCGGCGCTGATGTAGTCAACTTTGCCTCGCAAACCACCAAAGATGGCAGAGTCGTAAGCATCGATCTTGATGCTGGCGTTTTGGCCCAAAGCGACAAAGGCCATGTCTGAAGGAGGAATTTTGGCTTCAGCTATGAGTTCTTCGCCCGTGGGCAAAAGTTCAAGCACGGTCTCACCAGGTTTGACAACGCCACCGATGGTGGTGACTTTGATGCTGTTGACAACCGCATCCATAGGGGATACGAGCTCTGTGTGGTCTAAGACTTGCACTCTGTCTTTGAGTTGTTCATTCTGGGTGCTCAAATCCTCTTGCGCTTTAGTCATTTCAGCTTGAGCATCTTGGAAGTACTTGTTGCGTTTACTGGCAAGCTGGGCTTTGATGTCGGCCACGCCCCGTTGTAAGCGCAGCACTTCGGCACGGCTGACGTCTCCCGTGGCTTGAAGTTGGTGATTGATGCGCAACTCATCTTCTGCAAGTGAAAGAATATTTTCAAGTGCACTTATGTCGTCTTTGAAAGCGGTTTGACGTTTGTTGTAGAGGTCAGTTTGGTTACGGATGTATTCGGTGTATTGAATCAAGTCTTGGTCAAACGCCAATGGCTTGCCATACACCTCTGCATGCAAGCGCGCCAGAGTGATGCGCAAGGCGGCTACTTTGGCACGGCTGTCTGAAACGGCTGCGGCGGCTCTGTCTTTTTGCAAGGTGGCCAGTAGCTGCCCTGCCTTGACGACTTGGCCTTCTTTAATATGTAGTTCAGTGAGCACACCCCCGTCAGGGGACTGAATCAGCTGCGTGCGATCAGCCGCGATGAGCACGGCTTGGGCACGAGTGACTTGGTCAATTTGGCCAATGGCAGCCCATATGAAAAGCACCACAAGACCAAACATGATGACGCGCAAAACCCACCTAGCACGCAGCGGAGTTTCTAGGTCGTGCAAGTCGTTTTGTTGGACAAGCTGGGGCGATATTTGAGGGGAAATGCGATCCACAAAGTCGGCGATGCTTTCAGATGCCCGATCAATGCGTGGTTGCAAATGCGCCCATGCTTTTTGCCAACGTGTTTGAGGGATTTTGGGTTGCACGTCCATCACGTCGGATGCGCTGTCAGAGGGAGGTTGAGGTGGCAAGTTGAAATTCATTTTCATTCCTCGGTGGGTGTGGAGGAGGCATTGGGAGGCGAGGATGGTTGCTGTGTCGCTTGCTGCTGTGCTTGCTGTTGCGCTTGGTTTTGCTGGAGCTGCTGAAGCACAACATCGCGAGGCCCATCGATGATCACTTTATTGCCGACCACCACAACAATACGAGTGGCTAAGGGCAATATGGCAGGTTTGTGGGTCACGATGATCATGGTTTTGCCAGCTTGAGCTTCTTGAGCCAAGACTTGTAGGCACCGACGTTCTTGTTCGTCGTCCATGGTGGCCGTGGGTTCATCAAGCAAATAGACCATGGGGCTGCACAATACAAGCCGTGTAAAGGCAACGAGTTGTTTTTGTCCGCCGCTCAAACCCTTACCGCCTTCGGTGATGACGCGCGCAAGGCCTTTAGGGTGACTGCTAACAAACCGATCCATGCCAGTACGACGCATGACATTGAGCAACGACTCATCGCCTGGATCAGGCAAGCCAATGAGCAGGTTGTCACGTAAGCTGCCATGAAAGAGTCGATGCTCTTGCTGGAGATAGCCAATTTTTTGGTTGATCACTTGACGACTGATGTGTGATAGCTCAAGACCATCGATCAGAATTTTTCCTTCAAGTGGTTGGTACAACCCACTCAGCATGCGTAACAGACTGGATTTGCCTGCACCAATAGGGCCTAAAACTGCGATGCGTTCACCGGGCTTGATTTCAAGCTTAGACAGGATGAGTGCTGGCGGGTTGTCACCATAGGCAAACTTGATGTCTGTTAAGTCGTAATGGCCATTGAGATGGTCGGGTGTTAATGGAACTTCAATGTCTTGATGGTCTGTTTTGAGGGTGTATAGACGCTCAAGGCCTTCTAGTGCAGCTTGAGCATGTGAGTACTGAACAAGCAACCCAGGGATGGCCATGATGGGAGCCAAAATTCGCCCACTGAGGATGGAACTAGCGATGAGGGCACCCATCGTCATGTGTCCTTGCATAACAACCAACGAACCCACAATCACTAAGCCTGCATAGCTAATTTGCTGAACAGACCCCGACAAATAACCTACGCTTTCGGTAGCACCTCGCGTTTTGAGATCGCTCATGATGGTTTGAGCATTGACGGCAATCCAACGTGAAAGAAATTTCCATCCTCCAGAGCCGGCTTTGATGGTTTCAATGCCTTCTACTGCTTCAACGAGCAGGCCAGTTTTGAGGTTGGACAGTGCCGCACTCTCTTTGGCTTGCGCCATGATTTTTTTACGAATGGAAAGACCGATAAAAATAGAGACCACGCCAAAAAGCAATGGAACAAAAGCAACCCAAGGACTGGCGACCACAGCGATAACTAATGTGAAGACGATTGCCAGCGGAAGATCGATGAGCGTGAAGAGCGTGGTGGCGGTATAAAAACCGCGAACCTGCTCGTAACCGCGCATTTGGCCAGCAAGGCTACCTACAGAGTTGGGCACTTGATCTACTCGTAACTGGAGTAAACGATCAAAGATTTCGCGAGATAAACGATTGTCCAAACCCACCACAACGTAATCCATGACATGCGAACGCGCAAACTTCATGGCAAGCTCAATCAAGATACTAATGAACACACCAACGGCCAAAATGACCAAGGTGTACTCGCTGCGAGTGGGTATGACTCGGTCATACACCTGCATAGAGAACATAGAGGTTGCTAAAGCTAAAAAGCCAATAAAAGCTGATGCAATGCAGGCCTCAACTAACTCTCGCTTGTAAAGCAGCAAGGTATCGCGAACATGCGAGAAAAATGTCAGTGACTCATCGGGTTTGATGAACAAGCCAAAACCAAGATTAACTTTTGGACCAAGTTGAACAAGGGCACACGCGCGGTACAGCTGTTCTTCCAGCACTGGTGTTGGCCCTTGCGGTGTTTGCATTACCCAACGACCATCGGACGCTCGATCAACAACGATGCCCCATCCTGTTTGCACATGGTGGGCCAACATGGGCGTATGTGCCCTGTCTGGTTTTCTGAGCTGCTTAGGCTTGGTTTTTTGTAACAAGCGACACAGAGTGGCTAACTGCTGCTGAGGACTTTGTTGTTCAGGCAGCTGCGCAATGCATGATTTGAGCTGCATGGGGTCGAGCTGCCCGCCTTGCATTTGACATAGCCGTTGAATCGCCCATAAGAGTTGGTGCTTTTGCTGCTCTTGTTCTGAAACCGAGGGCGAGGATTCCTGCCCCGAGGAGGACTGGACGTTATTGAGATCGATTTGAATAGTCATGTTTTAAAAAATTACCGGTAATTAAGACCGCAAGATTTGATTTGGCCGCCACTCAAGTGGCGAAGCTTTACTAAATTGAGTGGATGGAAAAAACATCATCTGTTCATCAACCGCACCTACCATCGGAGCCTCTAAAAAGAGTGGATATGGTGGTTGCAGCATGTATTGCTACTGGATATGTCAACCGCGATATATTGGCTAACTATTACGACTTGACGCCTTTGCAGGCCAGTGTCTTGCTGCGTGAGTTTTTGAGTCATCGCGTGCACGACATTCGTCATGACGCTGTAAATAATCGCTACGCCCTGATAGGCTACCCAGCTCATCAAACCAACAAAAACTAGCAATAACAAAATCACTGAAGATGCTCCCCCATGCGCAGCTGTAGACGAGCCATCGCTCCTAGCATGGTGGATTGGGCATCGGCCAGGCTATATTGGTTTTGTGCAAGTTCCCGCACTGCATTCAGTAAATCGAGCCAAGTTTTTTTACCTGCTTCAAATTGACGTTTGTAAGAGGCTAGGACCAGCTCAGAGCCTTGAACGGCTTTTTCAAGCGCAGCAATGCGCAGACGCGAGTTGATGTACTCCTCGCGGTCTGATTGCAAAGTTTGTTGCATTTCTAAGAGTGCGGATTCGACAGAAAGCTGTGCGCCCGATAGGCGTGTTCCTAGGGCTTGAGCTTCTGCAAAAGTGGAGAGACCTGCACCAGGTGTGTAGCTCAATCCAACAAATGCGGTCATTGCCGTGTCTGTGCTACTTGGAATGGTGCTGAGCGGTTTGTATGTACGCACGTAAAGCTGTGGCCAAGCCTCGGATTTTTTTCCTTCTAATTTATTTTTAGCTTGGCGCAATTGCGCGCGGGCTTTGGCAACCAAGGGCCCCTCAGAGGCTATGTAGAGCCAGTCTGTAGCATTTACAGTGCTGGTAAAAGACAAGGTCTCTTTTAAACTTGGTATGGGAGATGCATTGTTGACTCGGTGTTGCAAACGCTCAAGCCCAGAGAGCTGCTCTAATCGCGTGATCGCAACTTGTAATGATGTTTTGGCGGTGGTGAGCTCAACTTCCGTTTGAAGCAAACGTGCATCCACCAGTTCTAAGTCAATTCGAGGAGATGCTTCAGCCTCGACACGACGACGCATTTGTGCTTGGTAGGCCTTAAGGCGATCAAGCGTACTTTCGGCGACTTTGACTCTCTCTCGTCCCGCTTGCATGTTTTGCCAAGCAGAAATTATTTGCAAAAATAAATCTTGTTGCTGCAAATATACGTTGAGCAAGCTCACATCAGCAGCAGCTTCTGCTTCTGCAATGCGAGCAGACAAACGCCCAAAGTCCCAAACCGTTTGCTGCACTTGCACAACACTGGTAGGGTACGAGCGCAAGTTGCCTGTTTGAGACTCGGTCGTAACGGTTGCGGTTGGCCATCGTTGCAAACGCACAGCTTTGGTATCTTCGGTGGCTGCACGAGCTTCAAACCTTGCAGCCCTTAAAGACGGGTAAAAGTAGGACGCGTTATCGAGCACCTCGTACAGCGTGAGTGGGGACGCTGTATTGGTTTGTGCTGACGCTGGCAACAGCACAAACAATGACATCGCGCTAGCGCAACCTGCTACGCACAACGCCTGCAACAGTGGACGCAGCCGCGCTATCGCTCGCAGAAGATTCCGAAATAAACGAATTTGCTGCATGACGAAATCAAGCCAAAAGAATCATTGTTTGGAGCTTGGCCAACGAATCCACGCCAGATCCACTATCTGCCGATGTGATCACCTTGTCGTAGAAGTTGGTCAACTGAGTAGGGTTGCTCCACATGTTGTTGAGCTTGTTAACCGTCGCTGTATCGGTAAAGCCCAAGCTCAGCAACTGCGTAGACGTTACCCCCCCCGCATAATCTGCTGACGTTATTGTTCCCGCCGTATGACTGTTGTTAGCCATACCCATGATGTTGTTGACGATGGCTTCAAGGTTGGCAATCTCGCTAATGGTGTCTATCTTGTCTGCAGTCAGGTTGGCAATGACATCGTTCAACAAGGTGAGAGTGTCACTGGCAGTAATAGTGGCCGAGCCAGTCGTGATGGTGCTATGAGCGTCATGAATCGTCACCCCAATGTTGCTGTAGTAGGTCACCGTGGGATCATTGGACGTGGCATCTATCGTAGCGCCGTTGGCCTCGGCCAAGATGGTGTTGTAAGACGTGATCATGCTCTTCATCCAAGCTTGTGTATGTGTGGCATGGGTAGTGCTCTCTGCGTCGTTATAGGCCGCTAAGTAGCTGCTATTAGCATTGCTGTCGATCGCCTGATAGTCTGTGATAGTGGGCGTTTGGTAGCCACTGGTCAGGTTGGAATAGTCGTTGATGCGCACCATACTGATAATGGCTTGCAACTCTGCGTAGGTATCGATGGCGTCGCCATCATCCGCCGCATCAGCAACCGAGATAGCTGTTTTGATTGCACCGATGTTGGATGTGGTGATACCCGTCAGTCCAAATTTCGAACCCAGCGCGTTGATCCAATCCGAGTCGGTATAGGTCCCTTGGACACCTTGACCCAGCTTCATCACGTTCTCAGCCATCACAGCCAGTGCGTTGATTTCATCCACCGTATCCACAGCCGTGCTGGTTAACCCGCCGATCACATCTTCCAGAAGCTGTAAGGTATGCGTGGTCGTCCCCACCGTGGCACCAATGTTGGTGAAGTCCGCTGCCACCAAATCTGCATTCGCCGAACCATCGACTTTGCTGACATCAGTATTGATGGTGCGGCTGCCATCGGCTTCTTGCAAGATGCGTCCGTATGAGTTGATGATGGCTTGCAACGCAGTTGTTGCTGTTGAGTCGAGGGTAGTTAACGCATTAGAAGTGCTGGCATAGCCGTATTTGTAGTCAAGCGCACTATTGAGCGCAGCCAAACCGTTGGTGGGATTGGTTGTTTTCCAATATGAGGCCGTTGCAACGTCGATTTGGGCGCTGTCGGCGAGGCTGGTGTTGGCTTTAAGACCAATGGCACTCCAGTCTGCCAAAGTTGGTGTTGGCGTCGTCTTGCTTCCAATGATTGCCACATCGTTAGTAAAGTCTTTGAATACTTGGACGCTCACCTGCTTTTGAATCTTGGCGATCGTATTGACTGCGACGCCGTCATTGGCTTGATCTGCGGTATCAAGCGCTGATTTAATGGCCGCAATATTGTTCAGTGTCACACCACTCACACCCAAAGCCGTTAACCCATTCGCCCAGTCACTAGATGTGGCATAACTCACGCCTGTGGCACTCGAACCACTGCCACTGCCAGCAGCCATAGCAATCACGTTTTCTGCTGCTTTTTCTAGGTTGGCGATCTTGGTGACCGTGTCCACTGAGGTCGTACTAAAGCGCCCCACTGCGTCGTTTAGCAAGGCTAAGATGGCAGCCTTCGTTGCTGCTACCGCAGCCGTGTCTCCGGTCACGGCAGTCAACGCTGTGCCATCCACCTCGGTAATGCCAATGTTGGCGTAGTCGGCAGCTGTCGGATCGGTGACTGCGTTACTGGTATCGGAAGTGTTTTGGAGAATTCGATAGTACGAATTCACCATCGCCTGCACTTTGGCCTTGGTCAGCGTTGCATCGCCAATGAATTTGTCAAGAGCCGTGTTCAGCGTAGCCAGCAATGAAAAACCACTCGCACCGCCTTTGTTAAAACTACTCTCAATAGTGGCAGTGGTTAGCAAGGGCGAAGGGTTGAGAGAAGATGTCTGCGAGTCTGCCCAGGAAAAGGTTGCTGAACCGCTGATCGACTGCAACGAAGTAATCCCTATATTGGCATAGTCGGACAGTGTTGGCGACGACTGGGTTTTACCGCCGATCGCGGCAGCGTCATTGGTAAACGAACGGAGCACCTGCAGACTGAGCAACGCCTGCACGTCAGCAATTGAGTCAATCGCCGTACCATCCGTGAATGTGGTGGCTGACCAGCCCATGCCAACCGTACCTAGGCTTACTAGGTTGCTTTGAAGCCCCGTTGCTTGGTCAGCAGTAATGCCTCCGCTGACACCATTAACTTTCAGCCCAAACGCAATGAGCTCGGCATTGCTGAGCGTGATGCCAGAAACTCCGCTAGCAATTTTCATGAGCTTTTCAGCCGTCACAGCCATAGCCTGAATCTTGGCTACTGTATTGACCGAGGTGGAGGTGACCTCTGCTATTGCGCTATTGAGCAAATTCAAAGTTTTGGTGGTCGAGCCAACAATGACACCCAAACTGGCGAAATCAGTACTGGTAAGGTCGGAACCGGGCGTTGCATCAGCAGTGGTCCCGTTGGCTTCAGCCAAAATTTTGCCGTAGGCACTACCTAAGGCTGTCGCCAAGGCATTGAGCTGCGCAGCCGTGGAAACATCACCAGCAGTTTTGCTGGCAACCACCGCGTTCATGGCCAAAGCCATGTTGTCAGCCGTAACAGCGCTGATCGTAGGCAACGTCACTCCCGCACTGGTGTATTGCGCGGCGGTAGGGGCTGTGGTGGCACCACCTCCCGCATAAGCGGTAATGATTGCCAACGGATCAGATATTTGGTTAGATGTTTGTGGTATTGAAGACGTTCCACCACCGCCGTTACCACTCGCTGCAACAGCCAAACCAATTGCCCCACCCCAAACCCATGAGTTGGCAAAGAAGCTTTCCGCCCCCAGTGAGGCAGTTATCGCCTTTTCGCCTGAGAGCGACTGCACATCAGCCTTGGGCACCGAAATATCAGCGTAATCTAGCGTGGGAGCCGAAGCATTTAGTGCGGAGGTGTTGTAGGCACTCCATTCGCCGTCCACCGATACCCCAAAAATCGCAACTCCTTTGACATCAAAATAACCTTGAATCACGACGTCAGGAGCATCAATATCGCCACCTGGCAGCGCCAATTGCAAATCTGCACCTTTGCGCTTTATTTTGATCTTTTCAGGCGAAACCAAGGTTACGATGTTTGTCAACTGATAGCGAGCAGCATCTACCGCTTTGATCACTACCGCATTACCAACAATCCCCGCCCCTCCATTAACGACATGAATCTTTTGGGCTTGTCCTTGCTGGATCACTTTCAATGTAAATTTTTCGTTCATTTTTTAATCACTAAATATTTTTTTTCTAATTCTTTTTTTATTGCTAATGCATGATTTCGCATTTGGCCTTCAAATTTCTCAGTTAAAAAAATTCTTCTAGACCTCCGATCAGTCTCCGATCTATCAAGAACTAATACACCATCAGCCTCGAAAGACCGAATGGTTAATCTGACACCTCTCTCGGTCAAGTTAATACCTTTATCAAAGTAAATTTGCTTCATTGATTCAACCGTTAGGCCAGATTTGCCTTGATTCACCAAATGTCGAATGAGTCCAAAGTAAAGCTGTCGACCTGCCACGGTCTGTAAAAGTGATGAGTTTGTCACCTCCCAAAGCTGCACATCAGCCAACACTCTTAAGAGGTCTAGTAGGATTTCATCAATCGAGTTTGGATGGTGCATTTTTGAATTAGGCGATTTATTGTTCGACAAAGTGGCATGATGCCCCTGAAAACCAATCTGTGATTTTTTTGACAAGAAATTACCGGTAAATACTTCCGAAGTATTGGTTAATTAAGTTTTGTAAATTTTTAGAACTAAATTTACTTATCTATTTAATTCAATGTTACGTAAATCGTAACGACAAAACAGCTCAAAAATTTAGACTTAGCAGAATGAAAAATAGTTCTGCCAAGTCAAGTAAAAACGCGCTAATTTTTGGTAAACGACTTAGAGAAAGAAGAATTCATTTAAATCTGTCTCAAGAGTCATTAGGCGTTTCAATCGGACTAGACGAGTCCTGCAGTCGAACAAGAATCAGTAGATACGAGTCCGGCTTACATGAACCTAAAATAGCTACGGCTCAACTTATAGCCAATGAACTTGATATTCCATTAGCATATTTATATTGCGAAAAAGATGCTATCGCCGAATTACTTTTAGAATTAAACCTGATGACAGAAGAACAAATAAAAATAATTATTGAATTAGCGGGCTCAATACTAGACTGATGCCAGTGTTTTTCTACAGACTTGAGAAATGCCAATTTGATAGTAAAAACCATCTTTAATGCAGGCACATTAATCTAGCATTTAGTTATTTTTAAAAGTTAATTATTGCTTACCATTTTATATTTAGAAATATACTTTGATGACAGAATCAGTCCAAAGCTACATCTTTTAGAATTAAGGATTATTGTTCAAGCGATCGGAGCAGATAGGATGATTCTGCTATGCGAAACCGGCTTTTAAAGCGGCGCCGCACCGGTTAATTGTGCCGATCTGAATCAGCGTGTAGTTAGCGACGTTAAAACCTTTGCTCCAGATGAGCACATCAAACGAATCGTTTTGCAGTCCACTATGAACTAGATGTGCACTGGCAATGCCTCACGGAACAGATGAAGAAAATTCGAATTCGTTCGTGTTTTGACTTTACAAGATGGTTACGTAGCAACAGTCTGTGCGCAAGCTCTTTAGCGATGAACTCATAAAGTGTGGGAATTTTTCCAAACTGATCAAAATAAGCCTCACCTGTTCTGGCGACTTGCGACTTTTCTTTTACTGTTTCAGTTGCGCCCGCACTTAAGTCGGCTAAATTGCTGGTATCTCGCTAACCTAGTCGCCAGCGCTTCGCGTAGCGACTTCACGACCACTTACGACAATCGCAAATGAGCCTCTACATTCACATCCCCTATGCTCATCCACAGTTACCCGCGCATCTGGAGATGATGTGAAGCTAGATAGCACAGGGAAATTGCTCGTAACGCTTAAGAAAAAACATCTGATTAATGGAAGACAGATGGCTCGACTTATGACCAATCATTTGAGAGAACATCAAAGTGTTTGACCCATTTGGCGACTTCGAGACTACCCACCACGGGTCAGGAGCAACGAAGCCAAGGCCATCGCTTTTTTATTCGCTGGCATCTGAGCTCCTTCACTCGAAAAGGCTCATCGGCTGGTTACTCCCCGTGGTCCTCATCTCATGGAAGTTCAAAGCTTGCTTGGGTTCCAGAATTTCGAGGTGAACAAGGTAGCCCTCGAGCTGGGTACGCAACTTTTCATCGAACTTGTGCAAGTTCAAACGCCCCTTGCTCGTCACCTCTACGCTTACGAGTGGGCACCGTGACTTTCCCTGCGCAGGGGCCATGAACAGATTGAGAGTAGCGGCATGAATCTCCCAGCCTCGACTGAGTGGGTTTTCATTCTGAAAGTACGCCCCAATCAACTCAGTCACACATTGACGATCCGTGGAACCACTGGCCGTACATTCAATTTTTAGGCGCTCACAAGGGCTCAACAGGTGCAAGCTCTTAACTTGCAGCCCCACAAAACCATCCTCGAACGCCTGAGGAATTTGCAACCCCAGTCGAAGCCTTGACAGGTCAAGCACAGGACGTTGAATCCGATGAGCCTCCGCACTGACGCCCAACATATGCGTTGCAAAAGCCTCACACAGCATGGCGTGATACTTCGCTCCTCCTCTAATGATTGTTCGCGCTATACCTGTGACCTGAGAGTACTCCAGAACCATATGGATATTTGGGCTTCCCACACGACGCTGCAGCTGAGTTCCCTCAAACTCCAAACGCGCAGTAGCGAGATCTTTGGCGTGAATCGTGATCAGCTGGGTACCATGCGAACGATCCAGTACATTGACCACACGGGAGAGCGTATCCGGGACAAGATCGCCGCATCTAAGCGCAAAGGCATGTGGATGGGAGGCTCCGTACCACTGGGCTACCGAGTTGACAACCGAACACTGCAGATTGAGCCCCAAGAGGCTGAGTTGGTGCAACAGATCTTTGCGCAATTCATTGCTGAGAAATCGACCACGAAGATCGTCAGGGAACTGAGTGATCGTGGCATTCAAACCAAGCGCCGCAAAGCATTCTGCAAGCAGAGCATTTACAAGATCCTGCACAACCGCACCTACATCGGCGAGATCTCCCACAAAGGTGAAACCTTCCCTGCCCAACACGAGGGTTTGATTGACAAGGTCACATGGGATCGAGTGCAAGCCATACTCACCGATGACAGCCGACTGCGCTGCCGCAAAACGTGGGATCGTAAAAACCGCAACGACTTTTTGCTGCGAGGCATTGCCTACACAACAGGGGGTGACTTACTCATCCCCATGGCCACCCGCAAATCTAGTGGCAAGGTTTACCGCTATTACGTGATCAACAAAAAGCTGCATCAGGGCGCAAAGGCTGCCCAGTCTTGGAACTATCCAGCACAAAGCGTGGAAGAAGCCGTCACAGATAAATTGATGGAGTACCTGCGCAGTGAGCAGATGGTGCATGCGTATTGGGAACAAATTCAGAAGATCAATCCATCGATAGATGAGCCTCAAGCTGTTGTGCTGTTGTTACGTCGAACGGCAGAGATTTGGAATCAATTCTTTATGCCTATGAAAGTTGAGATTGTTCGAAGTCTGATCGAACGTGTAGTGCTCAGTCCAAGCGGCATCGAAGTGATCATGCGCTATGAGGCACTGGGTGAATTCGTCAAAGCGATGAATTCAAACAATCCAAGCAAACAACGTGAGGAAACTTTATGAACAACCAGAACATCCAAGATGCCCAATTGAAGTCGCCGGTCATAGAGGTCTCATCGTTTAAACCACTCAAGTTCAAACAGCGGGGGGGACGCAAGGTCTCAATTCCGGTGAGCGATGCAGTCATTGAAGCTAGTTTGAAAAAATTCACGTCCAACCGCGCACTCTTACATACCCTTGCTAGAGCTTTTTATTGGGCACGTCTGATTGATCAAGGAATAGTTGCAAGTGGATCAGAAATAGCGGCCAGAGAAGAACTGGACCCCAGTACAGTGAACGAATATCTCAGAATGACTTTATTATCACCAAAGATAGTTGAAATGATATTAAATGGCACGCAGCCATCACATTTATCTATAAAGCAGTGGACTAAAATCACATCACAGCACAACTGGATACAACAAGTTATTTTTTGAATTATGAATAAAATTACAACCCTAGAGCTCTAAACAAATTTAATCGATCCACAGGCTTCAGCACGACATCATCAAAACCAAGAGACTGAGCGTAAGGTCCATCCAACATTAGAGCGTCTGCTGTATAAGCAATTAATGAAACAGACGGGAAAATTGATTTTTCTTTAATCATTTGCGCGACCTGAATACCATCAAGACCTGGCATTGAAATATCTAATAATATATGAGTCACATGATGAACCTCGATAAAACTTAGAGCATCCTCACCACTTCCAACTTCAAAAACTTCAACTTGAGGGTGCATTGATTTTAATATAAACGCAGGCAACAGCCTATTCACCAAATTATCATCAACAACCAAAACAATTATTTTTTTCATAAATTTACCAAATTCAATTAGGGAAAAGGAAAGGCAATCACTAAACGTGCCCCACTTAAATCTCGATCCAATTCCAATCTGAAATCGCAATTCATAGATAACAACATTTGCTTGACCATTGCGAGCACAACACCAGGGCCCTCTTGAAGTTTAAATTTATAGTTAAATTCGTTCCAAAATAATTTGTATAGTGTCATTTGTGATGATTTGGCTGCAATATCAGAAAACTCTAAGCTCAATAACCAAACCTCATACTTAGCATCAACACTCAATACAACATGCAAAATACTCCATTTATCTAATAGACGTACAGTCTCATCAATTAATAAATCAATGACTTGCCGTAAGCGTGATTCATCCGCATTAAAGACCTTTTCCATCACATCATCTGAGCAGGTATATCCCAAGCTAATTTCATGTTGCAAAGCTTGCATTTGATGCTGGCGAACAACATCTCTGACCAATTCAGAAAATATAAAATTTGAGTATTTTGGGGAAAATTTTTTATTTAATAATTTATTCAATTCAAAATATGCAGCACCAACTTTTGACAAACTTAAACTACTTTCACGAATGATTTTAGCAGTAAAATTAGTCATAGGTTCGTTTTCAGAACTCTCCAAAAATTCAGAATAACCAACAATACCTGTCAAATGAGTTCTAAACTCATGCGAAAAACGCGCCATCAAACTTTCTGAAACTTTACCACTGCATTCTTTAGATGAGAATATGCTCCATATTTTGTAAAACATCTCGCCCCTTTATAACTGAGAAAAACTTATAAATCATTTCCCAGCTTAAACGAATTTAACGAAATTAATTTATTAAAAATTACAAATAACGGAAATATCTTCTGATAATTTCCAATTTTTAAAAATTAATTTAAATTAAATTAATTTAAGGAGTAAAGCAAATGGGTCAAATTCATAAATTAAGCCGGCGACAGATTCAAATTATTGAATGTCTCGATCTTGGTTTGAGCAACAAAGAAATTTCAAACAAATTGGACATCAATGAACATACCGTCAAAGTTCATATGTGGCGCTTGTTTAAAAAGTTAGAGGTTAAATCTCGGATGCAAGCATTACATAAAGCATACAAAATGGACTATTTAGTCAATCAATCATCAACTTCAAAAAATTTATTTTTCGACATGTACAAATACCTAAAATATAAAACCGCTTCAACAAATCCATCGGAAGCAAAAGAGTTATACGAATTGATTCAACGATTTGAAATGCTGACAAATCATTGAATTACATATTCAATTAAAATTATGTAACTTCACTCTATTTAGCGCACTCACCAAACCATCAATACTAACTGGCTTACTTATAAAGTCATCCATCCCCACCGAATAACATTTGGCTTTGTCTTCAGCGAATGCATTGGCCGTCAAGGCAATAATGTAAGGTTGTCGAATAAAACTATTCGCTCGGATATGTTGGGCAGCCGTTAACCCATCCATATTAGGCATTTGTAAATCCATTAGTACAACGTCATAGCTCTTACTCTTCATACATTCCAACACCTCCAAACCATCACAGGCTAAATCAGGAGAAATGTTGACTCGATTTAAAATCTTACTAACCAACAAGCGGTTAATTTGATGATCCTCTGCTAAAAGCACGTGCAAATGCCCCATATCTTCTGCTGGCGCAGCCAATGCTCTTGCTGGCGTGGATACACCTAACACTGAGCTAGCTTTGAAGGTAAATCGAAATGTAGATCCACTGCCAAGTTCACTCTCTAGCCAAATACGTCCCCCCATCAACTTGACCAACATGGCACTAATAACCAACCCCAACCCTGTCCCGCCATATTGCCGTGTAATAGATGAATTAGCTTGAGTAAAAGCAGTAAACAAGCGCTTTTGGACATCTTTACTAACGCCAATCCCGGTATCTTTAACACTCACTTCAAACTCATCATTCTCAGCGCTTCGAGTTACGCCAACCACCACATGCCCTTGGTGTGTAAACTTAATAGCATTAGCAATCAAATTCGAAAATACCTGTCGCAACCGTGTTGGATCGCCTTTGATCATGTGTGGCAAATCGTTCGTTGGCAACAAAATCAACTCTAAGCCTCGCGCTTGTGCTTGAATTGTGAAAGTATCTATTAAGTCATCTAAAAATAATTGAACATCGATGGGGATACTTTCTAATTCGAGCTTGCCTACTTCAATTTTAGAGAAATCTAAAATATCGTCAATCAACGTTAACAATGTGCGACCACTCGACTGCAACACGCGCAATAACTGTCTCTGGTCCTCGGTCAATGAGCTATTTGCCAGCAACTCCGTCATTCCAAGCACTCCGTTCATTGGTGTGCGTATCTCATGACTCATCGTAGCCAAGAACTGACTTTTTGCATCAGCAGCTTCTTTGGCATGCGCCAAAGCTTGCTCTAGCTCAAGCGTGCGTTTCGCGACCTTATTTTCCAAAGTGGCCGTCAAATCTTCCAACATTTTATTTTGGTGGGCCAATGCCACTTGTGCTGCTTCTGCTTTATCTTTAGCTTCTAATAACTCACGCTCTAGGTTGTATCGCAGTGTCATATCTTTGGCACTCACCAAAATATGCTGCTTATCGTGCATCAGAACCATCGACATATTGACAGTAATGCGCCGACCGTGTGCGACCACGCAATTCTTCATAAAGTCTGAGACGTAGCCACACTCTATCACTCGCTCAAAAGCGCGCTCACTCGCGGGCAAACTTTCTGGCGATGTCAGTGCCATACAACTGATGCGCAACAACTCTGTGCGCGTATAACCCGTCAACTCTAAAAAAGCAGGATTTGCATTAAGAAATGCAGTGGTGTGCACGTCCAAAATGGCAATGCCGTCAATAGAGTTTTGAAAAATCGCCTCAAATTGCTGTTTTTGCACTAGGATTTCCTGAGTGCGTAAATCAATATTTAAATTTAAGTGTTCCTTCTCTTTCGTCCATGCTTCATAAAACATCACACTGTTCACGGCATGCGACATATGAACAAACAAATTGCTCAACGCTACCAGCGCACCCTCATCTTCAACGGGTTGCTTAGCCGTCAGTGAATTACGGTTACCCACCACCACAAAACCAAACGGCACATCTACATCACCACCAAATACAGATAAGACAGCCTCTTGCAGACGTATCTGCTTAAGCAGTGACTCAACCGCTGGCACTGGATTTTTCTCCGTGTGCACAATTGGTTCACTACTGCAACGCATCGTTTCGACCGCCTCACCCGACAACAGCGCCTGCACAACACGCAGAACTTGTAAATCTATAAGGTCTGCGTAACCACGGTGATAAAGCGGCTTAAACAACCCCGTGTCATCTTCATGCATAAACACCACGGCACACTCATAACCCAACTCATCGACCATCATGTCCAAAGCCAAGTTGGCGATCTCAACCAGCGTGTGTGATTCGTTAATTTCACGCCAACGCTGATATAACCTTTTATAGTAATTAGAGTGAGATTTCAGCTTCAAGGTAATCATCCCCGCAAGCGATGCTCTTAAGCATACGCGTCTTATATTTCGCCTTTGAGCGGCGCATGTTGCGAAAGCCTTCTTCTGTATTGATCACTTCGCCATTGACCAAATCAGTGTTGTAAATCAGTTGCATCAGCCCTGTGAACCCCCCACTATTGGCCCAATGCACTGGCTTATCAGCCACCCCATACATTCGTAAATAACTCAAATCTTCAAAGTCGTTGTAATTTCGAAAAACAGCCCGTTCACGCGAAAGCTCAACAATCGTGTGGTAGCCCCACCCCATTGTGTTGATCAATGAAGCCAACCCCTTGATCCAATCCTCTCTTGTGTGCAAGTATGGCTTGACATACGTATTCCACTCGTCCGAGGTCATCACGCCAGCATAGGTAAAAAATCCGCAAGCATGTCCCGCCTCAAGTAGCAACTCAGAAGCAAGTAACTCGCCATAGTCCCCACCCACCTCTTTCATTGCACGTACAAATTCAAACTGCAAACGATTGATAAAATCACTTAAATTGCGAGCGATGTACACGCCAAATGCTGGGATATAGCCCTCCTCGTTCCCAACCATGTTCACATGCGCACCTAAAAAAGAGCGCGTTACCGTCTCTTCGTACGCCCAATCAATAGCCAACTTTGGACTGTCATTAAAACGCAATGGATTCTTGGGTGGATAAACAGAAAAGTTTCCCTCACCAATCAAAACCACATGCGCGTTGTATGCGTCTCCACACGCCATACACATCATCTGCGTCGCATGAACAGCACTCAACGGTTGACCATAAATCACGGCATAAGCTGCAGCGATATAACCGGTTGTGAAATAATCAACAGGCTTGGTACTAACCCCGAATTTCATTAACCAAGTTTTAGAGTAAAAACTTTTGTATGTTTCTACCCTCCCACCCTGTTCAGTAAGCGGACTTAAATCAATCAAGCCATAGCCAAATGTTTTATACATCTCTGCGGCCAATTGCTTAGCATCATCAACAGACAAACCACGACACAATTCACTGAGCTGCTGATACACAGCATCGGCAGCTGAACCCACAATAAATGGCCGGCTATCAATGTAGTCCGCATCCAAAATTGAACGCTGCAAATAATTGAGGTAATGGTGACAATGAAAAATCATCGCCTCTCCCCCAATCACAAAACAATTATGAGCTTCGTCATAGGGGTACGCACTGATATCAAACTTGCTACTACGCATCCGCACCACCCAAAAGCTTAGCGCCTACCAAATCCTCAGCCACTTGATGAATATAAGCGTATAAGTCATCTGAGACCATTAGCCGATCTGATGCTCTTATATCCTCTACGGTCCACATTAAATCGTTTTCGATCAAAGTCGGAAGCACACGCACAAGTATGCGATCTACGATCATCGCCTCGCCGCAGGCCGCAGCACAACTAAGAATTTTTTTTGCGTCTTTCATGTGAAGACACTCTACTTACTTTGGCGTCAACAACCCGTTAATTAAAAAAAGTACCGGTAAAAGCCTCCGGTAAAAATCTCTTTATGTTTTCGTAAGTTATGCGTCCTAAGCGGGCCATCTATTGCACTCAGCTTCTAGCCAAGAAACAAACTGATACGCAGCTTTATGCATTCGCACTCCGGCTGGCAACAAAGCGTAATAGCTTGATGTGTGCTTACACTCATGGTGGTGCGCCTTCACCAGAGCACCTGATTGCAACAAATGATCAGCAATAGACCAGCGGGTTAAACCCACACCGAGACCAAGTCTTACAGCCTCGAGCAACTGCGTTGAATCATTGAATTCAATCGCTGTCGTCGGCCTTTCAATAGCCGTAGGCATTTCGTTAAGTGTTGCGAGCCATCGAGCCAAATTTTCAGAAGAATGCAAATAAGGCAAGCGTAAAAGCCGATCAAGATCCATACCGCCATGCTCACTCAGTAACTCAGGCGATGCCACAAGTAGCAAACTATCGGGCATCAAAAATTTAGCATTTGTGCTAGCCCACTGCCCGTGACCAAAACGTATGGCGCAATCCACATCCCCCTTATTCACATCGACATACTGCATAGCGCAGTGCAAAGACAAACGAACCCTTGGAAACGCCCTGAAAAAACTAGGCAACCTTGGCAACAACCATCCGTGTGCAAAAGAAGGCAGCACAGAAACTCGAACAGCACGAGCATCTTCACGCGTGCTGAAAGCTTTTCTTTGCGTGTGTAGCGTTGCTTCCGAAAGATCATGTAACGCCTGGCGCACTTGGTAGCCGTAGTGACGGCCTGCATCTGTCAGAGCCAAACTACGCCCCGTCTTTTGCACCAACTCTATCTCTAAGAAATTTTCGAGCGCACGAATTTGATGCGCTACGGCACCTTGCGTCAAACTCAACTCTTCTGCCGCCAAAGCAATAGAACCACTTTGCACAAATGCCGAAAACGCTCGCAACGCAGACAGTGGTGGCGTACGTAGTGTCATATCAATATTTTTCACCATTTCTAATTAAAAAATTCATACATTCAATCTTGCCAGAGTCATAAAGTACTTTTGGCACAGATATTTTTAACCCACCAAGGAGTTTTCACCATGATGAATGAAATCGAAAAATTTTTGAATGACTATTTTGAAGTTCTGCAAACCCAAGATATGGCTTTGTTCGATAAAGTTTTCAACAAAAACTGCATCCTATTTTCTGAGCAAGACGACGTTGAAATCGTTCGGCCTTACACCCTCTACCGCGACATGGTGAAAGCCAGACAATCGCCAGCCGCAGGCGGCTACCCGCGCTCGGAACAAGTGTTAGCCATTGACGTGCTTTCGCCTACCATGGTTATGGTCAAAGTAAGGCTGCGACTGTTTGACAACATCATGGAAGACCACCTTAACCTGATGAAACACGCGGATCAATGGATGATTTACGCCAAACACTTTTACCGAGTTGGAAGCGCCGTTTAATAGAACAGAAACAGCGTATGTAACCATTGCACACGAGCTGGCAAGCTGTGTGCTGCTCGCTATCTGCATCGTGCGCAGCTGCGTCAGCACATGGCTACACCGCCGCTGTGCGACATCAAGGGCTATGCCCAGAGTTTTAAGTGATTGTTGTGCCAATTGCGCAACGAAAAACAATAGCCATTCAGCAACCTAAATAAAAAGGGGAAGGCCTCGCGGCCTTCCCTTTTTGTCAACGCAAGCTCTCTCATGAAAGAGGGCTTATTGTCATCACAACACCTTAAACTGCTGGTCCGCCACCATCTGCTGCACCAGCGTATCGATGGTCACGTTACCTGTCAGCCCTTGTGCGGTCGCAGTGACGGTGGCATTGTTGGCCAACACCTCGTTGTTGGCGTTCACGCTCAGGTTGTCCAGCGTCATGAACCAAGTCTTCTCGAAGGCAGAGCCGTTGGCCTTGCCATCAAAGTCCACCTGCACCTGCACCTTGCCACCCACATTCACCGCTTGGATGAAGTCAGACACTTGGCTGGTGTTGGTGTAACCCTTGAGCAGCGCAGACAAGTCGATCACATCAGCCTCGGCAGCGCCCTGGCCTGTGCCCGTGCCACCCATGAGGCCGAAGTCGGTGATCTTGTCCACCGCGTCCGAGTTCATCAGCTGCTGGCTCAGCCACTTGAAGGTGTCTTTACCGCCACCGCCGGTGAGCACATCGCTCTGGCCGTAAGTGGGTGTCGTCGCCGTCGGCACACCGTTGTAGCCAATGATGGTTTCGTCTGCCGACGTACCCACCAAGGTCTCGATGGACTCGGTACCCGTGATGTACTTCACGCCGTTGATCGTGGCGTTGTCTGCCACTGGCGTGATGCGCAAACCGCTGTACACGTCCACCGTGTCGCCCAGCGCATCCGTCAGGGTGAAGGTGATGGCGCGGTCCAAGGCTGACGGTGCATCGGTGTTGCTGGTCAGCTTGAGCGACTGCATCACCGCCTGCACCGCCGCCGCTTGCTGCGCCTCGGTGGTGTAGCTGGCACCGGCAGTGGCAAAGTCAAAGCTCAGATCCAGCTTGCCCACTGCGCCCACGCCGTTGCTGGTGGCGTCCACCGTGGCCACTTGCGTGCCATTGATGGACACGGCACTGCCATTGACTGTGACGCCATTCACATTGGCAAAGCCAATGGTGTCGTTGGCAGTGGCACCGTCTAGGCTGACCACCAACTTGCCAGACTGGAAGCCAGCAGCCCACTGCCCGCCTTCGGCCACCAGCGTGGCCGCGGCGGCCAGCTGCACGCCAACTTGCGAGGCCGCCTCGGTGACCGTTTGGTCAGCCACCACGCCGCTCACCTGCACGCCGCCCAGATGCACAAACCCGCCGCTGACCAACTGAGCGAGCGTCTTGCCCGTCACGCCGTTGAGCGTGACCAAGTCCACAAAGCCCGAGGCTGCGCCGCTGGTGCCTGTGTGCGCGTCCACCTGGAGGGTGGTCTTGCCACCGGCATCCACCAGCTTGACCCAGCTGTTTTCTACAGCAGCCGCTGTACGCGCACCGCTGTAGCCAATGGCGGTGAGCAAGGCACCCATGTCGATGCTGTCGGCATCTGAACCCGCTGTGGCCGTGAAGTCGGTGATGGTGGCGCCCGTGTTGAGCACCGCTTTCACATCAAACACAAAGCGGTCTTTGCCGCCACCACCCGTCAAGATGTCGCCCACCTCGCCAATGCGTGCGCCGTTGGGCTTGAACACGTCTGCCCCAAGGTCGCCCACCATCTGGTCGGCCAGGCCCGTCCCTTGCCAGTAGCCACCAGTGGTGCTGGTGCTGCGGTTTTCCTTGGCCACCCACACCACGTCTTTGCCGCCAGGGGTTACACCTGTGAGGCTGCTATCGACAATCTGGTTGAGTGCTGAGGCCTTGATGCCCGACACGCCCAAGCCTGCCTTGCCGCTGACCACCGTGACCTGCTGGTCGCTGCCGGGGTAGACCACCACCACATCGTAGCTCTTGGCGGGGTCGAGGCCGAAGAAGTCGGCGCCGTACTGCACCACACCAGTCGAGGCATTGACGTATCCGTTAGCTGAATAGTTGGAATACACAGGGCGTCCGGCCACCAAGGCACCTGTGGCGTGGTCGTACAGGCTGACCATGGCGCCGTAGGCGTCTAGACCACCATGGTTGTTGGCCACCATCACCTTGAGGTAGGTGTCTTCCGCCACCACAGTTGGGTTAAAACGAGCGATGTTGTTTTCTTCCCAACCCACTGACACCCAATCCAGTGAGCGATCGTTGTTGAAGTCAACAAACGAAATAGCAGAGCTATTTATCATGCCCGATGGAGTACCACCCCAACCCAAGGCCGCCGATACGTCTTCTACATAACTACCGTCAGTCCTGCCCAACATGACACGCTGCAAAGGTTGATAACCTGCAGAGTAGACCCAATCCAAAATGCCGTCAGCATTGATGTCCACGAACATGGATCGGTAAACACTGCCAAGCGACAGGGCGGTAAAGGTACCATCACCTTTGCCGATCAAGACCTGCCCCTGTGTATCAATCAGGTCCAAATTGCCATCGCCATTGATGTCGGCCGTAGACCCGAGGTTAAATCCGGCGTAATTACCCACCAGTTTATAGCCCCCAGTACCATCCGCCAACGACACCTGCAAGCCAGAAGATGTATCACTGACCAAGACATCTAACAGACCGTCATGGTTGACATCGACCCACTGAACCTTCCCAACACTAGAAGAAAGACCAGCTAACGAATTAACCTGCCGCCAGACGCCCGCTCCTGTGGAAAGCATCATGGAGCCTATCCCATTAATATTCCAGCTAGCTACCGCGAAGTCAAGGTATCCGTCACCGTTGAGATCACCCAAGGTTGGCAATACAGAAAAAGTCGAATTGTTAACGGGCCTGGCAGAGGCAGCTGTTGAAACATCAGCAAAACTCGTGGCGGTGACACTTTGACTCAACATGCCACGGTTCACCCCATAAATGCCAGGCGCCGAAGTATTGAAAGGTGCCAACATGAGATCTAAACGACCATCACCGTTGAAATCAACCATGGTGTGAGCACGGATCGTGTTGATTCCGCTACCAGACCCAAGGGTGAATCCAGGTGAAATGCCGTTGTCAGACATCAAGGCCACTTGGACAGCCATGTTGCCCGTGAGGGAAAACCAAAGATCCGGCTTGCCATCTCCGTTGACATCGCCCCATCCCTGCGAATTTACGACGTAGCTTGGCAAAGCAAACGTCATCGCGGTCACCACATTGGGCAGCACGGTCACGGCCAAGCTGGCCGAGCCGGTGCTGGTGTTACCCGCCACATCGGTCTGTGCCGCAAACACATTGCTGTGCTTGCCCAGACCCATGCTGACGGTGCTCACCAAGCTCCAGTTGCCACTGCTGTTGGCCACCGCCGTGCCCAGCAGCAAGCTGCCGTCGTACACGCTGACCGTGGCCCCCGCTTCGGCCGTGCCGATGAAGGTGGGCTGGGTTTGCATGGTGTAGCCCGCTTGGCTGCGCGAGCTGCTGCTGTCTAGCGCCAACGTGGGCACCACGGCTGCGGTATCCACCACCAAAGCCAGTGCCGCACCGGCGGCAGACAGGTTGCCTGCGGCATCGGTTTGGCGAGCCACCAGGCTGAGGCTGCCAAGGGTCAGGCCGCTGAGTGCTGCCGTCCAGCTGCCATCGGCCAAGGCTTGCACCCGGGCCAGTTGCACGGCACCGTTGTAGAGGGTGACCCAAGCACCCGCCTCGGCCCCCGTGCCACTGACGGTGAGGCTGGTTTTGTTGGTGATGTTGTCACCCACCAAGCCGCTGTCGTCGGCCGTGCGCAAGCTGGGCGCTGCCAGAGCAGCCGCTTGGCTGTCGATGCTGATGCTCAAGGGCGTGGACGCGCCCGACACCACGCCTGCCGCGTTGACCTGCACCGCCGTGAGGCTGTGCGTGCCATCGGCCAGCCGTGCCGTTTGCACACGCCACTTGCCCGAGCCATCGGCCACCGCTTGGCCCAGCAACTGGGTGCCTTCCAAGATGCGTACCGTGGCACCGGCTTCGGCGCCTGTGCCTTCGATGACGGGGTTGACCAAGCGGGTGAGGTTGTCGCCCACCGTGCCCGTGTCGACGTCTGCCGCCAAGGTCAGGCCCGTGGGGGCTGCACCGGCTTGGGTGAGCACCTGCACTTTGAGCGTGCCCAGTGTGGCGCCGCTTTGGGTGGCGTTTTTGACCGTGAAGGCGTAGGTGCCATCTGCCAAGATGCTGCTGGGGTTGACTGCCCAGTTGCCGTTGGCATCGGCCGTGGCCGTGCCAACTTTGGTGGCGCCGTTGTACAACTCAATGCTGTCGCCGGCGGTGGCTGTGCCCACCAGCACCGGACGGGTGCTGGAGGTGATGCCGTCGCCCTGCACACCCGTGTCGCTGGCCGCTTGCAGCGCCACCGTGGGGGCGCTGGCTGTGGCGCTGTAGGCCACCTTGAGCGCCGTGCTGGCGCCCGAGGTGTTGCCTGCGGCATCGGTTTGCGTGGCGGTCAGGCTGTTGCTGGCGCTCAGGTCAGCCGTAGGCGTGATGCTCCACTGGCCTGTGGCGCCCACTTTGGCGGTGCCCAACACGGTGGCGCCGCTGTACAGCGTGACGGTGGCCCCTGCCTCGCCATAGCCCTGCACCGTGGGGCGCAGGTTTTTGGTGACGAGCTCGCCCGCGCTGGTGTACACCACGTCGCTGGCAGCCAGGCTCAGGTTGGTCACGCCGCCAATGGCGCTGTCCACGTTGATGGCTTTGATAGCCGAGGCCGCGCTGCGGTTGCCCGCCGCGTCCACCTGCACCAGGGTCAGGCTGTGGTTGCCTTGGCTGATGGCCTGTGTGGGTTGCACACTAAAGGCACCTGTGGTGGCGTGGGCCGTGGTGGTGCCGGCCAAGTTGCCGTCCACATACAGCTCAACCGTGGCCCCGGCTTCGGCGGTACCGCTGAGCACGGGGCGGGTCTTGTTGGTCAGGCCATCGGTGGCGCTGGTGCCGGTGTCTTCGCCACTGGCCAGGCTGGCCGTGAGCGCTGTGGGCACGGTGGTGTCGACCGTGAGGCTGGCCACCGAGGTGGCAGCACTCAGGTTGCCTGCCACGTCTTTGGCGCGCACGCTCAGCACATGGCCGCCTTCGGCCAAGCCGCTGGCGGTGTAGGCCCAAGCGCCGGTGGCGTCGGCTCGCACGCGGCCAATGAGCTGGCCGTTGTCGTACACCTGCAGGGTGGGCGCATCCAGGCCCGCCACCACCGCCACAGTGCCTTTGAGGGTCTGTGTGGTGACGTTGGTGATGCCGTCGGTGCTGCTGGTGCCGCTGTCGCCACCGGCCACCAAGCTGGCCACGGGCGCGTTGGGCGCACTGCTGATCAAGGTGAAGCTCAACGCGCTGGACTTGCCAGACACGTTGCCTGCCACGTCTGTCACCTCGGTGGTGATGGCGTGGGCGGTGCCGTTGCCTGTGGTGGGCAAAGCCACGCCGCTGACGCGCCACTGGCCCGTGGCATCGGCGGTGACGGTTTGCCACAGGGTGCCGTTGTCGTACACCTTGACCTGCGCACCCGCTTCGGTGCTGCCACCCAAGGTGGGGCTGGTGGTGTTGGCGTACACCACGCCTTGGGCGTCGGTGGCAAACTGGCTAGCCAGTTGCAGGGCCGCTGTGCTGGTGTTGGCCACCGAGTCGACCGTCCAGCTGATGGCGGTCGAGTCGAGCGAGCTCACGCTCACACCGTTGGTGGTGACCACTTGGCGCACGCTCAGGCGCTGGGCGCCTTCGTTCAGGCCCAAGGTGTAGTCAGCAGCTGCAAAGCTGTAGGCCCCACTGCCGTTGGCCGTGGTGCTGGCCACTTGAATGCCATTGGCCCACAACTGCACGGTGGCATTGGCCTGGGCGCCGCTACCGCTGAGCAGTGGTTTGCTGACGCTGGACACCCCGTCAGAGGTGCTGCCTGCCACACCAGCCAAGCCAGTGTCTTGGCCAGAAGTCAGCACGGGGGCTGCCAAGGTGGCCGGAGCCACAGGCGTAGCCGCCTGCGCGGGGCTGATGGTGAGGCTGCCCGCTGTGGCGGCAGACACATTGCCTGCCACATCGGTTTGCACCACGCTCAGGGTGTAGGTGCTGGTGCTGACAGGCGACAAGGGCAGCTGGGCGCGCCAGTTGCCTTGCGCGTCGGCTTGCACCGTCACTTTGCCACCACCGTCGTAACCAACGGTCACGCTGGCCAAAGCCTCGGCGGTGCCGCTGATGAAGGGGTTGGTACCCACAGAGCCGCTGCCCAAGCTGAGCGTGGGCGCATTGGCGCTGGTATCCACCGTGAGGGCTGCTGCCGTGGAGGCTGCCGACACATTGCCTGCCGCATCCGTCTGGCGGGCGGTGTAGCTGTGGCTGCCTGCTGCGGCGCTGGTGCTGATGCGCCAGTTGCCCGCGCTGTCGGCTTGGCCCGTGACCACCACGCCGCCGTTGTCCAGCAACTCCACCTTGGCAAAGGCTTCGGCAGTACCACTGAGCACTTGAGCGGTTTGGTTGGTGATGCCGTCGCCCACCGTGGCGCTGTCGCCTGCGGCGTCGAGCACGGGTTTGGACGGAGCGGCGGCGGCCTGGGTGTCCACCACGATGCTGGCGGCACCCGAGGTGCGCAGCACTTGGTTTTGGCTGTCGAGCTCTTTGACAACCACGCTGTGCGTGCCGTCGGCCCAAGCGGTGCTTACACCCAAGCTCCACACGCCTTGGGCGTTGGCCTTGGCGGTGCCAAGCTGGGTGGCGCCTTCCCACACCTGCACCGTGGCATTGGCCAAGGCGTTGCTGCCGGTGAGCACGGGCGTGGTGAGGTTGGTGATGTTGTCACCCAAAGTGCCGCTGTCGCTGGCTGCGGCCAGTTGTGGGGCCGACAGTGCGGTGGTGACCACCGTGCGGGCAAAGGCCGTGGTGGTGCTGAGGTTGCCCGCTAGGTCGGTTTGCTGCGCCGTGAAGTTGTGCACACCTGCTGACAGTGGGTTGCTCAGGTTGAGCGACCAGCTGCCGTTGGCGGCCACCGTGGTGGTGCCCAGCAAGCTGCTGCCTTCGAACACACGCAATGTGGCGCCTGCCTCGCCGTTGCCGGTGAGGGTGAAGGTGGGCGCTTGGGGGGTGCTGTCCACCGTGACGGTGGGAGCGAGCGCGCTCACGTCGTAGTTGACGGTTTGCGTGACGCTCAGGGCGCTTTCATTACCGGCTGCGTCCGTTTGCTTGGCGCGCACGGTGTACACCTTGTCGGCCACCAAGGCACCTGTGCCTGCGCCCGTGTCGATGCTCCACACCCCACTGCCGTTAGCAGT
>JACCDH011335884.1_pt1 | contig 28885 bp, 28 predicted proteins | sample 7442481 | NCBI WGS metagenome assembly JACCDH01 (sample SAMN15323433, study PRJNA562643) | freshwater metagenome | isolation source: river surface water | place: USA:Blue River Watershed | collected 2017-08-15 | reverse complement strand
GGGCGCTCCTAGAGCCCAATCACCTCGTTATGTCAGGGGCAGTGCCAGGACGACAGCAGATTGGGGTGCGGGATTGGTTTATGAGGGATGCTCAGCATGCAGCACGGGATCGGGCATTAGCGGGCCTCATGCTTAATTAAGTATTAAATAAATCAAAAATTAAAATAGCTGTCAGCACTTGTTAACAGAAAGTCTTCATGAAGATTGCAGTTGTCGGAACTGGGTATGTAGGCCTCTCTAATGCAATTTTGCTTTCCCAGCACCATGAAGTTGTTTCTTTAGATATTGCTCCTGAGCGTGTTGATTCTATTAACCGCCGAGTGTCTCCCATTACGGATATAGAGATTGAGGAATACCTTCAAACCAAGACCCTCAATTTAAAAGCCACCCTTAATAAAGAAGAAGCTTATAAGGGTGCTGACTTTGTCATTATTGCAACACCTACTGATTACGATGAGGTCACCAACTACTTTAATACGGGCTCGGTTGAAGCGGTAGCGAGAGATGTCATGACGACTAACTCTAAGGCGGTGATGGTGATTAAGTCAACCATTCCCGTGGGTTTTGTGGAGCAACTGCGCAAGAAACTCAATTGCCAAAATATTATTTTTTCACCTGAGTTTTTGCGGGAGGGGAGAGCCCTTTACGATAACTTACATCCGTCACGCATTGTGGTGGGTGAGCAATCCGAGCGAGCAAAAGTCTTTGCGGATCTGCTTAAAGAGGGCGCGATTAAGAAAGACATCCCAACGCTCTTTACTAATCCGATAGAAGCGGAGGCCATTAAGCTTTTTGCCAATACCTACTTAGCGATGCGGGTGGCTTACTTTAATGAGTTGGATACCTATGCGGCGATCCATGGATTAGATACCCGTCAGATTATTGAAGGTGTTGGTTTGGATCCACGAGTGGGTCCGCACTACAACAACCCCTCTTTTGGTTACGGCGGCTATTGCTTACCTAAAGACACCAAGCAGCTCTTGGCCAACTATCAAGATGTGCCGCAGAATCTCATGCAGGCGATTGTGAATTCCAATTCAACACGCAAAGATTTCATTGCGCAAGATATTTTGACCCGCAATCCCAAAGTGGTGGGAATTTATCGTCTGATTATGAAGGCGGGATCCGATAACTGGCGAGCATCGAGTATTCAGGGAATTATGAAGCGCCTCAAAGCCAAGGGTATTGAGGTGATTGTGTATGAGCCTATCCTGGGTCAAAAAGAATTCTTTAACTCCGAAGTTCTTGATGATTTGGCTGAATTTAAAAGACGCGCTGACTTGATTGTTGCTAATCGCTTAGTTGAGGAGTTAAGTGAAGCTGTAGCGAAGGTTTATACGCGCGATCTATTCGGTGGAGATTAAGCGCTGTAATGATAAATATTTATGAATAAATTAATAGATTTAAATAACTTCATTCTTAGCTATCCCGCTAAGACAAGATTAGATGTTTGCGTGAGCAATAAATGAACGTTCTTTTAACTGGTGGGGCTGGATATATTGGCAGTCATGCTGCGGTGGTGCTATCACAGGCAGGTCACAACGTGACGCTATTTGATAATTTTTGCAATAGCAAAAAAAGTGTTTTAGAGCGGCTAAAAAAAATATTAGGCAAGGAGCTTTCTAGTATTGAGGGCGATGTTCGCAACGCTGAGCTAGTTGCAAAGGTATTGCAAGATTTCAAAATTGATGCCGTAGTCCATCTTGCCGGCTTAAAGGCAGTAGGTGAGTCGGTTAAAAAGCCGATCGAGTATTACGAAAATAATGTGAACGGTGCTGTTGGTCTGCTTTCAGCCATGCAGTCTGCAAATGTAAAAACCTTGGTTTTTAGTTCTAGTGCGACAGTTTATGGCGACCCGCAATATTTGCCTATCGACGAGGATCACCCCACCAGTGCAACCAATGCTTACGGAAGAACGAAGCTACATATTGAAGAGATGCTGAAAGATGTTGCTGTCTCTGATAATGAATGGAGAATTATTTGCTTGCGTTATTTCAACCCTGCTGGCGCTCATGAATCTGGGTTGATAGGGGAAGATCCCAAAGATTTGCCGAATAATTTGATCCCATACATTGCACAAGTTGCAGCTGGCAAGATATCGCATTTAAATGTTTATGGCGATGACTACTCAACCGCTGACGGTACTGGAGTTAGGGACTATATCCATGTGATGGATCTTGCTGAAGGTCATTTGGCAGCCCTAGGCCATATTAAAAATCATAAAGGTTGGGTGGCGATTAACTTGGGTACAGGTTTTGGTTTAAGCGTCATGGAAATGATCGCTGGCTATCAAAAAGTGATTAATCGCCTTATATCTTTTAAGGTTCTCGGTCGTCGCGCAGGCGATATTGCAAGTTGTTATGCAAAAGTAGATCGCGCACAAAGCTTGTTAAATTGGAGCGCAAAAAGAGGTCTTATGGAGATGTGCTCAAGTAGTTGGAATTGGCAGCAAAGAGCAAATCAATTGGATTTAAATAATGACTCTAAGGTGAAACTATGAAGGCTGTAATTTTAGCCGGTGGGCTTGGTACACGGATTTCAGAAGAAACTGAAAGTAAGCCTAAGCCAATGATTGAGATAGGAGGCATGCCAATTTTGTGGCATATCCTCAAGATGTATTCAGCGCACGGCGTAAATGATTTTGTTATTTGCTGTGGATATAAGGGTTATGTCATCAAGGAGTATTTTGCTAATTATTTCTTGCACATGTCTGACGTCACTTTTGACATGGCTCATAATAAGATGGAGGTGCACCATCGGTACGCCGAGCCTTGGAAAATTACTTTGATTGATACTGGGCCTGACACCATGACTGGCGGTCGCCTTAAGCGGGTGGCTCAATACCTTAAAGATGAAGATGCCTTTTGTTTTACCTATGGCGATGGCGTGAGTGATGTCAATATTGCTGAGCTAATTGGTTTTCATAAGCGCCATGGCAAAAAAGCAACCTTAACGGCCGTTTATCCGCCGGGGCGATTTGGGGCAATTGATATTCATACTGACCATCTAATCACATCTTTCAAAGAAAAGCCCAAAGGTGATGGCGGTATGATTAATGGGGGTTTCTTTGTTCTCTCCCCCGAGGTGATTGGTCTAATTAATGATGACTCCACTGTTTGGGAGCGTGAACCTCTTGAGATTTTGGCGCAGCAGTCAGAAATGATGGCGTACCAGCATCATGGGTTCTGGCAGCCAATGGATACCTTGCGCGATAAGAACTACCTTGAAGAGCTTTGGTCCTCTGGAAATGCTCCTTGGAGATCGTGGTAATGAAGGCCGCACATGTTAATTCTGTTTTTTGGAAAGATAGAAAAGTCTTTCTAACTGGCCACACTGGATTCAAGGGAAGTTGGCTATCTCTTTGGTTGGCCTCTATGGGTGCGAAAGTTACTGGTTATGCATTAGCGCCAAATACAACTCCTAATTTATTCAATGTATTGGGGATAGATTCTTTAATCCATCAATCTAATATTGCGGATATTCGTGACTTAACAAGCCTGCTAAACGCGATACATGATGCTGATCCAGATATCGTCATTCATATGGCGGCCCAACCTTTAGTGCGTTATTCATATGCCAACCCTGTTGAAACCTATGCCACTAATGTAATGGGTACGGTGCATCTTTTGGAGGCTGTAAGGGCTATCGATTCGGTGCGTGCCACTGTGGTAGTCACTACAGATAAGTGCTATGAAAACAAAGAATGGGTTTGGGGCTATCGTGAGAATGAGCCGATGGGTGGATACGATCCCTATAGCAATAGCAAGGGCTGTGCAGAGTTAGTTACATCTGCTTATCGTCAGTCTTATTTCTCCGGTTCTGATTCAACCAATCATGTCGCATCTGCTAGAGCGGGCAATGTTATTGGTGGTGGTGATTGGTCTGAGGATCGATTAATTCCTGATGCAATTAAGGCATTTGAATCTGGCAAGCCATTGAAGATACGCAATCCACTGGCGACGCGACCTTGGCAACATGTACTTGAGCCTCTTTCCGGTTATTTAATATTGGCCCAAGCGCTTTATGAGCAGGGCTCTTCCTTTGCATCGGGGTGGAATTTTGGCCCTCCAGATGAGGATAATCGTTCTGTTCAAGATGTAGTTGAGCTTGTTATGTCTAGCTGGGGTCAATCAGCCACCTGGGAAAAAGAGGGTTCGGAGCAGCCGCACGAAGCTAATCTTTTGAAATTAGATTGCTCGAAGTCCCGCACTCAACTTGGTTGGATGCCGAAATGGGGCCTGAATGAGGCCGCAAAAAAAATTGTTGAGTGGCAAAAAGCATACCAAAGAAAAGAAAATATGCAAGAAGTGAGTCTTATTCAAATTAATAACTACATGGGTTCCAAATAATGAATACACAAACTATCGACACCAGAAAGCTAGAGCAAGAAAAGTTACGGAAGCAAATTGCTGCGCTAGTAGATCAATACTCAGTCATTGAGTTTTCTCCAAAAGCATTTGAGCCAGGACAAACAGTCATTCCTCCTTCAGGGAAATTAATTGGTGGTGAAGAGCTTAAGAATATGGTTGATGCCTCCTTAGATGGCTGGCTTACTACTGGTCGCTTTAACGAGCAGTTTGAAATGAAGTTGGCTGAATTTATTGGTGTAAAGCATGCTATTACTGTGAACTCTGGTTCATCTGCTAATTTGGTAGCTTTTTCCACTCTAACTTCATCGAAGCTGGGCGATCGTGCAATTAAACGGGGCGATGAAGTGATCGGAGTAGCTGCAGGATTCCCTACAACGGTAAATCCCATTATTCAATTTGGCGCTATTCCAGTATTTGTGGACGTAGATAAATATACCCATAATATTGATGCTTCAAAAATTGAAGCAGCGATTGGTCCTAAAACAAAAGCAATCATGCTTGCCCATTCTTTGGGCAACCCATTTAATTTGGATGTAGTAACCAGCCTTTGTAAAAAATATAATTTATGGCTAGTCGAGGATTGTTGTGATGCTCTTGGTACAACCTATAAGGGGCGGATGGTGGGTACCTTTGGCGATATTGGTACATTAAGCTTTTACCCTGCGCACCATATCACCATGGGTGAGGGCGGAGCAGTTTTTACTAATAATTTTGAATTAAAACAGATTGCTGAGAGCTTTAGAGATTGGGGTCGTGATTGTTACTGTCCTCCTGGAAAAGATAATACTTGCGGGAAGCGCTTTTGCTGGAAACTAGGCAATCTGCCAGAAGGCTATGATCATAAATACACATACAGCCATCTAGGATATAACCTAAAGATTAGCGATATGCAGGCAGCCTGCGCTTTAGCGCAGTTAGAAAAAGCCCCTGCCTTCATTCAGGCGCGTAAAGACAACTTCAAATTCTTAAAGGAACGACTTAGTTCTTGCGAGGAGTTTTTACATTTACCAGAGCCCACCGAAGGCTCCGATCCTTCTTGGTTTGGTTTTCCAATTACAGTGAAGGAGGGCTCGCCTGTTTCAAGGTTGGATTTAACTACCTATTTAGATCAAAACAAAATTGGGACAAGATTATTGTTTGCTGGGAATCTTACAAGACAGCCCTATATGGTCGATGCTGAATATCGAGTGAGTGGTGAATTAACAAACACTGACAACGTAATGAATAATACTTTTTGGATTGGTGTACAGCCGGCATTAACTAAAGAGATGCTCGAATTTGTAGCGGTAAAAATAGAGCAATTTCTTGGCGTTGATTTTTAATCGAAATACCATTAAGGCCGCCTAAAGAAAGTGCGATTATGAAAAAAATAGATCTGTCAATTATTTGTTGTGTATGGAACGAGATTAATCGCGCACCAATCCAACTGAAGCACATGCTCGAGATCCTAGCCAATTCAACCTTAAATTTTGAAATAATAATTATTGACAATTGCTCAACTGATGGCAGTCGAGAGTGGATTGATTCTCTTGAATTTCCAGCAATTGTAAAAATATTAAATAATAAGAACTTAGGAAAAGGAGGGTCCATCAAGAAGGGAATTGAATCCGCTAAGTCTGATATTGCGGTTATATTTGATTTGGATGGAGAATATCTTTTTGAAGATGTTTTGACGGGGGTGGAATGCCATAAGAAATGCGATGCTGCTGTAACATTGGCATCAAGAACCTTGGGAGGAGAGGGTAAGTATATTTATGTTCAAAATTACTTGGGAGTTAAGTTCATTACATGGATTATTAATATTCTTTTTAGATCCAATCTGACGGACACTGCTACTGGATTGAAAATCCTTAACTCAAAATTTTTTAAAGAGAAAACTTTGCACTTCAACGGATTCAATGTAGATTTTGAAATTGTATGTGTTGCCCTAAAGCATGGCGGAGTGGTTGCAGAGTATTGTGGGCAATATTTCCCAAGATCCAAGTTGGAGGGAAAAAAAATTAAAGCAGTACAGGATGGCTTGAAATCACTATTTGCGATAGTTGCAACTTATTTAAGGCCATGATGGTACGTTATTTTTTAGATTTCTTTTTAAAGATAACAAAATTAAGGGTTGTCAGATATCTTGTTGTAGGGGGTTTTGCTGCTATTGTTGATTTGAGTATTTTTTCTTATCTAAATATTTACTTTGGGTTTGATATTTTTTGGGCATCCATAACATCATTCATTTTTGCAGTTATAGCTAATTACTATATGGGAATACTCTTGGCCTTTGATAGCAAAGTTCGCTTTAAGAGACACGAAGAGTTCATGCTGGTATGTTTAGTAAGTGCATCTGGCCTAATTTTTAATATTGGCACTACATACTTACTTTTTTATTTTGGTGGGATAAATGCCGTAATCGCAAAAACTGTAGCGGCAATTCCAACATTCTTATGGAATTACATATTACGCCGAAATTTTATTTTTAAAAAACGTAATGAACTATGAGTAATTCCTTAATCTGGGGATTAATTTTTGCCTTTTTGATGCTTGCCGGTATAAGTTGCATCGGGGGGCTTATTGTTGCTACTCTTCTAAGGGTTGGGTCGCCGCCTTGCCATCTATACGGTCAAAATATTGCCCTGGGAATTGGTGCTTTAACTATTGTAGTTAGTTGGGGTTCGCTCGTATATGAATCCTCTAGATTTTATTCCGCCACTGCATTCACTCTAATGGTAATGGGTGTCGGATGGCTTCTATACTTGGCTTATTTTAAAGTATTGCGATCATCGTTTTTTGTGGGCGCTTTAAAGAAAAACCCGTTTCACTTGTTTTGCCCTAATGTATTTATTATTTTATTGCTTGGGCTTTACTGTATTGCAAATATTGGCCTGGTTACAAATGCTGATTCACTCGACTACCACATTGGGTATGCTGCCAATTATTTAAAAGAACCTTTTTATTCTTATCCAGAGTGGTTTACTGGGCGATTAGCTCAGACTGGAGAAAAGATAATTGCACTAGGACTTTCGTGGAACTCTCAATCCTTTGCTGCATTGGTGCAATACGCGGGTTTGACATGTATCGTTCGATTGCTCCTTAATTTCAAAAGCTTCAGCCTCAAAATAGAGAATAATAATATCGTTGTACTTGCGTTTTTATCTACGCCAGTCCTACTGTTTTTGTGTATTTCTGCAAAACCCCAAATGATGCCTTTAGCCATGTCTACATTGGCTTTTGCTTTATTAATTTGCGCCAATGATTTTCCAATAAAAGAAAAAAAAATACATTTAATTTGGCTGTTATTGCCTATGAGTCTGGCAATGTTAGCTTCTACCCAAAAGTCAAGTTTTTTAGTCTCGTCAATTTTTATAAGTCTTCTTTCATGCCGAATAGCTATAAGATCAAAACTATTAACACCTTTTATATTCTTTAGTGCGTTGCTGGCTGTTTTTATATTTACACCTGTATATTTGGACAAGTATTTAAGATACGAAACAGGGATTCTGTCATTTTTACTTAGTCCCCCCGGAGGTATTGATGATAGCTTGAAGGCTTTTATGATTTGGGTTTCTCAGTACAGGGAAAACCCCCTACCTTTTCCCTTGTACATTTTTATACCGTCCGGCCCGGGCACATTAACTACAGTCTTGGGTGCTGGCGGATTACTGTTTATTTTTGGACTCTATAGGTCTTACAGCAAGTCTAAGTTTTATGTAAACATTCTCTGTATTTTTGCGTTGTTACTTTGGTTTATAGGCCAGCCATCTACTCGATTTTATTTTGAGGTGTATGTATGGGGATTAATAATCATATTACATTCTTCTATTCAATTTTCAGAGCGCGAAACAAAAATTTTCAGGTTATTAATTAATTTGCAGGCATCATTAATTGCTTTAGTTTTAGTGATTTATTGTGGCAATGTGCTTATGAGTTTTCAGGGTAATTCATATATCAGCTTTATGAAAAAATATTCTGACGCCTATGAGCTTGCTGGCTGGATTGAATCAAATGTTCCTCATAAAGAACCAATCTTATATGATCATCGCTCACGTGCCTTATTAAATAATCCCATATTTAGTACTGACCCTATTGAATTTGGCGGGGCGGATGATATTCAGTTGAAAGACCTGGAGAAAAATTTAATTAAGTCTAAGGTTACATTTCTGGCTACTAGATCAGACTCTGTAATCTTTACCACTCTCTATGATTGTTCGGATTCTATTTTTTTAGGCCCCGTTGAATTTATTCATAAATCTCGAAACCCTTTTAATGCAGGCGTGCCATATAGCGCTTACATAATGAAGATTGAGCCGAGCACATTTTTCCCCTGCGTTAGAAGCAAGGGCAAAGGGGCGGGGGGATGAAAATCCTAATTACAGGCGCAAGTGGTTTTTTGGGCAGTAGGCTGACCAATCACTTATTGGGAGCGGGTCTATCCGTTGATATTTTAGTCAGGTCCACATCATCAATATCGAGCATTGAGAAGCCTGAGGCTTTAAATACGATCGGTAGATGCGATACAGATAAGCAAATTTCTGATTATGTGCGTAAGGCAAACCCCAATTTCGTTATTCATGCTGCATGTTCATATGGACGCCGTGGGGAAACATATGCTGAAATTCTGAGGGTTAATTACGATATTGGCAGATTAATTTTAAAAACTCTCCTAAGTAGAGAATCCAATAGCGTCTGCTACTTTATAAATATTGGGACAGTCTTGAAGAGTAATGTGGGTATGTATGCCTATACGAAGAATAGATTTACAAATTTCGCAAAGAAGTTATTTGCTGGATATAGAAAAAACGTTGTATTTATTAATATTGAGCTTCAGCATATTTATGGTGTGGGTGATGATAGTTCTAAATTTATATCGTATGTAATTTCTCGTTGTAAAAGTGGCGTTGAAAGATTGGATCTAACTGCGGGCGAACAACTCAGAGATTTCATATATATAGATGATGTTTTGTCTGCACTATGTGCAATTATTAATAATATTAAAAATATTCCTAATATGGGATACATTAATTTTGAGCTTGGGTCAGGAAAGGTAATTTCTATTCATGAGCTCGTGTCTTTAATTAAGCGTGAAACGGGTTCTAATACTTGCTTAAATTTTGGCGCAATCAGCTATAGAGAGGATGAGCCTATGTATTTAAGGGCGGACATTAAAATGTTAATGGAAATTGGATGGAGTCCCAAAATTGGGATAGAGGAAGGAATAAAAAAAATGATGACTGTTGATTGTATTAAATGAGACTATTAATTACTGGTGGTTGCGGATTCTTGGGGAGCAATCTATCTGCCGATGCCTTGGCTCGTGGCGATGATTTACTTGTTTTTGATAATCTCTATAGGGAGGGCTCTAGAGAAAATTTAGAATGGCTTAAGACGCTGGGCAACTTTAAATTTGATCACGGCGATATCAGGAATCAGAATGATATTGTTAGGGCAATAGAGGCATTCAATCCTGAGGCTATTTTTCATCTAGCCGGCCAGGTGGCTATGACCACCTCTATATCTAATCCTAGAATGGACTTTGAAGTGAATGCTGTAGGTACTTTGAATTTACTTGAGGCAGTACGTAGATATTGTCCTAATGCTTCGGTCGTGTATTCCTCGAGCAATAAGGTATATGGTGATCTTGAGCAATATTCGTATGCCGAGACAGACACGCGCTATCAGTGCCTTGAAATGCCTTATGGATTTGATGAGAAAAATCAACTCGAGTTTCACTCCCCATATGGCTGTTCAAAAGGCGCTGCAGATCAGTATATGCTTGATTATGCACGCATGTTTGGGTTGAAGACGGTGGTATTTCGTCACTCATCTATGTATGGGGGGCGTCAGTTTGCTACCTATGATCAAGGCTGGGTGGGTTGGTTTTGTCTAAAGGCCGTTGAGACTGAGTTAGGTATATTGGGTGATGAATTTACCATATCCGGAAATGGCAAACAGGTAAGGGATGTTTTACACGCAGATGATATGAAGCGTCTTTATTTATCAGCCATTGAGCATATAGAAGTCGCCAAAGGACAGGCGTTTAACATCGGCGGGGGCTATGAAAATAGTTTATCTTTATTGGAATTATTTGATTTATTAAATAAAAATCTAAATATAGATCTGAGGTATAAAAAAATCCCCGTGCGAGAAAGCGATCAAAAAGTTTTTATTGCAAATTTTGAAAAAGCTACAAAATTTTTAGGTTGGAATCCAAAAGTAAGTGCTGAAAATGGAGTTGCACAAACGGTTGATTGGGTAAAAAGAAATTTTTAATGATTTTTAGAGGAATACCTGCGGCCTACTTTGTGATGTTTTCTGCATGGAGTTCAAGGGTAATTACGGCCTTGGTGCAGATTTTGTCTGTTCCTCTTCTCTTGGAATATTTGGGGCCGCTTAAGTACTCATGGTTAGTGGTAGCAGTAAGCCTTCAGGCTTGGTGGCTTTTAACTGATTTTGGGGTATCAGTAAGTCTTCAAAATGCTATTTCGAAAAATCGGACGTTACATAAAGGCGATGCTAATTTAGTTGTTAGTGCTGCAGCAATTGTGATTCCAGTAGCCTTTTTGTTTGCTGGAATTTTAGCGCTTTTCTATAAAGAAATTTCCCGCCTGCTCTTGCCTCATTCTGCAAACCTTGATGAATCTGGGGGGCTGCTGATTTTAGTTTCAGGTTTCTTTTCCCTGCTATTGGTAATTGGCAACCTTGGAAATAGAATATATTACGCTAGACATCAAGGATATTGGGCGAATATTATTCCGGCAGTTGCAAGTCTCATTACACTTGTTGGGCTATTGGTGTTTAAGGGTAGCAATTCTGAAAGTTCTGGTAATTCGTTAATTTTGGCCATGACTATTTGGGTTGGACCAGCCGCCGTTTTATCGGGAGGATCATTTTTCTTTCTATGTTTTAAAGCTATTTATTTCGCCGCAGGGAAAGTGTCTTTAGGCACTTGTAAGAAGTTGCTAAAAGGAGGGGGTGAATTTACTCTTTTCGCAGTCTTTGGCGCACTAACGCTTCAAATTGACTACATAATTATTGGGAAATTATTGAGTGATAAAGAAGTTTTAATTTATGTAATTGCAACTAAGTGCATGGGGTTGCTAATATTCTTTTATGGATCGATAGTGCAGGCGTTGTGGCCTGTATGCTCTGAGGCGGCCGCAACCAATAGTTGGGCAGAAGTAGATAGGACCCTAAAAAAAATCATCACCTCAGGATTTTTAATTACAGTTATTGGTTCGATTCTTATTTGGATATTTCAGTCTAGGATATTAAATCTAATGGCCCCAAATCAAGATCTAAATTTTCCTGGATTGTTATGGATGTTATTAGTAATTTACGGATTGGTCAGAGTGTGGTCAGATGGTTTCGCCATGCTTCTGCAGAGCATGAATAAAATGAAAATTTTTCTACTATATATTCCTATTCAAGCCCTTATATCGGTAATTTCTCAAATTTTGTTAACGGAGAAATTTGGATTAAACGGACTAATTGCTGGATCAATAACATCATTTATGTTCACAAGTATCTGGATTTTGCCATTAGCATATAAAAAATACAAAAATGAATATTAATAACGAAATTTTCCCCTTAATTAGTATTTGCATTCCCACTTACAATAGAAAAGATTTTTTAAAAATTCTACTTGAAAGCATCATAAGTCAAGCAGATCCAGAATTTATTCAGATTGTTATATCAGACAATGCATCAACCGATGGAACATCTCTGTTGGTTGATGAGTTTAAATCAAAATATTCAAACCTAATCTATAGGTCAGCCACAGAGAATTTAGGAGCAGATAGAAACTATCTTGCAAGTGTTAAAAATGCTACTGGAAAGTACTGTTGGTTAATGGGGAGCGATGATGCCTTGAAGCCAGGTAGTATTAAGCATTTATTGAAATACATTGACCTGGATTTAGAGATTTACTTAACGGGCAGAATCGAGTGCAGTTTTGATTTAGAGCCTATTAAAAATAGAAATTGGATAGAAATAGGCGGCGACTTTAAAGTCTTTAATTTTGAAAAGAGCAGAGATCTAGAAGTTTATTTTGAGGCATGCAATTCTCTTGGGGGGGTGTTTAGTTATCTCAGCTCTATCGTAGTTAAGAGATCCTCTTGGGAAAATATTCAATTTAATGAAATTTTTATAGGAACGGCATATTCACACGTGTCAATATTGCTGAGCATTATGGTGGGAGGGGCGAGGCTGGGATATATCAAGGAGCCGCTTGTTTATTCCAGATCTGGGAATGATAGTTTTTTAACCGATTGGGTTGATAGAGCTTTGTTGGATCTAAAGGGGTATAAGTTGCTAGGTGAAAAAATAATTGCCTGCAAATCTAGCAGAAAGGCTTTCTACGACATCATGCATCGCGAATACTCTAGTATCGCTCTAATCAAAACAAAAATCCTCTCGCCCTCTAGTAATTGGTGGGAGCTGGTAACTATATCTGTTAATACTTATTTAATTTCACCCTGGATTTTTAGGACTGCAGCAGTCTTATATTGGCCCGGTAGATTTATTCTGCGCCTAAAAAGGGGGCTAAAAAAATATAAAAATAAAAAATAAAATTATGAAAATAAAAAAAATAGCTATATTTGTTTTGGATATTACATTGAGAGGCGGCATTGAGCGTTTTATTGCAAACTTATCTCAAATGCTTGAAGGACCTTCAGTTAATATAACAATTTATTCGTTACACAAGACGCATGATGAGCCTTTGTATGAGCTTCCAACTGGTACGAAAATAGTATATTTAACAGAGTTTAAATTTATAAACTTCATTTATAAATTTGTAACGTTATATGGGTGCATAAAATTGTGCTTTATAAATTCACTAAAAGATAGTGATGTCACGTTAATATCAACCCATCCTATTATTGGTATATACCTATATTTCATTAATAAAAGTATGTTGCGTAAGACTATAGCAAGTGAGCATAGTACTTATGCCGCCCATAATGTTCTTGTAAGGGCGTTGCGAGTGATAGCTTATAAAAAGGTTAAGTTTGTAGTTACGCAAACTACAAATGGCGTGTCAAAATTTAAAAAATTTGGCATTAACGTCGTTAAAATTCCAAATCCATGTACTCAGTTTTTTGATGGATATCAGTGGAGCAAAAAAACTCCCAATGAAAAGAAAATACTGGTATGTCTAAGTGTAGCAAGACTAGAGGAGGTGAAGCAGCTAGAGCACTATATTAAGGCTGCAAGATTGGTTAAAAATGAATTAAACAATAATGAAGTTGTTTTCAAATTGGTTGGTAGCGGTCCCCTTGGAAAAGATCTTGAATCGATGGTGATTAAGGAGGGTGTATTCGACATATTTACCATTTATCCTGCTAGTAAAGATGTTAATAGCCATTATATAAACTCAGATATTTATATAATTTGCTCTAAAAGTGAGGCGTTTCCAATGACTATGTTAGAGGCCATGTCATATGGTTTGCCGGTAATATCCTATGAAAATTTAATTGGACCAAGTGAGATCGTAAAAAATAATATTAACGGTCAGCTAGTTTTACAGGATAGCCCAAAGGGGATTGCAGAACAGATTCTTAAGTATTATCACAATAAAAAAAGTTTAGAAGTAAGCTCTGAGGGGGCTTTAAAAACAGCCAAAGAATTCGATGTACAAAGCATTTGCAGTAAGTGGAAAAGAATTATATGAATCAGCTAAGTACATATAATAAATTGCTAATACTAGTAATTTTTATATATGTAACCCCATTAATTGGTGGAAATATATTAATACTAAACTCCGGGCAGTTAATCGGTGACTTTACTGGGGTTGAAGTTGAAACAAATATAATTGATTTATTATTTATAGATATCTTATATCTAGTTCCATTTTTAATTTCATTATTATTTATAGGAAAAGATAGAAAAATATTTGAAGAAAAAAATAGTGATTATTATATAAATTTCTATATGCTGTTAATTATAGCTAATACATTAGTCTCATTAACGTTTGGCGTAATACCTGTTGGTCAAGCCGGTGATGGTGGGTTAGTCGGAATTATTCAGGCTTTTAATGCCAAACTAAATCCATATATATTATTGATATTAATTTCTGGTTTAAAAGTCGATTATTTAAAATTTTTAACATGCTGTTTACTAGTAGGTGTAATTTCAATTATTCAAAAATCTTCTTTAGGGTTTTTTGTAATATTTATAGCAATGTACACTTTGGTCTTTGTAAAAAATAATTTGAGTTTAAAAAAAATAGTTTTATATTTAACAATTCCTATATTTTCAATTGGATTTATCGGTGATGTTCTTATATATCTCTATGAGCTAAAAAATAGTTCAAGGGGTTTTGATCATGCAATGAATCCAGAGATGGTGCTTAATTACGCCCTCGGAAGAATTAATTCTTTATCTTCTTTATTCACAATATACTATAGTGAATGTTGCGGAGATGGAATCAGCAATTTTTATGTTCTCAGTACATTTTTAGAGAGAATTACATCACTCAGTTTTTTTGAGGCCATAAGCCCTACATATTTATTCAATAATTACCTCTCATCTGATGATAATAATTATGCAATATTTACAAGTATGACTGGATCCTTGATTATTCTTCTAAGAAATGGTTTTACGGCTTTAATAATTAATATTATGTCATTAATATTTTTTATTATTATTATTTATAAAATAATGCCATTTCCTAATCTAAGCTACAAGCCACTTATTTTTTTATTAGTGTTTTATCTTTCGTACTTATCAGGCGATGTGTGGGAAATTTCACTATTATTTCAAAGCTTTATAATTTTAAAGTTTCTAGAATTGTTGTATTTTTTCTCAAAAAGATTGGCTTGATAATTTTGCATAATATAAATATTTTTAAATACTATTAAATTAATCAATGTATAATAAACCAATATTTTATTAAAAACTATAAGAGTGGGTAGCTGGCTAATATGCTTTACATTGTTGATATAGTCAGAAAAGGCGATGAGCACAGAACGACTAATCTTCCAACACTTCAAGCCCTTAATGATTCCGGACTAATAAATCATATTTGGATATCTTCTAATTCAACTTCCTACCAGCTGCTAAACGGCCCTAGAAATTTTCATGTTACTAAGGTGTGTGTTGTTAGTACTTGGTTTTATCGTTGGATTTCCTCCACTTTTCTAACCTTTTTGATATTGATTAAGGCTTTTGTAAATAAATCAAACGTCTTCTTCCTTTCTTCAACCCCCCTCCATACCCTGTTGATTTCTTTTTTTTCAATAATTACAGCAAGAAGATGCAAGTATTATGTTTTCTTGCATGGGGAACTTTCTTATTTGTCAGAGCCAAAAGGGCTGGGTCGGAAATTTGGCAAGCTTTTGCTTCATATGGTGCTTGGAAAATCTCCCTCTTCAAATATAATTTTCATTACTTTGGCGTATCCGGTATACAGTCAGGTTTCCAAAATATTTGGTAATGTAAAGCTACAAAATATTGAGTTACCAACTGAGGAAGCTGCCCCGAAAATTAAAGCTCGCGAGTCTTCTAAGCTTCGCATTGGTAGCTTTGGAGTGCATAGTTTCGATAAAAATAGCCACTTTATTTATGACCTTGCGAAGCGTTTAGAGTCAATCAACCAGAAAATAGAAATAGTCACAATTGGAATAGCGAATGCAGATTTCAGCTATGATCAGCATCCATCTGTGCTGCATTTTTGTAGAGGCAAAATTAGTGGTGAGCTAGTGGAGCGAAAATCATTCATTGAGCAAATTAAATCGCTTGATATGGCCTTAATTTTTCAAGGCAATTCACCAAAGTATCAATTTATTTCTAGTGGTGTTTTTAATGATTGCGTGAACTATTGTATTCCTATAGCCGGTATAAGTTCCTCATATATTAATTATTACGTCAGTAAGTATGGTGAGTTAGGAGTTACAGCAAAAAGTCTTGATAGCTTGGCTAAAATAATCTGCGAAATTGTTGATGGTCGGCGTAGCCTGGAGCCTTACAGAATGAATATGTTGAGCTTAAATCGAGAACTATGTTACTCGGAGTTTAAGAAAAAAATTGTCTCGATTATTAGTGAAGAAAAGATAATTATTTGATAATGGATATTAAATTTTCAATAATTGTCCCCGTATACAATGTATCCGAATTTGTTGATGCTTGCATCAAATCCATTTGCGCACAATCCTATAACAATTTTGAACTAATTCTTGTTGATGATGGATCTACAGATGGTTCAGGTGAAATTTGTAATTTATGGTCCGAGAATGATGAGCGCATAATATTTATAAGTAGTTGCAATAGCGGCCCCAATGCAGCAAGAAATTTAGGTTTAGACCGTGTAACTGGAAATTATTTGATTTTTGTTGATGCCGATGATTGGTTGGATCCTGAAGCGTTAAATATTTTAGTAGGAAATCTAAATTATTTTTTATACGACATCATAAACTTTGGGTATGACTTTATTGATGTTGAAATGAATAGAATTATGAAAACTAATTCAATTCAAGGTAGAACGTTAAGTGGCCTTGAAATATATCGTGAAGCTTTTCACGGAATTATTTTATCTGGTGTGTGCTGGAATAAGTGTTACAAAACATCTTTTTTTATGGGCGAAAATAATAGATTTATTGCCGATAAAATGCATGCTCGTGATTTATTTTTTACCAAAAAAATTGCTCTTGAATCTCAGAGTTGTTTAATTATTTCCGATGTTCTTTATCACTCAAGATATAGAGCTAACAGCTATTCAAGATCGTTTGGTGAAAAAAATATTAAATCTGGGATTGATTTGGCTGAACGTTATCAACTAAATTTCTATGGCATAAATGGTGGTATCTATGATGAATTAATTGACTACGCTATCGGCAAGCATCTTCGCTATCTTTTGGTTTTAAGCTCATTCCGATCGACATCATTTCGTGAATTTAAAGCTCAATATGACCTTATTCGTAATTCTAAATTTTGGCCACTTACATTCTTCAATAAAAGTGCCATAAAGTATTATTTTCTAAAGGATTATTTATTAATTATATTTTTATTTAATCCAAAAATAGCAAAATTTACTGCCTCAATTTTTAAACGTTTAAATCTCTTTCCTTATTAAGTAAAAGTACTGTTATGTGTGGAATATTGGGCTTACTCAAATTGGGCGATAAAGCGGATAGTGCTAAATTTATCAAGGCGCTCAATTGTCTTAAGCATCGCGGGCCTGATTCCTCCGGTATTTATGTGTCACCATGTGAAAAATTGTTGCTGGGGCACCAAAGGCTGGCCATTTTAGATCTCTCTAAACTAGGGGCTCAGCCCATGACTAGTAGGTGCGGTAAGTACCATCTTGTATTTAACGGGGAGATTTATAACTATGAACAATTGCGGCTAGACCTAATTGCCAAGGGATTTGTTTTTAAATCTAATTCAGATACTGAGGTATTGCTTTATGGTTACGCTTATTGGGGGGAGGCTGTATTACAAAGGATTAATGGACCATTTTCTTTTGCCGTATATGATGAAAATAAAGATGAGCTTTTTTTGGCTCGCGATCGCATTGGAGAAAAGCCATTATTTTTTGCAGAAGAAAAAGGTGGCGTAATATTCTCTTCCGAGCTCAAACCTTTTTTAGAGCTAAGGGATTGCGAAAACAGCTTTAATGGAGATGCTTTAGTCTCTTACCTCAGTCGCGGATACCCGATGAAGGGCTCAACATTGTTAAGTGGCGTTCGCTCTTTGCAGCCGGCCCATTTTCTTAGAGTATGTTGTAAATCTGGCAATTTAAAGATTTCAAAATACTGGTCCCCTGGTTACGGGGACAATGATTCCTCAAGTAATTTGCAAGAGTTGACTGAGGAATTTAAGGGAATATTTAGTAGCGCAATCAACTTACAGCTTCAATGTGATGTCCCGGCTTGTGTTCTTTTAAGTGGTGGCGTTGATTCAAGCTTAATTACTGCAATGGCTAGCGAACATCGATCCTCAGTTAGCACTTTTACAGTGAAGTTTGAAGGCTATCCAGAGTTTGATGAGACCGATAGTGCACGACTAATATCGCGTTATTTTGGAACATCCCATACTGAGATTTCGGCAAGCGAGATGTCCCCTGGCTTAATTGAAAAGATTGCTCATGATTTAGATGCGCCAATTAACGATTCCTCCTTAATTCCTACGTATTTAGTGTACCAAGAGGTTTCTAATTTTTGCAAAGTTGCTCTTGGTGGAGATGGCGGGGATGAATTTTTTGGAGGTTATAAGCACTATAGTCGCTTAAATACCCTGCAATATTATTTGGGATCAGTCTTGCCGCTACTTCCTTCAAAACTTGCGCAGTCAATCAAGAGGAAAATTCCCCCCCGTTATCGATGGCGTAATTGGGTAGTGGCTTTATCCTGTAATTTGAAAAATGAGTGTCCAAATATTCGAGAAATTTTTGACCTAAATGAGGCTTTAAAATTATTGAATACATCATATTCAGCCAGTTTTACCGAAGATTTTTATGCCGATTGGACGGAAATCTCTAGTGAGCAATCATCTGCATTAAAAAATGCACTAAATGCTGATATCAACTCATACCTACCCGAAAGCATCTTAGTAAAGTCTGATAGAGCATCAATGTTGAACTCGGTTGAATCTAGGGCGCCATTTTTGGATACGCGCTTAATTGATTTTGCAATGAAAAAGATCCCTGATTCACTGAAGGCTAATCGCAATGATAGAAAAATATTGCTTAAGGAGTTTGGGCGAAAAGTTCTTCCTCCCGGGTTCGATTTTAAAAGAAAGCTGGGTTTTAATCTCCCCTTGGCTGATCTAATTAGAGGGGGGCACTGGAAATCGTATTTTCATGATGTAATTTTCAGTAAATACTCATTTTTGAATAGAGAGCATTGCATAAATTTATTATATGAACACCTTAATGGGGCCAATCATGCTGATAAGCTGTTTGGCATAGTCCTTCTTATAAGATGGTCACAAATTAATAACGTAACGAATATCAAATTTAAAAAATAGAGAGCGTGCTATGGCTACAAAAAGGGTGTTGATTACTGGGGGTGCAGGTTTTATTGGAACCCATTTAGCAAGCGCCGTATTAAAATCAGGATATTCAGTTCGTATTGTTGATAACTTTAGTCCTCAAATACATTCTTCGCCAGAGCTATCCTCAAACCTTAAGGGAGAGGTTGAGTTGGTTGTTGGCGATATTAGGGATCGTGATTTAATGTCTCGAGCTTTGGATGGGGTTGATTGTTTGGTGCATTTGGCTGCCGAAACCGGTACGGGGCAGTCAATGTATGAGATTGATCGATATTTTAGTGCTAACGTACAAGGTACCGCAACTATTCTTGATTTACTTCAAAATAGTAATTTAGGCGAATCAGTTTCGTCGATCATTGTAGCCTCAAGCCGAGCCGTATATGGTGAGGGTGCTTATAGATGTGCGGAGCATGGTATGGTTTACCCGTCTCAGCGCAAACATATTGACCTATCTAATGGTTTTTATGACCCAACCTGTCCTTTTTGCGGCTCAACCGTTAGCTTGCTGCCCACTCCTGAATCATCTCCTTTCATGCCGATGTCAATGTATGGATTAACAAAACAAGTTCAGGAGCAAGCAATTTTGTTATATGCGCAAACTAGAGGTATCAATGCCTTTGGCTTGCGCTACCAGAATGTATATGGACCGGGCCAATCACTAAAAAATCCATACACTGGAATCTTGGCAATTTTCTCTAATTTAGTTCGGCAAGATCAACCAATTGATATTTATGAGGATGGTCTAGAGTCTAGAGATTTTATTTATATAAATGATGTTGTTGAGGCTACCTTAAGAAGCATACATTATGAAGGAAAATTTGTAGGCGCATTAAATGTCGGTACCGGGCAGGCAGTAAATGTAATGACTGTTGCTGAAGAGATTAGAGCATTCTTTGGTGGGGGGAGCGCTATTAAGGTTACGGGAGATTTTAGGATGGGCGACATTCGTCATAATATTGCTGATATTGCTAAGCTTAGAAAGGTGCTAGGTTTTGTACCTGAAACTAGTTTTAGGGATGGCCTATCTAATTTCTTGGCTTGGGCTAATGCTGAGGAAGCTCAAGATCGTTCTGGATACATAAATTCTGTTAGGGAGCTGGCGGCACGAGGTCTAATGGGGGGGAAAGCTTCTTAATGACTCAGTCAACATCATGCCTTTCGTCTGATCATTTTAAGCTTGCGTCCTATATCTCCGCAGACTTATACCGCGCTAGGTTCCTCGCCAATAAATCGGAAGAAAAAGTATCAGCATTTTATCTTTGGGTCGGCATTTTTTCCCCTAGGTTCATGCCGGTATTAATTTGTCGCCTAGCATATTTTTTTTATTGCATAAATTTAAAACCAATTTCAAAGTTATTTTCATTAGTTAATTTTTTATTTTTTGGTATTGAAATAGCCATTGAATGTCATATTGGAAAAGGAATTTATTTTCCTCATACCCAAGGTACCGTTATTGGCGCCTATTCTATTGGAGAGAATGTAACAATTTTTCAAGGCGTTACATTGGGTGCAAGAGAGCTTGATTTTTCCTTCCTTGAATCGTCGCGACCAAAAATTGAAAGCAATGTAATTATTGGCTCCGGCGCAAAAATTTTGGGTGGAATCAATATTGGATCTGGAGCGCGGATTGGCGCTAATGCTGTAGTCTTGATAACGCTTCCCGCTAATTCACTGGCTGTAGGGGTTCCAGCTCGTATTTTAAATAATTAAAGTTAACTTTAATTATTTTGAAAGATAAAATGCTTCTAGCCAAAAAAATTCTTTTTATTGGGCCAATATTTTTTGGGTACGAGAGAGATATAGAACGCGAACTCCGTGATCAGGGTGCTGAGGTTGATTTTTTGCCAGATAGACCATTTTCGACCCCATTTTTAAAGGCCGTTACTAGATTCTTCAGAATTTTAGTTTTGCCTTTCGCGGATAGATTTTTCAGCAAATCAGTCGAGGCTTTTGGGCGAAGTCATTACGACTTTATATTCGTTGTTCAAGGGGAGTGCCTAACACCTAAAAGCTTATCTTCTTTAAGAATAAAATTTCCCAAAGCGAGATTAGTTTTATATCTCTGGGATTCGTTGGAAAATAAAAAACTACTTATAAAAAATATATCAGAATTTGATATTTGCTATACTTTTGATCCCGTTGATAGTTTTACGTATGGAATAAATTTCATGCCGCTTTTTTATTCCCATGGATTTAAAAGTACGATAAGTAACCCCCTAAAATATAAGTTGAGTTTTATTGGGACAGCGCATTCTGATCGCTATTCAATAGTATCAAGATTGGCGTTATCTATTCCTGACGAAAAATTATTTTATCGATATCTTTATCTTCAGGCCCCTTGGGTTTATTGGGTAAATAAATTTAGTAGTAAATTCTTTAAAGATGCATCTCTTGAGGATTTTCACTACAGGCCAATGGCTAAGCAAAATGTTCAAAATATATTTTCGCAGTCATTAGCAATTCTTGATATAGAGCACCCCCGTCAAAGGGGTTTAACTATGCGCACCTTTGAGGCATTGGGGGCAGGTAAAAAACTAATAACCACCAACGAACATATTAAAGATGCTGATTTTTACAACCCAAATAATATTCATGTAATACATCGAAGAGAGACACTAAGCATCCCAATCTCATTTTTAAATACTGAATATACTCCGTTGAAAAATAATATTTATGAAAAATATTCCTTGCAAAACTGGATTAAACAGATTTTCGGCAATATTTAATATTTCTTACATATGCTATTTAAAAATCATGATTTTTTATGGGGAGATATATTTTGACTAACAGCCCTAAACTAATAATTGTGGGTGCATCGGGTTATTTGGGAAGGCAGCTTCTCATAGATAAGAAATTCAATTTCAATAGGTATGGTACTTCCACGTCAGGCGAGGGTGGCCTTTTAAAGTTGCGCTTGGATACTCCATCAGATTTTAATTGTTTAAATGTAAGTTCGGGGGATACCGTTCTTTTAACTGCAGCCATATCCTCGCCAGATATTTGTGCAAATGATTATTCCAGGGCATGGGGGGTAAATGTTGAAGCTACATCCGATTTCATAGCTTGGGTAATTTCTCGGGGCGGAAAAATAATTTTCTTTTCAAGTGATACTGTTTATGGCGAATGTTTAGAGTATTTTGATGAGACTAGAACTCCTAACCCTGCTGGCGAATACGCTCAAATGAAAGCTGAAGTAGAGAGCCGGTTTATAGGAAGCCCTTTTTTTAAAACGATTCGCCTCTCTTATGTATTTTCTAGGGGGGATAAATTTACAGAGTATCTCTTGGGGTGCGTCAAAAAAGATGAACAAGCAGAAATTTTTCATCCATTTTATCGTTCGATAGTTCACCGCGATGATGTGGTGGAGGGCGCTCTTACGCTTGCCCTACGCTGGGATGATGTTTCGCATAAAGTAATAAATTTCGGCGGCCCAGAATTGTTATCAAGGGTTGAGTTTGCTGAATGTTTAAAAAAACATGCTTTGAAAAATTTGCAACTTAAGGTTGTGGAGCCTGTAGAGGAATTTTTTAAGAATAGACCCCGAGAAATTGCCATGAAGTCTGAAATTTTGCCAATACTACTTAATAGACCTTCTCGAGCATTGGTACAGGCAACCCAGATTGAATTTAAATATAAATAAATTAAGAGAAAAATTAAATGATGAAAAAGATATTGATTTCAGGGGTAACCGGTCAAGTCGGCTCTCAATTGGCTGATTATGTTTTGGCCAATACCGATCTTGAGGTCGTCGGGATGATGCGTTGGCAAGAATCTATGGATAATTTATATCATCTGACTGAAAGAATTAATAAGAAGGACAGAATTAGTTTATATTACGCAGATTTAAATGACTATGCTTCAATATCTAGAATGTTGCATGATGTAAGGCCTCACTATATTTCTCATCTTGCCGCTCAATCCTACCCAAAAACATCCTTCAATATTCCAATCGAAACATTGCAAACTAATATTATTGGTACGGCAAATTTACTAGAAAATATCCGACAATTAAGTGAGCTCGATGGTTACGACCCGGTAGTCCATATTTGCTCCTCAAGTGAGGTATATGGAAAAGCTAAACCAGGCGTTGCTTTAGGAGAAGATACAGCCTTCCACGGCGCAAGTCCGTACAGTATTAGCAAGATCGGTACTGATTATCTCGGTCAGTTTTATGGCGAAGCTTATGGTATTCGAACTTTTGTAACAAGAATGGGGACTCATTCAGGTCCACGTCGCAGCGATGTTTTTTTTGAAAGCACGGTTGCCAAACAAATTGCATTAATTGAGGCTGGATATCAACCCCCAGTTATTATGGTTGGCAATCTTTCGAGCACAAGAACCTTCCAAGATGCTAGAGATGCAGTCAGGGCTTATTTTTTATTGCTAATTGCAAGTGAGAATGGAAAAATTAAGTGTGGTGATTATTTTAATATTGCCGGAGAAGAAGTCTTTAAGTTGCCAGAGGTCATAGATCTTCTAATAAGCATGAGCACCCGAAAAGATATAAAAGTTGTTACTGATGAAGGGCGGTTGCGTCCGATCGATGCAGATTACCAAATGTTTGATAACTCAAAAATTAGATCTGCAATTAATTGGAAGCCGGAGATAGCCGCGCGAGATATGTTTAGCGACCTATTGAATCATTGGAGGGGTGAAATTTCCAAGGGAAAAATTCCTCTTAATAGATAAGTTATTTTAATACTTAGAATTGAAAATCATATGATATTGATACGTGCTCGTGCTCCGTTGCGACTTGGGTTGGCAGGCGGCGGTACAGATGTTTCTCCTTATTGCGATACTCATGGCGGGTATGTTTTAAATGCTACGATTGATCGGTACGCTTATGCTGTAATCAAAGAGTTAGATGAGCCATTAGTTCGCTTTGCAGCTACCGATCAACAGATTGAGGAGGTTTGGGGTATTGCGGATTTGATTGCCCTCAATGGAAAGCTTGATCTTCACAAAGCTGTCTATAGGTATATGGTAAAAAATTTTAATGATGACAAGCCAATCCAGATAGAGTTAAGCACCTTTTGTGATGCCCCTGTTGGTTCAGGTTTGGGATCATCCTCAACTCTTGTAGTGGTAATGATTCGAGCTTTTGCTGAACTGCTTAACGTGCCAATGGACGATTATGCGATTGCACATCTGGCCTATAAAATTGAGCGACTTGATTGTGGCTTGCAAGGTGGTCGACAGGATCAATATTCGGCTACTTTTGGCGGCTTTAACTTTATGGAGTTTTATGCTGACGAGCGTGCTGTAATAAACCCCCTAAGAATTAAAAATTGGATTATTTGTGAGCTCGAAGCGTCATTAGTACTTTTTTTCACTGGCATATCTCGTGAGTCTGCCAGAATAATTGCCGACCAAAGTAGCAATTTGAATGGCGGATCAGTGGAGGCGCTGGATGCTATGCATGGAATTAAACGCGAAGCATTGGTAATGAAAGAGTGCCTTCTACGTGGTGATTTTAATGGTTTGGTGGAATCAATGCGTTTAGGCTGGGAGAATAAAAAGCGCTCTGCCAAGACGGTGTCAAATCACCACATTGATGAAATTTATGAGGCTGCCATTGGTTCTGGAGCTCTCGCCGGCAAGGTTTCAGGTGCAGGTGGAGGGGGTTTTATGCTCTTTTTTGTGCCGACTGAAAAGCGAATGAGTGTTATTCGTACATTAAAACAGTTCAAGGGTGAGGTGAGTAACTGTCACTTTACTCCTCAAGGCACTCAAGCATGGCGAATTTAAATATTCAAATATATATAGCCCCAACCATTAAGGGTAAACAATGCAGTCTTATATAAATCAAAAAATTAATGAAGCGCAGCAGGTCATGGGTGCAATGTTGCTTGATAAGATTTTACTGAATACTCTTGAGAAAACTGCTTTTGCTTGCATACAGTGTATTCGCGATGGTGGAAAAATTTTGCTCGCTGGTAATGGGGGTAGTGCCGCAGATGCTCAGCATATTGCTGGGGAGTTTGTTAGTCGATTTGCCTTTGATCGTGCTGGATTGCCAGCGATTGCCTTGACAACTGATACCTCAATTTTGACGGCAATTGGTAATGATTATGGCTACGAAAAGTTATTTGCTCGTCAAATCCAGGCTCTTGGTCAAAAGGGTGACATATTCATTGGATATTCAACCTCTGGAAAATCGCCAAACATACTTCTAGCATTTGAGGAGGCCCGTAGGAGAGGGATTGATTGTGTTGGATTTACAGGAAATCGTGGTGGGCCAATGCTTTCTTTGTGTGAATATTTGCTTGAAGTCCCAAGTGCCGATACCCCTAAAATTCAGGAAGGGCACCTGGTTTTAGGGCATATCTTATGCGGTCTTGTGGAGAATGTTATTTTCAAGGCTGCACCCTGATGGAGGCGATTATTCTGGCGGGGGGCTTTGGAACGCGTTTGCGCGATATGGTCCCGGATCTGCCGAAACCTATGGCTCCTATTGCGGGCAGACCATTTCTTGAGATTTTGTTGCTTTCTCTCTCTCGCAAAGGCTTTACCCGTGTGATCTTATCCTTGGGTTTTATGGCGGCCAAGATTTCTAACTTTTTTGGCGGACAATTTGCGGGAATGGAATTGGTCTATGTTGTTGAGGAGGCCCCTTTGGGTACTGGCGGCGCCGTTCGATTGGCACTCTCAGTCTGCGAGCGGGATCATGTATTTATTTTCAACGGAGACACTTTCCTTGATCTGGAAGTTAAGGAAATTGAAAGACTTTGGCAAAATAATCACCACCCTATTATTGTTGGCCGTCGAGTTTTTGATACGGAGCGTTATGGACGCTTATTGACTGAAGGGAGCCAAGTTAAGGGTTTTTCTGAAAAAGGTGCAACTGGTCCAGGCTTGATTAATGCAGGGTGTTACGTTTTTGATCGGTCGCAATTGAATTGTTTTGGCTTGAATGATCCATTCTCATTAGAGTCTGATTTCCTGACTGACTTAGTCTTACAGGCCAAAGTGAATGTATTTGTAACAGAGGGCTTATTCATTGATATTGGTGTTCCTAGTGATTACATGCTTGCCCAGACTCTGCTAGCAGACTTATAGCTCAAAGATCCCTAAGATCAATAAAGCAGACTCTTAACTTATGATGTTACTGTGCTCAACATATCTCATAACCGTATCCGTCTTTGACCATCTTCCGCGCTGCATGATGATTGGCATGCTTGCACCCGAATTTAGTAAATCCTGAGCTGCACCAACTCGTATTGAGTGACCACTGATCCCTTCAATAACTAATTCATCAAGTCCCGCATTTCTGGCAATGCGTTTGTATATTCGATTGACTTGCCCGGAGCCCAGATTACTGCGTGAAATTCTTCCTCCACGATCAATGCCAACCATGAGGTATTCCCGTCCCTCGGGAAGCTCTTTCATCCACGCCACCAGTGCAAGGTGGGCTCTTGGGCTTAAGTGCAGCCATTTCCCAGTAGAGTCTTGATCAGTCTTGCTTTTTCTCAGGAGAATCGATGACGTTTCAATACCATTCTTAATGTTGATTTTGACATCCTTGACTTGCAGTGATACCAGTTCACTACGTCTACATAGGGTGTCATAGGCCACAAGTAATAATGCGCGATCTCGAACCCCTCTAATGGAATCATCGGTAGCTAGTAAGAGCTTATCCAAGGTATCGGCGTTAATACTGCCTGCTTGACTGGATGACCGCCCCAGCTTGCGATGCATCCTTCGCATTTCAATAGTGACGTCTGGATCTTTAGTGGGATCCCCAAAGCGGTTGAGTTTGTGAATAGTAGATATTCCGCAAAGAGCTCGGCGAATACTGGCTGACGATCTGCCGCTGTCTGTTAATTCACAAATATATTGCACTACTAAATTGGGTTGTGCTGGCAGCGCATTGGTATTTCTATTATGGCAAAAATGAATGAAATCATTAAAGTCTGCGCGATAGGCTCTGATGGTAGATGGTGCATATGCACCATCAATTTTGATAATGGTTTCTTGAAGAAGTCTGGTGGCCTGACTGAAGTCTGAAGATAGAGTCACCACATCAACGCTTCGCTGACCAGTGCTGACGAGTTGCAGCCCTCTTTTAACTGGACTTTTGGGGTCAGATTGTGCAAAATCTTGATTATTAAGCATATTTTGAATCTCTTTTGTTCAATTTTATAAATAATTAGTTCTATAAAGAACTAATTTAATTCATTATAGGATATATTTAACTTGATTACAAGCGCTCAAATTCGTGCTGCAAGAGCGTTGCTTGATTGGTCTCGTCAGACACTCTCCGAGCGTTCTGGCGTTGGAATTTCAGCATTAATGCGTCTTGAGTCCGCAGCTGGTATTCCTGGTGGAAATATCAAGACATTTGAGGCTGTCCAAAAAGCATTTGAAAAGGCAGGTATCGCATTCATTGGTAGTCCCGATGATGGTCCAGGTGTTCGGTTATTTACTAAAGGCTAAGTAATGACTAAATCCTCATCCGTTACAAAATCCAAGTCCTCTGGCGGCCCCCAGACTGACGACGGTAAAAAGATTGCATCGCGTAATTCGTTAAAGACGGGTACCTATTCAAAACTTATTGTGCTGCCAAACGAGAGTCAGCAAGAGTTCGATCAACTGGTTGAGCAATTTCAGAAAGACTTCTACCCCAAGGATGCGGTGGAGATGATGTTAGTCCGCGAGATGGCCGTTATCACCTGGAAAAAACTTCGACTCGAAAAGTTGGAACACGACTATTGTTCGCGTCAGTTGGCGGCGCAAATTACTCTCGACGAATTTCTCTCCGTCGATCACCGCTTTACGCAAGCTATGTACGAGTTCTGGATAGATTCAGAAGGTATTAGCGCTAAAGAGACAGAGATCCTCTCGCAAATGGTCAAGTACATTGAGCCCCATCGCAGGCGCAATGTATCTGTGGCTCAACTTAAACACATCAAGGCAGAGTTTAAGACTTTATATGCTTCAATCTTAGATATTTATGGTCAAGTTAGCCCTTTGTCGACGCGTGAACCTAGTTTGGATGAAATCATTGGCACCAAATTTCGCTTGCCCGATGAGCCCGAAAAGTTTCTAGTTCCTTTTTGTATCGATAAACTACTCCCTCGGTTTGAAGCGGGTCTCAAGTGCGCGGCGTATCGGGAGAAAATTGAGGAGGGCATCACCCAGATCCGGCAAGAGCGTCTCCTCAAGATGATGCAGTTGGGCGGTGTGCAGCGCGCGAGCGATGACCTCAATCGCGCCATGATCCGCACCGTAAATGAGTACCGCAAGCACCACGAGTGGCGCATTCAGAACCGGACGCAGCAATTGCCCGACGAGGATGCCAAGCAGCTCACTGCGGAGTAGGGCGGTCACCTATTTACGAATGAGACGTATTCGTAAATGAGAATAAGTCCGTTTTGTAGATCGAGTTAGGCGCTAGGGTTATGTGGAAAGAGCCCGCTAATGCCATGTATCACCCTTCAAAAATTCAGGTATGCAATTTCATAGCATATCTGTGATACTATAAATCATGACCAAAAAACCCAAGCTAAAGCTTGAATCTGCGCTAGAGCGGGAGACTT
>JACCDH010055675.1_pt1 | contig 28929 bp, 21 predicted proteins | sample 7442481 | NCBI WGS metagenome assembly JACCDH01 (sample SAMN15323433, study PRJNA562643) | freshwater metagenome | isolation source: river surface water | place: USA:Blue River Watershed | collected 2017-08-15 | reverse complement strand
CTGGGGGTGTAGCCGGCCACCAGTTGCTGCATCATCAGACGGATCACGCCCACGTCGTTCACGTTCAGGGCCATTTCCAGGGCGGTGAGCTTGGCCTCGAACTCGGCCCAGTGAATGAACTCCTCATGGGCTTTCATGATGCGGGGGTGCACGGTGGGTTTGGGGTCGTCGCCAATCAGCAGTTCTTCGTAGAGCTTTTCGCCGGGGCGCAGGCCAGTCACGGCGATCTCGATGTCGCCCTCGGGGTGTTCCTCGTCCTTCACCGTCAGGCCGGAGAGCTCCACCATGCGCTGCGCCAGGTCCATGATCTTCACGGGCTGGCCCATGTCCAGCACGAACACGTCGCCGCCCTTGGCCATGGCCCCGGCCTGGATCACCAGTTGCGCTGCTTCGGGGATGGTCATGAAGTAGCGTGTCACGTCAGGGTGGGTAAGCGTGATCGTCCCGCCGTCGCGGATCTGCTGGCGGAACTTGGGCACCACCGAGCCCGACGAGCCGAGCACGTTGCCAAACCGCACCATGCTGAATTTGGTGCCGCTCGTTCCAACTGTGCCAGCCTGATTGGCCGCCATGGCCTGCAGGGCCATTTCGGCCAGGCGCTTGCTGGCGCCCATCACATTGGTGGGGCGCACGGCCTTGTCGGTGCTGATGAGCACAAAGTCCGTCACGCCGTTTTCTGCTGCGGCCTGGGCGGTGCGCAGCGTGCCCAGCACGTTGTTCTTGATGCCAGCGGCCGGGTTGTGCTCCACCAGCGGCACATGCTTGTAGGCAGCGGCGTGGTAGACCGTGTCAGGGTGCCAGGTGGACATGATCTCGCGCATGCGGTCGTCGTCCTGCACCGAGGCCAGCAAGGGCACCAGAACGGGGGGCGTGGCGCCGTCCAGCGCTGCCAGTTTCTCTTCCAATTCCTGATGAATGGCGTACAAGGCAAATTCGCTCTGCTCGATCAGCAGCAGCTTGGCCGGCGCCACGGCCAGAATCTGGCGGCACAGTTCGCTGCCGATGGAGCCACCGGCCCCGGTCACCAGCACGACCTTGCCCACGATGTTCTTGGCCAGCAGGATGTGGTTGGGGGCAACGGGCTCGCGGCCCAGCAGATCATCGATGTCCAGTTCCCGCAAGTCCGAGATGCTCACCTTGCCTTGAGCCAGATCGGTGACGCTGGGCAGGGTGCGCACGGCCACGCGGGCCACACGAATCTGGCTCAGGATTTCATTTCGGCGCCGGCGCGAGAGGCTGGGCATGGCGAGCAGCACGTCGCTGATGTTGAGCGTGGTGGCCAAGTTGTCCAAATCGGCCGGGTTGTAGATGGGCTGGCCGTTCAGCACATGGCCGTGCAGGCGGTCGTCGTCGTCCAGGAAGCCTGCCACCTGCATTTCATGGCTGTTTGCCATGGCAGCGGCCAACTGGCGGCCGGTGGTGCCTGCACCGTAGATCAGCACCTTTGAGCGTGAAGCGCGCTTCAGGATGCTCAGGTACTGGTCACCCAGCCAGACCCGGGCGAGCGCGCGCGAAGCGCCCACGAACAGCAACAATAGCATGGGTTGGATGATGCCCACCGTGCGTGGTACCCCGGCCACGCCAATGGCCGTAAAGATGGACGCGTACAGCAAGCCGTAGATGCCCACGGCTCGCGCCACCGCCAGCAGTGCCGGCCAGCCGCTGTAACGGAAGATGGCCCGGTACAGGCCCGAGACGATGAAGATGGGCAGGGCAATCCCTACTGAGGCACCAACTGCCCACAGCGCCGTGCCAGAAAGGGCGACAAACTCGCCCAGCCGCAGATAGAAAGCCAGCCATACGGTCAGGACGCAAAGACCCAGATCAACGGACAGGGCTACAAAGCGCTTCGCTGCGCGCGGCAACGCCAGGATCGGTACGGCCAATTTAAACAGAGGCTGTTTCATGGCGTGCAACCCCCTGAGTCCTGAGTCCTGAGTCCTGAGTCCTCAAGATGATCTGTGCTTTTCATCAATGTGACACTCCGTCCCTAGCTATAACCTTCAACGCCGTCAGCCATAAAATCCTCAGATCGAAGCGCAGTGACTGACGCAGCAAGTACTCCGCGTCCAATGCCACCTTCTGAGGGATCGGCAGTTCATCTCGTCCGTTGACTTGGGCCCAACCGGTCAGACCTGGCACCAGTTCGTGCACGCCTTTTTCCGTGCGCAACGCAATCAAGTCACTCTGATTGAACAGCGCCGGGCGCGGACCCACAAAACTCATGTCGCCTTTCAGGATGCTCCACAACTGGGGCAGTTCATCCAGGCTGGATTTGCGAAGAAACGAGCCGATAGGTGTGAGCCACTGTTCAGGGTTCTGGAGCAAATGTGTGGCCACCGCTGGGGTGTCGATGCGCATGCTGCGAAACTTAGGCATCTTAAAAATGCGATTGTGGCGCCCCACCCGTCCGCTCCAATAAAGGGCTGGTCCTGGCGAAGTAAGCCGAACAGCTAGTGCCACACTTAATATTGGCAGCGCAAAAAGTACAGCGACTACCGTCACCAGAGCCAAGTCAAACAAGCGCTTCATGGGCAAAACCCTTCAGCGACAAAGAACCGACTAATCTGTTCGCGCATCTAAACAGCATCAAAATAAAGTCACAGAGCTTTGCGCCACACCATTCGGTTCACATATTCAGTGTAGCTTTCTACGATGCGAAGTACCTGCTTGGAGACCGAATGATTTTCGTAATCCTGCACAGGACGAACGGCTTGCTTTTCAGGACTGTGCTGAGCCACCGTCACCCGAACTGCATCTAAGACTCGATCCTTTTTTAGGCCGGCCATAATGAGCGTTCCTGCATCCATGCCCTCAGGACGCTCATGCGCATTGCGAATCGTGATGGCGGGAAGATTCAATAGTGATGTTTCCTCCGTGATCGTCCCGCTGTCAGAAATTACACACAGGCTTTGTGTTTGGAGGCGGATGTAGTCACAAAATCCAAATGGCTTCATGAACTGAATCCTAGCGTCTAGTTCCACCCCCGACAGGGCATCCAAGCGCTTACGGGTTCTGGGGTGGGTTGAGACGATCACTGGTACGTCGTAGGTTTCGGCCAGGGCATTCAAGGTTTCCAGCAGGTCCCGAAGGTTTTCCTCCGAATCCACATTCTCTTCGCGGTGAGCACTGACGATGAAGTACCTGCTCTGTTCAAGCAGCATGCGTTGGAGCACGTCAGAGGCCATAATCTTCGGCATGTAGTGATCCAACACCTCACACATGTGCGAGCCGGTCTTGATGATCGTTTCAGGCCGGATGCCTTCAGCGATCAGATAGCGGCGGGCGTGCTCTGTCAGCACCAGGTTGATGTCGCTCAGATGGTCTAGCACCTTACGATTGAGTTCCTCAGGTACGCGCTGGTCGAAGCAGCGGTTGCCCGCCTCCATGTGAAACACCGGCACCTTGCGGCGCTTGGCGGCAATTACCGCCAAGCAGGAGTTGGTGTCACCGTACAGCATCACTGCATCGGGCTGCTCCGTGGCCAAGACTTCATCGGCTTTCTCGATCACTCGGGCTATAGTCTGTGCCGCGTTGTCTCCTACCGCTTCCAGAAAGTGGTCGGGCTTGCGGATCTCAAGGTCATCGAAAAAAACCTGATTCAACTCGTAGTCGTAGTTCTGGCCGGTGTGCACCAACACATGCTGGGTGTGGCGGTCGAATTCGGCAATCACCCGACTCATCTTGATGAGCTCCGGCCGGGTGCCGACGATGGTCATGACCTTAAGCATCGAGCTCTTCCTTGATGTAGTCCAAAGTCAGGAGCAAGGACTTGACCTCTTCAACGTTCAGGCGGCGTGTGTTGTGCGAGGTGTAGTCGTCCAGCGTCGAGATGTCCGTCTCCCCCTCGCTGAAGTACTTGGCGTAATTCAAGTCACGGTTGTCTGCGGGGATGCGGTAGTAGCCCCCCATGTCGATGGCATGGGCCATCTCCTCACGGGATATCAGCGATTCGTAAAGCTTCTCACCGTGCCGCGTTCCAATCACCTGCGTCTGCTTTTCGGGCTGGCCAAACAGTTCTTTGAGTGCTTGTGCAAGATCACCCACGGTTGAGGCAGGCGCCTTCTGCACAAAAATATCCCCCTGCTGACCGTGCGTGAACGCATACAGCACCAGGTCCACGGAATCTTCCAAAGACATCAGGAAGCGGGTCATGTTCGGGTCGGTGACGGTCAGTGGACGACCCTCCTTGAGCTGCGACACGAAAAGCGGAATGACAGACCCACGGGATGCCATTACGTTGCCGTACCGCGTGGCGCAAAAGACCGTCTCTCCAAGTTGCTGCAACCGGGCTTTGGCCACCATTACCTTTTCGGCCATCGCCTTGGAAATGCCCATGGCATTGATCGGGTAGACCGCCTTGTCGGTGGATAACACCACCACGCGCTCGACGCTTGCGTCAGTTGCTGCATTCAGCACGTTTTCGGTGCCCATCACATTTGTGCGCAAGGCCTCCATTGGATAGAACTCGCACGATGGCACCTGTTTCAATGCGGCCGCATGGAATACATAGTTGCACCCCTTCATAGCTTGACGCAAACTCGCTTCATCTCGCACATCACCAATGTAAAAGCGGAGCTTAGGATGATTGAGCGCGATGCGCATGTCCTCCTGCTTCTTCTCGTCCCGGCTAAAAATGCGGATCTCGCGGACGTCAGTCTCGAGGAACCGGCTCACCACGGCATTCCCGAATGAGCCGGTTCCGCCGGTAATCAGTAAGTTTTTTTCTTTGAACACAGCGTAGTCCTTTGATGAAAATCACGCATGCGGATAATCAACTCCTGCCATGGCGGCGCTACATACCCAGTCGCCTCGTGGAACAACGTGGCATTAAGCGATCGATCGATATCGACTGCGTCGTCGGGTTCGATCGCGATGTCCTTGCCGTATGCCGAAGCAATCTGGTGCAACAGGTCATACTTGGCGATGGGAGCGGCAGCGACATGGTAGAGGCCCGAGAGCTCCGAACGCGGCAGCACGAAATCACGCACGATCCTGGCAAACTCTACCGTGGGCACACCTGAGAAAATTGCGCGGGTGTACCCCTTTACCTGCCCTTGCTGCGACAGGAACCAGTCCACCAGCGCTCTACGACTGGTCAGCTCGTGACCAATGATCGATGTCCGTAGCGTAATGATATTCTTGCCAGCAACCTCGCCAATGAACTTGGATTTTCCGTACAGATCGGTCGCATCAGAGGAATCCAATTCAGAATAATTGCCCTTCTTCCCTGAGAAGACGCAGTCGGTACTAACATGAATTAACCGAGCGCCAGCGAGCTGACACATGAGCGCTAGGCGATGCGGCAACATTGCATTGATCTGCATGGTGGACAATGGATCTGCCTCATCAATGATCTGTTTGATCAGTCCAATACAATTAATTACTATGTCTGGCTTCACTGAAGCCACCACACTGAGCAAGGAATCGTTGTTGGTCACGTCCACGCCGGCAATCAAGCGATCAGCAAAGCTTTCGGTAAAGAATTTCTTCGCGTCTGATGACCGTACCGTTGCAAATACTTCGCAGGAAGCCGACTCGTCGAGAAATCGGGACAATGTACTGCCCAACATCCCCGATGCGCCAAATATCAAGATTTTCATCGACAATTACCTTGTTTTTCAAATTCTGCAAGAAACGCGAGCAACTCGTTCACCAGTTTTTGCGGCTCGAAATAGGACTGGAAATATAAGCGCCCAGCCTTGCCCATAGCCGCTAAATCCTCGGAAGATTTGTCTATCAGGACATGCACAGCCTGAGCCAGCGCCGCCGGATCTCCCGAGGGACAGATCAGGCCGGCTCCCGATTCCTTCACGATCCGAGCCCCTTCCCCGTTCAGGCTCGCAATAATGGGCCGGCCGGCGGCGAGATAGGCCTGCACTTTACTGGGAACGGTATATGAAAAAATCGGTTCATCCCGCAAGGACACCAACAAAACCGATGCCGCAGCATAAAAAGCCGGCATGTACTGGGGCGGGAAGCGTCCTGGCAGCCGGATGTTGCGCAGGCCAAGGTGCTTGATCTGCTCGCGCACCCAGTCGCTGCGCCCGCCGCTACCGATCAGAACGAATTGAACTTTGGATCCGCGCTGCTGCAACAGCCTGGCGGCCTCCACGATGGTCTCCAGCGACTGGGCCGCGCCGAGATTGCCGCCAAAGACGACAGTAAAGGCGGATGCGATGGTGTGGACAAGGGCGCGCGCTTCTGCGGAGAGCTCCGAAGTTGCCATATCTTCATGATAGGCATTCGGGTAATACGATATCCGTTCACGCGGCACTCCGAGACGCTCGATAGGCGCCACAAACGCCTGCGACTGCACCAAGACGTGATCGGTATGCCGATAGATGAAACGCACCACCTGCTCGACCAAAGCTAGTATAAAACGATTGTGGATAAAGCCGGTTGCCGACAGGCTCTCGGGCCAGAGATCCTGGACCCATACCACAGTGCGCAGCTTCTTTAGACGCGCTAGCCACAGCGCCGGCAAGGCCTGCAACAGGGGCGAAAGGCCGAAGACGAATACTAAATCGTAGTCACGTTTCTTCAGCAGCTTCGGACCGAACCACAAACCCGAGAAGATAAAGGAAAGGTAATTGATGAACAATCCTTTGGCCGAGCACCCTCTCGGGTATAGCGGTATGCGGAAAACAGTGGCGCCTTGATAATTCTCTTGCAGCGTTCCCCAGGCCTGATAGCCCTCCCGGATGACGCCCTCGGGATAATTCGGCTTGCCGGTCAGCACATCGACCTCGATCCCGCGCTTGACCAACGCCTGCGTCAAGGCATTGATGCCGAAAGTCTCTGGCCAGAAATACTGGCTGACGATAAGAACTTTCATTGCGTCATATCTTCGGAGATTTGCGCGCACAGCGCCGCATAACGCCCGGCTTGCCCGGACCAGAGGAACCGGGTCTGCACCTGGCCTTTGAGCACCTTCGCCCGATTCGCCGCCGCAGGCAAGTCACCAAGCACCTGGCCGATGCCCTTCGCAATCGCATGCGCACTCACCTCGACCTCGATGCCCGCACCGTCCCGCGCCAGCGTTTCCAGACCGCAAGCATTTGTAAACAGCACCGGGCAATCGCACATCCCGGCCTCCAGGACAACGATAGACATCGCTTCGCGCCGCGATGGAATGGCCAGCATGGCCGCGCCATGCAAGGCAGCTGCCTTGGCGCTTCCTCCCAGGAATCCGGCGAAATGCACGCGCTCAGCCAGCCCCAGGGCCTGGGCGCGCGCTTGCAGGCCCGCTTGCAGGCCGTCGTCCGGTCCGGCAAATACCAGCTGATGGTCCGGCCACCGCGACGCAATCATGGCGAATGCTTCCAGCAGGATATCGGGGCCCTTGATCTCACTGAGCCGTCCGAGAAACAAGAGATAGGGAGCGCTTCCCAGATTCAGGGAGTGCCGCAGCGAAGCCAGACTGCCGTCGCGATCCGGTGCGTCGTAGAGCTGCGGATCAATACCATTCGGGATCACGGCCACCCGTTGCGGGTGAACGCCGCGATCGCGAAACAGCCTGGCTTCGTCCTCGGTGATGGCGACGCAATAGGCGGCGTCGCGCAACATCGCGCGGCCGAACCAAGTTTCATAGGCGCACTTGAGCAGGAGCGAACGACCAAACAATCCAAGCGCACCGGCCGGACAAAACAAGTAGGGCGTTCTGGTCTGCTTGCAGGTCAGGTAGACCATGGCATTGAGCAAGGTCCAGTGCCCCGACAGGTGCACCACGTCGGCGCCGGCCACCAGGTGACGGATCTGGGCACCAGAGGCGCGCGGCACGAAGAACCTCATGTTGAGGCAAGGCAGGGCATGGACTTCGACACCGGGCAAATCTGCACGACGGTCAGTGTTCACCCCTATGTCCAGCGTCAATATCGAACAGTCATGCCCATCCCGGGCCATATACCTTGCCAGCTGAAACGTACGCTCGGCAGTCCCGCCGCCCGTCACGGAGTCCAGCAGATGATTGACGAAAAGGATCTTCATGCGCCGTCTCGCGAGGAACCGATGCCCAGGAGCTGCTCATATTGGCGCGTGATGCTGGCCGGCGAATAGCGCTCCCTGACGAGGCGTGGGATTTGCGCATCCACCGCAGGCAGATCGCTCAGGAAACGGTGTAAGCGCTCGATGAGATCGACAGAGGGATTCCCCTCAGTACGCCTGATGGTGAGCACGGAGGAATAGTCCACCAACGCAGCCACGGAGGTGTCTTTATCGATGCTGATTATGTTGAGAATAGGCCGACCCACTGCCATGTATTCCACCACCTTGCTGGCCAGCTGCGCTTCCGAGTCGTTACCGATATTGACCAGCACATCGGCGTCCACCATGGCCTGCTGCACCGCCACGCGATCGACCATGCCATGGGCGAAGACAAACGGATCGGCCATGTTGGTGTAGGCGGCCAGCTGATCGCCACAGTCATTCAATGCCCCGTAGAAATGCACTTCCAGCGGCATGTCCGGATAGGCCTGCTTCAGGGTCACAGCGCATGCCAGCAGGAAAGTGGGACTGCGCAGCCGGCGATACAAGGTGCCGACGAACACGACCCTCAGTGTGCGGTCCGAACGCTGAGTGGGGGCCGGAGCGTCCGGGAGCGACAGCAGCGGAGGAATGACCGTCACAAAGCGCGCGTCCAGACGGAAATGATCGATGTACAGCTTCCTGGTGGACTCTGTAGTCACGCTGATTGCATCCGCGCCTGCGACCACACGGCCTTCCATCCAGTTACTCAGCCAGCTATACAGAATTCGGTTGTACGGCGAGGGTTCTTTCATGAGCGCGAACGGATCACTGATATCGACCAGCCAGCGCGCATTGGGGGCTTTTTTCTTCAGCAACAACCCGACCAGATGTCCGCTGAACGGGTGCGAAGACGAAATGATCCAGTCGAAGCCGATCTCCGCATCCAGGGTACGCGCCTTGCGCAGCGCCGGAATGACCCAACCGCACGCATGATCCGGCCAGTACAGGCTTCGCCAGACCATACGAACGCACTGACGCACCAGCTTGCGCGCCATCGTACCCACGGCGCCGCCCTCAGGGACATTGTTCGCAGAGGCGCCGACAGTCACCCGCTTGGAACCATTGAGCAGCCAGTCCTTTACCCGATGGATGACCGGACCGGGGGCTTCTTCGCGCCCGGGCACGGGCGAGGCGCACAGTACATGGACCTCGTGTCCCCGGGCGACCAGCTCGCCAACGACGGCGGACCATCGGAACGCCCGCGGTGTGAGATCCGGTGTATAGGAATAAGTGATGAGCAATAATTTCACGACTTCATTTCTTGAAGAAGGCGGCCATAGCCTTGCGAAAGGGGCATGGTTTCCGGGGTCGGATCAGTAACGCTGAGGCCTTGCGGCGAGAAGTCCCTGACCACGATCCGGCCGTCAACGAAGGAGATCATCCGGTAAATCCAGCTGCCGTAACCGGCATGCCTGCCGACAAACCCCTTGGGACCGATATAAAGGCACTCTCCCTCGGCGGCCCCGCGTAGGTCAAACTCTCCCAATTTCAGATTGGCTGGCTCCAGATCTCCACTGCGTGGCGCATGATGCGCTTTCACGGAACGGTAGTCGTTGCGACGGTGCACAAGCGCGGTGTAGAGATAGGTACCCGGGTCTCGGACAACATCCGCGCCATCGACCACCAGTTCAATGGCGAGTTGGTCGCAATGAGCATGTGCGCCCAGTCCTTCGAGTCCGATCTCACCACATCTGATCGCAAGGAAAACCTTCGGTGCGCGGAACACGCAAACGCCCATGCCGGCGAAGAACTGATAGGCTAGCGACGCGCCGAGTTGTCCGCCAGGCACGAGGAACTCGGTAGTCCAGCGGCTTTGCGCCGGACTGCCCTCCCATAGGTCCAGGTATCGTGTCCAGGATGCATCGTCGGCAGGCACGGCTGCAGCCGCCTTTTCCTGCACGGGTTCCGCTGCTTTGGGTGACGATCCCGATGCCAGACCGGCAAGCAACAGCGCGCAGACCTCTGTCGCTGGCTGCCCCAGAAAACTGTCGGCCATTGCCAGGAAGGCGCCGTGGTCGAGCGACCAAGCCGGATCGGCCGGATCCCCACCTGCCCTCACCTGCTCACCACTACCCAGCGTGATAAACCTGCCGCTGTCGTTATCGCCGAACTGCACGACCAGACCGTCTGGTCGCGTCATGGCGCGCGTGAATCGCGCCATGGCTGCCACGCGCTGCCGACACCATTCGGATACCGGGCTCGCAGGAGCGTGGGCCGTGGCTGTTTGCAGCGGCACCGGCCCCACTAGGCGGGCCGGCGGCACGGAGCCCTCCCATCGGTATGTCCTGTCAAACGCCTGGCGTCGCTCCTGCGGCAAGCCGTCGATCAATGCCAGCGCCCAAAGGCAAATCTCCGCCGACAGGCGGTGATAGCAAACACTCGCCTCGAAATTGCTGCCGTCGTCATGGAACTGGTACGCCATCTCGACAAACAACTCTTCGGTAGCGAAGGCCAGCCAAGCATCCGTTTCCGGGTCTGCCTCAAGATACGCCGAAGCGAACAGCAGACCGGCGATGTCAGCGAGATAATGATTACCTCTGAAGCGCGGAGCCCACTCCAGGTTGGCGGCCAGATGCCGTGCATGCGCACGGACCGAGATTTCGAAGATCTGGTCCACCTCGGCGCCGAGGGATAACCCCGCAGCCATGAGAATATCGCGCGCCACCAGCATGTTGGCTACACGGATTCCCACATCCATGGCGCAGGACCAGTTCACACCGAATCCAGGCGGGTTGGTCGCGATGAAGTCAAGAATCTGATCGCGCACTTCGCAGCAATATAGCTGCGGATCGCGCATTTCATCGAGACCCGACTTTGCGAAGTGCGCGGCCAGAGCCAGCAGCGGCAGATGCTGCATACGCGCTAGTTCCCATGGAACTTTAATGTCCACGCCGGGAAAGCGCCCGAACCGGATCGCACGGAACCAGGTCTTCTCACTCCAGCGATATCCTGATTTGAAGTCGAGCTGCCAATCGATGGGACGATATGCCGCGCTGACAAACGACCAGATGCGCTGTGCTTCCTCCAGATTGCTGCGATTGATCCGTCCCGCCAGCCATTTGCCGGCGCGGTCTGGCACGACGGTGTAGGGCGCCGAATAAACGTACCCCTCGACACCGACGCAAGAGACTCCGTGGGCCACCACCACGGGTCCCGAACCAAGCAGGTCGAAGCAATGCGCAATGGCCGCCTCCGATTGCTGCCGCACAAGCGCGGCATACTCCGGAGAGATGTCGAACATACGCGCTACAAATTGCTTGTCGATGAAGCTGAAACGCTCGGCCAGCGGCCGGGACGTCTCTCGCCGTTCGTGCAAGGCGTAGGTCGGGATGACGCTATGACGCGCCTGCTCCTTGAACTGCCGCAGCATCCGTCCCAACCGCTTGCGAATCCGGCGCGGCAGGACGAGCACCTTCTCAATGGCCACGGGTCGCCCCATGCAAGTCGGCATTGTTCAATAGCTGTCGCACCTTTTCTTCCAGATCGGCCTGGTTGCGGGCCTGGAACAGAACGGCCTTTTCGTGGCGCTTGCACACATCGCTGGCGACGGCAGGCGTTCCGGAAAAGATCGCCTCTGCCACGCTGATGCCGTAGCCATCGGTCGATGTCGGCCGCACGAATACGTCGACCATCCCGAAGAAAGGCCATAGCTCATCAGCGCCAATCATCAGCAGGAAGTGTTCTGCCAGGCCCTTGTCACGGATAGCCTGCTTCAATCCCTGCACATACTCGCTGTCGTGATCGACAGCGACCGCGAATACCACGCCCGAGTCGGGATAGGTCTTGCGCAGGCTTTCCAGCAAGTCGAGGGTCATATCGACGCCGTAAAGATCGACGCCGCTGTCATCCAGTACGATCTTAAACGCGTTGGCGCCGATAACAGGCGAATGCGCGTCCAGGAAGGCGAACAGTTCTGCCGGATACCTGCTGACAATCGCTTCCCGCTCTGCCGGATCGGGCTTGATGAATGGCGAAGAGAACGAATATTTCTTGTCCTCCCGCATGAAGCCTGCCTGGATGTAGTTTTCTCGCGAGTGCACACCGTCGAAATAGATCTCGTCGCAACGCGACAGGCAGCGACGCAGCAGCCAGCCCCGGAAACCGGTCATGGAGCCCAGGTTGTAGTTATGGTCGTGCAAGAAGATCTTGGCGCCACCAATATTGAAACCGGCTGCGGCAAGGTTGAACCCGCTCAAGTCGTTGACATAGATGCCGCTGTTGCGGCCGGCGAACAACAGACGGAACAATTGCCGGACCTTCGATATCGGCGACAGCTTGCCCACGTCGAGCTGCACGACCTGTTTTCCGCAGGCCCGCCACGTCGCTACTTTCCGCTTGGCGAAAATAGTCACGCCTCCAAGTGGAGGCGGCAGGGCTCCCAGGAAAAACCATGTCAGGAGGTTTGAGTCCTGCATATCAGGAGACCTTGCGGTAATAGAGGTACATGTGATCGAAGATCGGCAGGAAGCGCGTCGGGCTGTGCGCGTCCACCAGCGACATCATCTTGGCCCATACCTTGCCCAACAGCGGAATCTTCGCAAATGGATTGAACATGCCGCCGCTCGTATAGACGCGGCGTTCCAGCCTGAAGCCACGCACCTCCAGGTACTGGCGCAGGTATTCATTGGAGAAGAAGCAGAGATGGAATGGCGGATACAGCTGATGCCACTGGCGCCCGACCAGTCCCAGCAAGCGCGCCTTCAATGTCTGGAACGAAGGAATCATGATGACCAGAATGCCGTTCTCATCGACCGACTGGCAAAGCGCCTCAAGCACCTTTTCCGGCGCATGCAAATGCTCCAGGATGGCATAGCACGTCACCACGTCATACTTGGCGGTCAGCGACGTCTGCTCCAGAGGCTCGTTGATCACGACCAGGCCGCGCCTGCGGGCGACCTCGGCGACCTGCGCGACAATTTCAACGCCGGTACGCTGGATCTGCACCGGCCAATGCATCAGGAAGTCGCCGGTACGGCATCCGCAATCCAATACCGATGAGATCGGAGCACCCTTCAATGCGGTGATGGAGGCAACCTCACGCGCCCAATATGGATTGGGCTTGAATTCCGAACGAACGTGGTGCTCATCCATGGAGAATTTCTCGTTCTCCTCCTCGATGTCGACCTCATACTCATTGGGGTCGAAAAAGCGGGACCCGCAGGCCTCGCAGCTGAAATAGGTATAGCTGATCTCCGGCATGGGCGGACTCACTGCCTTACCCACACGTCGAGTCTCGCCGCTTCCGCACACGAGGCAAACTGTATTTAAAGATCCCATTTTTATTCGCTAGACTCAGTCACGCAAAGCACGAAAGGCAAATGCGTTGCTCAACACACAAAACACCAGGCCATATACGATCTTGCCCAGCATCATCCCGAAAATTCCATATGCGTCGATGGTGAAATAGGCGAACAGAAAACCCACCACAATCGACGCGCCCGCAACAGCGGTATTGATTGATGTTCCACCCGCACCCAGCAGCACGCTGCCGCTCAGCGTACCGCAAGAGACCAGGACATAGCTCAGGCACAGACCGGCGAAGATCTTGGGCACCAGCTGGTACTGCTGGCCGTAGATCAGTAAAACGCCATAGAAAACGACGACGCAGGCCGCCAGTGCAGCAGCAATACTGGCCACCGCTAGGATCAGCTGCTTGTGGATCAGATAGCGACGCAGCTCCTGTTTGGCGGCATGCATGCGGATCATGCCCGGCAGCAAGATTGTCTGTACCGAATTGGTCAGCAACATCAGACCGGATTGCATGACCGATGCCAGAGCGTAAGCGCCTAGCTGTGCACGATCACTCACCATCGCATTGAGCATCAGCATGTCACCGTATGCAGCGAAGATGACAATTAGGTTGCCCAGCATCGCATACGACGAAAAACGGATGAAATTGTCCGGTAGCGCATGATGCGAATTGCCGATGCTACGACGGTCCAACGACCTAAAGTACCAAATGGCGCTGCCGACCGCGGCGACCAGCGTGGCGCCGACGTAGCCAGGGAAATGCCAGAGATAGGTGCAGCCCACCGGTATCGCAAAGGCCAGCACGCGAGTGACCACCAATCCGTTTGCGGCAAGGCTGAACTGTGCCTTGGCGATCATGTAGTTCCGGATATTCTCCGAATACACCATCAGTGGCGTGCAAAGAAGCACGACTGCAAAATAGTAGTACTGCAAATCCCCAAGCGGAATCATCATACCGGGTAGCGCCAGCAACGAAATCACCGCGACGTAGGCCAGCGCAGACCAGAAATTAATGCGAACCACACGGTCGAGCAAACCCAACTCCTGCTTGTCTCCAAGGTTTTCGACGCAATACTTCAATACGCCGGTGGAAAAGCCGAGGCTGCCCACGCACACCCCGATGATTACGTAGGCCTGCATGACCCGGATGTTGGCCATGTCGGACGGCGACAGGATGTACGCCAGCACCAGAATACCGATCGTGGCCAGACCATTGGCGAACACATTCGCAAAAAGCGTTTGAGACAACGTCCGAAGACCAGACATAAAAGGGGGTATGGAATATTTTTTGATTTACATCACCGAAATGATCCGCTCAGACCCATAGCAAGCTCGGTATTCCCGTCGGTGGGATTTGATCAACCAGATTTCTTCACGTCGATATACTCTTTCCACCACAAGGCGAAGTTGTAGAGATACCACGCTTGGGCTGCGCGTCCTTCATCCAGGACCCGGAACACCTCGCGGCGATCAAAGAAGTCCGTCTTGTTGCAGAACTCGTCCAGTTCCTGGCGGATCTGCGGCCCGAGATGCTCCAAGAACCATGCGTGAATGGGCACACCGAAGCCTTGCTTGGGCCGGTCGATGATTTCGTCTGAGATCGTGCCGCGGACTGCTTTCTTCAGGATGTGCTTGAGGCCGCCGCGCGTCTTCATTGCCGCCGGGATAGTCAACGAAAATTCGACCAGCTTGTGATCAAGGAACGGCACCCGCCCTTCCAAGCTCACGCCCATGCTCATCTTGTCCACCCGCATCAGCAATAGCTCAGGCAGGCGGAAATTAAGGTCCAGATAGGTCATCCAGTTGAGCCACGACGGATCCTTTGCTTTTTTGAGGAATCGTGCTCGGATGGGTTCAATGGCAGCCCAGGAACTCAAGCCCTTGAGCTGCTTCCGGAGCCTGGGCGACAAGAGCCTGGCCTTGTGGGTTTCAGTGAAGCCTTCGGCTCCACCCCAGAATATCGGCTGGTTCTCGGATCCTCGGCGGAGCCATTCATAGGAAAAATTGCGCTCCTTGCCAAACAGCCGCATCACCGCCAAACCGAGCTTTTTCACTACGGACGGGAAGGGAAGATCACTGTAGCCTTGCAGCTTCAGCGACGTCGCCCAGCCCGGATAGCCGCAGAACAGCTCGTCGGCTCCTTCGCCCACCTGGCAGACGATCACGCCGTTGTCACGCGCCAGTTTAGAAACAAAGTACACGGGGAAGCAGACGGGATCGGCGATCGGCTCATCCTGCAATTGCACCATCTTGTGTAGGAATCCACGCAGGTCCTCGAATGTCAGCAAGGTCTCGTGATGGTCCGCCTGCACCTGGTCGGCCACGCGCCTGGCATATACCAGCTCGTTCTGGTAGCTGCTGTAATTGCCTTCATATCCGATCGAAAAGGTCTTGACCTGCTGCCCGTCGCCTTCGGCAAACAGGGCGGCATTGGTGCTCGAATCGACACCACCGGACAAGAACACGCCAACAGGCACATCGCCGACTTTGCGCATGCGCACCGATTCCTTGAGTTCGTCAAGCAGGCGCGCCGCCACCACCTCTTCCGTCCCCCCCTGAAGCGACTCCGTGTGATCAAGGGCATCCCAGTAACGCTGCTCCTCGACAGTACCGTCTAGCCCGATGCGCAGCCAGCTAGCGCACGGCAGCTTGTTGATCCCTTCGAACAGCGTGGAAGGTGCCGGCGTTGTCAGGAAGGAAAGATAGTGAAACAGGGCATCTTCATTGACCACGCGTTTCTGCTGAGGATCTTTGAGCAGCGCCTTGATCTCGGAGGCGAAAGTGACGCGTCCGTTGTGCATGCTGTAATACAGCGGCTTTTCACCCAGGCGATCGCGGATCAGCCATAATTGTTTGGTGCGATCGTCCCAGATGGCAATTGCGAACATGCCGCGCAAGCGTTGAAGGCAGTCTATCCCCCAGTGCTCGTAGGCATGGACAATAACTTCCGTATCCGAATGATCGGTCTTCCAGTGATAGGCGCCGGTCAGCTCAAGTTCGCGACGGATTTCCGCGTGGTTGTAGATTTCGCCGTTGAAGACGATACGGACCGATCCGCTTTTATTGGACATAGGTTGGCCGGCGGCGTCCGCCAGGTCGATGATCGACAGCCTGCGGTGTCCCAATCCAACCTTACCGTCCTCCGAGACCCACTCGCCACAGCCATCTGGTCCTCTGTGGATCATGGTATCCCGCATGTCGATCACAAACTCCTTGGTGACCCGAAACGCATCGCCGCCCGTAACAATTACTCCAGCTATACCGCACATATATTCAAGAAATTGGGATTAAATTGACCGACGGGAAACCCGCACCGCCTTATCGCCTTCCAGCCGGCAGCACAAGGTTTCAGGCAAGTCCACCTCGGGGCGATGGTTTGATCAGACATAACAGCAGATTATGAATTGCGACACCCAGCAAACTTACGTAAATAGCCAGTAAAAGGCTAATCTGGAGGTCTGGAAAGACCGGCTTGGTTGAACTGCGTACCTCGCCGACCTGCCTAGTCGGGTAGCTATGCTCGGGCAACAGGAAGGCACCTAGCTTCACGAGCCTGGGTATCTCGATCTCAAGTGACTTCATTGTGCGATCCAGCAATGCCAAGCACCGCAATCTAGCCTCACCGTGCGCAACATTAGCGCAGCCTTTCAGATCGGCCACAAGTTTCCTCTGGGCAACAAGGTCCTGCGTCAGGCTCTCGTGGACCTTGGTCCAATAAGCGAGCCGTTCCTGATAAATATGTTCCTGCTTGGACGACAAGCCTTGGAGTGCTTCACGGTAGATCTGCAACGCCTGCTCAGGACTTGCTGCGGTAGCACGCAGGACCAGCAATCCCCGATTGTTGACGCGCACACCCAGAAGCTCGTTGCCCCCGCCAAGTCCCGATGGATTGTTCGACACATCCGCAAGCGGGAGATGTCTGACCAGATCCTTCGCCGACGCTGCAGACATGACCATCTCGATAGAGATCTTGCCATTTGCCAGAACCGGCGTACGGCCTATTTCAACTATGCCCTCGACACGATATTGTTGAGATTGGGCTGCATATGACCAGACCAACACAACGATGAACAAAACAATTAGGATACCAAGATGACGACGCCAGTACTGCTGCAACATGCGCAGATACGCTCTCATTGCACACCTCGATCGTTTCTGGTCAGCTGTCCAGTGCCACGGCCTTCTGGTAGGGAAGATGTGGAATACAGACGTTCCTGCGATGTCCGCAGGAACCTGCAGTTGGACCCGACCGCTAAGGCTTCATGAACGTTGGGTATAAACACTGACATGACTTCTTTGATGCCCAGCATGTGTCACGCACGGAGCCTGCGTAATCCGGAACGCAAACCGTATAACCCCAAATGGATGGTCAGCAACAGCAAGATCACTCCCGGATACATAAAGGTCAGAAGCGAAGCAAACATGCCGTTCATGGAAATGTTCAGCGCCAGATAGGCGTACAGGGCGGAAAACGCTATTGCAGCGACTCGACCGGGGGCGAGGAAGGAGACCTCCTGCAAGACGATCAAGGCTGCAAAGACAGTCGGCATGACAACCAGCAGCGCCAGCCATCCGCCAATCAGGAATATCTCTCCAGCAAAGGGCACCGACACCCCGCCGGGAGCGCCGGCAATGTAGCGGTGCAATTCCACTGACAGGCTGATCTGTTCATGGGACAGCAGTCCGCGCATCGTGGGCAGCACAGAAACACCGAGAGCACCGAAATCATTGAAGTAACTCAGTGCACCGGCCAGGGTCTCTGGATAGGTGACAAAGACACGGTACCAAATCTGCTGGGCGAAGGAGGTGGGTGAGACGCCGCCGGGCATTGCCCTCTCGTATCCTATGTAAAGCAACACCAGTGACATGCCTACAAATGTCCAGAATTTTCGCAAACGCAGAAATTCGGTCACAGCCCCTCCCACCATACCGAAATAGGTAAGGTAGGCCACCGAAAACGATAGAACAAAAACCAAGAAGCCCGACTTCGAGCCTAGGGTTATATAAGACCCGAGACTGACCACTAGCGTCATGCAGACAAACCACACCTGGCGCCGGTCGACCTGGAGCAGGATTATGGAATAACCCGACAGGAACAATGGCAGGAAGAAAAATGCAAGGTTGTATAACGACCACAACTTCAGACCATAGACGTATTGCTCTCGGAATTGAAGCGCATTCCCCATGTTCATACTGCCGTCAAGAGAATGTAGAACGAGAAAAGTGCCCGTCTCCGCGTAATACATCGCGCCCAGCAGGACGATGATGACCATCCCAATCAGAAGAAGGCTGCGGTCATTGCCATCGGCCACCGGCGTCATCTTCACCGTCGGCCTCCATGCCAAGTAAGCCCCGACAACGAGGTAGAAAATCAATGCTTGGAAAACCAGAACGTACGCAAGTTCAACTGCAACATCCGCAGTATCAAAGTCCAGCAGATACAGTTTGTGCTGACTGAATACGCTGATACTTCCGATCGCGTTGAAAAATAGCATGCCGAGAAAGGCGAAGCACATGAGCGGGAAATGCCAGCACTTGCGCCATATACAAAGTGCTACGATTCCCGGCAGATAAGCCAGGATCACTGTTGTATATAGCAAATATGAAAACATCTAGGACGCAATGAAGAATTCGGAAACTATTATCGGTAGAATTAGCTGATTACACTTTTAACCCATCTGCCATCCAATGAGTTGGTGCGTCTCCGGGATCACTTAACGCGCGCATCTATAAAAGCATTGACGACCAATTGACTGCCATAAATTGAAAGATGATTCCAATCTCCATACAACAGCTTTCCATCGCTAAACAGTGTGCATTTACCATTGGGGCAGAGAGCATCCTTTGGGTCAAAGAAAAAAATATCAGGATTCTTCTGCCTTATTTTGCTTATAACCTTCCGATACAAAGTTTGGTCTCGAAGATTGTGAGTCTCGATGTCATAGCAAAATTTTGGATAAGGATTGAATATCTCCCTCAGCATCAGTGATCGAGGTTGGCAGCGCTCCGCCGTCTCTTCCAGAGCTGGTGTATCGATAAAAAAAACTATCTGCTTACCATATTTTTTAAGTTCATTAATGGTCTTCTGGATTCCGTTTATATATTTTTTTGATGTCTCACCATCTTCGGTTTCGCTGAATCTATAATAACTAGAAAGTACAACATATTTTATGCTATCGCTTTTCACTATCCATTCAATTGCAACTTTCAATTGACTGTTGCAGCCTTTGCGTGCCTCAAAGTCTAGTGCTGGTTGGCAAGAGCCCGCACCAATAACGATGGCTTTGTTAAATTCTTCGTTGCTGCTCCTAGAAAAGCCGTAAAACAGATGTCCTGCATGGCTATCTCCAATGATAGCTACTCGCGGATCTTTTGTCATTGCACAAAACGATGAAGCGGTTGCCTCTACGAGGTAAGTACAGTCGATTATCCCGTCTCCCTTCAGGCTCCAAACTCTGTTTTCGTAATCATTGCTCTGCACGGGATATCTTTGGCGAAAACCATTGCTTTCATGAATAAAATAGCCGATGCCGCCGACTCCTACCATCAATATCAGCAAAACAACTGTTTTTCGATATTCAAGTACTCCATTGCGTATTGGTTGCTCAATTAGCCTGTACGTGCCCCATGCTAATAACGCCGAGGCAAGAACAGCGAGAAGACGGACATACCCTGGAGGGGCCTCGCCAAATAATATATTTCCGAATGAGAGTATTGGCCAGTGCCAAAGATATAACGGAAAGCTTATGAGCCCTATAAAAATCAAATATCGATTTGAGAGTATGTATTTGTTGAGCCAGCCGTCTCTTCCTGCGAAAATTATCAGCGCCGCTCCTATTGTCGGCATCAGCGCCCAAAATCCTGGAAAGTTGTGTTCTTTAGTGATTAATATTCCAAGAAGGATGAAAAGCCCGCCAACAATAGATATGGAATTGCATGTTATTTTGTTTTCGAAAATACCAGCCGGTGAGTTCGAGCAGCCTCCAGATAAGTAATTGCCTCCCGCCTTACGTTTAAAGCCGGGTAGATTTTTCGATGTAAGGCATGCAATCAGTGCACCAACAAGCAACTCCCAAAACCTGGAAAATGGTGAGTAAAAATTTGCTGCTGAATTCGTATCGAGAAGGCATATATTTGTGGCAAATGACAACGCTAGAATGGCGACTGTTGCAAAAAAAACCTGTTTTCTCTTCCAGACAAGCCAAGCAATAAGCGGCCATAAAATATAAAATTGCTCCTCAATCCCCAGACTCCACAAGTGTAGTAGGGGTTTTTGATCGGAGGCACGATCAAAATACCCACTCTCACCCCATAGCAAGATGTTAGACATGAAGCCGGCGCCGCCTGCTACATGCATCCCTAAGTTGTCATACTCGTCGGCTCGCAAGGAGAAGTAACCGAATCCCAAGGTTGCAGCTAGTACAACGATGAGCGATGGGAATATTCTTAAAATTCTTCGACGATAAAAGCCAATAAATGAAAACGAGTTGTTGCTAAGGCTTTCAAAAATAATCGTTGATATCAAGAATCCAGATATAACAAAAAAAATATCAACTCCAACGAATCCGCCTCTAAAAACCTTCGGAAAGGCATGAAATGCAACAACCGAGAGAACAGCAATTGCTCTGAGGCCATCTATGTCGGGCCGGTAGGCTGGATGGATTAAATGCTTCAATGTCTTGACTAGGGTTCCGCCATTTAGGCAGCGGCAGGGATGAAACGTGAAATACCAGATTCGATCAGCGCACTGCGCACTGTAATTGCGGATTGTTTCAAAAAAATAAGCTCTTTTCGTGTGCAGTACGGTTATATTGGGCTTGGCGGCACAATCAAACCAGCACCTTGAAGAAGCCCCTCTACCACGTTTCCAATCCGGGTGGCCTGCAACTGCTGCCACAATGGTATAGGCCAATCAGTGGTGCCCCGGACCGCTGCCGCGAAGGCACGAAGCTCGTCCTTCTGGCCCTTATCTGCGGAACGGGTTTCAAGCGGCTTGTGCTTGGCACCGACCACCGACAAATTGCGGTAATCATCCAACGAGATGACCATGCCGTCGGCATACACTTCCATGCATTCCTTGGCAAAGCCGGTGTTGCCCAAAGCCGTATAAGTCAGCGTGGCGACAGATCCATCTTCAAAACGAAGCGTAGCGACAAAGTTGTCGGAAGCGGAATAATAGTCCGTGGCGGGCGTGATCGCGGTCGCCTGGATATCCACCACGCGGGAATTGGTCAGGAAGGTGAAGAGATCGTAGATATGGCAAGCCTCACCGCGATTGCGACCACCACCTTCGGCACCATGAACCCAGTGATCGAGAGGAATGTAGCCGGCGTTCATCCGGTAGTTAATGATCATCGGATTGGAGCGATTGCGCAGTAACGCCGCAATTTTTTGTGCATAGACCGAGAAGCGACGGTTGAAGCCAGTCAGCAACACAGGCTTATGTTCGGCCGGGCCGTCATAGAAAGCCTCGATGGCTTCCAGCTCGCTCTCCAACAGCGCCAATGGCTTCTCCACCAGGACATGCTTGCCCGCCTGCAGCGCCCTGAGCGCCAGACCGGCATGGGAGTCGTGGCGGGTGGCGATGATGACGGCATCCACACACGCATCGTTGAGAACCTCATCCACGTCGGTGGTGCTGTACTGGGCGGCGAAACTCTTGGCGGCGCTGGCGGCGTTGTGACCGGCGCGGCTGAGTACCGCGCGCACGCTGAAGTCGTCCTTGAGCTCCTGCAAATTCGGCAGATACATGCCCTTTGCATAACTGCCCACACCGATCATTGCCAGCGAAATGACGCCCGACTTGGCCACACCGGGCGCCGTGGGCAGGAACACCCGCCGGGCTAGAGCCTCCTCGCGTTCGGCATAGGACAGCAGCACCATCAGCGGCTTGCCCGCCGATGATTGCAGGGAACCGAACGCTTCGCTTGCGCGGTCGATATCGTAGACCGAAGCCACCATCGATTTGACATCGATGATCCGGTCGGCGATCAAGCCCAGATAGGCCGCCATGTTGCGCCCCTCGGTCCAGCGCACGTACGCCAGGGGATAATCATGCCCCCCCTCTTCATAGCTGGCGTCATAACGCCCGGGGCCATACGAGGTCGAAATCAGGAAGTCGAGCTCCTTGACGTAGATGTCCGCACGCTGGATGTCCATGCCGACATCGCCGACCAGCACCACCCGGGCCTTCTTGCGACACATCCGGAAAGCCGCCGAAACGATGGCATCCGAGGCCCCGGCAGCCGTGATGATCACGCCGTCGGCGCCGATGCCGCCGGTCAGGCGAATGACTTGCTGGACTTCATCGACATCATCGGGATGCACGCCCCAATTCATGCCCTTGTTGCGGGCAAAGGCGATGCGGTCGCGGTCCAGGTCCAGCCCGATGACGCGGCAACCGTTGGCGCGCAGCATCTGCACGGTGAGTTGACCGAGAATGCCCAGGCCGAGCACGACAAAGGTTTCGCCCAGCGTCGGGTTGGCACGGCGCACGCCTTGCATGGCGATCGCGCCCAGCGCCACCGAGCTGGCCTCGGCCAGCTCGACTTCATCGGGAACGTGCGCTACCAGGTTTTTGGGTACGCACACGACTTCGGCATGGAACGCGCATTGGGAACCGGCACACGCCACGCGGTCGCCAATGGCGAATTCGGTCACGCCCTCACCGACGGAAATGACAATCCCCGCACCGGAATATCCGGTTGGCAACTCAACGGCCAAACGTTCCCGTACCACCCGGCTGGTCTGCTTGAGACCATCCGTGCGCACCATATCGACGACCTTCTTGACATTCTGCGGCTGCTGCATGGCGCGCTGCCACAAAGAGCGCCCGGTCGACTTGATCCCGGACATCTCGGTTCCGATCGAAATGCATGAATAACTCAGCCGAATCAGCACAGAACCAGGCTGCACCATGGGTGCGGGGACTTCCTCGAGTCTGACTGCTCCACTACTCACCATGACCTGCTTCATCGCCAGATACCTCGTGTATCGATAAGCTTCTTGCCCTGCAGCGCAGAGCGATCCAGGGACTTGAAGGGATCATGATCGACCAGCAGAACCACGATATCGGCCTGTTCGACCGCTTCCTCCAGCGAGACCAGCACAGACTTGTGCGCCAGCTCGGCTGGTAGCTGTTCGATGAAGGGCTCCACCACCAGCAGCTTGTCTGCCAGCGAGACTGCGACCAGCTTCTCGACGATATGCAGCGAAGGGCTCTCTCTCAGATCGTCGATATTGGCCTTGAAGGCCAAGCCCAGGCAAGCCACCACCACATCTTCCTTATCTCGACGACATTGCATCACTGCATCAGAGATCCTGTTCAACACCCACTCAGGCTTGCTGTCGTTGACCTCGCGGGCGGTACGGATGAGGTGCGCCGTGTCCGGCGCACTGTTGACAATGAACCACGGATCGACCGCAATGCAATGGCCTCCAACGCCGGGGCCCGGGTTGAGGATATTGACGCGAGGATGGCGGTTGGCGAGTGTGATCAGTTCCCAAACGTCGATGCCAAGCTGGTCGCAGATCAAGGACAGTTCATTGGCAAACGCGATGTTGACATCGCGAAATGCGTTCTCGGTGAGCTTGGTCATTTCCGCCGTTCGCGCATCGGTCTCAATGCACTCGCCGCGGACGAAAGTCTTGTAGAGATGGCGGGCCTTCTGGGCACAGAGCGGCGTCAAACCACCTATGATGCGGTCGTTCTTGACCAGTTCCGAAACGGTGCTGCCGGGCAGTACGCGTTCCGGGCAGTAAGCGAGATGAACATCGGTTTCGCGACTGCCGGCCAGCGGAAAGCGTAGGTCGGGGCGCTTTTCGGCAAGCCACCCGGCGAGCTTCTCGGTGGCACCGACCGGCGAGGTCGATTCGAGGATGACAAGGTTGCCGGGTCGCAGTTGCGGAGCAATTGCTCTCGCTGCCTGCTCGACGTAGCGAAGGTCAGGCTGGTGGTCATTCATGAACGGCGTTGGCACCGCGATAATGAAGACGTCTGACGGCTCTGCCACCAGGACCGCACGCAACCGACCGGAATGAACCGCCGCATGAACCAGTCCGTCGAGATCAGGTTCGACGATATGGATTTCTCCACGGTTGACGACGTCGATGATCGCCTGGCTAACCTCAATGCCTACCACTTCGTGGCCCGCGCTGGCAAGCACTGCGGCAGTGGGCAGACCGATGTAGCCGAGGCCTACGATAGAAACCTTCAATTTAGTTGAACTCATTGATTTCACGCTGTCCTTCGATAATTCGGGCAATGCGATCTGCGGCGCGTCCGTCACCGTAGGGATTGTGTGCCATCGACATGCCTTGGTAGTAATCTTGGTCACTGAGTAGGCGACGTGCTTCGGCAAATATTCGATCTTCATCGACGCCTACCATCCGCACGGTCCCAGCGCTGACAGCCTCGGGCCTCTCAGTCGTATCGCGCATGACCAACACAGGCTTGCCGAGCGAAGGGGCTTCTTCCTGGATACCACCGGAGTCAGTGATTACAAAATAGGCACGACTCATCAAATAAACGAAAGGCAAATAGTCCATCGGCGCAACCAAATGCACATTGGATATCCCGCCCAACAAACGATTAACGGGGTCAAGCACATTGGGATTAGGGTGAACCGGATAAACGATATCGACGCCAGGATCGGCCGCCAACCTGGCGAGCGCCCGGCACACGCTTTCCATACCACCGCCGAAATTCTCTCGTCGATGTCCAGTCACCAATACAACGCGGCGGCCAGGGGCCGCGAGCCAGGGCATGCCGCTCCTCAGATGTTCGACCAGTTTGCCATCGGTTTGCAGGCGGCCAACAACATCTACCAGTGCATCGATTACCGTGTTACCAGTAACCCAGATCGAGTCTCGAGCGACTCCCTCGCGAAGCAGGTTTTCGCGAGCTGCCGGCGTGGGCGCAAAATGCAACGCTGAGAGCCGTCCAGTGAAGAGACGGTTCATTTCCTCAGGCCAGGGCGCCTGCAGATTCCCGGTGCGCAATCCGGCCTCTACGTGCCCAACCGGGATGCGGCGGTAGAAGCAAGCCAATGCCGTGGCAAATGTTGTAGTTGTATCCCCATGGACAAGTACCAGATCTGGGTTGGATGCCTCAAGAATCCGGGTAACTCCATCAAGGACTGCTGAAGTAACCCCGGCCAGAGTCTGGTTGGGTCTCATCAAATCCAAATCGAAATCGGGCTCAATACCAAACAGCACTAGCACTTGGTCAAGCATTTGTCGATGCTGCGCAGAGACACAGACTGAGACTTCAACTCCCGGCGAAAGGCGCAAGCGGGCTACAACCGGGGCCATTTTTATTGCTTCAGGGCGGGTACCGAATACAACTAAAACTTTTTTCAAGCTCAACTGGCACTCCGAAAATCGCGACGAGCCTCTATCTTTGAAAAGGCCAACTGAATGATGAACGAACGCCCTCGAGTTTCATTCGAAAACTAGCGGTTTAGCCAGTTGGCAATCGAATGTGTGCGCTTTAGGCACGCTACCGCCATGCTGTTTCACGATCAGCAAGCGCGGTCAGCGGGGCTTAACAGGGGAATTCCGAGCCTTGAGAAAGCAGCATAGTGCTGCAAAAGGCCTAACGAATGGCTGCATTTTGCCACACCGTCATGACTCTGAGAAATGTTTTGGCCGAACTTCAGCCGACCTTGCGCAGATTGGCCGGCGCAACCCGCACACGCACTTGCTTGGAGAGCAGTTCGATCAGCACCATGACCCGGCGCTCGCAGTCGGCCATTTGGTAGATACCTTCGATACCGGCAAAGGGGGCTTCCGTCAGGCGAACCCGCTCGCCCGGCTTGAACAGGCGCTCCGGTTGAGCCTGAACAGACGCCTCTTGCGCCCGCAGGGCTTCGACCAAGCTGTCGGCCACCTTGGCCGGCTCCAGCCCAAAGCTGACCAGCCGGCTGACGCCCTTGGTCGAGCGGATGGGCGCCCAGCTGGGGGCTGAATCCCCTTGGTCCAAGCGAATGAAGAGGTACCGCGGGAACAGGGGCTCGTCCGTCACCGTCAGCACGCCCTGGCGGAGTTTCTCGGACGGGAGGGTGGGCAGATAGCACTGAAACCCTTGGCGCTGGAGGTTGTCCAAAGCGCACTTTTCCTGCCTGGGCTTGGTATGGACGAGATACCAGTGCATAACCACCTCCGAAGGTTGTTTTTATTGTCAGCATTTTACCCTTCGGTGTTGCAATGCGGCAATGCAGGGTGGCAATGAATCCGTCCTATTGCACCATCGCTTTTACTCCCCTTTCTGCTCGGGTGCGTCCTCCTCCGGCGGATCCTCGAATTCACCATCCGCCTCCAGTTGCTGCTGCACCGCCTCCTCCATACTGACGGTATTCACCACCAGTTCAAAATGCTCGAGGATTTCGGGTTCGTGCCGGGTGATGTAACTTTTGACGGCATCGTTACCGAGCAGTTTGGTCAAGTAGCCTTTGGCCACCACCAGGTTCAGCAGGTCTGATCCATAGTTTTCTTCGGCGTCCTTGTACTGCGTCTGGACCTGACTCATTTCCTTTTCCAGTTTGACGATCTGTTCAATGGGGGCCAATTGCCGGTCGCGCTCGGTGGGCTTGAAATCGGTGCGCTGTTCGGGTGGCGTGGCTTTCAGCAAGGCATCGGCATGGGCCACGGTGATGGTATTACTGGCGACCATCAGCTCCACCGCCTCCACCTGTCGGGCGGCTTTCATGTTGCGCAGCACCCGCGTGACATCCGGGGTGAACTGCTTGTCCTGCAGTCGAGCGATCGCGTCTGGGCAAATGCCTTCGAGCAGGCTGATGCGCCGGTTGATGGAACTCAGGTTCACGCCAAAGGCCCGGGCCAGACGTTCCTTGCTCACCCCGCGATCGATGGCGCGGCGGATCATGTAATGCTCCTGGATGGTGGAGAGCCGGTTGATGCGGTGGTTGTAGGTGTAGGTTTCGTCGTCCTTGGCCAACAGGCAGGGGGCTTCGTGCACGCCGAGGTCTTTCAGGGCCAGGACACGCAGATGGCCGTCGAGCAAGATGAATTCCGACTTGGCTGGGTCGTGCTGGATGACCGACAAGGGTTCGATCAGCCCGATTTCATGGATGGAGGAGACGACCTGTTTGTACTTGCGCGTGCTCATCACCCCGTCCGGGATGCGCTTGCTGGGCATCAGGGTGTCGAGCGGGATCTGGTAGGTTTCCAGATCGAAACCGAGCAAGGTGTTGAGTGGGGCGGTGGGCAGGTTGGGGCCCTCCTCGACCTCGACGGCCCGGTGGATGCCGGGGTACATCGGCGTGATGTTGGGTTGGGCCAATTGTGTGTTGGTGGCGGGATTCATGCGGGGGCTCCATTCAGGTTGTCGCTGCAAAGTTGTCGATGCGCTCGGCCAGGTACTTGGGTAGGGTGTCCAGCCCCTCGGCGCGCAGCAGGTTGACGAAATGCTCGTCGCCGAAGAGTTTTTTCAGACCCTGGACGACCAGCAGCAGGCGCTGGTGCGCGTGCTCGGCCTTCAAGACCATCTTGCGCTGCCGCTCGACTTCCCGCTGGTAAGTGCGCACCAGGCTGTAACTCGAGGTGGGTGGCTTGATCTGCGCAGGATCGGGGGAGCCGGGGCCGTAGGTCTGGCGTTTTTCGACGAGGCGCTTGGTCTCAATGATCTGGCGTCGATTGAGCTGGCCGTTTTCATACGCCTCTTGCAGCATTTCGCCGAGGCTTTCGTCGTCGTCTTTGGCGCGGGCGATTTCGAGCGCCGTGGTCAGCGGGATGGCACCTCGCTGCACGCCTTCGATCAGGCGCTCTTCACCCTGGTCAAGCAGAAAGACGATGTCCTTGACGTACTTGGGCGAGAGGCCGGTTTTGTGGATGATGGTGTCGGCGTCGTAGCCACGTTTCCTGAGGATTTCAATGTCAGCCAGGATTTCCAGGGGCCGGTGGCCGCGCCGGGCGATGTTCTCCGCCAGGCTCATGATGAAAGCGTCTTCGTCGCTGACATCGACCACCAAGGCCGGGATGTGGGTCTCGCCCAGGATGCGGAAGGCGTTCAATCGCCCTTCGCCGCAGACCAGCAGGTACTTTGGATTTCCATCGTCACCCGGGCGCTCGGTGACGGTGATGGGCTTTTTGAGGCCGATCGATTTGATGTTCTCGACAATCTCCTCGAAGATTTTCATATTGCGTTCGCGGGAGTTGAGGATCTCCACCCGGGCGATCGGAATCAGGGTGACGGTTTCGGGGGTGTCGGTCAGCATGGGTGGCTCCTGTCGGTGGGTGGTTGAGGCGGGCGTGGTGTCATGGCGGGGGTTCCTTTCTGGGAGGGTCGTGATGAATGGGATCAGATGCGTCGTTGCAGGCGTTCGCGCTCGGACATTCCGTAGAAGAAGGTCAGGTCGTCAAAGCGAAAGCATTCGAAGTCGGCGCTGTTTTTGTTGCTGACGCGGATTTCCTGCTCAGGCAGATCGAGCCGGGGCAGCAGGTAGTAGTCCAGCTCCTGGGTGTTGGCCGCATCGAGTCGGATGGCGACTGTGATGTCGGGGTGGCCGGTGTCAAACAGGCGCGCGGGGTCAAACCGGATGCGCCAGCGCAGGTGGCCGGTCGGGGTGGTCTGGCAGCGGGCCAGCACCAGGCTGATGACCAGTTCGTCGTTGAGGGTCAGGAGATCGGTCT
>JACCDH011635334.1_pt1 | contig 28965 bp, 20 predicted proteins | sample 7442481 | NCBI WGS metagenome assembly JACCDH01 (sample SAMN15323433, study PRJNA562643) | freshwater metagenome | isolation source: river surface water | place: USA:Blue River Watershed | collected 2017-08-15 | reverse complement strand
TGCCCACACCACGCCGCCTTCACGTGCCCAAACGGTGCCATGAACGACTGCGCCTGCTTCGGCCATGATGTTGACGGCACACACAGTGGTTGGCGCATCGGCCTCGCCCAGGCAAACCATCGGCCCAAGCAAGATGGCCGACTCGGACATGACGGGCCCCAGCGCTCTGGAGCGTTCAAGCAGTTGCACCTGATGCTCGCTGCACAGTGCACCGTGTATCCACGCCCGGGCGCCCACCACCACGCCTGCCCGTGCTTTGACGTCACCGAAGATCTCGGTGCCCTCGCCAACCGACAGTCGGCCTGTCACGATGAGACTGCCGTGATACCGGTGAAACCGTGGCAGCTTGCAGTTGCCTCGCACCAGCGTGAGTCCATCGGTCTGCCGAATCGCACCATCCAGCGCACTCAACCGTCCTTCTGTTAGCGGTTTTAGCCGTTGGTCCGATGCCTGATCGGCTGTTGTGCCCAGCCGAACCACGGGCGCTTGCAGCCGCTCGAAGCAGCAGTCCTTCGCCAATTCGAGGAGGCTGGCTGACGACAGACGGCGAGGCGCCATGCAGCCTTCGCCCATGGATACCGGTCCGTCAGCATGTGCCCACTCCCGAATCTCCGAACCACCAGCCAGCGACATTCCGCCTTTCACAAACAGCGCGGAGAAGCGACTCGCCAGGGTGGTACGGAAGTCCCCATTCACAAACAGAGTGGTTCGGCTGTCGACGGCGCCCTGAAGGCATGCACTCGTCAGACAAACCAGTGGGCGGTGCATTTGTGCCCAGTTCACCGCGTTCAGGTTGTCTCGCGCGAAGTCGAAGCCGTCGGCGATGGCCGACGGATTACCCGACAGCCGTGTCGTCACTGCGCTTTTGAACTGATCGGAAAAGTAGTCGATGTCGCTGCTGTAGTTGGGCGGAACCTGCAGCGGATCGATGTCGGTTGGGTGTCGCCATTCCAACCATGTCGGTCGGAACGCCACAACGACGAAAGCCGCTGAAAAGGCAAAGAAAATCAGCTCCTGCGCATATCCTTTAATCATTCAATGCTCGGCTTTCTGTAGCGTATGGTCTTTTCCCAGATGAGCTCCCTTCGGAACAAGCGGTCCAGCATCAAGTCCCAGACGGAGGAAGAGATGGCCACCATGCTCACGACAAAACCCAACAGGCTCAGCGGCAGCAGTCGCAGACGGTTTCGCTTGCCATCCAGAAGAACGGCGACTGCGATTTCAAAAAACGCCGCAAAGTTGCCAAGCGTGCTGTAAGCCATGAGCGCGAACGCGGAGACCAGTTGCGTCAGCAGCGTCCCCCCGTTGAAGAAGTACAAGCCGATTGCCAACAGCCAGCCCAGCATCAGGACGGGCGGAAGAACAAACACGAACAGCAGCATCAGTCCATCCAGCCGCTCGCCCAAACTCAGGAACGGGCTGGTTGCAAACCGATAGCCATGGCGCAACAACACTTGGTTGTGACCTTTGGCCCAGCGTTTCACCTGCTTGATGCGAACGCTCCAGTCTTCTGGGACTTCCTCGTAGCACTCTGACCGGTTTGTGTAAACAGTTTTCCACCCGTTCAACAACAACCGGTAGGTGATGTCGGTGTCTTCGGCCAATGTGTCGTCTTGCCAGCCACCCACAGCCGCCACTGCAGACCGTCGGATCCCGCCCACGGTGCCGCCGTACTGTGGGACCAAGTGCAGGTTCATTCGTGCTTGCTGGTCCACTTGATAGCCGCCAGCGCGTTCCAAGTCCAGCATCCGCGTGAGCAGGTTGGCACCGGTGTTGATGGGCACCACGCGGCCCATTACTGCCCCCACCTCTGGATCAAAGAAAGGCGCCACGAGCTGCTTCAACAAGCCTTTGCCTGGCGTGTAATCGGCATCAAAAATGATGGCGATGTCACCCACCCCAAGCGCCAGCGCGTCTTTCAGGGCTGCGGCCTTTCCGGGTCGGCCACCCGTTCGGTGGAAAGGCGTAATTCGTCCGACGTGGCAAGCGCTCCACCTGTCGATGATGGCTCCGGTGCTGTCGCCAGATCGGTCATTGACGGGGACAATGTGCAGTCGATCCGCTGGGTAGTTTGAGTTGAGTAGGGCCTGCAGGCAATCCGCAATCACACGTTCTTCGTTGTGGGCCGCTATGAAAACGGTGATCACAGGCCAAGTCACCTGATCGATGTCCAGATAGGGATGGCGCTGTCTGCCCAGCAGACGGTTGATGGTCAGAACACCGTGTCGCGCGGCATAGGCCGCCATCACAACGATCACAGAAAACAGCAGTCCAGAGGCGATGGACAGCGTCTGGTGCATCAAGGAGCCTGGCACCCAAGGCTGCTCCGCGTTCATGTTGATGGCCAAATTTTCTGAACGGCCCGCGTGCGTTCGGTCGCTCCCACCGACTCCGCTTTTTTGTCGTCCGCGCAGGCTCTGCGAACCGCTGCTCCCCTGCGACTGGCGCATGCGCTCATTGGGTGCTTGTGGGTCATGTGGCCTCCTTGCCGCTGATGCGTGTGTGCTTCCCAACGCCACGAGGCTGCTTTTCTGCACCGAGCGCTCTGACGTTTGGTCTGCCTGAACTTTGAGTCGTTCGGCAGGGCGCGTCCGTTCGCCAACGAACATGCGTGCGATGTGTTTTTCAGAAAAAATCGTTCAACAGCAACGGTTCGCCAGCGCACAGACGCAGGGCCTGCTGGGCCATACAACGAACCCCTTGACCTCAAGGAGAAATGCCATGGCCCCCCCACCTTTGCCCCACACACACTGGTACACCTCCAGCGCAGGCTTGGCCGCCGAGACGTCAGCTTGCGATCAGTCCAGCCTGGAGCAACACGTCTCCACCTGCCTCCTGCGCCACGGCACTTTGGGCGGACTGGGCAATGGCGTACGGGTCATGCAGGGCTTGGTGGCCACAAGGTTCGTGACCGCTGGCCTGTTTGCAGGCCTCGTCGCGGCAGGCCTGCTGTGGCTGTGACGGCGCATGCTCGCGTCCCACCCGCCACGCCGATGGTTCGTCTCAGGCGGCAAACTCGCCACGGTTTTGCGGCCATCCAATGGCGTGGTCAGAGCCCCCATCCGCGCTGAGATTTTTGGACTGGAGCGGTTTGGGCAGCACGGCGCCAGGCTCGCCCAGTCGCATCGCGCGGGCAAGCTCAGGTTTGGGCAAGCCACTTTCTATCCCAGGCTCAGGCAAAACATGCGCGCGCTGCGCTGCGCCTACGAATACGTCGCCGATCAGCTGCAGAACGGCCAGACACTGAGTCCCGCTGGGGACTGGTTGGTGGAGAACTTTCACCTGATTGAGGACCAGCTCCGGGAAATCCGGGCGGGACTGCCCAGGCACTACTACCGAAGCCTGCCCGTACTCCAAGAAGAGCCGCTGGCGGGCCTGCCTCGCATCTATGGCGTTGCTTGGTCGTTTGTGGCGCATTCAGACAGTGCCTTTGACGACGCGCTGTTGGTGCATTTTCTCAACGCGTATCAAAAACAGCGCGAGTTGACCCAAGCGGAGCTGTGGGCACTGCCCACCACACTGCGTGCGGTTCTCATAGAAAACCTGCGCCGCCTGTCCGAGCGCTTGGCCGCTCACCGTGCGGCCGCTGAACTCGCCGCCAACCTTGCAGACCAAGGGAGCCCGCTTGAACTGCACGACCTGAGGCGAACGGTCATGGCGTTGACGCGCCGCGGCGTGGAGCGAGCCTTTGTGGTGCAGTTGATGCAATCACTGTCCAGAAGAAAAAGTGCCGGTCATGAATTGGCCAGCCCCAAAGTCCTTAAATGGCTGGCCACCCTCCTCCCCGACCTGGCGCACACCCAAGCGCAGCACGATGCCGACCGGGCCGCTGACAACCTCAGCATGGGCAATGCCGTTACCTCATTGCGGCTGATCGGCGCAGCGGACTGGCCGGAAATCATCGCCAAAAGCAGTTTGGTGATGCAGGCCTTGCTGCAATCGCCCGTGTTCGTGGCGGAAGACGCCGCGACCAGAGACCACACCCTTCATGCCATAGAGCGTTTGTCTGCACGAAGTGCGATGGGGGAGGCCGCCGTGGCTCAAGTGCTGACGGCACACATGCGATCCCACCAAGGACAACAGGCGTTGGCCCAGCATTGGCTGCACGGGCCTGGCCGTGTCGAGATGGACACCGAACTTGGCCTGAGTCGTCGGTCGTCTTGGGCCCTCTGGATGGCGCATGGTGCGGCGCGATTGCCGGCTTACCTGACCGGGTTGATGCTGGGCGCCACCGCGTTGGCGTGGATGGTCCATCGCACCGGATCGAGCCCGGAGACGGCGGGTGGCGGCTCTGAATGGGTGATTTCCGTGCTGGCTTGGCTGGTGTTGTGGCTGACGGCATCTGAAGTTGTGGTGGCTGTCGTCAACCGGCTCATCAGTGAATCGGTCAAGCCATCGCGATTGCCTCGATTTGAATTGGCCCAGGGCATTCCACCGCAAGAGCGCGTGCTTGTGGTGGTTCCGGCCCTGCTGTCGGATCCCGTCACCATTGCCCAACTGATCGCGCGTCTGCAACGCCACCATCTCGCCAATCCCGAGACCAACACCCAGTTTGCCCTGCTCAGCGACTGGACCGATGCCGCCCAGCCCACCGCTGCCACAGACGATGCGCTGCTGGGGCTTGCGGTGGAGGGCATTCGCACCCTCAATGCAATCCATCCACGCGACACCGCATCTGGGGGAGAGCGGTTTCTGTTGCTGCACCGCCAGAGAAGTCACTGCACGACCCAGCAGCGGTGGATGGGGTGGGAGCGCAAGCGTGGCAAGCTGGAACAACTGGTGGGCAGCTTGGCCACCGGTTCTCCAATGCCCTTCCTGGCGTTGGGCAACATCGCCACCGTGGCGTCTGGCACCCGGCACCTGATGACCTTGGACGGTGATACCGAGCTCCCGCCGGGGCAGTTGCGGGCGATTGTCGGTGTTGCCGCCCATCCGCAGAACCAGCCACAAATGGCGGCTGACGGTTGCCAGCTGACATCGGGCTACACGTTTTTGCAGCCCCGGGTGCTGCCGCCGCTGGCCGTCGCGGGGCAGTCCACTGCGTACCACTGGCTGTTCGCAGGCCAAGGCGGCATTGACCCTTACAGCGCCATGGCGTCCGATGTCTATCAGGATTTTTTCGCGGAAGGCAGCTTCACAGGGAAGGGACTGATCAACGTCGCAGCTGCCCATGTCTTGCTGGGACGGGGGCGACTGCCAGAAGGCCGGATCCTCAGTCACGACCTGCTCGAAGGCGCTCTGGCCCGATGTGCCGTGGTCAGCGACGTCACACTGGTCGAAGCCGATCCCGGACAACCCCATGTGGCCACCGACCGGCTGCACCGCTGGACCCGCGGCGACTGGCAATTGCTGCCTTTTCTGTGCCGTCCTCGTCAGTGGCCCATGGCCGGCGTCAACCGCTGGAAGATGGTGGACAACCTTCGCCGGTCGCTGGTCGCCCCGGCCAGCGTCTTGTTGCTGGTTCTGGCCACACTTGGCGTGGGACCGAGCCTGGGCGCATCGCTGCTGCTCGTGTTTTTCGCACATTCTGCAGGTCCTTTGCTGGGCGCAGCGGCCGGTCTGGTGCCTGCCCGTGGCGGCTTCGCGTGGCGCCGATACTGGGTTGCGGTCGGCATTGACGTGCTGCGCGCACTGGCTGGTGGGGTTTGGTGCATTTCTCAACTGCTGCATCAGGCCTTGCGGCACGTGGACGCGATTGTTCGGACGCTGTTTCGACTGGCCATCACGCGCAGGCAACTGCTGGCCTGGAAAACCGTCACCCTTGCAACAAGCCCGCCTCATTCGTCGTCAATCCATCGATGTGCCTTGGCCAGCCAGTTGCCGTTGCTGGTCATGGTCATGGGGTGGTGGCTGAGTTTGACCGTTGAATCCCTGCCATGGATCGCTTGGGCCCTGGGGCTTGCGTGGCTCCTGTCCCCCTTGATGGCATGGGTTGCGGGCCGATCGCCACGGTGTATCGGCCGCCATGCCTCAACAGCTGAAGAGACTGAGCTTCATGGCATCGCCCGTGACACCTGGCGGCTGTTCGAGCGAGTGGTGAACGCCAGCAGCCATCACCTGCCACCAGACAACCTGCAGACATCCCCCGTTGACATGGTTGCCCAACGGACATCTCCAACCAACATGGGCCTGTACCTGCTCAGTGCCGCTTGTGCCCGCCAGTTTGGTTGGCTGGGCACGATGGACCTGATTGAACGTCTTGAAGCCACCTTGGGCACCATGGACACCTTGGCTCGCCACCGTGGACATTTCTTGAACTGGACCGACACGGGCAGCCTACAGCCCCTTTTCCCGCGCTATGTGTCCACCGTGGACAGCGGCAACCTCAGTGGCCATTTGCTGGCGGTGGCCCAAGCGTGCAGGGATTGGGCCAAACGCCCTTTCGACCCTGTCCCCACCCAAGATGCGCTGCGACGATGCCACGCCCGCATGCAGCAGATGGTCCGCCCTGACCATCCGGCCGCCACCCGCTCGCGCCTGGCGGATCTGGAAGCCACCCAGCGTTCGGCCGACCGAGATGTGCAGGCTCAAGCCGGCGACCAAGCCGCTGGGCAAGCCGCCGCCCGATTGCGCGAACTGGCCCAACGTCTGGAGCGCATGGCTTGGGCGCCCGATTACCGGTTTCTGTACCACGCCAAACGGCATCTGTTTCACATCGGCTACCGCGTGGAAGACCATGTCCTGGATGCAGCGTTCTACGACTTGTTGGCTTCAGAGTCGCGTCTGACCAGTGTGGTCGCCATTGCAAAGGGCGACGTGCCCGCTGCCCATTGGGCTGCGTTGGGCCGGCCCTATTTTGCGAATGGCCTTATGGCTGGGTTGCGTTCTTGGTCGGGCTCCATGTTCGAGTACCTCATGCCCAGCTTGGTACTGGCCGAGCCTCCAGGCAGCGCGCTGCACGAGGCGACCCGCGTCGCCGTTGCAGAGCAGGTGGCCAACTGGCCACTCCGGCAGGCGCCATGGGGCATGTCGGAGTGCGCCTACGCCGAGCGGGACGCTTCACTCGCCTACCAATACGCCCCCCAAGGCGTGCCTCGGCTCGCCCTGCGCAGAACGCCCATGGCCGAGCGAGTGATTGCCCCTTACGCCACTGCGCTGGCAGCGCAGATTGATGCCACGCGTGCGTGCGCCAATTTCAGGGTGCTCGAGGCCCTGGGTGCCCGTGGCACCTATGGCTTTTGTGACGCCTTGGATTTCACCCGGTCTCGACAAACTGGCGGCAGCCGTTACACGCGTGTGCAAACCTACATGGCCCACCACCAGGGCATGACCGTGGTCGCGTTGACCAACGTCCTGTTCCGTGGACTTGCCCAAGCATGGGGCATGTCGCACCCTGCCATCGAAGCGGTGCAGTCCCTGCTGCACGAAAGGCCCCCCCGGATGGTCGACGTGCTGCGGTCACCGCCCCCGCGGCTGCCCGCTGCAGCAACAGGCAGCCGCACAATCGGGTTGTTCCAGACGCTGCGGCCCGGTGAGAGCCGGGTTCCACCAACGCTGCTGTTGTCAAACGGGCGCTACAGCGTCGCCATCAGGCCCAATGGTGCCGGGCACAGCCGCTGGGCTTCCACCGACATTCATCGCTGGCGAGATGATGCGTTGCGAGATGCTTACGGACAGTTTCTGTACGTGCGCATGGGGGCTGAATCGCGTTTGCAGTCCCTGACCCTCCACCCTGCCGCCGATTCCAGAGCCCGCTACAGCTGCGAATTTCATGCCGACCGGGCTCTTTTCAATGCCCAATGGCCAATGCTCAAGTCCCAGGTCACGGTTTGGGTCAGCCCCGAGGATGACCTTGAACTGCGTCGAGTTGTGTTGGAAAACACGGGGGACGATGCGCTGGAACTGGAGGTTATTGCGGCCTTTGAAGTGACATTGACCCCTGCCGCTGCCGACCGGTCGCATCCTGCGTTTTCCAACCTGTTCGTTAAAGCCCGCTGGCAGGCCGAATTGCAGGCCTTGTGTTTTGAACGCACGCCCCGCCTTCCCTCCGAGCAGGTGTTTCATTGCGCGCAGTTTCTCAGTCATGTTGACGGCGATGTTCTTTCTGTTAGCCACCAAACCGAGCGGCTCAAATGGAGGGGACGCAACCACACTCCCGCAAGGCCTCTGGGCCATGTTTGCGCCAGCAACCCGGCCTCTGGACCATTGGTCACGGGACTGGATCCGGTATCGGCTCTGGGCGTGAAGCTGCGGATTCAAGCTGGAGGACGCGCCGTCGTTACCTTTGGGACGGCCGCGGCTCCTAACGGCGAAACCTTACTGGCCATGGTGGACAAATACCGTCAGCCGAGTTCAGTGGAGCGGTCCTCCGTCATGTCGGCCACCCTGGCGGGCGTTCACCCGGAGTCTCATGCCACGCGTGCCGACGCGTGGCCTGCACTGCAGGCCTTGACCACGGCGCTGCTGTTCACATTGCCTCGTCCGGGCAATGCCGACACCGCGCGGGCCGCTGCGTTCGACCGCCGGGTGTTGTGGCCACTGGCCCTGTCGGACGCCGTCCCATTGTTGGTGGTCGATGTTTCCGCTTTGAATGGATTGGGTCTGATCCGCACACTGGTTCACGCCATGAACGCCTGGACCCGAAACCATGTGGCCAGCGACGTGGTCGTGCTCAGCGCCGAGGCCTATTCCTATCACATGCCGTTGCAGCAGGCGCTTTTGGCCCTTCTGGACGCCGATCGCGCCCACCCAAGTGAGGAGCAGGCCCGCGCTCGCTCGCGGTTGCATGTTCACCGGGCACAGGATCTCTCCGACCCTCAGCTTCTTGCACTGCAGCAAGTGGCCAGAGTGCGGCTGTGCGCCGATGGTCAGTCGCTCCGGATGGCCGTGGCGACGGGCTTGCACGGACGAAACACCGACCCACAAACTTCACGCCCTGCAGGGCTGGATCGCTCACGTCGTACCCGGGTGCCCAGTGACGCTTTGTCCAGCCTGCCCAACGCATCTCAGGGGCAGTTCTCGCCCGAAGGAGATCGCTTCATCTTTGAAGTGGGATTTCACGTTCGTCCCAATCGGCCATGGATCAATGTTTTGGCGAACGAAGGTTTTGGCGCTCTGGTCACGGAGGCTGGCGGTGGGCACACCTGGGCCGTGAACAGCCGACTGCACCAAATCACCACATGGGCCAACGACCCCGTGGCCGACCCACCTTGCGAGTGGTACCTGCTGCAAGACCAGCAAAGCGGGGAAATCTGGAGCATCAGTCCCAACGCATGGGGTGCCCCGGACGTTTCGTATCGGGTCAGCCACGAACTGGGCAGTACACGCGTTTCTCATCGCAAAGGTGATTTGAGTGTTGCCGTTGTCTGGTGTGTGGACAACGAGACCGCCGTCAAGCATGTGCGCATCGAGCTCACCAATCACGGCGCCAGCCGACGGCAGTTGAGGTTGCTGGGCATGGTGGAGTGGCAAATGGGCGAACACCGCAGCGACCGCGCCTACACCCAAACGGCAAATGCGCCCCCTCATGGCGGGGCCGGTCTGAATTCGCTGCTGTCCCCAGACCCACCGGACCCTGAAGTCCTGCTGTTTTGTACCCAGATGGACGCCTCAGCTGGCTTTGGTCTGCACACGGCTTTCTTTGCACTTTCAGAGCAGCATGCAACGCCGGGCGCCGCCCCGCCCGAGTTGGACTGGACATGCAACCGGCAGGAATTTTTCGATGCCCAGGGGCAGCTCGTCATCCCCGACCAGTTGCGGAGATCCTGCGGAAGGGGGCTGGACCCGTGTGCAGCCATTGCGCGCCGCTTCTGGTTGGCGGGCGGCCAGCACTGCACACAAGTGTTTGTGCTTGGGCACGCACAAACGCAAGAGCGAGCCCTGGAGCTGGCGCGACAGGTTGTCCGCGGTCCGGCTCCCGAGAGAGAGCGCAAGGTGCGGCAGGCTTGGAGGTCTTTGCTGGACGCCGAGCAGGTTCTTACACCTGACCCCCTGTTCAATGCGCTGGTCAACCATTGGCTGCTTTATCAGACGGTTTCCTCCCGCCTCTGGGCCAAGGCAGGCTACTACCAAGTGGGTGGAGCGACCGGCTTCCGTGATCAGTTGCAGGACGCCATGGCCCTTGCTTGGACACGGCCCGATGCATTGCGCACTCAGATTCTTCGAGCGGCTGCCCGCCAGTTTGAAGCGGGGGACGTGCAGCACTGGTGGCACAGCCCCGGTGGGGCGGGTGTTCGCACCCACTTCTCCGATGACTTGCTTTGGCTCCCCTTTGCGATCAGCCACCACCAGCGCGCCACGGGAGACGGTGGGCTGCTGGACGAACGGGTTCCGTTCCTGGTTGACTTGCCCATACCAGACGGATCAGAGGACCGCTACTGCGCGCCCGAGGCCACCGTCACCCTGGCCTCCGTGTATGAGCACGCCGCCCGAACCTTGGACAGAAGCCTCCAGGCCGGTGTGCATGGATTACCGCTCATGGGCGGCGGCGACTGGAACGACGGCATGAACCGCGTGGGCCATGGTGGCCAGGGCGAGTCCGTCTGGTTGGCCTGGTTCCTTTGTGCCCTGATGCCCGATTGGGTGGACAGGGCGCGTCAAAGGCAGGACACGGAGCGTGCAGACCGTTGGGGCCGAGCCCTGTTGGGTTGGCGGACGGCCCTGGATGGACCGGCTTTACCGGGCGCCTGGGACGGCGCCTGGTACAGAAGGGCATTTTTTGACGATGGGACACCGTTGGGCGCTGCCAGTCAGAGCGAATGCCAGATTGACCTGATTGCTCAGGCGTGGTCAGTGCTTTGCGGCTCGGCCCCGGCCGACCGGCAACAACAGGCCATGGAGAGCGCAAGCGCGCGACTGGTCAACCCCTTGGCGGGTTTGATTCAGTTGCTCAGCCCCCCGCTGGTCCATGGACAACCCTTTGCCGGCTATGTGCAGGCCTACCCCCCTGGCGTGCGGGAAAACGGCGGCCAGTACACGCATGCCGGGGTTTGGGCGTTGATGGCCACGGCATGTTTGGTCCGCCAGCAGCGCGCGGACCCCGAGATGCCCTACCGGTACTTCACCTTCCTGAGTCCTGCGCACCGCGCCAGCCACCCGACCTGGGGCCCGCTTTACGGGCTGGAACCCTATGCCGTTGCGGCCGATGTCTACAGCCGTCCCCCGTATGTCGGCGTAGGGGGATGGAGCTGGTACACCGGTGCGGCCGGATGGTTGCATCGTGCGGCGACCGAGTCCATTCTGGGCCTGGACTGGCGGCACGACACCCTGCGTGTCAGCCCGTGCCTGCCCGGCCACTGGCATCGGGTGGAGTTGGTGATGGTGCGCGGCGGACTTCGCATGGTGTTCATTTTGTTGCGTGCCGATCCGGCGGCGCTTCGGCGCGAACTGGCCGTGCCGCACACCCGACTGTTGCCCGTGGACCAGCCCCTGGCGTGGCCTGCACTGACAGGTCTGCACCGATTTGTCGTGCCAATTGGGCCCTGACCGCCCGTCTGCGCCCGCAGCCAAGCTGGCGTTGGCCAAGCGCGTCCACTGCGGCGGGTCGCTTAAGGCGGGCACGCCACCCTTGCCATCTTGTGTTCGGTACCGAACAGTTCGCCGCACCCAACGACCTTACAGTCGGCAAACGCGGCCTTTTTGACGAACCCACCCAGGGGACCAGGTGCTGCAGCACAAGGGGAATCCGATGCAACTGGCCAACCAGCCCCTCACCAACGACCTGCTGGCGGCTTTGCCAGCGGCAGACTGGCTGCGCTGGGCGCCGCAACTGGAGCGCATCGAACTCAAGCTCGGTCAGGTGCTTTATGAATCGGGTTCCACCATGCACCATGTGTACTTTCCGACCAATGCCATCGTGTCGCTGCTTTATGTGATGGAGGATGGAGCGTCGGCGGAAATCGCGGTGGTCGGTCATGAGGGCGTGGTTGGAATCTCCATTTTCATGGGTGGTGGTTCGACGCCAAGCCGTGCCGTGGTCCAAAGTGCTGGCTGGGGCTTTCGGCTGCGTTCAGCTGTCATCAAGGAAGACTTCAACCGTTCCGGCCCCGTGATGCATCTGATGTTGAGATACACCCAGGCGCTCATCACGCAAATGGCCCAGACGGCAGTTTGCAACCGCCACCACAGCTTGGATCAGCAGTTGTGCCGCTGGCTGCTGCTCAGCCTTGACCGGCTCACGGGCAGCGAGCTCATCATGACCCAGGAACTCATCGCCAACATGCTTGGCGTTCGGCGCGAGGGTGTGACCGAAGGCGCCCTGAAGCTGCAGCGGGCAGGACTCATCAGCTACGCGCGGGGGCACATTCACGTGCTGGACCGCCAAGGCTTGGAAAAAAGAACCTGCGAGTGCTACGCGGTGGTTAAAAAAGAATACGACCGCCTTCTGCCCCGATCAATTGCCACCTGATGCGGCGTGCAAGACAGAGCCGCACTTGATCGTGAGGCTGCTGCCTTTTGAGGCCAGTGTGCGCTGGCAAACAGTCAGCGATCTCCGGCGCAACCACACTCGATTCAGGCCCTGTGCAGCGGCCGTTCCTGCCGCCCTCGGCCTTGCAAGGTTACGCATGGTTCAACCTCAAAACACCCTCATTGGTCTGCTGCAGCCCGCACTTCGGCGCCAACTGCTTGCCCGTTGCGAGCCGGTTCGGCTCGTACCGGCTCAAATTTTGTGTCACACGCTCTTGCCGCTGAGTCATGCCTATTTCCCGGTTCATGGGGCGGTCACGCTGGCGATTGAGGTGGACGACCAACCCGCCCTTCAGGTCGGCATGATCGGCCGCGAGGGCATGCTGGGCTGCGAATGGATGATTGGCCTGCAGGTCATGCCCTGGCGCTTGGTCTCCCAGGGGGAAGGAAGCGGCTGGCGCATCGATTCCGAATCTTTCCTCGGATTCGTGGCCAAGTTCCCGGCTCTGGAAGCCGTGTGCCGAAGTTACCTGATGGTTCGCTTGCAGCAACTGTCTCGGGCCGCGGCGTGTCAGCGCTTTCACCCGCTGGGCCCCCGACTGGCCTGCTGGCTGCTGATGAGCCAAGACCGCGCCCACGCCAACGCCTTTCCCGTGACCCAGGTGGTGCTCGCGCTGCTGTTGGGCGTTCGACGGGTGGGCATTACCCAGGCCGCCAACACGCTGCGCCAGCAGGGGCTCATTGCCTACCACCGCGGCACGCTCACCATTCTCAACCGCCAGGCCCTTGAGCAACTGGCCTGCAGTTGCCATGCGGCGGATCTGGGTACTTACGAGCGTCTGATGCGGGCCACCGATACCGGCACTGGTTCTGGGCGGCAGCCAGGCTCTGCGCGCTTGCCGCATTGAAGCGTTTTTCCCCGCCTGCCACACCATGCAATCAAGGAGTTTTCATGAACCTGGGATACATCTTGCTGATCGTTCTGATCTTGATGCTGGTGGGGGCCATTCCCACCTGGCCGCACAGCCATGGCTGGGGCTATTGGCCCAGCGGCGGCCTGGGCCTGTTGCTGGCCGTTGTGCTGGTGCTGTTGGTGACGGGGCGGCTCTGAGTGAACACCCCACGGCCAGCTGGAAAGTTGGACGCCCATGCTGACCCGTGTGACGGCTGCATGCGACCCGGCTCGCGCAGCCCACTGTCAGGGGCGTCCCCAACCTTGGCCCATCAACTGCTTCTCACCCTCCAGCGCTGCGAGGCCTTGCAGGCCGAGGTGGTTCAGGCCCAAGCCACCCTGAACAGCCTTCGGCAGGAGCTGGATGGCACCCGGGCCGGAGAGCGGCGTGCCAACCACCTTGCCATGCACGATGCGCTGACCGGGCTGCCCAACCAGCGCCTTTTCATGGCCCGTCTGGCTCAGATGCTCACGGCGCTGGACGTTGCAGCCCCTGGCTCCATCCGCGAAGCCAGTGCGCCCAATGTCCTGTTTCTGGATCTGGACGGGTTCAAACGGGTCAACGACACCCATGGCCACGGCATGGGCGATGCCCTGCTGCGGGCCATCGCCAGCCGGCTCAGCGCCACCGTTCGGGCCGGAGATGTGGTCGCCAGGATTGGGGGCGATGAATTTGTGTGTCTGCTGGAGGGCCCGCTGTCCAAGCTTCAACTCGGTCGGCTGGCGTGCAAACTTTACGCGAGGCTGTCCGAACCGGTCCAACTGTCCACGGCACCCGATTTGACGCTTCGTGTGTCACCCAGCATTGGCTTGGCCCGCTGTCCGCACAACGGCACCACTCCATCGGAGTTGCTTGCTGCTGCAGATGCCGCCATGTATCTCGCCAAGCGTTCAGGCAAAAGGGTTGTGTTCGCCTCAGGCCTGTGAGTCCAAGGGCAGGCCCGTGAGTGCCTGCCCCAACAATCGGCGCTGCGTCGTCGGGCGCCCAACGGTGCCGCGGCCCCCAGAGTTCTATTCCATGCGTTATTCAAGACTCTGCCAACCCCAGCCCCGCCTCAGTGAGGCCCACTGGAACGGCTGAATACGCTCAGCGCCGTCATCAGTGCAGCCCCAACGGCTACGGCCACCAGGACCGACTTGACCGGCTCGTTGCGGATGTATCCCAGCGTTCGATCCGATGCGTGATGAATCTGGTGGCTCACCTGGTGACCACTGTGCTCCATCGCGCTGATCCCGTGTCGCGACAGGTGTGTCAACTGATCGGCCATCCGGCTCAGCGCCGGACTCATCTCATGCAACAGGGAGTGGAGCGTCTGCTGCGCTTGCCCTGTTGCTGAAGACGCCGCGTTTTGCGCCGACTGTGCGGCCGAGTTCATGGCGTGCGATACGGCGCCTGATGAATCGCTCATCAAGGTCGAAGGGGTGTGGGGAGCAGTCATGGTGAATTCCTTTTAAGGTTGAACAACAGCGGGACGGGTTCAGTGTGTGGCGCCGTGCACACCGGTGTCGGTTTGCTGCCGCACAGACCTGCATGGCCTGGACCGCTACCTTCTCCATCCATTCCAGTCACCTCACTCCGCCGCCGCTCGAACCGAACGCGGCCGCCTGTTTTTCAACCCGCAAAGGACCCCCATGAATCATTCTTTTTTCGCCCATGTCGTTCCAACCGAGCCCAGCATTGGGCGCCACCTCCCAGCCGCGAGATTGGTCCTGGCTGTCTCTGCAACGCTGGTTTTTGGTGGTTGTGCCGGCATGTCCCACCAGGAAAAGTCCACTGCCGTTGGTGCGGGGGTGGGCGCCATTGGGGGTGCCATTCTCTCGGGCGGCAGCACCGCCGGCACGTTGGGCGGCGCTGCAGTGGGCGGCATCATTGGGCACGAGGTGGACAAGCCCAAATGAATCCCCTGTGGGTGGATTCCAGCGCCCCATGAACCCCAGAAAGGCCCCACCCCCCCGCATGATGAGGGGGTGGGGCCTTTGGCAACCCGCTTGGGCTGCAGTGCGCCTCAAGGCCGAACGGCAATTTCGTTCTTCACCGCTTTGACGCCTTTGACCTCTCGAGCCAGGCTTTCTGCGGTGTTGCGCTCTGCATTGCTCTTGGCAAAGCCCGACAACATCACCGTCCCGTTCAGGGTTTCCACACTGATGGCGGTACCGTCCACCGCCCGGCTGTCAAAGAAGCGGCTCTTCACCCCGGTGGTGATGCCGGTGTCGTCAATGTATGCCCCCATGGTTTCCTGGCCGCGTTGAACCGCGCAGCCGGTGGACAGCGTCATCAAGGCGGCCATACAGGCCGCCGCATGCCAGCGCGCGGGCGAACGGACGGCAACGGATGCGCCCTGTTCAGATGGGTAAGGGTGTTGCGTCATCAAGGTCTCTCCTGGGTTGGGGTGAGCGGCCGAGATGGCCAAACGGTGCCCCAGCGCAATGTAGGCAGACCCTGTTGATGGGTCTGTACGGCTGCGCACACACCCTTGTCGCCGCTTCGCCCAGACGCCGGATGGGTTGGCGTCATGGGGGCTGTGTTCGCCACTGCACCGACGACCAGCGCCCGATCGCCCATGCTGAATCGGCACAAACCAGTCGTCGCCATTCATCCACGCTTCCCCCCCTTCACCTCGCACCCCATGGAGCCCAACATGCCCCTTTTGCCCAATCCGCCGTCGCGCACGCCGCTCTTTGTTCAACTGGCCAGGTTGGCCCGGTTCAGGCCCATCTGGTCGCTGGCGGCAGGCGGCTTGCTTTTGGCCGCTTGCGCCAGTGGGCCACCGGTACCCACCGAGAAGCTGGTCGAAGCCCAGGCGGCCATCAGCCGGGCCATTGGCGCCGGTGCTGCTGATCTGGCGCCTGCCGAATTGGGTCTGGCCCGCCAAAAACTGACCCGAGCCAACGCCGCCGTTGATGCCACGAACCATGAATCAGCCGCCCGCCTTGCCACCGAAGCCCAAGCCGATGCCAACCTGGCCGAAGCGAAAGCCAAAAGTGCAAAAGCGCAGCGCGCTGCCAGCGAGGTGGGGGAGGGCAACCGCGTGCTTCGCGATGAATTGATGCGTTCTGCTCAGTAACGGGGCGACGCTCTCTGGTCCGCCGCCTGCCCATCCATTGCTCCACCAAGGATTCACCATGATCACCTTTTTTCGCTTGTCATCTGCCGTCACGGTTGTGGCACTGGCCTCGGCCTGCAGCAGTGTGCCCGTTGCCCATGCCCCCCTGGAACGGGTCAAGGCCGACCTCCTCCAGACACAGAGCGACCCCCGCGCACAACCATTGGCCGCTACCGAGGTTCGGCGCGCGCAAGAGGCCGTTTGGGCGGCCGACGCCGCATGGCAGCAGATGGAGCCCGTCGTAACCATTGACCACCTGGTCCACCTCGCCAGCACCCAGGTTTCTTTGGCCAACGAGGCCATGGCCTTGCGGTCTTCCCAGGCGGTGGTCGGTAGCGCGGGCAGCACCCGGGCCGCCATTCGGCTGGACGCCAGGACACAAGAGGCCGACGCCGCACACCGTCAGGCCCAGCAGGCCAGGATGGACACCCAGTCCGCGCAACGCACCGCAGATGTGGCGCAGGCGCAAATGCAAACGGCTCGCCAGCAAGCCGAAAGCGCACGCATGCAAAACAAAGCGCTCATTGAAAGACTGGGTGAACTCAATGCCAAGCCCGCCCCTCAGGGCGTCATCATGACCCTGGGCGACGTGTTGTTTGACACGGACCGTTCCGCCCTAAAACCCACGGGGCTGCGCCTGATCCAGCAGTTGGCGCTGGTGCTCAGGGACCATCCAGAGCGCGACGTCCTCATTGAAGGCTTCACCGACAGCACCGGCAGCGAGGACCACAACCGAACGCTTTCTCTGCAGCGTGCCAACGCCGTTCGATCCGCATTGCTGACCGAAGGAGTGACTGGTCAGCGCATCGCCATTAGCGGGCATGGCGAAGGCAGCCCTGTGTCCAACAACGACACATCCAGCGGCCGCCAGCTCAACCGTCGGGTCGAAATCCTGGTCTCCGATGGACAAGGCTTTACCGTGGTGCGCTAAAAATGGCTGAAGACAACCACTACTCCACATTGGGCGTGACTCCAGATGCAGACACTCCCACCATCACCCGCGCGTTTCGCAAGCTGGCGAGAAGCAGCCACCCCGACCTGAACGCCGATTCCGCCGCCAGCGCACGCTTCAAGGCCGTGGCCGAAGCCTACGCCGTGCTGCGCAACCCCAGCAAACGCGCCGCTTACGACCGGCCGGCCCCAACGGTGGAGCCGTCTGCCTCCACGCCGTGGGGCCGCCGTCACGCCAGCCCCCAAGACCGAGAGATGGCCGATCTCCTGGCCGCCTTTGCCCGCCGCGCCCCAGCAGGTGAAGCCGCCCACACGTCTTCCCCGCCCTTGTCCAAAGCCGCCGCTTCGTCCCCCGAAAAAGGGGGGAGCCACCAACGGACCCTTCACCTCAGCCTTCGAGATGCACACATGGGCACCCAACTGCGCTTGAGCATGCCCAGAACCACCACCCTCCACGACCATTCGGCTGGCCCCTCGCCGCGCCACCTTGACGTGACCATTCCACCCGGTACATCCCACGGGCAAGTGATGCGTTTGCGTGGGCAAGGTGACCCGGGCCGCAGCGGTGGTCCGGCGGGTGACGTTCTGCTGCACATTGCCGTGCTTCCCGACCCGGTTTTCACTGTCGAGGGACACGACCTGTACATGGCCCTGGTTCTCACGCCCTGGCAAGCGGTTCTTGGCGATGAGATCACCGTGATGACACTGGACGGCCCCGTTCTCCTCACCGTCCCGCCGGGCACCGGTCGTGGGCGAACCCTTCGTCTGCGGGGGCGTGGGCTGTGTCATGGCCCCGTGCTGAGCAACGGCGCTCGCGCCAGGGGCAATCTGTACGCGCGGACCCACATCGACGTGCCACCCCAGCCCTCACCCCAAGAGCAGGCGCTTTACCGGCAGCTGGCCGAGGAGGCCTCGGCCAGCGTCAGCGCGCAGGCCGAAGCAATCAAATCCGGGACTTGAAGTCCCGGTAAGAGTGGACAAACGCGTCCCGCACCTTTTCCATCTCCATCACCATGGCGTCCCAACCGTCCTCGCTCGCGGTTCTGAGGTCGTCCATCTTGTCCCTTGCGTGAGACGCCTGTTGCCTCAGATGCGCCATGTCCTTGTGGTAGTTCAAGCGCAGGGTTGTCTGCGCACCAGCGGCCTGCTCGCTCAGGCGGTCCATGCTGGCATTGATGTGGTCCAGCTGGTTCTTCATCTTGTCGATGTATTGGGTCCGTGTGGTCATGGGGTGTCCTGTAACGGGGGCTTGCGGCGCAACAGCGGACCAACCGGTTGGTCCGGACCGCCTGCACCTGCCCGCAGGCTAGGGCGGCAGACAGTTGCCGTCTGTGCGGTGCCCAACCCGGGCTGCACTGCTCATGCCGCAGCGCCTCAATCGGGTCCATCCGCGCCGCACGCCGTGCCGGGAAGTACCCAAACACCACCCCAATAAAAGCTGAAAACAGCAGCGCCAGCAGGTTGATGGCCGGGTCAAAGGTGTAGGTCACGCCCATCAGCCTTGAGCCCACCACCGACGCCAGGGTGGCCAGCCCCACGCCAATCAGCCCGCCCAGGGCAGACAGAACCACGGCCTCTATCAAAAACTGCAGCAGCACCTCGCCTTCCAGTGCGCCCACGGCCAAGCGCAGGCCAATTTCGCGGGTGCGCTCGGTCACGCTGACCAGCATGATGTTCATGATGCCGATGCCACCCACCAGCAGGCTCACGGCGGCCACTGCGCCCAGCAGGTTGGTGAGCACGCCCATGGTGCTGGAGAGGGTGTCGACCAGTTGCTGGGTGTCGAAGATGTTGAAGTTGTTGTCCAGCCCGCCGCTGTTCAGGTCGCCCAGCTTGCGCCGCTCGCGCAGCAGTTGCGTCAGCGCCGCTTTCAGCGGACCGCTGTCGCTGCCTTCTGTCATGGACACCATCAGTGCGCTGACCTTGCGGCTGCCGGTTACCCGGCGCTGCAGGGTGTGCAGGGGCACCACCACGCTGTCGTCTTGGTCGCCCATGCCGCCCTGGCCTTTGGGTTGGGTGATGCCAATCACCTCGCACGAAAACTGGCGCATGCGCAGCTGTTCGCCCAACCCCGTTTGGCCCACGGTGCCGCCGAACAGCTCGCGGCGCACCGTTTCACCCAAGATGCACACCGCCGCACCCGACTGTTGTTCTTCGTCGGTAAACGGACGGCCGCTGGCCAGCGCCCAGTTGCCGGTCGCCAGCCAGTCGTTGGAGGTTCCGGTGGCGTTGGTGAGCCAGTTGCGCCCGTTGGCCACCACGGTCACGCTGGCGCGGCTTTGCGGGGCCACGGCAGCCACGCCGCCAATTTGGCTGCGGATGGCTTCGGCATCGGCCTCGGTGAACTGGGGCACCCCGCCGCCAAAGCCGCCACCGATGCGCTGGCCGGGGCTGACCATGAGCAGGTTGGTGCCCAAGTCTGAAATTTTGGCCTTGATGGCCTCAGTGGCCCCGTTGCCCAGCGTCACCATGGTGATGACAGCGCCAACCCCAATGACGATGCCCAGCACCGTGAGGAAGGAACGCAGCAGGTTGCGCCGTATGGAGCGCAGGGCCAGCATGAACACGCTGAACAGCATCAAGTCGCCTCAGTGGCTGGGGGCGCGGTTGGCACGGCGCTGGCCATTTCGGCGGTTGGTGCCCGGGTGGTTGGACGTGGGTTTTGCACGTCTCGCACCAGTCGCCCGTCGCTGAAGTGCACCATGCGCCGGGCATAGGCCGCCATCTCGGGTTCGTGCGTCACCATCAGCACGGTGATGCCGTGGTCGCGGTTGAGCGCCAGCAGCAGACCCATGATCTCGTGGCTGCGCTGGCTGTCCAGGTTGCCGGTGGGTTCGTCGGCCAGCACCACAGCGGGCTCGGTGACGATGGCGCGGGCAATGGCCACGCGCTGCTGTTGCCCGCCCGACAGCTCGGCGGGACTGTGGTCCTCCCAGCCTTTTAGCCCCACCGATGCCAAGGCTTGCAGCGCAGCGGCGCGGCGTGCGGTGGCGGAGTCGCCCCGGTACAGCAAAGGCAGTTCCACGTTCTCCAGTGCAGAGGTGCGCGCCAGCAGGTTGAAGCCCTGGAACACAAAGCCCAGGTGGCGCCGCCTCAGGCGCGCCCGCTGGTCGCGGCTGAGGGCTTGCACAGGCACGCCCTTGAACAAGTACTGGCCTGCGGTGGGTGTGTCCAGGCAACCCAAAATGTTCATGGCCGTGGACTTTCCCGACCCGCTGGGTCCCATGATGGCCAGCAGCTCCCCGGCCTGAACGTCCAGGTCCAGGCCCTGCAGGGCCAGCAGCTCGGTGGCCCCGCTGCCGTAGCGCTTGGCAATGCCTCGCAGCCGAATCAGCGGCGCTTCGGGCTGTGCCTTTGCGTTGGCGTGGGCGCCTGCCGGGCCTGGCGGTTCAGTCAGGGGGGCGACCAGGGTCACGGGGATGCTGCCACTTTCTGGTCGGTGATGACGTCCATTCCCACCCTCAAGTCGCCGCTGACGATTTCGGTCATTCGTCCGTCGCTGATGCCAGGCATCACCGCCACCGCCACTGGCTGGCCACCGTTATCGGGCAGCACCCAAACTTGGCGGGCCAGCGCGGTGCTGGCGTCGGTGGCGGCGCTGCGGCGTTCCACCTTGGGCGGACCCATCACCATGCCTGAGGCGATGTTTTTCTTCATGGCTTCCGCAACCACGGTGGGCGTGAAGCGCAATGCCGCGTTGGGCACGCGGATCACGTCTTTTCGCTCCACGGCGGCGATGGTGGCGGTCGCCGTCATGCCTGGGCGCAGGCTGAGGTCGGCGTTGTCCACCTCCAGGTGCGTCAGATAGGTCACCACGTTGTCGGTAACGGTGCTGCCGAATCCCACGCGGGTGATGCGCGCTGGAAAGCGGCGCGCCAGATGTGCGCTGACGGTGAAGGTCGCCAACTGCCCCACCTTCACCGCCCCCACGTCGGCCTCATCCACGTATACCCACAGGCGCAGGCGGCTCAGGTCTTCGGCCATGGTCAGCAGCGTCACGGCCTGCAGGCTGGCGGCCACGGCGTTGCCGGGCTCAACCGTGCGGGTCAGCACCACGCCGTCGGCCGGGGCGGTGATGGACGCACGCGACAGCGTAATGCGGTCAGTGGACAAGGCGGCCTGAGCGTCGCTCACCCCCGCTCGGGCGCTGGTGTGCTCGCCCTGGGCGCGGGCCAGTGCGGCCCTGCCCGTGTCCAGCTCGGCCTTGGACGGTACTTGTCCGCCTGAAAGTTGCGCCACTTCGTTCAGCCGGGCGAGGTGGGCGGTGGCTTCGGTCAGCGTTGCCTCGGCCTGTGCCACCCGTGCAGCGGCAGCGGTGAGTGCGGCACCCGAACGCAAAATTTGGTCGTTGAGCTTGGCGGTGTCCAGCACCACCAGCACCTGGCCCTTTTTGATGCGGTCGTTCACGTCCACATTCACCTGGCGAACGATGCCCGACAACTCGCTGCCAATGGTGATGGCCCGTGTGGGCTGCAGCGTGCCGTTGGCCGTGACGGTGAGCGTGAGGTTGCCCCGCGCCACAGCGTGGGTGGTGTAGGCCGGAGCGGCATTGGCCGCCGAACGGCTGTGCCAAGCCCACCACCCGCCCGCTGCGACCAGCGCGGCTGCGACCAGTGCCCACCCCAGTGGTCGGCGGACCCAGGTTGGGGCATCCGGTTCGGCCAGCAGGGCTTTTAGCGCGGCCGGATCAGCCGGCGCACGGCCAGTTGGCGACGACACCATGCTCAGCGGTCCCGTGGGGTGGGTGGGGGTCATGGCTTTCCCGATGCCAGCGGGGCCAGCCCGTCTGGATCTGGATTTGGCGTCCAGCCGCCGCCCAGCGCGCGAAACAGCCGGATCTGGTCTGCACTCACGGCGGCCTGCGCCGTCGCCGCGTTGTCTTGTGCCATCAGCTGGACGCGCTGGGTTTCCAGAACGGCCTGCACGTCGGCCAATCCGCTTTCGTAGCGCTGGCGAGCCAGCGCGGCGGCGGCGGTGGCCGCATCGGCCGCCGCCAACAGGCTGTGCAAGCGATCCCGGTCGCCCCGCAGCGCGGCCAGTTGGTCCTCCACGTCGTTGAGCACGCGAAGAACCGCAGACTGGTACGCCTTGTGCGCACGCGTCCAGGCCGCATGCTCTGCCCGTTGGCGCGCGTGTCGTGAACCGCCATCCAGCAGGGGCAGGCCGATGTTCAGCAGCAGCGACCGAACCAGGGACGAGCCGCTGCCCAGGTCGCCCACGCTGATGCCGCGCCAGCCCAGTGTTCCCGTCAGCTGTGCCGTGGGCCACCCCGCCATTGCCGCCTGGTCCAACCGCGCTGTAGCCGCTTCCAGTTGATGACCGGCTGCGGCCACACTGGGGTGTCTCAGAAGTGTTTGCGCGGGAAGCGCCAGTGCAGCGTCTGCCGGTGCATGGGGCACCTGCCCCCAGCCGGGGTCAAGCGGCGCCACCTGCGCATCGGGGGGCAGGTGAACGTTTGCTGGTGCTAAAAATTCAAATAAAAAAGGCTCTACCGCACAGCTGTATTCATTTGTTTGCTCATTATTTATACATTTTTTTGGTGCGATACCCGGCCGCCAGTGGGGCGGCTGCCCCCCCAAAACCGCCAGCGCATGGGCCGATTGCGAGAGCCCCGTTTGCAGAACGGGCAGCAGGGCGCGGGTTTGTTCGGCGGCGGAGCGGGCTTGTTCAATGTCCAACCGCGTCAGCAGGCCCGCCTGTTCCCGCCAGCGTGTGATTTGCAGCGTTTTCATCTGGGTGGCCAGGTGGGCATTCGCAATGGCCAGTCGGGCCTGCCCGCTGCGCAGTGCCACATAGGTCAGAGCCACCTCGCTGGCCACGGCCAGCTTCACTTCACCCCATGTGGCCTGTTCGGCAAGCGCCATCGCGTCGCTGGCGGCCACGCCCAGCCGCTGGTCGCCAGACAGGTCAGGCCACCAGCTTGCCGTCAGGCCCGCGGTGTTCAACGCTTCAGGCGGTTGCGCTGCATGACCAGAGCCACCTTGTTGGCGCTGGGTGCTCGCACTGAGGCTGAGTGTTGGCCACAACGCCGCCGCTGCCGCGTCGCGCAGGGCTTGCGCCTGCATCAACGCAGCACGTGCGTCGGCAATGCGCAGGTTGGTGCGCAGGGACCCTTCCACCCGTTCAGTCAGCACGGGGTCTCCAAACAGCAACCACCACCGCTGAATGTCCCCACCCTCCGCAGCAGGGGGGCTGGTCCTTGCGCCACCGTTGGGATCGGGGCGGGCGCTCCATCCGGTGGGTGCATCAAATCCCAGGGGTTGGCTGGGCCGTGGGGCAGGTGTTGCACAACCCGCCAAAGCGCCCGCAAGCGAAGCAGCCACGCCCAAGGGCCGCAAACTCCAAGCTGGGCTTGTGCAAGGCCATTTCCCCGCCGACCCCGCGCGGTCATCGTTTTCCCATGTCCACAACAGGTGCCACATGCGGCCACTTTGTGCCGTCGACGCAAAGGCGTCTGTTCGCCAGCGCACCGTCGATGATCGCCGTTCAGGCGCCCAATGCCACATGCCAGAACGCACCCCCCCATCGGGCCTGACGCACCCCCAGGCCGCACAGCGGCTGAAAGCCGACGGTCCCAACCGGCTGGAGGCCGTTGCCGTCCCCCGCTTCTGGCTGATGGTCAAAGACGTCGCGCGCGAACCGATGTTTCAAATGCTGGTTGCGGCCGGGCTGCTTTACCTGTGGCTGGGCAGCTTGGGTGAGGCCCTGATGTTGCTGGGCTTTGTTGCGGCCACGGTGGGCATCACGTTGTTTCAGGGGCAACGTGCGGAACGGGCCCTGCAGGCCCTGAAAACCCTGGCCAGTCCCCGGGCTGAGGTGGTTCGAGGCGGCCAGCGCATGCGCATCAGCGGCAACGAGGTGGTGCGCGGCGATCTCATTCACCTGTCTGAAGGCGATCGGGTGGCCGCCGACGCCTGGTTGCACACCGCCAATCAGCTGCGCTTGGATGAATCGCTGCTGACCGGCGAGGCCGTGGCTGTGGACAAGACCCAAGGTCCGCCTGCCGCTCTGGCTGCCGCCGCGGGGTATGCGCAGCGTTCGTTCCCCGCAGCGGTTTCGCCAGCCATCGATGAGCGCCAGCGGCTGTCCATGGTGTATGCCGGCACGCTTGTGGTGGCGGGACAGGGGCTGGCACAGGTGCTGGCAACTGGCGGGCAGACCGAGATGGGGCGCATCGGCCGTGCATTGACCGATGAGACCAGCCCACCCACGCCGCTGGCCTTGCAAACCCGCCGCCTCGTCAAGCTGTTTTCGGTGGCGGGCCTGACACTGAGTGTTCTGGTGCTGGTGCTGTATGGCCTTTGGCGTGACGACTGGTTCGGGGGCTTGCTGGCGGGCATCACCCTGGCCATGAGCATGTTGCCCGAGGAGTTTTTGCTCATCCTGACCGTTTTCATGGCCATGGGGGCTTGGCGCTTGTCGCAGCAGCGGGTGCTGACGCGGCGGGCCGCCACCATTGAGGCGCTGGGCGCCGCCACCGTACTGTGCGCCGACAAAACCGGGACCCTCACGCAGAACCAGATGGCCATTGCTGAACTGGCGGCACCCGCCACCGGTGCCTCGGCAAATCCCTTTCTCATCTGGACGTCTGCCGCCGGCACTCCCTCAGTGGTGCGCGCCAGGGCAGGAGCGTCAGCCCCAACCCCAGCCGCCCCTGCCCGCCCGCAGGCCCTGCAGGCGCCGCTGTGGGCTGCCACTTCCCGTACAGAGCCATTGGGCATGCCGCAGCCGATTCAGGACCTTCTGGCCTGTGGCGTGCTGGCCAGCGAGCCAGAGCCCTTTGACGCCATGGACAAAGCTTTTCTGGCGCTGGGCAATGCGCAACTGCCGGCCACCATTCACCAGGGCTGGGTTTTGGCCCATGACCACGGACTGGACCCACAACTTCGGGTCATGACGCATGTGTGGCGCAACCCCAACGCCCCTGCTGGGGCTGCCGCACACGTTGCTGTCAAAGGGGCGCATGAGTCGGTGCTGGCCCTGTGCCGGCTGGACGACGCCGGCGTCAGGCAGGTGGAGAGGGCCGCTGGCCGCATGGCCGCCAGAGGACTGCGCGTGCTGGCCGTTGCCAGCGGGTCGGTGGTGCTGCCGCCAGAACCGGCACAAGACACGGGCCGTGTCGCGCAATCGGCCGGGCGACTGGCTGCCCCATTGGCCGGCTACGGGCTGCATTTCATGGGCTTGGTGGGCCTGGCCGACCCTTTGCGTCTGGGGGTTCCAGAGGCTGTCTATGCCTGCCGAAGTGCCGGCATCCGGGTCGTGATGATCACCGGCGACCATTCCGCGACCGCCCAGGCCATGGCCCAACAAGCGGGCCTGGACGCCAGCCAGCCCGTGCTCACCGGTGCCGATGTGCAGCGCATGGACGACGCAGCCCTGCGCCAGAGCGTCCAAAGCGTCGGCATCTTTGCCCGGGTTTTGCCCGAACACAAGCTGCGCATCGTCCAGGCCCTCAAGGCCAATGGCGAAATCGTGGCCATGACTGGCGATGGCGTGAACGACGCCCCCTCGCTCAAGGCCGCCCACATTGGTGTGGCCATGGGCCAGCGCGGCACCGATGTCGCCCGCGAAGCATCGTCTCTCGTGTTGCTGGACGACGACTTTGGCGCCATCGTTGGCGCCGTGCGGCTGGGGCGGCGCATTTACGACAACCTGGTCAAGGCCATGGGGTTTGCCTTTGCCGTGCACGTCCCCATCGCCGGGCTGTCGGTGCTGCCGCTGTTTTTTGGGTTGCCGCTGGTGCTGACCCCCGTTCACATCGCTTTTCTGGAACTGATGATCGATCCGGTGTGCGCCGTTGTTTTTGAGTCTGAGCCCGAAGAAGACGGTTTGATGGCGCGTCCGCCACGACCATCGCGCCAGCCCTTGTTTTCTTGGGCGCTGATGGTCAGCAGCCTGGCGCAAGGTGCGCTGGTGTTGCTGGCGACCACCGCCCTGTTCATGGGCCTGCTGGACCAGGGGGTGAGCGACGGTCAGGCCCGTGCCACCACCTTCACCGCGCTGGTGGCTTGCAGCGTGGCGCTGATTGGCGCCAACCGTTCTCTTTCCCGGCACACCTGGGCGGCCATTCTGCGACCCAACCGTGCGCTGTGGCGCACCCTCGCGGTCACGGCAGTTTTGCTGACCGCGGTGCTTTCGGTGCCCGATTTGCGCGTTCTGTTCCGGTTCTCGGCGCTCACGCCGGCCCTGTTGGCCTTGGCGCTGGGGGTCGCCTTCGCCGTGTTCGCGGCGCTGGCGGCTTGTCAGCCGCTGCGCAGCCGCTGGATGAGCGCTGCGCGCCCTTGAACCCAAGGCCCAGCGTTCGGTGGTGCACAGACCCTGCTCACCCAACCCGTTACGGTCCGACCAGTCCCCCGATTCCGGTGGGCTGTTGCCATCCTCTGTACAGAAAGCGCACCATGAAACATCCTGCCCTTCCGGTCTCCATTCTGTTGGCCTCTTGTTTGCTCGCCGGAGGCTGGGCCCACGCCCAAGTGGCCGGATCCACCACCACCTCCGTTACCGTGACCGAGTCCACCCAGTTGGCCATGGGATGGAGCGTGAAAAAAACCCTTTTGGGCAAAACCATTTACAACGACGCCGACCAGAAGATCGGTCAGGTCATTGACCTCATCATCTCGCCCGAGCGGGACGTGTCCTACGTGATCGTCGGGGCCGGCGGGTTCATCGGCATCGGTCGGCACGACGTGGCCATTGCCATCCGGCAAATTCGCGACCACGGCGGCAAGCTGGTGATGGCCGGTGCCACCAAGGGCACCATTGAGTCCCTCCCGGCCTTTCACTACGCCAATGACGCCGATTTGCGCACCAAATTTGTGGCCGACGCCGATCGGGACATTTCCCGCGCGCGGGCGCACCTCCTCACGCTCCAGCAGCGCCGTGCCGACGCCAGCGTGGAGGTGAAGGCCGCGCTGGAGCGTGACATCGAGCAATGGCAGCGCGACTTGAAGAATGCCGATGAAACGCTCAACGAACTCAAACGCGCCAGCGCGAACCGCTGGCACCGCTTCGAGTCTTCGGTGGCTGCTGCCACCGCACGGCTGCGAAAAGGGATGGATGCCGCCTGAGTGTGCAGGCGGAGGGGGCTGAGCCCTCTTGTGGCTTCCCAACTGGCCCATCCAAAAATCGCCCCAGCCGCCAAGTCACCAATCTGGCTTGGGGGGCCTCAACGGGCGGTGTAGCCCCCGTCAATGGCAATTTCTGCTCCGGTGACGAACTTGGCCTCATCCGACGCCAGCCACACCACGGCCCAGGCGATGTCGTCGACATCGCCCATGTGCCCCAGGGGGTGGGCAGCGTCGGTGGCGGCCCGCGCCGTCGCCAGGTCGGTGCCGCTGGCTTCCAGGTGGTGTTGCACCATGGGCGTCCAGATGTAGCCCGGATGAATGGCGTTGACCCGTATGCCCTCCGGCGCATAGGCGATGGCGTCGTTTCGCGACATGAGCCGCACCGCCCCCTTGGACGCATGGTAGGGTGCCAACGCCCCAAGGCCCACCAGCCCGGCAATGGACGACAGGTTCACGATGGAGCCCGATCCCGCCGCCCGCAGGTGGGGCAGGGCGTGCTTGGTCATGAAGAACACGCCCTTCACGTTGACCGCCTGCACCCAGTCCCATTCCGTCTCGCTGACGTGTTCTGTTTTCTTGGCCGTACCGGCCACACCGGCGTTGTTCACCACCACATGCACGGCACCGAAACGGCGTGCCACGCCATCTATGGCCGCTTGCACCTCCAACTCCCGTGTCACGTCCACGGGCCAGAACGCAGCGTCCAAGCCCTGCGCCGTCAGTGCAGCGGCCAGCGCCTGTCCCTCGTTTTTCAACACGTCAAACAGGGCCACCTTTGCCCCTTCTTCAGCCAGCCGCTGGGCGCAAGCCCGGCCGATGCCCAGCGCCGCGCCGGTCACGATGGTTACTTTCCCTGCAAGTCGGTTCATGGCGTCTGTCCTTGAATGATGGGCATTTCAAGGTATCACGCCAGCCCGGTCCGTGACCGGCTGTGGGCCGGTATCTTTCCAGCATGGCCGGTGCGCTGGCGCACAGCGCTCCACCCGCCTTCCGTGCTTTGAAAGTGGGCCGCCCAACGCCGCACGGAGCCTTGTCCGTTCACCAGGCGCGGGGGTCCAGGGCGTAAAAACGGCTCAGTTGTCCGTACAGCGCGGGGTGCTGGTCCGCCAGCGCCTGCGGCTGCAAGAAAAAGGTTTCGGTGGCCACGGCAAAAAATTCCTCCGGGGCGCTGGCGCCGTATGGGTCCAGCAGGGTGGGTTCGCCCGCATCGGCCAGCCAGCGCAAGTCGTCGTAGGCGCGGGCCATCACCCGCTCCCATTCTTGGGCCGACTGGCCCGGTGCCAGGGCCGGGCCGCCGTTGGCTTGGCCGTTGTCCTGGTCCAGCTGGTGGGCAAATTCATGCCACACCACGTTGTGCGCGGCGCCGTTGGCGCCCGCCTGCGCGTCGGGCCAAGACAGCACCACCTGCCCTTGCTGCCACGACTCGCCCAGGCGCACGTCGCGGCCCGTGTGCACCACGCCACCGGGGGCGGGCTGTTCGGTGTCCACCACAAACGGGCCGGGGTACAGCAACACCCGGTGCAGCCCGGGGTAGGGCCGTTCGCCC
>JACCDH010764874.1_pt1 | contig 28965 bp, 31 predicted proteins | sample 7442481 | NCBI WGS metagenome assembly JACCDH01 (sample SAMN15323433, study PRJNA562643) | freshwater metagenome | isolation source: river surface water | place: USA:Blue River Watershed | collected 2017-08-15 | reverse complement strand
GTGTAGCTTGAAGTCTTGACGCGGATGCCGCGCTTCATGCCTTCTTCGCCGAGGTACGCGCCCCAAGTCCAAGCGGCCACCATCAAGTGGATGGTGTTGCCTTTGGGGCTCACGCCCAATTTTTTGTCACCAATCCAAGTCAGAGGGCGCAGGTAGCCAGACTCCAACTTGTTCTCACGCACCACGTCGCATTGCGCTTGGTTCACTTGCTCTTTGGTGAACGGGATGTTCATGCGCAAAATTTTGGCGCTGTTGAACAAGCGGTCCGTGTGCTCTTGCAAACGGAAGATGGCTGTGCCTTGCTCGGTTTTGTAAGCGCGCACGCCTTCAAACGCGCCGCAACCGTAGTGCAGGGTGTGGCTCAACACGTGGATCTTGGCATCGCGCCAATCGACCATTTGGCCGTCCATCCAAATTTTGCCGTCACGGTCAGACATGGAGGGAGGTAGCACGCTCATGGGATTTCCTTTGGACTGATGTTGTTGTCGCCTTTTTGGCGTATTGGTGCATTTTAGTCGTTGGCAGCGCGCTCTACGGGCTCAACGTCAGTGGCTTGAAATGGGCGGTCTAGCGTCCAGCTCTGAAGCTTGCCCTGCATAAACACACAGCGCACCACCGACTGACTGCCATCGCGCCAGCTGAACACCTCGGGTTGTGCTCCCTTTTCGGTCTCCAACTGACCCAGTGCACGGGTCATGGCGATGACATGCATCAAGCTGACCCCCGTTTTGAGCTTGGCATTGTGCATGACCGCACTGTCAACAAAGCCAATCGGGCGATTGCTGGCTCGCTTCATGATTTGCACCAAACGCGTGAAATACAGCAACAGCCACATCACGCCACCGGTCACCACCAAGGCAATGCCCATCCAGCCCAAGGTTTGCCAAGCCCAAGCCGTTAGACCTACCGTGCCAATGGGCACCAAATATCGTTGAAAGTTCATGCGCCTTATTGTCTCAGGCTAGAGACAGGGTCATCGTAACTTGCAAACCACCCAAGTCCGCAGACTGCCCCACTTGCACATCGATCCCCTGAGAGGCCGCAATATGGCGGACGATGGACCAGCCCAATCCACTGCCCGTGGCGGACGTACCGAGCACACGGAAAAAGCGATCCCCCAAACGCGCGGTGTCAGCCGCCGACAAGCCAGGGCCGCTGTCTTGCACGGTCACTTCGATTTGGTCGTTTGCCAAACGCTGCACTTGAATGCGCACCGTTGCACCGTTCGGGCTGTAGCGCAGGGCGTTGTCAATGAGGTTGCGTAGCAAGATGAGCCACAAAGTGCTTTGACCATGGATCGCCAAAGGCTCAGGCGCCAATAGCTCGAGCGTTTGGCTGCGCTTCAAGGCCTCAGGGGTCAAATCAGCCAAAACTTGTTGGATCAACTGGTCAAGACGAAACAACTCAGAAACCAAATCTTGCGGTCCCTCCATCCGGGTCAAAGTCAGCAATTGCTCAACCACACGCGAAGCACGATCGCAACCCAGCAAGGTGTCTTGCAACGCTAATTGACGCACTTCGTTATTTGTGACGGAGCTCAACGCCACCTGGGCCTGAGCACGAATGGCTGCAATAGGGGTGCGCAACTCATGCGCAGCATCAGCGGTAAAGCGCCGCTCGGTTTCTATGCGTAGCGCCAAACGCTGCAACAAGTCATTGAGGGCATCAAGCAAGGGCTGCACCTCTTGTGGAGTTTCGGGCAGGCGAACGGGGTCTAACGTTTGGGTGTCACGCTTGAGCAACACTTGGCGTAAACGTTGCAAAGGCTGTAGGCCTGTTCGCACGTTCCACCACAAACCAATCAACAAAAGTGGCAACGCGATGGTGAGCGGTGGCAAGAAACCCAGCATTACCGCACGCAAAATCTCATCACGGCTGTCGATCCGTTCGGCCACATAAATTTGCACATCGCTATCTCGACCTGGCGCGGCAAAGACCCGCCACGACTTACCGTCAACCAGGGTCAGCGTCTCAAATCCTTGTTTGTGTTGGGCCATGGGCGTATGCGCCACATTGGGCGAATGCATGACCAAGCGATCTTCGTCGAACACTTGATACGCAACGCGGTGCGCATATTTATGTAACGTGGGCGCCTCTAGCAACGGCTCATCGTCATCGGGAGTGGCATTTTGCTGCACCACCAGCAATGCCGCCGATTGAGCCAAATGAGCATCTAACAGCTCGTCCACCTCATGCTGGGCTTCAAACCACACAAAAGCAGCGGTGACCACCCAAACCACCAACACCCCGCCCAAAGTTCGGGTGATTAAGCGTTGCTGCAAAGAAACTTTTTGTGACATGGTGCTCCAGCGGTTCATCAAGGCATGACGATGTAACCTACACCTCGGACAGTATCGATCAAGCCCCCGCCCATTTTGCGGCGCAGATGGTGAATGTGAACTTCAATGGTGTTGCTCTCGACCTCGTGACCCCAAGAATACAGATGCTGTTCGAGCTGCTCACGTGACAAGACACGCCCTGTGTTGAGCAACAAAGCTTGCAGCAAATCAAACTCACGGGTAGACAAACTGATCGCTTCGCCATGTCGACTCACTTGTCTTGCGCCGGGGTCCATCACCACATCCCTGAGTTGCAATGTGGTTTGTGTTTTACCGTGGGCACGGCGGACCAAGGCGTGCAAACGGGCGGCCAGTTCATCTAAATCCACGGGCTTGACCACATAGTCATCCGCACCGAGGTTGAGTCCTTCCACGCGCTGGGCGACAGCATCGCGCGCGGTCAGCACCAACACAGGCGTATTGATGCCACGGGCACGCACAGTTTTCAACACGGCCAAGCCGTCTTGACGTGGCAAGCCAATGTCAAGCACGACCGCTTGGTGCTGAACACTGAGCAACTCGCGCTCGGCCGCCACACCGTCACGCACCCAATCCACCTGAAAGCCGCGCTGGGTGAGCCCGACACGCAGACCACCGCCTAAAAGGGCGTCATCCTCGGCCAGCAGTATTCGCATAGCCTCGCCCCATGGGTCGCAGGGCTTGGGGGCCACGCCACACGCGCAACATCACCACCAACCCCACATGGATAAACACGACAGCCATAGCTGTGTTGCCCAGACTTTCATGTAACTCTTGCAAAGCATCATTCAACCAACCGTCACCTAAAAATTCATTGTAGGTAGCCCATCCGCTGGTAATCGCCAATACGCAAAATGCATAGATACACAGCACCGCCGCACTCAGCAGCCAGCTACTGGCAGCCACCCAGAAATTGCGCGTCAACCCCTCCCCTTGCTGGAGTTTTGTCAGGCACATCCGCCACATGGCCACACGGCGCAGCAACAAAACCCAGCGCGCCGAAGTGGGACCGACCCAACCCCACACCAAACGAAACGTCAACACCGCCGCCAAGCTGTAACCGCTGTACACATGCACCAATCGCCAGTACTCAGACTCTGAGGTGACATACGAAATGAGGAATGCCAAAACCATGCTGGCGTGTGCCATGCGCGTGCCCAAATCAACCACAGGCTTGCGTTGTGTGGATGCGGTCATTTTGGAATCCTCACACGATCGTCCTCAAAATCACCTTGTGCCGCGTCCCTGTGGCAAGCCGTGCAGTTGGTCGGGCTTTTGATGGCGGTTCGCTTGAACGTTGCAGCGCTCACTTCGCGGTGTTTACGCTCAAACCATGCGGAACGTGTGATGCGGTCTTGTGGCGGCTCTTCGCGTGCACGCTTACCTTGACCTCCGTAAGTTTGGAGCCAAACGTCGATTTCTTTTTGCGTACCCAGATCAAGCGAGGCATCGCTCCCGTAATGCTTGTCTAGGCTATGCATCACACGCTTCCAAGACGCCTTGGGCAATAAATTTGGAGGAAACGCCAAGTGACAGCTGCCACACTCTTGGGTGTAGGACGCAGGCGAAGGCGGCCCTGTGTAGCGGTCGGCCCATACGGGTGCTGCCATCCACAAACTTACGACCAATGCCCAGCGCATCAGGTATGTCGAGCGTGAAGCCATATCGGTCTCCCTCAACGCACAGAAATGAGCCAAGCCAACACATCGGCTTTTTCCGCAGCTGTGCATTCACGCGCGAGCACATCTTTGCAATTGCGACGAAACCATTTTTCAACTTTGGCACTGTCGGTGAACCGCTTGGGGTTGGCCCTTGGTGCGAGAGGCTCAATCGCCTTGTCAGTGCTGGCATGATGTCCGCCCGTCATGGGCGATTTGCCGTGACAACTGGTGCATTGCCACTCTTGACCATGGCTGGCTTTGAAAAACGCTTCGCCCTTGCTGATGTTGGCAGGTTGACCCGCTTGCACAATGTACCCAGCCAGTAAGTCAACGGGCGTAGCCGCCACAGCGTGAAGCGATGTCAGGAGCAATAACGCAAAGAAGTTTTGAAGCATGGTTGTGGCCTTTCAAGGCCCATGCTAGTGCGCGTGTCTTAGGGTTTGCTTAAGAGGCCGCCTATCCCAATTCGCGCACCAAACTGATGGCCTCATCCACGCGTTCGACCGCATGAACCTTCAAACCTGCGATGGGCTTTTTGGGTGCATTGGCTTTAGGAATCACAGCCACGGTGAAGCCTAATTTAGCGGCTTCTTTCAACCGCTCCTGCCCTCGTGGTGCAGGACGTACCTCACCCGCCAAGCCCACTTCACCGAACGCGATAAAGCCTTGTGGCAGTGGCTTACCCCGTAAGCTACTTTGAATGGACAACAACACGGATAAATCGGCCGCTGGTTCACTGATGCGCACGCCCCCTACGGCATTGACAAACACATCTTGGTCCATACACGCCACGCCCGCATGACGGTGCAACACGGCCAACAGCATCGCCAAACGGTCACGGTCTAAGCCGACGCTCAAACGACGCGGGGATGGACCACCGGTATCAACCAAAGCTTGCACCTCGACCAACATAGGGCGAGTGCCTTCGAGGGTGACCAGCACACAACTGCCAGGCACAGGCTCGGTGTGTTGGCTCAAGAAAATAGCGCTGGGGTTGCTCACGCCTTTCAAACCTTTTTCGGTCATGGCAAACACGCCAATTTCATTGACAGCACCAAAGCGGTTTTTGATGGCGCGCACCAAGCGGTAACTCGAATGGGTGTCGCCCTCAAAATAAAGGACGGTGTCCACCATGTGCTCGAGCACACGTGGACCGGCCAATGCGCCCTCCTTGGTGACATGCCCAACCAGCACCACCGCCGTCCCCGTGGACTTCGCCATGCGGGTGAGGTGCGCCGCACATTCACGGACCTGTGCCACCGAACCTGGAGCGCTGGAGAGTTGGTCTGAATACACCGTTTGGATGGAGTCCATCACCACCACCGTGGGTTGCAGTTTGTCGACCGTGGCTAAGATTTTTTCCAACTGAGTTTCGGCCAACACTTGCACTTGCGAGTGCTCCAACCCCAAGCGACGCGACCGCAGGGCCACTTGCGCACCCGACTCTTCGCCCGTCACATACAGCGTACTCATGCCGCTGCGCTGCAACCCATCCATGGCTTGCAGCAACAGCGTAGATTTGCCAATGCCAGGGTCGCCGCCTATCAGCACCACGCCACCTTCGACCATACCGCCACCCAACACGCGGTCTAACTCTTCTTGGCCTGTTGGCGTACGCGCCACGTCTTGGGCTTCGATGTCAGACAGCACAGCCACTTCAGAGGCAGGCGCCAAGGCAGCCATACCGGCGTAGCGATTTTTGGCTGCACCAGCGGTTTCTACCGCGCTCTCGATCAGCGTGTTCCATGCCCCACATGATGGGCATTTGCCCAGCCACTTGGCACTGATGCCGCCGCAGTCGGTACAGGTGTATTGAGTTTTGTCTTTGGCCATGGCTAGATATTACTGGATAAACATCCAGCATCCGGCAATAGAAGTTGCCTTTTGCAGATCACATAAGTTTCTTTTTGTTTTCACATCAGCAAAATAATTCTTATTGTTTAATAATTAAGCATTCTTATTGAGCGAAAACATATCGCATGACATCACCTCATCCGCCACACCGCCAGAACAGCCCCAAGCGTCGGATCGTTGCAAGCGCACTTGCACTATTTGTTGCCATGAATGGGGCACTGACTCAAGCGCAAACGGGGACGGAGACGCTCAAACTCGAAACTTGGCGAATTGATGATGAAGCCCGCTGGAACACGCGCATCATTCCCGCTTTTCAACGCACACATCCATCGATTCAGGTCTTAACGGTGCCAGCCCCACCCACTGAATACGATACAGCGTTACTAGACAAGCTCGCTAAAAATGCGGCCGGAGATCTCATCACCTGTCGGCCGTTTGATCAATCTCTGGCGCTCTACAACAAAGGCTATCTGCAAGACATCACGGCAATGCCTGAGCTACGTCGTTTTCGAAGTCAGAGCAAGATTGCATGGACGACTTACTATGCTGAGCGGGTGTTTTGTATGCCTGTCGCGGCTGTCATGACCGGGTTTTTTTACAACACCGAAATTTTCAAAGAACTAAATCTGCAACCGCCGCATACCGAAGAAGAGTTTTTTGAAGTTCTCAAAAAAATCAAACAATCGAACAAGTACTTACCCATCGCCTTTGGTACAGGAGATGCTTGGCAATCTGCACAAGTGATATTTGCAGGAATAGGTCCCAACTACTGGAAAGGAGAACAAGGACGCATCAACCTACTCACAGGGCGAGCCAAATTTACCGATCCTGCGTACGTTGACACGTGGCGCGTCATGGCAAAGCTCGCAGACTATTTACCCAAGCATCAAAAAGACTTGGGAGAAAACGGCGCAAGGAAACTTTTTTTAGATGGGAAGGCTGCTATTTATCCCGCAGGTTCTTGGGAAATTCCATTTTTGTCCGAACACAGCCAGGCCAAACACTTCGGTGTTTTCGCGCCACCGCCCAAACAAATTCAGCACAACTGCTATGTACTCAGCCATTTTGATTTAGGTGTTGGCATCAACAAACAAGGCTCGCACAACCAAGCTGCCAACATGTTTTTGACTTGGCTCAGTTCGCCTGAGTTCTCCCAGCTAGTAGCCCATGACCTGCACGGATTTTTCCCCTTATCTAACCATCCTGTCGACATCACCAACCCGCTCACCCGAGAAATGGCCACCTGGCGCCAGCAGTGCGATACGACGATTCGAATCAACAGTCAATTTCTAAATCAAGCATGGCCCGAATTAGAGCAAGCGCTGTGGGATGTCTCTGCACGTGTCTTGCGTAAAGAACTATCTCCTGAGGAGGCAGCCAAGCACATCGCCAACGGAATCGAAAAATGGTTCAAGCCAATTTAAAGACCTCGGTTCTATCGAGGAAGCGATTCTGGTCCGTGTTGCTGATGGCGGGAACAGGATGGTTCTCTACCGCTTTCGCGGACGTCTTGCCTTGGTATCTAGAAGCAGATGGTCTACATGTAGCCCCCGCGTCTATACGCAGTGCAGCCACCAGCCCTGGCCCGGTGACTGTGACCGTGGCGGTGATCGATAGCGGCATCATCGCTGAACACCCCGCATTAAAAGGCGCACTACTACCAGGTTATGACATGGTGACCGCGCAGCGCAGCCTTAGAGGCAATCGATCCACCAACTTTGCCCCCGACCCAAGAGATGCCACATGCGGACAAAAGGTCGTTTCTTCTTCTTTTCGCACACACGGCACAGAGGTTGCAAGCCTGATTGCAGGGAACGGTTATGAACATGCATGGGGCGTCAACCCTCAAGCCAAGATACTTCCCGTGCGAATTTTCAGCACCTGCGGCATGTCTCCCGACGACATGGTGGATGCCATTCGATGGGCTGCTGGCTTACCTGTTTCTGGTACACCCATCAACGCACATCCCGCCAAAGTCATCAACATCAGCATCGCTGGCGGCGCTTCGCAATGCCGCCCAGAGTTACAAAAAGCAATCGATGGTGCAATCAAAACTGGCGCGTTTGTCGTCGCGGCTGCAGGCAACAACTTTCAACGCCCCTTGGCAGAACCGGCGAATTGTGACGGTGTCATTTCTGTGGGCGCGCTGTCCGCCGAAAACAAAATTGAAAACTACTCTGCACTCGATCCCCGCACCAGCATTTACACCGCTGGCGGTGGCCCCAATCTAGCCATCAATCACCACTGGGGTATGAACAAACTGCGTGTTGCGTCAGCAGAGGCGGGGCCTAGTGGAAATGAGCGCTTCATCGTGGCCGACAAAGGCGTGGGCACTAGCTTTGCCGCGCCACTGGTATCTGGTTTTTTGTCGCTCTGGCTCTCGCACCATCCCAACGCTGTACCGCAAGACTGGTCGTCATATGTCGACTCATTTGTCAGACAGGTACCGCGTTTAGAAAAGTGTGCCGATTGCAACCCACGTGGGTTGGTCGTCCCAGAAAACATCATGAGGCGAATCAAATGAAAACTTTGCCCCGCTTGATAAGAACACTTTCGCTATTTTTATCGTTCTCGTTGGTCACAACGTCATGGGCCAATTCGATCGTCTGGTCTTGCTCTCGCTCCGAACCCAAACAAACTGTTTTCGAGGGCATTCGGGCATTTCGCATTGAAAACCTCACAGCAAAAGACAACGACACGATATCCATCACGTTGCTCGATCTGTACGGCGCCTACGCAGGACAAGTGATTCAAATGGGCAAGCTCAACCTTTCTGTTTGTAGCTTGCCCCCAAAAGATCCTCTCCAAAAGTTCGCTATGGAGTTATTGGGTCACAACCCCGACGACTTGCTCAAAGCATCCAAACTGCCCGCATCTCCATTGATCTTCATTCCGTCAATTCATGACATGCAAAAGTGTCTCAACGAAAACCATCCAGCCATTGGGTTTTTTCAAAATGTTGTCGAGAACGAGCGTGTGGGCCCTTGTTTCTAAACCTTAAACCACCAAACATTTCGGATGTCTGTCATGAATATTAAAAACTGGCGAGATGCTTTGGCACGCGTTTTTTGGCTATGGATTTTTACAACAGCTCATGCGATGGGGGAGCCACACAGCACCAGACAAAAGCTTGTGTTTTGTTCAGAGGGCAGTCCAGAAACATTGGCGCCCAACCTCAGCTTCAGCGCCACATCTGTTGACATCTATGCGACGATTTTCGACACACTCGTCACACACGCCCGTGGAGAAACCAATCTCATACCTGGATTGGCCGAGCACTGGCAAATCTCAAACGATGGGAAAGAGTACACCTTCTTTTTGCAACGTGGCGTGAAATGGCAGAGCAACGCATTTTTTCAACCCTCACGCAATCTGAATGCAGACGATGTGATCTTCACAATTGACCGACAGTGGAAACCCGAGCATCCCTATCACCATGTCACAAGCGCTAATCATGTGTACTTCAATGCCGTCGGATTTGGAACCTTAGTGAAGTCGATGGTGAAGATCGATGACCACACCCTCAAATTCACACTCAACGAACCCAATGCCGCCTTCTTGTCGATGATGACGCTAACATTCACAGGCATTCAAAGCCATGAATATGCAATGCGCATGTTGGCCAAAGGAACCCCTGAGATCATTGATACACACCCTATTGGAACTGGACCTTTTTCTTTTGTGAGTTATGAAAAAGACCGAAAGATTGTTTTTAAAAGCTTCTTAGAGTACTGGCGAGGAAAAGCAAGAATTGACGACCTTGAGTTCTTGATCACGCCCAGCGCAACTGAAAGGTGGGAAAAACTTCAAAGCAATGTCTGTCAGGTCATGCCATACCCTAACCCGAACGATTTGGTGAACATGCGCGGCCATCCAAACGTGACCGTACTCGAACAAGCGGGTCTAAACGTGGGCTATTTGGCATACAACACCACCAAAGCGCCGTTCAATGATGTGCGGGTACGAAGAGCGCTGAATATGGCCATTGATAAACAAGCCATTCTGGATCGCATCTTTCAAGGCACGGGTGTTCGCGCCATCAACCCGGTTCCGCCCACCATGTGGTCCCATAACAAAAACGTCAAAGACGATGTGTTTGATCCTGTGACCGCGAAACGATTGCTAAAAGAAGCGGGGTTTCCAAATGGTTTTGTGACGGAGCTGTGGGTCATGCCTATCGCTCGTGCTTACAACCCCAACCCCTTGCTCACGGGACAAATGATTCAAGCAAATCTGGCTGAGATCGGTGTTTTCGCCGAAATCAAAAGCCCTGAGTGGCGCGAATACTCAAGACGTATGGCTCTAGGTGAACATCAGATGGGCCTATTGGGGTGGACCACGGGCCAAGGGGATCCCGATGCTTTTTTTTACAACCTGCTCAGCTGTGAAGTTGCCAAAGCCAACGGCCCCAACGTGGCCAAATTTTGTTATCCGCCTTACAACGACTTAATCCTTCGGGCTCGAACGATTGCAAATCCCAGCTTACGAATTCCGCTCTACGAAGAAGCGCAACTCATTTTCAAAGAACAAGCGCCATGGCTCACCATCGCTCATTCAAATCAACAGGTCGTGGTCAGAAACGAGGTCAGCAATTTTCGACTCAGCCCATTTGGAAGACATCTTTTTTATGGCGTTGAACTCAAACCCAACCCCTGACTAAAAAAGCGTTTAGATTCGATCAGTCTTGAATGAATCCCACACGACTGGACACGGCGCACATCAGTTCGTAGCCCACAGTGCCCGCTGACTGCGCCACTTCATCGATGGGCAACACTTGCCCTGTGCTGGCTGTCCCCCACAAAGTGATCTCGCTACCAAAACCCGCCTGTGGGCACGGGCCTAGATCTATCGCAATCATGTCCATGCTCACGCGACCCAAAGTACGGGTGCGCACGCCGTCAACCAACACGGGTGTGCCCGTGGGGCAATGGCGTGGATAACCATCCGCGTAGCCGCAAGCCACGATGCCAATGCGCATGGGCCCATCGGCAATGAACGACGATCCGTAGCCCACCGCGTCACCAGCTTGCAGTGTTTGCGTGGCAATGATTCGGCTGCGCAAACTAAGCGTAGGTTGTAAATCCCATTGTGCGATGTTGTGCTCTGGAAAATCAGGTGCACTACCGTACAGCGCAATGCCAGGGCGCACCCAATCAGCGGCCACAGCCGCGTCGCTGGCATGGCGCAACAAACCTGCGCTGTTGCAGGTACTGCGCTCACCAGGCAGGTCTTCGGTCGTTTTGGCAAATACACCCATTTGTTCCGCAATACCCTTGGCACCATCGGCATCGCTGAAATGGGTGACCAAAGAAATTTCATCCACTTGCGGCAGTTGATTCAGACGTGTCCATGCTGAGCGAAACCGTGTGGGTGTAAAACCCAAACGATTCATACCGCTGTTCATTTTGAGGAATACCCGATGGGGCACTTGTGTTTTGTGCCGACTGAGCATGTCAATTTGTTCGTCGCAATGCACGGTATGCCACAGGTCAAGTCGTGAGCACAGCTCCAAATCACGTGCCTCAAACACCCCTTCAAGCAGCAACACAGGTCCGCGCCAACCCAAGCTGCGCAAGCGCTGCGCCTCGTCAAGGTCAAGCAAAGCAAACCCATCTGCGCCACGCAAACCCTCAAACACACGCTCAATGCCATGGCCGTACGCATTGGCTTTGACCACGGCCCACACACGGGCATCAGGTGCGGCGGCACGCATGCGGGCTAAGTTATGACGCAAGGCGTCGGTATGAACAAAGGCTTGAATCGGACGGGGCATGGCCGATATTGTGGCACCCGCGTGATATAACCTCGGGTAGTTCAAGAAGAAAGAAGAAACAACAGGTACGCGGTCCGCTGCGTGCTTGCCAGACCTACCCATGAAGCGCGGTTTTTACACCATCATGTCGGCCCAATTTTTCAGTTCGTTGGCCGACAACGCACTGTTTGTTACAGCCGTAGAACTCCTCAAATCCGATGGCGCCCCTGAATGGCAGCGGGCCGCTTTGGTGCCGATGTTTGCACTGTTTTATGTCGTGCTCGCTCCGTTTGTCGGCGCGTTTGCGGACTCGCGTCCGAAAGGCGAAGTCATGCTCATGAGCAACACCATCAAAGTGGTGGGGTGTCTGATGATGTTGTTCGGCGTACATCCCTTGCTTGCCTACGCAGTCGTGGGTTTGGGTGCGGCAGCGTATTCACCGGCCAAGTACGGCATCTTGACCGAGCTATTGCCAGCATCGCAGTTGGTCAAGGCCAATGGCTGGATTGAGGGCTTGACGATCGCTTCCATCATCTTGGGCGTGTTGTTGGGCGGTCAATTGGTGGGTCCCAATTTATCAGCTTGGTTGTTGTCGTTTGATTTGCCGTTTCTCACCACGGGTGTCGACACATCCGCTGAAGCCGCCATTTGTTTGTTGATCCCTTTGTACGCCTTGGCCGCTTGGTTCAACAAGCGCATTCCTTACACAGGGGCAGCACTCATTCCCATGCGCCTTGACCCTGAGAAAAGCATGGTGCGCAATTTGTTGGCGTTATTGCCCGACTTTTGGCATTGCAACCAACGTTTGTGGCACGACAAACTCGGACAAATTTCTTTGGCTACCACCACCTTGTTTTGGGGCGTGAGTGGCAACTTGCGCTACATCGTGTTGGCGTGGAGTGCAGCCGCTTTGGGATACACCACCACGCAAGCGTCGAGCTTGGTGGGCGTTGTCGCGATTGGCACCGCCGTCGGCGCCGTGGTCGCCTCCATGAAGATGAAACTCGACCACGCCACCCGCTTGATGCCGCTGGGCATTGCCATGGGATGCTTTGTCGTGGCCATGAACTTCATCGACAGCTTGTGGCTGGCCGTACCTTTCCTCATCATCTTGGGCGGTTTGGGTGGTTTCTTAGTGGTTCCGATGAACGCGCTCTTGCAACACCGCGGCCACAACCTCATGGGCGCAGGTCGCTCCATCGCGGTGCAAAACCTGAATGAACAACTGTGCATTTTGGGTCTCGGCTTTTTGTACACCTTCAGCACGGGCTTGGGCTTGAGCGCCTTTGGTGCCATCACGGCATTTGGAGCCTTGGTCGGTTATGTGATGTGGCTGATCAAGTTGTGGCACGAACACAACCACAAACACCATCGTGAAGAGTTAGCACGCTTGATGCACATCGCGCGCAACGACGACTTGCACGGCTAACTCAGACACGCACCCGCATGACACGCCCAACGCTGGCTGTGTTGGCCTTGGTCTTGAATGCCTTGGTGTGGGGCCTGTCGTGGTTCCCTTTGCGCGCACTAGACACGCAAGGCCTTCACCCTTTGTGGGCCACGGCTTGTGTCTTTACCTTGGCCACCGTGGTGCTGAGTTTCATCAGCCCTTCAGGCTGGACACACCTCAAACAACACCCACACCTCTGGTGGCTCATGGTCGCTTCAGGACTCACCAATGTGGGATTCAATTGGGCAGTGACCACCGGCGATGTGGTGCGTGTGGTGTTGCTGTTTTATCTCATGCCCACTTGGTCGTTGTTGCTCGCGTGGTGGCTGTTGAATGAGCGCCCCACACACGGGGCATTGATACGCCTGCTTGTTGCATTACTGGGCGTGGTGCTCGTGCTCAAAACACCCGAGTCGCCTTGGCCGCTGCCCCAAGATTTGGCCGATGTGCTGGCCCTGCTCGCGGGCTTTTGTTTTGCGCTCACCAATATTTGGCTGCTGCGTTTGCAACACACGCCTGAGTCGTCACGCATGGTGGCGATGTTTGGTGGCGGTGCTTGGATGGCCATCGCATGTGCGCTGCTCGCCACCCGCTTAGACGTGATACCACCGCTCTTTGCAACACCCTTTGGGCTTGCCAGTCTCTCAGCTCTGACAGCTTGGACACCTTGGGTCCTCGGCCTGAGTGCGGCATTCTTGGTGTCTAACTTTGCGCTTCAATATGGTGCCGCACGATTGAGCGCACACACCACTGCGATGGTGATGATGTCGGAGGTGGTGTTCGCCAGTGTGTCCTCCGTCGCTTTAGGGGCTTCTGAGCTGACTTGGCGCGTTGCCTTAGGTGGCGGCATGATTGTGTTCACTGCATTGCTGGCATCGCACGTCCACACGCCTAAGGAGACCTCCACATGACATCACTCAAAGATTTCAGCGCCCAGCGCATCGATGGCGCGCCTATGTCCTTCGCTGACCTACAAGGCCAAGTGCTGCTGATCATTAACACCGCCAGCGCCTGCGGATTCACACCTCAGTTTGAAGGACTGGAGGCACTGCACAAAACTTATGGCTCACGCGGTCTCACCGTCATTGGTTTTCCGTGCAACCAGTTTGGCGCACAAGACTCCGGCTCGAATGAGGAGATTGGTGCGTTTTGCCAACGCAACTACGGCGTGAGCTTCACGATGATGGAAAAAGTAGACGTGAACGGCGACAACGCACACCCACTGTTCAAGTGGCTCAAAGCACAAGCGCCTGGGCTTCTAGGTAGCGAAGCCATCAAATGGAACTTCACCAAGTTCTTGGTCGGTCAAGACGGTCGCGTGCTCAAGCGCTATGCCTCGATGGATGCGCCAGCCAAGCTGGCGAATGACATTGAAGCCGCCTTGGCCGCTTAATTCAACGCGGCATCCAACACTTCCACCCAATGCTTCACTGGCACATCAGTGCCACTTTGCAAATGGGTGATGCAGCCCACGTTGGCACTCAAAATGGCTTTGGGTTGCAGCGCATCTAAGTGGCCCAGTTTGCGGTCACGCAAGGTGTAGCTGATGTCCGGGTTAAGCACGCTATACGTACCGGCTGAACCACAGCACAGATGTGATTCGTTGTTAGCCACTTGAACTGCGAAGCCCAAAGCGGCCATGTGTTGCTCCACGCCGCCTTTGAGTTTTTGCCCATGCTGCAAAGTGCACGGCGGGTGATACGCCTGCGTACCCGCAGCAGCGACAGCGACCGCATTGAGTTTAGGTTTGAGCGTCAGCACAAGATCGGGCAACAGCTCGCTCAAGTCTTGCGTGAGTTCGCTGATGCGTTTGGCTTTGGCCGCATAAGCAGCATCGTCTTTCAGCACATGGCCATAGTCTTTGACCATCACGCCGCAGCCAGAGGCATTCATCACGATCGCTTCCACGCCTTGCTCGACAAACGGCCACCATGCATCGATGTTGGCGCGAATTTGCACCAAGCTACCGTCTTGGTCGTTCAAGTGGAATTTCACCGCACCACAGCAACCCGCTTTGGGCGCGACGATGGTTTGAATGCCCGCGGCATCCAACACGCGTGCGGTGGCTGTGTTGATGTTGGGCAGCATGGCAGGCTGCACGCAGCCGGCGAGCATGAGCACTTTGCGGGGGTGTTGTGTCGTCGGCCACACCACGCCGTTGCGTTCCGCCGTTTGCGGCGCAGGCACTTTGGCTTTGAGCTTGGCAGGCAACACGCTGCGCACCGCTTGACCCAGTTTCATCGCAGGGGCAAACAAGGGTGAGGTAAGACCTTCTTTCAAAGCCCAACGCATGAAGCGCTCGCCCACAGGGCGCGGCACTTGAGCATCCACCACCTTGCGGCCCACGTCCACCAAGTGTCCGTACTGCACGCCACTGGGGCAAGTGCTTTCGCAGTTGCGGCAGGTCAGGCAACGGTCCAAATGTTGTTGGGTGGCGCGCGTGGGCGTGGCACCTTCAAACACTTGTTTCATCAAATAGATGCGCCCACGTGGGCCATCAAGCTCATCACCCAGCAGTTGGTACGTGGGGCACGTCGCGGTGCAAAAACCGCAGTGCACGCACTTGCGCAAAATGGCTTCGGCTTGTTCACCTTCGGGTGTGCCGATGTATTGAGGGGCCAGGTTGGTTTGCATGTGTGATTCTGAGGTTTAAGCACGACCCGGGTTGAAGATGCCCGCTGGATCAAACTGTTTTTTGAGTTCGTTTTGAATGCGCTGCTGCACCGCATTGAGCGGCGTGTACACGCCTACCTGTTTGTCGGCGTCACCGTGGGCGCTGCTGGTGCGGAACAACGTGGCATGGCCACCCGCTTGCATCGCCGCCTCGCGCACATGCATGGCGGCTGAGGCAGGCGCCCATAGCCAACGCTGTGCGCCATGCCATTCGATGTATTGCGCACAGGGGGCGCCATTGATGCGCACATCCAACACGGGCGCCGTTTGCGGCACGCTCAAGCGCCACAAACCATCTTGCGCAGTCGGTGCATTGAAGAAGTCCAGTGTTTGCTCGCCGCTGGCACGCCAGTCGTTCGCCACGTCTTGCGGATTCATGCGCGTCACCTGTGCGCCCAAGGCTTGCACATCGGCGCTCATCTTGGCCACCGCGGCATCGACTGCGGCCACGGCCCCACGCAAACGAACAAAGAAGTAGTCTTGCGCCGGATTGGCCGTGGTGTCGTACACCCACGCGCTGGCATTCAAAGGCAAGGGCTGACCGCCCCATTGGTTGATCAGTTTCAAGGCCTGCACTTGCGACACGCCCGCGCACACCAAGGTCGCTTCACCAGGGGCCACAGGCAACACCTTCAACGACACTTCCGTGATGAGGCCCAACTGGCCCCAGCTACCGGCCAACAAGCGTGACACGTCGTAGCCCGCGACGTTCTTCATCACTTGCCCGCCAAAGGTGAGGTGTTCACCCTTGCCGTTGATGACACGTGCGCCCAACACAAAATCGCGCACGGTGCCTACGCTGGCTCGTGATGGGCCTGCTAGCCCAGCGGCCACCATGCCGCCAATCGTGGCGCCTTCACCAAAGTGCGGGGGTTCAAAAGCAAAGCTCTGCCCTTTCTCGGCCAACGCGGCCTCGACCTCAGCCAAGGATGTACCCGCGCGCACAGTGATGACCAGTTCACTGGGCTCATAGCTCAAGATGCCGCTGTAAGCGCGGGTGTCGAGCACCTCGCCTTGGAGCGACTGACCTAAAAAGTCTTTGGTACCACCGCCACGCAAGCGCAAAGGATGCCCCGTTTGAGCGGCGTGAAGAATTCGATCGGTGAAATCTTGAAGGGTGTGTTGCAGCGTGTCTTGCATGTTCTGCATGGTAGCCGCTAGGTCTAAGGCTTGTTTTGAATTTTTTGCACAGGCCTGTCAAAAATAAAAAAAGCCCGCCGGGAAGGCGGGCTGTGAAGTCCAAGGAAAACCTAAAGTACTTGAAAAATTAGCGGTGGTAAGCCGATTCGCCGTGAGAGCTGATGTCGAGGCCTTCGCGCTCTTCTTCTTCGGTCACACGCAAACCCAAGACCATGTCAACCAACTTGTAGGCCACCACAGAGACCACGGCCGACCAGAGGATGGTGGTACCCACGGCTGTGGCTTGGATGATGACTTGGTCCACGATGGAATAGTCAGGGTTCACGGCATTGGCCACATAGTCGAACACGCCCGTACCGCCGAGCGATGGGGCGGCAAACACGCCCGTCAACAACGCACCCAAGATACCGCAGACACCGTGCACACCGAACACATCGAGTGAATCGTCAGCGCCCAAGAGGCGTTTCAAACCATTCACACCCCACAGGCCGAAGAGGCCACCGGCGAAGCCGATCACGATGGCACCCATCGGACCCACAAAACCGCACGCTGGGGTGATGGCCACCAAACCCGCCACTGCACCCGAGGCAGCACCCAACATGGACGCTTTGCCTTTAGACATCGCTTCACCGGCAATCCAAGCCAGGGTGGCTGCGCCTGTCGCGACCAAGGTGTTCACAAAAGCGAGGGCAGCAACGCCATTGGCTTCGAGGTTAGAACCGGCGTTGAAGCCAAACCAACCCACCCACAAGAGCGAGGCACCGACCATGGTCAAGGTCAGGCTGTGAGGCGCCATGGACTCTTTGCCGTAACCCACGCGCTTGCCGAGCATGTAAGCACCAACCAAACCCGCCACCGCCGCGTTGATGTGCACCACCGTGCCGCCAGCGAAGTCCAGCGCACCCTTAGCCCACAACCAGCCAGCAGCGGCCGTCACAGTTTCCAAAGTGGCAGCATCGGTGATGGCATCAGGGCCGTCCCAATACCAAACCATGTGGGCCACAGGCAAGTAGCTGAAGGTGAACCACAACACGCTGAACAACAACACCGCAGAGAACTTGATGCGCTCGGCAAACGAGCCCACGATCAAGGTGCACGTGATGGCAGCAAACGTGGCTTGGAACGCTGCGAAAGTGAACTCAGGAATCACCACGCCTTTGCTGAACGTGGCAGCAATAGAGTCAGGCGTGATGCCTTTGAGGAACAGCTTGTCAAAGCTGCCAAAAAATGGTGTGCCACCGGTGAAGGCAACGGAATAGCCGTAGATCGACCACAACACGTAGATGAGCGAGCTCACCACAAACACTTGCATCAACACAGACAGCATGTTTTTGCTGCGCACCAAACCACCGTAGAACAAAGCCAAACCGGGGATGGTCATCAAGATCACCAACAAGGTGGAGATCGTCATGAATGCGGTGTCGCCCTTGTTAGGGATGGCGGCAACTGCAGCGGCTGCTTCGGGGGCAGCTTGGGCCAAAACGGCGTTTCCAGACAAAAGGAGGCCACCGCCTATGGCCAGATAGGCGAAAAGTTTAGTCATGATGGGTCTTCTTTCTTAAAGTGCTTCGGGTCCTGTTTCCCCGGTGCGGATGCGAACAACTTGCTCTAAGTCGTAAACAAAAATCTTGCCGTCGCCGATTTTTCCGGTGCGTGCAGAACCTTCAATGGCTTCAATGGCGCGGTCAACGTGTTCAGCGTCGACCGCTGCTTCGAGCTTCACCTTGGGCAAGAAGTCAACCACGTACTCAGCGCCGCGATACAACTCGGTATGCCCTTTTTGGCGACCAAAGCCTTTGACTTCTGTCACAGTGATGCCTTGCACCCCAATTTGGGAGAGGGCTTCACGGACCTCGTCCAGCTTGAAGGGTTTGATGATGGCGGTGATGAGTTTCATGGTTGCTCCTAGAGAAGACGATTAGCTTGGGTTAGAAGCTGTACTTAACACCAACAACCAATGCATTTTTGGCTGTGTTGTACAAAGTCTTCGATGTCGTTTCGAACACTTCTTTTTTACCACTGGTTGAAATAGCAGCCAGACTTGTAGACAAGCCACTGCCCAAATCCTTGTTCAGTGTCAGGGCGTAATCGTTGTAGCTGTAGCCATGGTTCGCACCTTCAATCACTTGACGACCTGCGTGCGGCACCAATGTATAACCATTACCCAAATCGAACGTCGCGCTCAGATCTACATAGTGGCTTCCACGTGAATCGCCCCAGCCAAACAAATTAGAAATTGCATGCGAGTATTTCGCTGTAAACACACCATACGTTGCTGAGCCATAAATCTCATCAGTGTTTGCATTGACGTTAGCCAACGGCGCAGCATCTTTGTAAGTGTTACCAGCATATTGGTAGCGCAAATAACCTACGTCATACGCAACGCCAGCCGCTTCGAATTTATAACCAGCATACAAGTCAAGCTCCACGGGGCCTTTAGCTTCCTTGCCATTAGTACCCAAGCTCGCATCTTTGATCCACTTGATGGTTGAACCCCAAGCACCGGCGTAAAAACCATTCGCGTTGGCATAGTCCACACCGCCTTGCAATGCAGCGTCACCGTGCGTTTGTGCGATGCCGCGGTAACGGTATTGGCTCACAACACCCACGTTGTAGGTCACCTCAGGTGCAGCGGGCGCAGTTTGCGCGAACGCGGCTGAAGAAGTGGCCAAGAGGGCCAGAACAATTTTGGACTTGAGTTTCATAGTTTTCTCCATTGAAAAATTAAGAGGGTTACACCTACTTAGCAGGGTCCGTGCCAGCGTTGAAATCCACAAAAGTGCGCTCTTCACTTGCCCCATGACCCAAAGTGATGCAGTAGTCTGATGACGGGATCATTTTCGTGCACACCCTTGGTGCATTACTTCGTACTAACCGCCCCGCAATGGGGAACATCCTTGGAACTGGAAGTTGTATGTCGCTCGCACTCATTCACAGTCGTTCCCTCTTGGGCTTGCAGGCACCCGCTGTCATGGTGGAAGTGCACTTGGCAAATGGGCTCCCCAGTTTCACGCTGGTCGGCTTGGCCGATACCGAAGTGAAAGAGGCACGTGAACGTGTGCGCTGCGCCATTCAGAACGCGGGGTTGGAGTTCCCAAACAACAAACGGATCACTGTGAATTTGGCGCCTGCGGATCTACCCAAAGATTCGGGGCGCTTCGATTTGCCCATTGCACTAGGCATCTTGGCGGCCCACGGACAACTGGATCAGGCCGCCTTGGCAGAGCACGAATTTGCAGGCGAGTTGTCGCTCTCGGGTGAGCTGCGCCCAGTACGTGGCGCATTGGCTATGGGGTTGGCCTTGCGCGGTGCAGGCCTTCGCACGCGTTTGGTATTGCCGCCGGGCAGCGCCGAAGAAGCCGCATTGGTGCCCACCGCCGAGGTGTACCGCGCACAGCACCTGCGGGATGTTGTGGCGCATTTTGCAAAATCAGACATCAAAGACTTGATGGCATCCAACGAGCCCATTGCGGCAGAGGGTTGGTGCCGCATACAGGCGCCCACCTTGCAAGCAAGCGCCTCATCATCAGGGCCAGACCTTTCAGACGTGAAGGGCCAAGCCGGTCCACGCCGCGCACTCGAGATCGCTGCGGCGGGTGGGCACTCTCTTTTGCTGGTGGGTCCACCCGGCACGGGCAAGTCGATGTTGGCACAGCGCTTTGCCGCTTTGTTGCCCGACATGAGCTTGGATGAGGCGCTTGAGAGCGCCGCCATTGCCAGCTTGGCTGGTCGTTTTGAACTGAGCCAGTGGATGCAGCGCCCCACACGCAGTCCTCACCACACGGCAACATCGGTGGCCTTGGTGGGAGGTGGCACACCCCCGCGCCCCGGTGAGATTTCTTTGGCACACCACGGTGTGCTGTTTTTAGATGAGTTGGCCGAAGTCAAACGCAGCGCCTTAGAGGCTTTGCGTGAGCCGCTAGAAAACGGGCACATCACCATTTCTCGCGCAGCAACGCAAGCCAAATTTCCAGCGCGGTTTCAGCTCATCGCGGCCATGAACCCATGCCCCTGCGGATATCTAGGCTCCAGCATCAAGACCTGTCGCTGCACGCCAGACCAAGTGGCCCGTTACCAAGGCAAGCTCAGTGGGCCTTTGCTGGATCGGATTGACCTGCAAGTAGAAGTGCCCACCCTCTCCACCGAGGTTTTGATCCAAGCCCAAGCCGGCGAAAGTACCGCCACGGTGCGCGCACGCTGCTTAGCCGCACGCGCCACCGCATGGGCTAGACAAGGCACATCTAATCAAGCCTTGCAGGGGCAAGCACTGCAAACCCACCTACAGCTTGACGCTGCTGCCGCCACGTTTTTACAAAATGCCGCCACCAAAATGGGATGGTCCAGCCGCAGCACACACCGAGCACTGCGCGTGGCTCGCACCATTGCCGACTTGGCCAACAGCACACAGGTGCAAGTGGCCCATGTGGCTGAAGCACTTCAATACCGGCACTAAATACCTTCATTCGCCCAAGACAGTGCCTTGGTGTTGCAACCATTCAAAATACGCCAAATCTTTAAGCCACGCTGGTAAGTTTTGCACTTCGAGGTGCTCGCAAACATGGTCGACCAATGCGCGCTGTGTGGTGCTGTCCCAAGGCACATGACTGGGTGCGTGCTTGAGAAACAGACGCACGGTGTGTTCCCAAACATCGTCGCCGAGCAAGGCCTGCGTCAACGGCAATGCCGGCTCCAACACGCGACGTAAGTGCTGCACCATTTCTTGGTTGCACAAGTTCGCCTCGGCTGGGTGCACACCCGCGGGTGCTGGCACGGTCAACGGATCGCGCAAATGACGCGCCAAAGCAAATTGAAATTGACGGAAATCGCTCAGCATGTCATGGCCTCCAAATTCAGTTGCTTCACGTCATACAACAAAGCGCTCTCTTGCCCCACACGCACATAGTCAATGGATGCCAAAGGCAAGGCTTGTAAAAACGCATGCGGATCAAAGTTAAATCGCAGCCCATTCGCCGCCAACGCGGGTAAATCCAAATGCAAACGACAGCCAGAGGCTTTGACCACCGCGGAAATGAACTCCGCCTCATTCATCTCAACCCACGGGGTGCGCATGTGATGCACCACATTGCGAATGCCAATCTCCAGACCTAAGGCCTCTTGGACTTGTGCAATGCGCGACGCCGTCCACTTGACCGCAGCTTGGGTGCTTGGAATGGGCAGGTTGATGAACAAGGGCGCATCGTCCGCGCTCCAAGCCAGCGCTTCCGAAAACACTTGGATGTCATGTGTCTCCATGAAGCTGCGTAAATCACGCAAAACCTGTTTGTCCAAAATGCCCGGCCCGCCCAGCGACAAGCTTTGACTCACACAAACGCTGGGAAAGCGCTGCGTGAGTTCAACCAAGTCTTGGTTGGTCTTGCTACCCACGCCCACCCAGTCGGAGGGCATGAGCTCTAAAAATTGCAGGTTTTCAGGCGATTTGTTTTTCAGTGACGCCCACAACGCGGGGCGCAAGGTCAAGCCTGCGCCGTGAAGAATGTGATGTTTCATATCAAGGTGCTTTCCTAAACAGCCATGGGATGGCTTCAGCCCTCGTATTCGGTCAGGCGGACGGGAACATGAGCAAACGAATTTGCAAGTCTCTACCTTTTTGATTCGCACCACAAAACTTCACAAATCGCGTAGGCGTCACTCTCAAAATCCAAGCGTCCGTATCATTGCGCCCCATGTCAACCGATCACTTTTCATCGCGTGACGCCCGTTTTGTTTGGGCGCTGTCAGCCCTGCAACTCATCAGCTGGGGCAGCGTGTTTTACGGTTTTGCACTGTTCATGGCGCCGCTTGAACAAGCTCTAGACATGACGCGTGCCGAGTCATCCCTGGGGTTTAGCTTGATGCTTCTGGCAGAGGGCGTGTTGGCGTTTCCTGTAGGCCGCTGGATTGACCGCGGCCATGAACGCGCCGTGATGACCGCAGGCTCTTTGTTGATCGCCGTCGCCTTTTTGCTGCACGGCCACATCACCACAGCGTTTGAGTTTTATGCTGTGTGGGCATTGCTCGGCGTGGGCTTAGCAGGTGCCTTGTACCCGCCGGCATTTGCAGTACTCACGCGACGATTTCCACAACACTTCAGACGCGCCATCATCATCCTGACATTTTTAGGCGGGTTGGCCAGCACCGTTTTTATTCCGTTTGTGGCTTGGCTGATTGAAACACGTGGTTGGCGTGAGTCCTCATACGTTCTAGGTGTCATGCATTTGCTGGTGTGCGTGCCTGTGCATGGCTGGCTGCTGCGCGACGCACCACAGCGCGCAATGTTGGCATCCAACCGGGCCAGTCGTGACGCGCTATGGCGTTATGTGCGTCTGCCGAAATTTTGGCAACTCGCGACGTTTGTGGTGTTGCTGATGGGCGTGACCTCGGCCTTGCCCGCACACCTGGTGAACTTGCTACGCGAAAGTGGGATGGCGGAATCATGGGCAATTGCAGTCCCCGCCAGCATGGGTGTGCTGCAAGTGATCGGTCGTTTGGGTTTGTACGTGGCCGAACACCGTGTTGATGTGCATGCCACCAACCGCTGGGTGACAGTGCTCATCCCGCTAGGGTTTTTAACGCTGCTCATTGGCGCAGGCCACGGCGCTTGGGGCGTTCTGTTTGTGGTGCTTTATGGTTTGGGCAATGGCATGCTCACCATCGTCAAAGGCACAGTCATGGCGCAGTATGTGAGCCGTGAACACATGGGTAGTTTGAATGGCTTGCTAGGTTTGCCCATGGCTTTGGCACGTGCTGCTGCACCTTGGTTGATGGGTTTGCTGTGGTCAGCCCAGGCTGGCTACACCCTGGGCTTGTGGGTCATGTTTGCCGCCAGCGTAGTGGGGGTGGCTTCGCTGTGGCTGGCGCAGCGGCGGCGCAACACATAGTCAAGGGACAAGCGACCTGGCCCCATCCAAAGTAGCGTCCACAACATGCCCATCAACACCACGGGGTACTTGTAGTTGCCAAAACCTTGGTCGGTGAACACGTAGCCTTGGGCCAACTCGCCCCATGTGTGCCACGCTTGCGGCCAATGCACGCTGGCAATGGCCACCACGCTCAGCACCAGCAATGACACCGAGAAAAACCGTGTGCCCAAGCCAATGACCAAGGCCACACCGCCGAGCAACTCAAACCACGTGGCCATTTGCCAACTGATGTTGGGAGGCACAAAGTTGAACGGAAACGGAAACTGCTCTTGAATGTCGGCAAACCAGTTGTCGCCGTTGAATTTTTCTAAACCCGATTCAAAGAAATCCCAGCCCAAAATCAAGCGTAGGCTGATGAGCGCGACCCACAAACCCAACACATCGATTGTGGCGAGGTGTTCGCTTAATCGCGCTTTTGTGCAAGTGTGTGAAGCTGAGTGGTTCATGGCTGAGTTCCCAAAATAATGTTTTGCGTGTGTAGCTGTTTGAGCAAGCCTGCGCCAAAGGCCACCAACTGTTCGGGTTCAGGGTGTTGCAGCTGTTCAGCCATGGTGTGCATCACTTGCGTGCCGGTCATAGCTTGCACGTCCAGCAGCGCCAGCACCTGCGCCGTGGCGGCATTCAGCTCGGTGAACTGCACGGCATCGCTGACATCGCGGTACACCACCAAATGCGTAGACATAGGTTTGCGGGGCTTGTGGTATTCGCCAATGCGGTGCACGGCCCAGTCGTAATGCAAGTCCATGCGAGCGGGGTTGAGCACCACGATATTGGCCATCAAGTCACCCTGCGGGTTGGCAAGCGGACGCTTCACGTCCATCACATCCACCGCCAGCTCAGCCCATTCGTAATGCGCCAATTCTGGCAACCAACGTGGCAACGGCTGCTTGGTTTGTCCTTCTTGCAGGTAGCGCACAAACTCACGCGCAATCTCACGAAACCACGGCGTGTGTAAAGGCCAGTCGCGGTAGAAAGTGCGGCACAAACGACGCCACGCTTGCTCGCCCATCAGCTGTCGACTCAAAGGCATGCAGCTGTCAATGAAACCGCACACGTTGTTGAACAACATCTCGTTGTACACCGCCATGCGGCGCGAAGAAATACCAAACGGGCGAGTGGTGTGGTGCGGATCGCGCAGATGTTGCGCCATGTCATGTTGAAAGCTGTGCAGTGCCGTCGTCATCACGCCACCTTTTTCACGCGAGGAGCTTGCGCTTGCAAGCGCGCAATGTGTTGCACCTCTGCCACCAACTCACCCAGGGGGGGCAGGTTGAAATCGCGTTCTAAGCAAGTGGGCACATCACCGCCCATGCGTTCGTAAGCGGCCAACAGCAAATGCCACACGGGGTCAACCACTTCTGCACCGTGCGTGTCGATCAGCAGCCCATCGGGCTCCACATAGTGACCGGCCACATGCACATAGCAAGTGCGTTCAAGCGGCAAGGTGTTGAGGTACGCCAATGCATCAAAGCCAAAGTTTTGGCTGTTGACGTAAATATTGTTCACATCCAAATGGAGCAGACAGTCGGCTTCTTTCACCACCTCGGCCACAAATTGGGCTTCGCTCATCTCAGCGCCTGGAGGTGCAATGTAGGCAGAAGCATTTTCAATGCCTATGCGCATTTCCAAAATGTCTTGGGCTTGCCGAATTCGCCTGGCCGTCCACATCACCGCTTCGTGGGTGAAAGGCAAAGGCAACAAGTCATACAAATGCGACTCGTCGGCGCACCACGACAAATGCTCGGTAAACAACTGCATGCCATGCGCCTTCATGAAGGACTTGGTTTTGAGCAGCAGTTGTGTGTCCAGCGGCGCTGGCCCTCCCAACGAGAGGGACAAGCCGTGACACACAAACGGATAGCGCTCGGTGAAGTGACGCAAGTCTTTGGCCGACTGCCCCCCAAGACCCGCCCAGTTTTCGGGCGCAACCTCGAAGAAGTTGATGACTGAAGGCACGCTCTGCTTGAGCGGTTCAATCAGCTCGCGCCTGAAACCTAGACCTGCACCTGAGGGCATACGGTGAAACATGACATCACTCCACGTGAGGGGGTTGATTACTTCTTACCGCCGCAAGAGGCTTCTTTCTTCTTGTCAGCACCGCACTTGGCTTCGCCGCATTTGCCGTCTTTTTTCTTCATGTCGGCTTGGGCCAATTGGTAACCGCTATCGAGCTTGCTCGCCTCGAATGGGTTAGCCGCCACAGCTGGGCTAATTGCGGCCACGGCAAATGCTGAGCCCAAAGCCAAAGAGAGGAGTTGTTGCTTTTCCATGATGAAGATCCTTTGAAAGGTGAGTTGATAATCGTGACCAGCGGTCTTTGGTGAATTCGATGTCGCCAACAAATTGGTTACAAATATTTATAAGAAGTTGTCTGTAACTTTTCATCGCCCTCTGACGAATTGATGTCACCGTGGATTTACAAACCTTAGAAACCTCACTGCACGCCACATGGATGCAAGCGTTAGCAGGCCACGCGCCCAGCTACGAAAAAGCGCTGTCTGCCATCAGCGGGCACTTGCGTGCGTTTTTAAAAAGGCGTTTGTATTCACGCCCCCAAGACGTCGAGGACCTCGTGCAAGAAACCTTGTTTGCCATCCATCAAAAGCGCCACACCTACCAAAGCGATCAACCGCTGACGGCGTGGGTGTACGCGATTGCGCGCTACAAGCTGATTGATCACTTGCGCGCGCATTCGCGCCGCGAGAGCAAACACGACGACATCGACGATTGGGCTGAACAACTGTGGGTGGCTGACGACAACGATGCTGGCAACGCTCAACGCGATGTGCACCAGTTGTTATCTGAACTCCCCGACAAACAACGCCTGCCCATCGAACACACCAAACTGCAAGGCCTATCGATTGCTGAGTCTGCTCAGCTCACAGGGCAGAGCGAGGCAGCGGTGAAAGTCAATATCCACCGCGGGCTGAAAGCCTTGGCCCAAAAGTTTGGAGTCACACCATGAAAACCAACGATCTGATTGCCATGCTGGCAAGTGAAGCTAGCACCACACCCCTTATCTCACCCTTGCGTCGCTGCGCACAAGCCATTGCTGTAGGTGGTGCCGTCAGCCTGGTACTGGTGTTGACACTGTGGGGCCTCAACCCGCAGCTCAACGCCATCGCCCACACCCAAGCGTTTTGGGTCAAGGTCGTGTGGCTGACCCTCACTTGTCTGTTCGCCGCTCCTGTGGTGATGCAGTTGGCTCGTCCAGGTGTAGCTGTAGGCCGAAATGTGTGGGGCATTGCTGCAGCGCTTTTGGGCATGGCTTTGTTGGCTTTGATGCAAGTAGCAACTGTCGATGCAGACACGGGCATGCAGCTCATGTTGGGCAGCTCTTGGCAGGTGTGCAGTGCCAGCATTGCCGCCTTGTCTTTGCCACTTTTGGCCGCGCTGCTGTGGATGCTGCGCGGCATGGCCCCCACACGCCCTGCACTGGCCGGTGCAAGCGCAGGTCTGATGGCCGGTGGTTTAGCGTGCTTGGTGTATTCGCTGCACTGCCCCGAAACGGCTTATGCATTCTTAGCCGTTTGGTATGTGGCCGGCATGTTGGGCATGGCAGGCGTGGGCGCAGCCTTGGGCACACGTTTGTTGCGCTGGTAAACCACCAACCGCCTGCAAACAAAAAGGGCTCCGTACAGAGCCTTTTTGCTTTTACAAGTTAGGCGCCAGCAAACGCTCTAAATCTTTCACCGCCACGCGTTGGCGGTGTGCCAAGTCTTGCACTTGGTCTTCGCCGATACGTCCCACGTTGAAGTAGGTGGCCTCTGGGTGTGCCAAGTAAAACCCGCTCACGCTCGCGGCAGGTGTCATGGCCAAGCTGCTGGTGAGGCCCATGTCAATCTCATCGCATTGCAGCAAAGCAAACATGTCTTGCTTGGCACTGTGGTCAGGGCAGGCTGGGTAGCCAGGCGCTGGGCGAATGCCTTGGTATTTTTCTTTGATGAGGTCTTCGTTGCTCAACGTCTCGTTGGCAGCGTAGCCCCACAAATCGGTGCGCACACGTTGGTGCATGCACTCGGCGAAGGCTTCGGCCAAGCGGTCGGCTAGCGCTTTGAAGAGGATGGCGGAGTAGTCGTCATGCGCGTCGATGAAACGCTTTTCTTGCTTCTCTGCGCCTAGGCCTGCGGTCACGGCAAAGAGGCCCACGTAGTCAGCGGCTTGGGTTTGGTCAGCCACGAAGTCAGACAAGCAACGGTTGGGATTGTTGTTTGGTTTCACGGTTTGTTGACGCACACCGTGCCACGTCATCACTTGTTGCTGGCGCGTTTCATCCGCGTACAAAACAATGTCGTCACCCACGCGTTGTGCGGGGTACAAGCCCACCACCGCGTTGGCGGTGAGCCAGCGGTTGTCGATGATTTTTTTCAACATCGCTTGGCCATCGGCGTACACCTTTTTGGCTTCCACGCCGACCACCGCATCGTCCAAGATGGCAGGGAAGGGGCCAGCCAAATCCCACGTCTGGAAAAACGGGGCCCAGTCGATGTACTGCGCCAACTCGGCGAGGTCAAAATTTTTGAACACGCGGCGGCCAATGAATTTGGGCTTTGCAGGTGTGTAGTGGTCAAAGCTCACTTGCGCGGCGTTGGCGCGTGCCTCAGCCAAACTCACCAAAGGCGTTTGCTTTTTATTGGCGTGTTGTTCGCGTACTTTGGCGTAGTCGGCATTCAACTCGGCAATGTATTTGGCCGCTTGGTCGGACAACAAACCTTGCGCCACGCTCACGCTGCGTGAGGCGTCAGGCACGTACACCACGGGGCCGTCGTAGTGCGGGGCAATCTTCACGGCGGTGTGCACGCGGCTGGTGGTGGCACCACCAATCATGAGCGGCATCAAACGGCTGCGGAAGTAATCGTCTTTTTGCATTTCGCCGGCAACGTATTGCATTTCTTCCAAGCTCGGCGTGATGAGGCCGGACAAACCAATGATGTCCGCGCCTTCTTCTTTGGCTTTGGCCAAAATTTCGTGACACGGCACCATCACGCCCATGTTGACCACTTCGTAGTTGTTGCACTGCAGCACCACGGTGACGATGTTTTTGCCAATGTCGTGCACATCACCTTTGACGGTAGCAATCACGATCTTGCCTTTGGCTTTGACGTCTGCACCCGCTGCGGCTTGCAAACGTTTTTCTTCTTCGATGTAAGGCACCAAATGTGCCACCGCTTGTTTCATCACGCGGGCGGACTTCACC
>JACCDH010089897.1_pt1 | contig 28992 bp, 31 predicted proteins | sample 7442481 | NCBI WGS metagenome assembly JACCDH01 (sample SAMN15323433, study PRJNA562643) | freshwater metagenome | isolation source: river surface water | place: USA:Blue River Watershed | collected 2017-08-15 | reverse complement strand
TGGTGGGGTATTGGAACTTTGAAAATGGTTCGACGTTGGGAACTCCGCTCTATGGCACTCTCAATCTGACCACCGTCGGAACACCGGCATACACCGCAACCGGGGGAAACAATTCCAGCAGAGGACTCTCACTTAACGGTTCTTCGTACCTACAGAACACTTCTTATCCCTCAACGCTCAATGGAAATAACCCCTACACAATCGCTGCTTGGTTTAACTCAACCCAAGGAAATGCAGGCGGCATCTTGGGCTACGGCTCAACCGGAACATGTATCGGTAACAACTTACGGCTTGATGGATCAACTAGATTTCTCAGTTATTGGTATGGATGTGACTACGGATCAAACTCTGTTTCGAACTTTCTCAATACTTGGCACCATGTTGCAGTCAGCTATGACGGAACCACTCTAAAGTTTTACTACGACGGTATTCTCTTGAGTAGCCACATCGGACTTACGAGAAACACCACTGGAACTACCCTTTTTGTTGGCAAGACTGTTAACGATGTCGCATTCTCTGGAATTCTCGATGATATTGCGCTCTATACCCGTGCACTTACTGCTCAAGAAGTCTCTGACCTCAAGAACGGTCAATTGAACTTTAATGACTCAACCACTATTTCCCTTGCAGTCAGCGGCAACCCCAAGACAGTTATCTATCGCGAGAGCCTCTCGATGACAGCAACTGCCAGCATCGATGGCAAGGTAATTTTCAGAGCAAATGGGAGAGTGATTGCAGGCTGCAATGGAGTGCGAACCAATGCTCTATCGGCTACCTGCAATTGGCGACCAACTGTAAAGGGGAGTACTCGATTAACGGCGCAGATTGTTCCTACGCAATACATCAGCAACGCGAGTGCAACATCAACTACATATTGGATTCAGGTCCTGCCGAGATCTAATCGCAGAGGTTGATCTCGTTAGCGCGTGAGGTATTCTGCACCACCCTGCCTGGCAATAACATTGAAACCCACTAAAAACCGAATTCCTTTCGACTGGCGATGAGGGACTCGAACCCCCGACCCGGTAATTAAGAGTTAACGGAATCTGCGGTTTCATAAAGGACCCGTCTCGTCCTTTGCTCTAGTACCCTTCACCACATCTCCAAAAATGAAAGAGGAATGCTATGGGCGCTTGTCAGTGCGGATACACCACAGATCCAGAGAAGAACTGCAATGGGACACATAAGGTTGTTCAGGCTGTGAAGGCTGATATCGCTGAGGCGCTAGAGGCAAATGGCTTTCCTCATGCATCAGAGTTTGTGAAGACAAACAAGATCACTCCTAAGAATTAATGTAGCCAGTCTTTCCTTAAAGCCGCACCACGCACTTAACAATCTCCGCGGCGCTCGCATCCTTGCCTAGCTCTGCCTCTACATTGGTAGGGGTATCTCGTAGGGCGCATTGGGCGAGAACAGTCATCTGTACGGCGATATCTGCCATCCAGTAGAAGGCACCGGGGCCGAGTTCTTCGATGAGTTTGGCAGCATCTTTCAGGATCTCATCATTGAACTTCTCTTTGCCCTCGATATCTTCTTGGAGGACCTTTAAGAGGAATTCGCGGATGGTGTTGGCGCTCTCACGGGTGCGGTTGCCTTCGGTGAGGATCTCTTGCAGCTCGTTATCGATGCGGGCTTGGCGTAGGGCGGAGAGGATGTTCTTGATCATGGTTGAAAGGCTATGGGGGTGGGGTGACAAGTTAGTCGTCTTCGCGGAAGAAGATGAGCGGACGCTTGCCCCAAAAGCCTTTCTTCTCATCTGCTTCTGGATTTACATCTGTGCCTTTTCTGACAATTGGTTGACCTAATTCTCTGCGTGCTTTGTTGGTGATTGCACCACCATATGTGCCGGGCTTGGGGGCCGTGAGATATCGCCATGCCATTGCGTTAGAGACAGCCTCACCGACTTCTTCAAAGGGGATGATCAACTTCATTCCCATATCGATGATGGGTTCGTGAGTGCCAGTGCGCACTATCTGGTCATAGAGGTAGGCGACTTCGGCGAGGAATTCGGGTTGATCCCAATCGCCACCCCAGAGGATGCGAAGGCGAGAGACGCTAAATTCGATGTGGTCCATAGCGATAAAGGTATGGGGGAGGTCTGACATGTAAATTTGAGCGAAGAAAAGCAAAAGCCCGCAGATCTCTCTGCGGGCTTTTCTGTAGCTCTTGCCATTCACCAAGAGGTGAATAACGTGCACTCTTTGACTCAGGCGCTATAAATATATCAGAGCCGATTTTTCCTACATCTGTTTTCTATCCACATGCACCTCGAGATCTGATTTGTGCTGTTCTCTAAAACTCTATCTTTCGATCACGTCTCCCTGTAGCTCAACGGATAGAGCAACTCTATGACTCAGGGTCGGTTGTGGGTTCAAATCCCGCCAGGGAGACGCACACTTAATGGCCCTGGGGTTAGTCGCCTGGGGCCATTTCGTTTCAACTTCAATGTGGATACGCTGCTCTTGTGGCGAAGATACTTTTAGTACCCGATTCATTTAAGGGAAGCGCCACCAGTGGCGAGGTAGCTGATTCAGTGGGTAATGGATGGCTCCAGGTTCGCCCCACAGATGAAATAACACGCATTGCATTTGCCGATGGCGGTGAAGGAACTGTTGCTGCAGTTGAAAGCGCAGTAAAAGGTTCGGTACGCGTTCCATTGGTTGCGCAAACCGGTGATGGTCGTGGTCATGATTGCTATTGGTTGTTGGTTAATGACGATATCGCCCTGATTGAGATGGCGATGATTTGTGGAATCACAACGGTAGAAAAACTCGATGCGCAAGGGGCGCACTCGTATGGGCTGGGGCAGGTCATCGCTGCTGCAGCTGGCGATCCGCGAGTCAAAGAGATCGTGATTGCAGTCGGCGGATCAGCATCGACCGATGCCGGTGTGGGAGCGCTAATGGCCCTGGGATTTGAATGCGTGGATGCAACTGGTGAACCGGTGAGTCTTGGTGGTGGCGCATTAAGTATGTTGAAGACAATCCACGGGGACTTTGTGGCACCAGTCCGAGGGATAAAGATTTTGGTGGATGTGCAATCTCCGATGACGGGTGTTACTGGTGCTGCGCATGTGTATGGGCCACAGAAAGGGGCATCGCCTGCTGATGTGGAGTTGTTGGATCTGGGGCTCAAGAATTTTCTCGATGTGGTTGGCGGAGTTGATGCGCCGGGGTATGGCGCAGCAGGGGGAGTTTCGGGTGGGCTTGCGCTGGCCTTAGGTGCGCAGATTGTCAGTGGGGTCCAAGCGTTGGCTGAGATCACCGGCGCTATTGATCAAATATCTCAGGTTGATTGCATCATCACTGGCGAGGGTGCCTTTGACGACCAGAGCTACCAAGGAAAAGTTGTCGGTTATCTATTAGAACAGGCAGCAGCTCAGGGTGTTCCGGCGATGGTGGTCTGCGGCGTGAATAAGAACGGCGAGGATAAGCGGGTCATCTCGCTGGTAGAACTCGCACCCTCAGGTGAGGCCGCCATCACCGAGAGCACGATATGGCTAGAAGAGGCTGGAAAGGTCCTGGCAGCCCGTTTTAGCGCTATCCCTAGGTAATTACTTCCTATAGGATTTTGGAATGGCGCTCGCATGGACACAATGGAGTGATTTAGTAATCCCAGATGGCATTGCCCATGCGGTAACAGATGGCGTAGCGCCGAGCGCCCAGGATTTAGAGCAGATTGAATTCTTCGTACCGCGATATATGGGCGGGCCGGCTGCAATTGCGATGATTCCGCAGATGACATCACTTAAGGTGATTCAGTCGCCTAACGCAGGCGTCGATGACCTCTTGAGGATTCTGCCGGCTGGTGTGACCTTATGTAATGCCCAAGGTGTTCATGATGCATCAACTGCAGAACTCGCAGTGGCGCTCGCTATCGCATCTCGTCGTGGCTTTGCCGACTTTGCGCGCAATCAAGTGGCCGGAAAGTGGGATCACCAATGCAAAGCTTCGCTGACGGATTCGAAGGTTGCGATTGTGGGTTACGGCAACATCGGGCAGATGATTGAAAAGATGCTCATCAACTTTGAGGTATCGATTACTGCCTTTACTCGTTCGGGTAGCGGTGGGTCGATGACCTTTGATCACTTTGATCGCTTATTGCCAACCTTTGATGTGATTATCCTGATTGTGCCACTGACCGAATCAACCCACCACCTGATTAATGCGGAACGTTTGGCGGCGATGAAAGATGGAGCAGCGTTGGTCAATGTTGCACGCGGTCCGGTCATTGATACAGATGCTTTGTTGGCAGAACTTTCCAAGGGGCGCATTACCGCAGCCCTAGATGTTACAGATCCAGAACCTCTGCCCGATGGCCATCCGCTATGGAGCGCACCGAATGTAATCATCACACCGCATGTAGGGGGAGATTCACAAGCCTTTATTCCGCGCGGACGCGCTCTCGTTGAGGCGCAGCTTGCACGCTATGCCAAAGGCGAAACGCTCATCAACATCGTCGCCCAGTAACACGGAACAACAACGCTAATGAGCGCTCCTATTTCTTACTTATATGATGAATGACCTAAAGGATCGCGACTGTGTGGTTCTCGATGAAGTCCCAGTCGTATTCGATACAGAGACCTTCACCTTGCGGTGCCATCACATAACCATCGACGATATTTAATTGCGACTTGGTGCCGAATTGGAAATCATCGAATGGATACAAAGTCTCGAAGTACTCGCTGTTATTGATAGCAAGGGATGCATGCAACTGCACCTGCTCGAGGCCGTGATAAATAGTTGTGTGCAGTTCGCACTTCACACCAAATGATTCGGCCATATGTGCAGTCTTCATTACGGCGGTGATACCTGCACGCCATGAGACATCGGTACGGACGATATCGACGATACCTTCCTTGATGCAGTGAGCTGCGCTGTAGTGATTGCCAGCGATGACTTCGGTGCCGACGATTGGAATATCGAGCTTCTCGCGCAATTTCTTCAGGCTATGGAGATCAACATCGAGCAGCGGCTCTTCTAACCACTTGTAACCAAGGCGCTCAAGTTCGCGACCTGCTTTCAGCGCATCTTCATACGATGCCATGATGACGGGATCTGCCATCAAGGTGAAGTCAGGACCGACTGCTTCACGGACTGCGCGATAGCAAGCGATATCGAGATCAAGACCCCCTGGTGGGTGGAGCTTGTAACCCTTGTAGCCTTTTGCTTTTACCTCAAGTGCTTGGCGCGCATAATCTTCTGGGCCAGGCAAGAACATGGATGAGACGTATAGCGGAACCTTCTCACGCGCAGCACCGAGAACTTTATAGACTGGCAGGTGCGCCATCTTGCCGACGATATCCCAGCAGGCATTATCGAATGGGGCGTAGGCATAGATAGGAACATGGTTCCAGCGACGATCGTAGAGTTCGAAGTCCTTCATATTCTTTGTTGAATCATGCGCACTGCGACCGATAAAGAATGGTTTGACTTGTGACATGGTGGCGGCTGCTGCCTTGGCATCTTGGGCGCCGAAACCAAATGATGTTCCTTGGATGCCATCTTCGGTTGTAATGGTGACGACAGTGAAATCGGGGCGAGAGCCGCCGGGTAGCTTTACCGCAGCAACGGTATTGAGCTCTTCTAATTGATCTCCGCCGCGGCAGGCGCGAATCTCGATGCTCTTGATCTTTGACAGCATTGCTCTTCCCAATCTCTAGAATCCTATAGGATAATTTAAACTGTCGGGCAGGCGAAAAGCAAGGCTTTATGAGATTTATTTTCTTCGGCTACGAGAATATTTATTTATTTGCAGCAAGTGCAGCAGGGGCGAATCGCTTCAGCGAAGATTCGATATGAGCATGCATGGCAGCCTTAGCGGCCTTCGCATTCTGATCGAGAATAGCTTTGGCAATTGCATCATGTTCCTTAATGGCTACTTGTCCAGATGAGCTTTGGTAGTACTGCTCAAATAAATCTTGCACAAATTCGGTGCGAGATTCTGGGTCGATGCGATGTAGCTTGCTCGCCATATAGAGGCGGAAGAGATGCAGGTGGCAGTGCGTGCGCTCATAGAAATCTGCGACCGTCTGATTGCCTGAGATATTTGAAATCAGGGTATGAAAACGTGAGTCATGTTCTGATAGCGCCTGAATCTGATCGTCACCAGCAAACTTGATGGCAGTCTTTGCGCTCTGCATCTCAGCCTTCAGCGCAGTCTTGCCAGTGTTATCAATCAATTTAGCGGCTTGCTCTGCCGCCCATGGCTCGATCAGCAATCTAAATTCAAAGAGATCATTGAGCTGTTTGACGGTAAAGAGTTCGGTGGCGCGGTATCCCTTGAGGGGTTCCTTTGCAATCAAACCATCAGATTCAAGGCGAGCAAGCGCTTCGCGAATCGGAGTCTGAGAGACTTCAAGTTGAACTGCTAAGGCATCGATATTGACGCGAGCACCTGGTGCGATTTCATGATCAAAGATCATAGTCTTGATCATCTCGTAAATTTCATCAGAGAGAACAGAGCGACGGGGTGTTCGCTTCTTTGGCGATTGCGCAGCCTTCTTTGCTACCACTGCAGGCCTCGCTCTCTGAACTTAAACGGATTTACTTGGGTAGACGTAACCCTTGCATGCCGCCATCTACTGCGAGAATTGTGCCAGTAGTTGAGCCTTGAAGTGGGCTAGCCAGGTAAGAAATTGCGCTGGCAACCTCTACTGCGCTCACTAAGCGGCCCATAGGTTGGCGACCTTCCAGCGCTGCACGCTCTGCTGCAGGATCTGCCGCCTGTGCAAGCAGGCGTCCTACCCAAGGAGTATCTGCGGTGCCGGGATTGACGCAATTGACGCGGATGCCTTCTTTTACATAGTCAGCTGCCATCGCCAATGTCAGAGACATGATTGCGCCCTTGCTTGCGCTGTAAACGGCGCGCTTTGGGAGCCCCGCTGTTGCTGCGATGGAACATGTGTTGACGACAGAGGCGACCTTGCTCTTACGCAGTAGTGGCATTGCCGCAGCAGTTACGCGCGCTGTACCGACGACGTTGATATTGAGAACTCGGTGCCAATCTTCTTCAGAGGCATCTTCAACGTTTCCGATGGCACCAACGCCTGCATTATTTGCCAGGATATCGATGGTGCTCACCTTTGATGAGAGCTCAGAGAAAGCAGAGGTAACACTTGCCGGGTCGCCGATGTCGCATTGAATGAAAGTTGCATAGGGCGCCATCTCACCTTGCGCGAGATCGAGACCAAAAATTGTCGCACCACGTTCGTGGAATGCTTGAGCTACCGCCAGACCGATACCTGATCCTGCGCCGGTGATGACTGCGGTGAGCCCTGCGAATTCATCCTTCATGATTACGCCTCGTTCTTCCAGTAAGAGCCACTCGGAAATGTGTACTCGTCGATACTTGCTTGATGCATTTCTGCCCCAGCGCCAGGTCGTACTGGAGCGCGGTAGTGACCGCCCTCTATGACGACAGGTTCGAGGAAGTGTTGGTGGAGATGATCTACAAACTCAACCACGCGGCCTGCATGGTGACCCGTGACAGCAACTGCATCCCACATCGCCAACTGCGAGACCATCTCGCAGAGTCCCACTCCACCAGCATGCGGACATACCGGAATGCCAAATTTGGCAGCCATGAGTATGTTCGCAATATTTTCATTGACGCCCGCAACGCGCGTGGCATCTATCTGCATCACTGAGAATCCCTTTGATTGAAGTAATTGCTTAAAGACAATTCGTGAACTTGCCATTTCGCCGGTCGCGATTCGGGTGGGCGCAACCGCTGCTGCAATTGTGGAATGACCCAAAATATCGCCAGGGCTAGTGGGTTCTTCTACCCAATAGAGATTAAATTCTTTGAGTTGGTTGATCCACGAGATTGCGTTATTGACATCCCACACCTGGTTGGCATCGATTGCGATTGGGAAATCTGGGCCTACGAGTTCGCGAACCTTGGTAAGGCGACGACGGTCATCATCAAGGGATTGACCGCACTTGTATTTGATCAGACCAAAGCCATCATCGAGCGCCTTTTGAGTCAGCGCCAACATCTTCTCGTCGCTATATCCAAGCCAGCCAGGTGAAGTTGTATAGGCAGGTACGCCTTTGCTGAGCAAAGTAGCTTCATGTGCTGCTTTTGCACCTTCAGCTTTTTTAAGAATCGAGAGCGCTTCCTCTGGTGTCAGCGCATCAGAGATATATCGAAAGTCGATAGCAGCAACAATTTCTTCGGCTGACATATCTGCAAGCAGCTTCCACAACGGAACACCTTTAGCTTTTGCAAAGAGATCCCAGAGCGCATTGAGAACTGCGCCCGCTGCCATATGGAAGACACCATAATCAGGGCCGAGCCAACGAATCTGACTGTCGCCACTTAACTTCCGTGCGATTTCGCCGATGCGATTGAATGCATCATCAATGTCGAGACCAACAACGATAGGGGAGAGCATCTCAATCGCCTTCATCTGAACGTCATTACCACGACCGATTGTGAAGACGAGCGAATCGCCATACAACTGCGAGTCATCAGTGCGGATGCGCAGGTATGCACCGGAGTAATCTGGGTCTTGATTCATGGCATCGGATCCATCCAGCATCTTTGATGTCGGAAAGCGCACATCAAAGAATTCGCATTGAGTGATAACTGCCATTACTTCACATACTTTTCTAGACCCTTAGGTACACCCGATTCTGCCCAGATCGATTCATAGCCAACACCAGGACCCTTTGGCCCATGAACTAAGCCATTGGCATCTACCAGCGATTCGCGCTTCATTGGATTGCCCCAGATAAGGCTTTCGTAATATGTAGTGTTCTTAATTGCCATGCAGAGATGGACGCTTTCAAGGCCCATACCGTGGACCTCAGCACGAAGATGATAAGCATCAGCTAAGTGCGCAATACGCATTGCTCCAGTGAATCCGCCTCGCAGGAAGGTGCTGGTACGCAGAGATGTTGCAACACCGGTTGCTGCAAAGTCTCCGGCACTCATATGTGCGCCATCAGTTACTTCGCCGAGAAGTAGTGGAATTTTTACTCTTTCACCGAGCCATTTGTATGCAGTGATGCTGAATTCGCGCATTGGCTCTTCATACCAAGCGAAACCAGCGTCATGTAATGCATTTCCGAGATAGACCGCATCCATGAGATCAAATCCGGCTGATCCGTCATACATCAACGGCACATCATCGCCGACGTGTTCACGCAATTTATGTCCTAGCAGCGCATCTTTCTTAGCGTCACCGAAAGCATGAAGTTTGATTGCAGGATAGCCAAGCGCAAGTGCTTGATCTGCAATATCGAGGAATTCTTCGATGGAAGAGTAGGTAACTGTTGACGCATATGCAGGCAATGATTCGCGGAATCCGCCGAGCAACTTATATACAGGTAAATTTGCTTGTTTTGCACCGATATCCCAGAGAGCAACATCCACAACATGTGCCATATTGGGAGCAAAGCGCTCGATGCGATCGAGCTCCCATGCGCGCTCCCAGAGGTATTCGCGCTGCAAAGGGTCTTGGCCAATAAGCTCGCTGCGGAAGCGACGATCAACGTAATCCTTGAGAATTACCCCTCGTGGAGCTGATGCAAATCCAGTAATACCAGCATCTGTTTCAATTACGAGCCATGCACCAGTAGTAGGTCCATCTGAACCGGGGAGATTTTTTCGCCAGACAAAGGCGGGGGAGAATCCAGGGCGTTCTTCGAGAACGACTTCCACATTCGTGATCTTCATATCCCTACCTTCTCTCTTACCGCTTTTATAACTTCTTTATAACGAGCCTGACTTTCGCGCTGAAAGTCGAGGAACCGCCGAAAAAAGTTTTTTGAAAATACTATACGAAATAGTATTCCACCTCTAGTATTTCGGCAACGGGCATGACCGACACTTCCGTGGCCGGCCTTGAAACCTACAGAGGGGGAATACCTTGAAAAAGAAGTACTCATTAGTCGCAATGGCTGGTGTGCTTGCAATCGCAGGTACAACAGTGGTGGCTATGCCAGCGCAAGCTGCTAAGCCTTCAATCACAATCTGGGTAGACGCACCGCGCCTTCCAGGTGCAAAGCTCTATGCAGAGATCATGAAGGGCAAGGTCGATGTAAAGGTCGAGCTCCATGCTCAAGCAGATCTCGTTCAGAAAGTCCCACTATTTAACCGCGTTAAAAAGGGTTGGCCAGATGTAGTTTTCGGCCCACCAAATGACGTATCAGTTCTTCGCGATGCAGATAACGCACTCGCACTTGATAAGTATGCACCTGCTTCATTCTGGAAAGATATGGAAGCTGGTAATCAATGGTGTAAGGGTTCAGATGGAAAGTATTACTGTGTAAAGAACGACCTCGCACAGACAGTCCTCTGGGTCAATACAAAGTTGATGAAGGACTTCGGATATACCGTTCCTAAGACAATGGCAGATTTCGAAAAGATCGGTCTCGACATTGCCAAGAACCACCCAGGATATTCAGTCGGTGCACTTGGTGCACAGGGTGCATACTCTTCATTCTTGTGGCCATCACAGTGCCCAGTGAATCAGGCAACTTCTGCAACAGCAGTAAAGATTGCTCCAACTTCACCTAAGTGCACACGCGCTACAACACTTCTTAACAACCTCATCAATGCAGGCGTGATGTCAACATCTGCTCCATGGGATGCCGACTTCATCAAGGATTACGGCGCAGCTAACAAGGTCGTTATGACTATCGGTCCATCATGGTTCGGTGAGTTCGTCATCCGTCCAGCTAGCTCATGGAACGTACCTGCAGGCCAGATCACAGCGGCTCCAATGCCAATGTGGGCAGGCGAGAAGGTTAACTACTCAGGCGAATGGGGCGGCGGAATTTACACCGTTTCACCTCACTCTAAGTTCCCTAAGGAAGCACTTGCATTTGCAATCTTCATGGTCAGCGATAAGCGCAACGTGGTAGATGTAAAGAATCCTGATGGATCAAAGGGTGCACCAACATTCCCTGCATCACAGAAGGGTAATGCTCTCTGGAAGGCTAAGGTCTCATCAGATAAGTATTACGCAGCTGATCCATATCCAGCGATGCTCGAGCAGTCAAAGAAGATCTTCTCAGGTGAGAAGCCAGTTTCTTATGACTCAAACAGCGCAATGGAAGGAACATTCTCAAATGAGTTAAAGAAGACTAAGGATGCACAAGCTGCACTCGTAGCATTCTCAACTTATGCATCAAACCTTGCAAAGCAACTCGGTTACAAGGTATCAACTAAGTAAAAAAACAGTAAGGCATGGAGTGCGTTGGCCGGCGATGTGGCCAACGCACTCCCTGCAGTTTCACTTCAATGAAATTTTGTGATCATTATTTTTAAGGAGACTCCTTCAGATGGCGAAGAGGAATAAAGTAAAAAGAAATAGCAATGCTGCGATGTGGGTAATGCTCTCTCCCTACCTGTTGCTACTTGTTGCCTTTGGTGTCATCCCGGTAATCATGGCCTTTCTTGAGGTCCCACACGAGTCTCGTGTGAACCCAGATGGCGGTTACGATGCATTTGCAATCGTTCTTCAAGACTTTAGATTCCTGCCAGCGGTAAAGAATGTGCTCTCATTTATGGCGATTTTCGTCCCAGTCACAATCATCTTTGTGATTGCAATGGCGCTGATGCTCGACCTCAACCCATCAAAGTGGAAGAAGTATCTTCGCCTTTCTTATATTGTCCCGGCATCTGTCTCTGGCGCGGTTGCAGTACTCGTCTGGTACGCAATTTTGCAGCCTACAGTCTCGCCGATTAAAGCTCCGCTCTCCTGGGTAGGAATTACAACCAGTGATCAGATCTGGCAGACCGAGAACCTGGTCTACATCTTTGCTGCGATGGCATTCTTCGCTATCGCAGGTAACTGGATTCTCATCCAGTTTGGCTCGCTTCAATCTATCTCGGGAGAGGTAATTGAGGCCGCTCGCATGGATGGCTGCTCCGCCTTCCAAATTGCGATCCGCATTAAATTGCCTTTGATTAAGAAATATATCGTCTACATGGGCGTACTTATCTTCGCTGGTGGACTTCAACTCTTCGTCGAGCCAGAGCTGCTGAATAAGGGTATTTATCTCGGAATCGCTGAATCGTGGTCCCTCGACCAATTGGCCTTTGAGCTCGCATTTACCGCCGGAGATTTTGGTGGCGCCTCTGCGCTCTCACTGATGCTACTTATTCCAAGTTTGATTGGCGCCCTCATTGTTATCTTCAAGACCGATATGTTCGACGATGCCAACGTTTCGCGCGTAAAGAAAGTAGAGGACTAATTCGATGGCCCTTTCATTATTTAAGTCAGGAAACTCTGCAAAGCTTCGTCAAGAGAACCGAGTTTGGACTTGGGTAGTTAACTCATGGTTAATTCTCTTCGCAGTAATCAGCATTATTCCAATGATTTGGTTGGTACTCGCTCCAAGTAAAGAGGATTCTGAGCTCACAACGCGCAATCCGCTTGCCTTTGGAAATTTTGGTAATTATCTCAAGGCCTGGAAAAACCTCCAGTTCTTCGATAACGGAGTAATCCTGCAGTGGGTCTTTAACTCACTCTGGTACACCGCCGCAATCGTTATTATCGCGACCGTTACCGCCTCGATGGCTGGGTTCGTACTCTCCGCTTCTAATATTCCATTTAAGCGCGCCTTCTTAGTCTCGACCCTTATTACTATGTTGGTGCCACCTATGGCGCTGGTTGTTCCTATCTTCGTTCTGATGGACAAGATCAAGCTGATGGATAATCCCCTCTCAGTGATTCTTGTTTCATCGCTCTACCCATTCGGAGTCTTCCTCTCATATATCTATTACTCGACCACCATTCCAAAAGAATTGTACGAATCTGCACGCCTCGATGGGTGCAATGATTTCCGACTCTTCACCAAGATCGCGCTACCGCTATCGTGGCCGCTCGTCTCACTCCTTGCCTTCTTCGCATTTATTGGAAACTGGGCAAATTACTTCCTTCCCTACATCCTCTTGCCATCCAGCGAGAACTACACCTTGCCTATCGGGCTCGGCTTCCTCTTCTACTCAACACCTGCAATCAACCCTGGTGTCGGTGCAACATCTGTTCCGATCTATAAGCCAGAGATTGCACTTGCTGGTGTTCTCATTGCACTTCCCATCATGATCGTCTTCCTCATCTCCCAGAAGCGTCTGGTGCGAGGAATGCTCGCTGGCTCAATTAAGGAGTAGGTATCTTTATGGACCAATTGGTCTATGCATTTAGTGAAGGCAATCGCACCATGTCTGACCTCCTCGGAGGAAAGGGTGCAAACTTGGCAGAGATGGCGACCCTTGGAATTCCCGTTCCAGATGGGTTCACTATCACCACGCAGGCATGTCAACAGTATCTGCGCACTGGGGGATTGAGCGATTCCCTCCTTGCAGATATCGATCTTGCGATTGCTGCACTGGAGAAGAAGATTGGAAAGTCTTTTGGTGATGCCACCAACCCGCTCTTAGTCTCGGTTCGCTCAGGTGCGAAGTTTTCGATGCCAGGAATGATGGAGACAGTCCTCAACGTTGGAATGTCTAAGAAAGTTGCCTCAACCCTGGAAGCCCAGAGCGGAGATTCCCGTTTTGCGTGGGATTCCTATCGCCGATTTATCGAGATGTTTGGAAAAACAGTCTGCGAGATTCCTGGTGAGGTCTTTACAAAAGCTGCTGCTCCTATCATCAAGGCTGCCGGTGGAAAGACTATGGCAGATCTACAAGGCCCCGAATTGCAGGAAGTCGGCGACGCATTTGTCGCTGTCGTTGAAAAACATACAGGCCAAGATTTTCCATTCGATGCGCGCAGTCAATTAATCAGAGCGATTGAAGCGGTCTTCCACTCATGGAATTCCGAACGCGCACAGCTATATCGCCGCCGTGAACGCATCAGTGCAGATCTTGGAACAGCGGTAAATGTTCAGGCGATGGTCTTTGGCAATATTGGAGAGACTTCAGGAACGGGTGTCTGCTTCACACGTGATCCCGGAAGCGGAGCACAGGGCGCCTATGGTGATTATCTTCCTCGAGCGCAAGGCGAAGATGTTGTTGCTGGAATTCGCAACGCATTTCCGTTAACTCATCTCGGCGAGATCAATCCCGAGGCCTATAGCGAACTACAAAGAATCATGGCGCTGCTTGAAGGACACTATCGCGATATGTGCGATATTGAATTTACGGTGGAGCAAGGAAAGCTCTGGATTCTCCAGACACGTGTAGGAAAGCGCACCGCAGAGGCTGCCTTTAAAATTGCAACGCAATTGGTCGATGAGGGCGCGATCACCATGGATCAGGCTCTCACCCGCGTCAGTGGCGAGCAGCTTGTTCAATTAATGTTTCCGCAATTCGATAAGGCGACAGCTCCAGCTGAACTCACACGTGGAATCGCCGCCTCTCCTGGTGCTGCCGTTGGTGCGGTGGTCTTTGATCCGCGCGATGCAGCCGATCAAGCTCTTGCTGGCAAGCGGGTTATCTTGGTCCGTCGCGAGACCAATCCGGATGACCTCGTAGGCATGGTTGCGGCACAAGGAATTTTGACGGCACGTGGCGGAAAAACTTCACATGCCGCAGTCGTTGCTCGCGGAATGGGGCGCCCTGCTGTCTGCGGCACCGAGAGCATTGAAGTCAATTTAGAAGATAAGTTCTTCACCTGCGGCGATGTGAAAGTTGTAGAAGGTGATGTCATTTCAATTGATGGCACTACTGGAGCAGTCTTCTTAGGTGAGGTAGCAGTTGTCGCGAGCGTTGTTACTAATTATCTTCAGGGAATTGTAGATCCAGGTGCTCCCACATCATCTGCGCTCATTCGTAGTATCCACCGCATTCTCTCTCACGCAGATCATGTTCGCCGAATGTCGGTGCGCGCAAATGCCGATACGCCAGAAGATGCTGAAGTCGCCCGACAAATGGGCGCACAGGGAATCGGATTAACGCGTACCGAGCATATGTTCCTTGGCGATCGTCGTGTATTGGTCGAACGACTTGTATTGGCAACGACAGATGATGAACGCTCTGAAGTTCTCGCTGAAATGGAGAAGCTTCAATTTAGCGACTTCGTGGGAATCTTGCGAGCGATGACTGGATTGCCCGTCACTGTGCGCCTACTTGATCCACCGTTACATGAATTTCTGACAGACCAGGCCAGCCTTGCAGTCGAGATTGCTCTTATGCAAGAGCGCAATCAGGAAGTGGATGAGCGAAAGTTGGCTTTGAGTCGAGCCGTCAATCGCTTACATGAAGCAAATCCAATGATGGGTCTTCGTGGTGTACGTCTTGGAGTATTGATCCCTGATCTTTTCTCAATGCAGGTTCGAGCGCTCACCCGTGCTGCCTTGCACGTGCGCGATCAAGGATACGATCCACAACCTGAAATCATGATTCCACTCGTTGCATCGCAACGAGAGCTGCTCTACTTCCGCTCTTCACTAGAAGAAGAAGTTGCTCGAGTCTTGCGTGCTGCTGGCAAAGAGATGGAGATTCATATCGGAAGCATGATTGAGACTCCTCGTGCCGCAATTACAGCCGCTCGACTCTCTGATTACTCCGACTTCTTCTCCTTCGGTACAAACGATCTCACTCAGCTAACGTGGGCATTTAGTCGAGATGATGTTGAGTCTTCATTCTTGCCGCGATACCTCGACCTCGAATTGATTCCATTTAGTCCATTCGAATCCCTCGACCAGGATGGCGTTGGATTGCTCGTGAAGATAGCCTGCGATGAGGTCCGTAGCGTCAAGCCTGATATGAAACTCGGCGTCTGCGGCGAACACGGCGGAGACCCTAGAAGTATTGATTTCTTTCATGGCGTTGGATTGGATTACGTCTCCTGCTCGCCATTTCGAGTTCCAGTAGCTCGGTTAGAGGCGGGTCGTGCAGCGGTCAGCGCGCACGCGACGACCGGGAGCGCATAATGCACCATAGTGATCGAGTTCGACTTCGCACAGGACTTGAAGTCTCTCGTCTTGCTCTAGGTACTGCGGCATTTGGAGGTCTCTTTGCCTCTGTATCGAATCAACAATGTTATGAGACCTTACACGCTGCCGTAGATGCCGGAATCAATTTTATTGACACCGCGCCTCACTACGGTAAAGGGCGATCAGAGGTCAGAGTCGGCAACTCAGTAAAGAATTTCGATGCAAATCAATTAGTGATTTCTACAAAGATCGGCAGATTACTCGTCTCATCCAATACTGATATCGATGATTTCTTCCTTGATGCCGATAACTCGGTGGAGCGGAAGTTTGATTTCACTGCAGCCGGTGTTCGAGCTTCATTTGAGTCATCACTCCAGCGTCTTGGAGTGGACCATATCGACATTCTCTTTATTCATGATCCAGATGACCATGCAGATGATGCAGTTCTCAAGGCATATCCCGAACTAGAGCGGATGAGATCAGAGGGGCTCATCAAAGCGATTGGTATTGGAATGAACCAGACAGCTATACCTACTAGATTTGTGCGCGAGACTGATATCGATATGGTGTTGATTGCTGGTCGCTATTCGTTGCTAGATCAGAGCGCAGCGGATGAATTACTTCCATTAGCGCTAGAGCGCGGTGTGGATGTAATTGCCGCAGGAGTATTCAACTCAGGAATCTTGGCTAACCCAGTAAAGGGCGCAACATATGACTACATGCCGGCGTCGGATGAACTCATTGCACGTGCCCAGAGAATTCGTGAAGTTTTAGATAGCCATGAAGTTTCGCTCACTGGGGCAGCGATGCAATTTCCGCTTCAGCACCCTGCAGTTAAATCGGTGTTAGTGGGATGTAGAAGTGCCGATGAGGTCGTTAAGAACATCGAAGAATTTGATAAAGAGATTCCAAATAAGGTCTGGGAAGACCTTGTAAGCGTGCTGTGAATATCCTATAGTATTTTCATGGCCCTCCACCCGCAGGCAGAAGCTTTTCTCGAACGTGCACGTGCCGCCCAGCTGCCCGATATCAGCGAACAAGGGGCAACGATGGCCCGAGGTTATTCACACGGAGAACCCGATTTGGGGGGAGAGCTCGACCTTTCCGTTGATATCGCTATTGAATTCTTTACCAGTTCTACTGCCGATATCGCAGTAGCGATCTACACACCACCTGTGGTTGATAGCGGTAAGGGCAAGCGCGCTGGTTTGGTCTACTTTCACGGTGGCGGCTGGGTGATTAACTACATCTCTAAATATCACGCCCAGATGGCAGCAATGGCGAAGAAGACTAATTCCATTATTGTCTCAGTCAATTACCAAAAAGCACCTGAACATAAATTTCCTATTCCATTCAATGATTGTTATGAAGGTCTGCAATGGACAGTAGCCAATGCAGATCGACTTGGTATCGATCTCACTCGTCTTGGCGTTGGCGGCGATAGCGCAGGTGGAAATCTCGCATCGGCAGTCGCTCTCGCGGCTCGTGATCGTGGAGAGATTAAGCTTGCGTACCAGTGGTTGGTTTATCCATGTAATGGTCCTGAATTTGTCGATAGCGCTGATGTTCCCAATGGGCAAGGTTATGGTTTGACCCAAAAAGGTATGAAGTGGCTTTGGGATATGTATCTCAATGGCGATAAAGATCGCACCAATCCCTATGCTGTTCCACATGCTGCGACATCGTTTGCAGATTTACCTCCTACCGTGATGATTACCGCTGAATACGATGTTCTTCGCGAAGATGGAATTGCCTATTACGAGAAACTCAAAGCAGCAGGCAATCAAGTTGCTTACAAAGATTGTCCCGGCATGATTCATGGATTCTTCAATTATGGAAAATATATCGATGAGGGAATCGCTGTTCGCGATTGGTTCGCTACTGAGATTCGAAAGATTATTGGCTAGAAATGTCGCTCATTGAACTTAAAGGGATGACCTGGGACCACCCTCGTGGGCTGGAGTGTCTCCAGCGATCTAATGATTTGCTGATTGAAAAGTGCGGAATTTCAATCACTTGGGATGCGCGTTCGCTTCTGGCGTTCGGTGATCAACATATCTCTGAGTTTTATAACGACTACGACCTTATGGTGATTGACCACCCGCATGTACCCGATGCGGTGCATGCAAAGGCGGTAATTGGCTTTGAAGATTTAATTAGCGCGGAAGATTTAGCGCTCCTCGAGAAAACCAGCGTAGGACAGTCACATCACTCTTATCTCTATCAAGGCAAACATTGGGCGCTAGCAATTGATACAGCAGCGCAAGTAAGTGCCTTCCGACCCGATATGGCCGATCGTGCGCCAGTATTTTGGGATGATGTTATCGCTGAGGCGAAGAAAGGTCGCCTGCTCTGGGCGCATAAGCCAGTCGATGCCTTTAGTACCTTCGCTACCTTGATGGCGCAGAAAGGTGCGCCAATTCAGGGTAGCGCTCACTACATCAATCGTGAAGTTGCCACTGAAGTTCTTGACTTTATGGTGGAACTTGCAACTCTAGTTCCAGATTTCTGTTCGAGTAAAAACCCTATTGATGTAGCAGAGATTCTGAGCACGAGCGATGACTATGCCTTCGGCATCTGCATGTATGGATATAGCAATTATTCACGAATTGGTTTTAGGGAAAAGCTTCTTGCCTATGATGACCTTCCTTCATTTGATGGAAAGGCAACTGGCTCGCAGTTAGGTGGGGCTGGAATAGCGGTTTCATCTGCAAGTCGCGATCAGGCTTCAGCAGCCAAGGCCGCAGTACTGCTCTCGTTGCCAGATATTCAAGTGACTACCTATGGTCTCAATGGTGGTCAGCCAGGCAATCTCGTCGCTTGGAAAGATAATAAACTCAATCAGGCAAGCGCTAACTTCTTTCGCAACACCTTGCGCACTCTCGAAAATGCCTGGGTGCGTCCACGAGTTCTAGGATGGCCAGACGTTCAATATCAGAGTTCATTGGTAATTCATAAAATCTTAGTAGATCGCAGATTTAGCCATTCAGATGTCGAAGATATCGCATCGATGTATCAGCGATATGTGAAGGAATAAAATGCAGCAACTCTTTGATCAATACGAAGTTGGTTTTTCGCGCATCAGCACCGGTCGAACTATTACCGAGACCGATATCGTCATGCATGCTGGCCAGACAGGTGATTTTTATCCGCATCACATGGATGCCGAGTGGTGCAAGACTCAAGAGTTTGGTGCTCGCGTGGCTCACGGCACACTGGTTCTCTCAGTCGCTGTAGGTATGTTGGCCGGTGAGATTAATGAAGCTGCCTTCAGTTACGGGTATGACAAGGTTCGCTTCATCGCTCCCGTCTTTATCGGGGACACCATCACATCGACAGCAACAATCGCCGCAAAACGTGACCATGCCAAGAAGCCAGATGAGTACGGAATTGTCGAAGAACAAGTAACTGTTGCTAATCAACGCGGAGAGACTGTCATTGCATTCATTCATGTATATATGGTGAGGAAAAGCTAATGAGCACCCAGTGGAACCTCGATAACCGCGTGCGCAGCGCGATGATTTCTGACTCACTCGATGTCTTAGGCATTCGCCACAATGCTATGGATATCAGCGTGAGCGCGCTCCGCCCCGGAATGAGAATCGTTGGGATTGCAGCGACTGTCGAGTTCGTGCCCGATTCAGAGTACGACCAGATGGACCCATATGGCGATGCAATCGATTATCTCGACACGCTCTCACCTGGTGAAGTCGCCGTTATATCTACTGGCGGCGAATGCCTCTCTGCATTTTGGGGCGAACTTTTCTCAGCTGCGGCTAAAGGTCGCGGTGCCACAGGTGTTGTTGCCGATGGCCCACTCCGCGACACTGAGCAGATCGTAGGGATCGGTTTTGCTGCATTTGGTAAAGGTACCCGTCCTTATGATTACAAAGGCCGCATGCGTCTGAACTCATCACGTAAGCAAATTACTTGTGGGGGAGTGACCGTTAACAATGGAGATGGCGTGATTGCTGATTCTGACGGTGTCGTCATCGTCCCTGCCGAACATTTGTCCGCCGTTACAGAACTTGCCAATGCACGTGCAGCCACCGAGAAGACCGTTTTAAAAGATTTATTGGCTGGCAAGAGCGTTCGCGAAGTCTGGAATGCCTACGGCGTTCTGTAAGAAATTAGAAATTAAGAAAATAGGAAAGGGAGAGACGAATGAGCAAGCGAGAGATGATCGATACCCATCAGCATCTATGGGTAATGAGTGAGCGCGCATATAGCTGGATTGAACCTGCTTACGGGCCACTTTATGATGACTTCACTCCCGAGCGTTTGGCGCCCGAAATTCCTGATTCAGGGGTCACCAATTCGGTATTGGTTCAAGCAGCTGATACCTACGACGATACTTTCTATATGCTCGATGTCGCGCACCACTCTGATTTTGTGATTGGAGTTGTAGGTTGGGTGCCATTTGATCGACCAAACGAGGCTCGTACAGCTTTAGAGGTATTTGCAAAAGATAAATATTTCAAGGGTGTTCGTAATTTGAGCCACGATTACTCCAACCCAAAGTATGAGTCAGATGATGCATGGATTACACGCCCTGCAGTCCTAGAGACTCTTGGGTATGTAGAGAAGTTAGGATTGAGCTTTGACTATGTCTCTATTAAGCCAGAACATACTAAGAATATTGTGACCTTGGCGCAGAAGTTCCCAAAGATGAAGATCGTGGTCGATCACTTTGCAAAGCCGCCGATTGCAGCGAAAGAGATGGAGCCATGGGCATCATCAATGGCAGAGATTGCAAAGTATCCCAATGTTTACGCGAAGCTCTCTGGCCTCAATACTGCTTCAGATCTTGCAAATTGGAGCGTTGCTGACTGGCAGCCATATGTTGATTTTATCGTCCAGACATATGGCGCGAACCGAGTAATGATGGGTGGAGATTGGCCTGTCATCGTTCTTGGAAACACCTACGTTGAAGTCTGGAAGGCACAGTCTGAAGTTATCTCTGGCTACAGCGTTGATGATCAAGAGTGGATTCGACACAAGACGGCGAAAGCTTTTTACAACCTCTAATACCAACTTCAGATTTACAGTCACGATAGAAAAAAGGAGCGAGAAATGCAACGTTATGCATCAGTCATCGGTATGCCTACCGCAAACCAGGAGGAGTATGAGCGCCTTCATGCAGCGGTATGGCCAGAGGTGCTGGCAAAGATTGCAGAGGTCAACATTCGCAACTACTCAATCTATCGTTATGGCGAGCTGCTCTTCTCTTACTTTGAATATGTAGGCGAAGACTTTGAGGCGGATATGGCGAAGATGGCAGCTGATCCGAAGACTCAAGAATGGTGGGATGTCTGTATGCCGTTACAGCGTCCAGTTGCAGATCGCGCTGAGGGTGAATGGTGGGCAGCAATCCCTGAGGTATTCCATGTCGACTAGAACTGGGTCGCCTCATTCATTGTCTCGATCGGAACTTCCGCTCGACGGAATTCTTGTTCTCGACTTCTCGCAATTTTTAGCCGGACCAGTCTCTGCCATGCGTCTGGCAGATTTAGGTGCACGCGTTATCAAGATTGAGCGCCCAGGTACCGGAGATATCGGACGCACCCTGGCTTTTGCTGGACTTGAAGCAGATGGAGACACTCTCTCTTTCCATATTATGAACCGCAATAAAGAGAGCTTTGCAGCCGATCTCAAGAATTCAGATGGGCTAAGAGAGGTGTGGGAGCTCGTCAAGAAGGCCGATGTTATTATTCAAAACTTTCGTCCCGGTGTGATTGAGCGTCTTGGGCTTGGTTATGAAGATGTGAAGAAAGTGAATCCGAAGATTATTTATGCCAGCGCTACTGGTTACGGAGCAGAGGGCCCTTTCAAGGATCGACCAGGACAAGATCTCTTGGCACAATCAATCTCAGGCCTGCCATGGCTCAATGGTCGCGCAGGTGATCCACCGATTCCCGTGGGGCTAGCTGTTGCAGATATCTTCACCTCAACTCATCTTGCTTCGGGTGTGATTGCACTCTTGCTTCGTCGCGAACGAACCGGCCAAGGCGGTCTCGTCGAGTCGAGCTTGCTTGAATCAATGCTCGACCTCCAATTCGAATTGCTCTCAGCAAATCTCTTTGATCCCGAGGTCATCGTTAAGCGTGGAGCGGGAAATTCTGCACATGCCTTCTTGCCAGCACCGTATGGTCTCTATAAAACCCAAGATGGATACCTTGCAATTGCAATGACTCCAATCCCCACACTAGGTGCACTTCTTGGTGTCGATTTATCTCAATATGAAGATCCAAAGTCATGGTGGAGCCACCAAGAAGAGATTATGAAGGCGCTTAGCACCCAGTTAGCTACCAATTCGACCGAGCACTGGCTAGCCATCTTGGATGCTGCCGACATCTGGTGCGCACCTGTTCTGACTTTGCCAGAGCTGGTCAGCCATGAAGGTTTTGCTGCAATCGATATGGTGCAGGAGACGGTTCGCACAGGAAACGATGGTTCAACTGTTTCAATTCCAACAACACGTTCTCCGGTTCGTATTGATGGCAAGACTATAAAGCACCGTAAGGGCGCACCACATGTCGGTGAAGATACCGAAAAAATTAGAGCAGAATTTGGAATCTAAGGAGAGAGTTATGAAAAACCCAAATCCGAATAAAGATGAGCGCTATGCAGTTCCAATTTGGAATCAAGATGTAAAGCTCTATGAGGACTACCAAGTTGGTGAAGTTGATAGATCTCTTCGTCGCACAATCTCTGAGGGTGAAGTGATGCTCTTCAACTCACTCGTCTTGGATATGCATCCATATGTGGGTGACGATATCTGGGCGCGCGAAGAAGGTCTCTTTAAGCGTCGTCTGGTTCCCGGAGCTATGGTCTTTAGTTATGGCCTTGGTCTCTTTGCTCACAATAACGTCAATACCTTTAGTTATGGTTATGACAAATTGCGTTTTATCAAGCCCACATTTATTGGCGACACCATCTACGGAATGCGCACTCTGCTCGAGAAAACACCTAAGTACGAAAACATGGGTCTCTTTAAAGTGAGTTACGAAATTTTCCGTGCCGATAATGAAGAACTCGTCCTCTATACAGAGCATCTACAGACAGTTCTCTATCGCACCAGTCAGGCAGAGAACCTCAAGAATGAAGGTAAGGAGCAGCCATGATTGAGCAATTTCAAGAAATTGCTGATGCAGTTCGTCTTGAGGTAGCACCTGGCGATCGAAAGAAAATCGGTATCTGCGGGGCCGGTGGCATTGTGGAAGGGGCGCACCTTCCGGCCTATATCAAGGCAGGTCTTGAAGTAGTTGCAATCTTCGATGTTGATCACGAAAAGGCGAAGCAGGTGGCTGCGAAGTTCGGGATTGCTCGTGTGTACGCAACGATCGAGGGGCTATTGGCTGACAAAGATGTAGAGATAGTCGACATCGCAGTCCCTGCTGCAGCACAGCCAGAGATATTTGCAAAAGTTGCCGGAGCTAAAAAACATATCTTGGCTCAGAAACCTTTTGCAACAACTGTGGCAGCGGGAGAATTGATGGTCAAGCAGGCAGCTGATAACGGAGTAATTGCTGCAGTTAATCAGCAACTTCGCTTTGAAGAAGGTGTAGCTGCTGCACATAAAATGGTGGAGCTTGGCTGGATTGGCGAAGTCAGCAATTTCTCGATCACCGTTAACTTGATGACACCATGGGAACTATGGCCATGGGCGAAAGATCTTGATCGCCTTGAAGTAATGCTTCACTCGATTCACTACCACGATTTAATTCGCTGGTTCTTGGGAGATGCAAAGACAGTCTTCTGCGCAGCTGGCCGTACCGCCGGGCAATTTCCTAAGGGCGAAACCCGCACTATTTCAACTGCGCTCTATGACAATGGCGTGACATCGGTAGTGCACGCCAATCACGTTAATCGCGGTGGCGATAACTACGCTGAATATCGCATTGATGGAGATAAAGGCTCAATCCGCGGAACTCTCGGACTTCTCTATGACTACCCCAATGGTCGAGTCGATACCTTAGAGGTTAACTCTCAAGTCTTGCCAACGGATGGATGGATGCCATACCCCGTGACAACACGATGGTTCCCAGATGCATTTATCGGGACGATGGGATCGGTCATGAAAGCAATCACCAGTGGCGAACCGCTTCGATCTTCCGTTGCCGAAAATATCGGAACTCTCAAGATGGTGGAGGCTCTCTATGCCTCCATGGATTCTGGAAAGTCTGTTGACCTCTAACCAGCCGATATCGCTCTTTGATTTGAGCGGAAAGGTTGCAGTAGTCACAGGTGGAAATGGTGGAATCGGTTTAGGTTGTGCACGCGGTCTTGCGAAAGCCGGTGCATCGATAGCAATCTGGGCTTGCAATGATGAGAAGTCAGAAGTTGCCAAGCGCGAATTAGAAGCGTGGCGGTGGGAAGATAATTTTGATTGGTTCATTAACCAGCGTCCAAGGATTAGGTGTCGCACCGATCTACTCTGCTACCAACGGCGCAGTTGTTCAGTTAGGTAAGAGCCTGGCAGCTGCTTGGGGCGCAGATAACATTCAATGCAACACGATTCTTCCGGGTTGGATAGTCACCGAAATGACATCAGTAACGCGAGCTGTGCCCGGCCTTCCCGAACATGTTCTCTCGCGGACCCCAAGTGGCCGATGGGGAAGGCCTGAAGATTTTGAAGAGATTGCAAATTTCTTTGCATCATCTGCATCAGATTTTGTGACAGGGACCGATATTCAAATCGATGGTGGCTTCAACTGCACCTTGGCGATATTTGATCTGCCTAAAAATCTATAGCGTCGAGCAGATTATCAATTAGCGCTTGAAGGCAACGCAGTTGTTAGATATTTCGCCGATACCTTCAATGCCAGTCTTGAGCTGATCACCGGCTTTGAGATATACCGGTGGCTTGAAGCCGAGTCCTACACCGAATGGAGTACCAGTGTTAATGATGTCGCCTGGGAAGAGCTCCATGAATTGGCTCAAGTACCAGACGATATGGTGAATACCAAAGAGCAAATCATCGGTATTCGAATCTTGCTTCATCTCTCCGTTAACGCTGCACCATAAACGAAGTCGATGAGCATGGATTGAATCTGCTGTAACAATTTCTGGACCAAGTGGATTGAAGGTAGGAAATGATTTTCCTTTAACCCATTGGCCTGCGCGTTCTAGTTGCCAATGACGTTCAGAAACATCCTGAGAGATCGTGTAACCAAGAATATGATTTGCCGCTTCTGCTTGTGATTCTAGATAGAGAGCACGCTTGCCAATCACGATAGCGAGCTCCACTTCATAATCTGTTGCGGTGCTCTGTGGTGGAATCACAATGTCATCGTTAGGTCCAACAACACTATCTGGTGCCTTCATAAAAACAACAGGTTCTGGGGGAGTATCCGCGTTGGTCTCCTTGATGTGTCCTAAATAGTTGAGGCCAATACAGATCACCTTTGTAGGTCGATTAATAGGTGCACCGATACGAGTAGCGCCCTTTGCAACAGTAGGAAGGTTTTCTAGATTTGCGCCAGCAACCTTCTCAAAAGCGCCATTTTCAAGGCTCTCTCTCGACCAATCAGGGATGATTGAATCCACAAGAACGTATTCATCGTTACGTACAACAGCAGGCTTTTCTTGCCCAACTTCTCCGATTCTGGCGATACGCATCCTTTATCTTCCCTTCGGTAATTGGCCGAGTCCGGCATATGTCTCTAATAAACGAACATGTTTTGGTTCTAGTTCCGCTAAAGAATTCACGCCGAGGAGTTTCATAGTTCTGATCATCTCTGACTGCATGATCTGCAAGGTGCGCTCTACGCCCTCTTGCCCGCCCGCCATCAATCCATAGAGGTAGGCGCGGCCGATATAGGCAAAGTCAGCTCCTAAGGCAAGCGCGGCAAGAACGTCAGCACCATTCATGATGCCGGTATCTATGTGAATTTCTAGATCATCTTTAAGTTCGCGTTTTACTTCTGCAAGCATATGTAGTGGTACTGGCGCACGATCTAATTGGCGACCACCATGGTTGGAGAGAATAATTGCATCGGCACCATACTTTGCAGCCATTTTGGCATCTTCAACAGTTTGAATACCTTTAATTGATAACTTGCCATCCCATTGTTCGCGAATCCACTTGAGGTCATCGAATGTCATGGTTGGGTCAAACATGTAATCGAGAAGCTCGGCAACTGTGCCTTTCCAATTAGACATTGAAGCAAAAGAGATTGCAGGGGTAGTGAGAAAATTTACCCACCACTCTGGACGCGGTGCAGCGTCGAGAAGTGTTTTCATTGTTAAACGTGGAGGAACTGTTAGCCCATTTCGAGCATCACGTAAGCGCGCACCGGCAGCGGGAACATCGACTGTGAGTAGGAGATGCTTGACGCCAGCATCTTGAGCACGTTTGACGAGAGCCATACTGCCCTCGCGATCCTTCCACATATAAAGCTGGAACCAATTGACGCCATTTGGTGCAGCTTTAACGACATCTTCAATGGTGCTGGTGCCTAGCGTCGAGAGAGAGAAGGGGATTCCGAACTTTTCTGCCGCCCTGGCACCTGCGATTTCGCCTTCAGTGTGCATCATGCGAGTAAAGCCAGTAGGGGCGATACCAAATGGCATCTTGAACTTCTCACCGAGAATCTGGCAGCCAGTGTCAACGATGCTTACATCGTGGAGAATGTTGGGGCGAAACTCCAAATCCAAATAAGCCCGACGCGCACGTTCGAGGGTGACCTCAGATTCGGCGCTTCCATCTGTGTAATCAAAGGGCCCCTTAGGGGTGCGGCGCTTGGCGATATCGCGAAGATCCCAGACCGTAAGAGCCTTGGCTAGGCGATTCTTTCTAGTCGGAAACTTAGGCAGCGTGAAGTGTAATAATGGCGCTAGTTCACTCGGTTTTGGGAGTTGGCGCTTCACATTCTTCATAAATCAGGCCCCTTGCAGTTGATGCGTTGGGAAAATCCTATACGATTTTACTGGTATTTCCAGGGGAATCTGATTGGAATTGCGCCTGCCACCTATCTGGTTTTCACTTGGGGCGTGCCTGAATTACCTGAAGTCGAGACTGTACGTCGCGGACTGGCGCAATTTACAACTGGCTTCACGATAGTTAGCGCCGAAGGTTTGCATCCTCGGGTATTAAAGCCAGCATCCCTTGGGCCACTTGGCGCCGTAGTCGGTGCGCGGATCAAGTCAGTCAATCGCCGCGGCAAGTTTTTGTGGTTTGTGCTCGACCGCGATCAAGCGTTGGTGGCGCACCTCGGAATGTCGGGGCAATTCTTATTTCCTCGCAAAGATCGACCAGAGCCAGGGCATGTGCGGGCGCGGTTTGCGCTGAAGAAAGGGTTGAAACGACGAGAGCTGGTCTATAGCGATCAACGCACCTTTGGTTGGTTATCGGTAGAAGAGATGCACGATGGCGTGCCGACATCAGCGCTGCATATTGCAGTCGATCCTTTCGATGCTGCCTTCGATAGAGATGCAGTGATTGCTGCCATGAAATCTCGTAAGGCTGCGATCAAGTCGGTAATACTCAATCAAGAGATTATGAGCGGTGTCGGAAATATCTATGCCGATGAATCACTCTGGCGCGCGCGGATACATCCTGAAATACCCGCCAATGAATTGTCTGTGCGAAAAATTGGCGCACTAGTTGATGCGGCAATCGAAGTGATGGCTGAAGCGGTTGAGGTAGGCGGAACATCCTTCGATGCGATGTATATCAACGTCAATGGCGAGAGCGGCATCTTTGAGACATCGCTAGCCGCATATGGTCAAGACGGTGAGCCATGTCCACGCTGCGGACGACAGATCAGGCGTATCGCATTTGGTAATCGCTCATCGCACTTCTGTCCGAAATGTCAGGTCAAATAAAAGCTTGCTAAGAACTTTGCCGGCTATTGTGTAATCGCGCGGGGTGCCTCAGGTAACACTAACTTTGGTTCCTGAGTCAGCGCTTGCTTCTTCAGCGATTCAAGCTCATCGAGCACTTTGTTATAGCCATGTTCGTGGGCAGCAGCTGCCGCGCCTAAGAAGCGGTTGAACTCGCGACCAGTAATCGGATCAAAGCGCACGCCAGAGACGGTCTTGCGGTTTGAGACGTTAATAATGTAGTCGGATTCATCCTCGTTAGTTGAGAGCATCAATAACTTATCGAAGTTCCACTCTTGGTTCTTAATGGGACCAACAAAGATAAGGCGCTCGTTGGTTAATAAGACGATGCCCTGATCTTTATCCATCTGCATCTCTGCGCCAGGAACAATCGTTCCGCGCTGTGCGCCGACTTTAAATCGCACGCCACCACCGATGGGAACGCTGACTCCACTTGAACCGCCGACATACCGAGAAGGCTGACGACCGGTCTCGTGAAAAACTGCAGGGCCGCTCCAGAGAGTATGTTCACCGGGCTTTTGCATCAGGGTATTGGGAACAGAGTCTTCACCATTGCTTGCGGCGGTGATCACCGTGATGATTCTTTCGAGAGTGGCGAGATCTTCATGCCATTCGGCAAGTGCATAGGCATGTGCCTTGGCAGCCTTCTTTGCAGCGCGCTTAGCTTTGAAATTAGCAAACCAACTCATGGTGCGATTCTAGATGTCGCCGCTGACGTTTTATCCCTCAGATATGGTCAATCTCTGCCACGATTCTCACTATGGAAAATCGCAATCTTGGTCGGCTTTTGGGTTACATCTTGCTCGGCGCAGGAATTGGCCACTTCATCTTTCCTGGGCCACTCGATGCGATTGTGCCGCCAGCACTGCCGGGCGATCCCCGTATCTATACCTACTTAAGTGGTGTGGCCGAGATTGTGATTGGTCTTGCGCTGCTGACACCGCTGGAGAAGAAGGTGTTGGGTAAGCCGGTGAAGCTATGGGGTGCATATGGTGCCTTCGCTCTCTTCCTCGCTGTCTATCCCGCAAATATCTATATGGCAATTGACTGGAGCGATCGCCCCATGCCAGAGCCACTGATTGCATATGCGCGCCTGCCTTTCCAATTCTATTTCCTCTATGCCGCCTGGAAATTGGCGCAAGCGATTAAGCGACGTGTTTCGTGATGGCCTCAGATATCGTCGTTCTTACCGATGGAGAGTGTCGTTTCTGCGAGGCGACCATGAAGTGTGTAGAGGAGAAGTTAGAACTTGAGGCAATTGCATATCAGCGCGCCGATCTAGGTTTCTATGGCCTGACCTATGAAG